>Ga0210392_10001301_pt1 | contig 13406 bp, 12 predicted proteins | sample IncBWC30OmetaG_FD_161057 | JGI IMG/M metagenome (GOLD analysis project Ga0210392, IMG submission 161057) | Forest soil microbial communities from Barre Woods Harvard Forest LTER site, Petersham, Massachusetts, United States - Inc-BW-C-30-O ...
CGGGCCGGTTCACGCGCTGAAAAAATTTACATATCTCAATGGCGTGAACCGGTTCATCCGGAATGCCGCCGGGCTGCATTTTTTGACACGACGCGAACAGGAGCGGAGCCGGTTCATTTTGCCGTGGTGGCGCAAGCCGTTGCTGGTCCAGCCGAACCTGGTGCGGCTGCCGGAGCCCGGTGACATCGTGGCAACTGCCCGCGAAGCGGCCGGAATCCCGGCGGAGGCGTTTGTTTTTGCCTACCTCGGCCGGCTGGATGTGCATCACAAAGGCCTGGATTTTTTGGTGCAGGCGTTTGCGGAGGTTTCCCGGGCGGCGGACAGCCGGTTGTTGCTGATCGGCCCGGACTTTGCGGGGGGCCGGGAGTTCCTGGAACGGCTCGCTCAAAAACTCGGCTGTGACAGCCAGATCCGTTTTCTCGGCTCCCAAGCCGGCGCGGCCAAGTGGGGCGCCTTGAAGATGGCGGATGCGTTTGTCTCCCCTTCCCGCTGGGAGGCGTGCAGCATCGCACAGGCGGAGGCCATCGGGTTCGGGCTGCCCACGATCGTTTCGGACGAGATCAACATCGCGCCCGAAATGCTGGCCCACCGGGCCGCGCTGGTCGCGCCGCTGACGGCGGGCGCGCTGGCCGGAAAGATGCGGGAGCTGATGGGAAATGCGGCGTTGCGGGAGTCGCTGGCCGCGAACGGGCGCCAGTGGGTGCGGGAGGCGTTTGCGTTTGAAAATGCGGGGCCGCGGTTTACGCGGTTTTATGAGGCGGTGCTTCGCCCGCCCGGCCAGGTGGCAACAGATGTTTCGTGATGAATTTTTCCACGCGGGGCCAGACGGCTTCGACCGTCACATCACACAGGCAGAATGCCCGGGAGTAGCGGCAATAATCGGAACAGGGTTTGTAGGGGCAGGCCTTGCCTTCAAAGATTTCAGCCGCCGGGTGCAAGGGTGCAAACCATTCAGGCAGGGACGGTCCGTAGACGGTGAAGGTGGGGGCGCCACAGATGGCGGCGAGATGGCCGGGGCCGGAGCAGTTGCCGATGAAGGCGGCCGCACGGTCAATCTGACCGAGCAGGTCCGGCACGCTGCGCGGACAGACGGGCTGTTCGCCGTGGCTTTGCCACCAGGAGACCTGGTCGGGGTCGCAGGCGATCTGCACGGCGATTTTTTCCTCGCGCAGCCGGGCGGCGATGCGTTGGAAATTTTCCAGGGGCCAGACGCGGGCGGGCAGGCGCGCGCCGGAGTGGATGAGGATGCTGGATTGATGGTGGCGCGGCGGCGGCGTGAGATCTTCGCGCGCGGGCAGGGCCAGACCGAGGGCATGGCCCGCGGTGCGCCAATATTCGTAGTGGTGCGCGAGCGCGTCCGGGCGGACCAGTTCCCGGGTGAGGTAGCGCCGGCTTTTGAGGCGGGAGAACCCAAACCTCTCGGTCGCGCCCGATAACTTCAAGAACAGGTGGTCCCGCGGGTCCCAGCGGGCGGACACGGCCACATCAAATTTTTCCGCATTGAGCCGGCGGCGAAGGCGGACCATTTCCGACAGGGGCCATTGCCAGAGTTTATATTTGCCATGGAAGGCGGTCCAGGGGGCGGTGAAGGCCAGTACGTTAACGTCCGGCCAGAGCCGGGGGCGCAGTTCCTCCGCGAAGGGCTTGGCAATGAGGGTGACGGTGAATTTTTCGCAGGCAGCGCGCAGGAACGGGGTGGCGATGACCAAATCGCCAAGGCCCCAAAATTGAAGGACAAGCAGCCGGGGTTTCACTGGCGATCAGGCGGGCAGCGGACGCGCCCGTGGATTTGGCAGGGTTTTGACGCTCGATACGGGCGCGGGCGCCGGTTTGGGGCCACAGACGCCCCAGTTCAAGGCAATGCTGATGCCAGTCAGTTTGGCGATGCCTCCGATGGCTTCCGAGTAGGCGCCGATCAGGAAGAAATAGCCGATGAAGGCCTGGAGAGACAGGGCGAAAAGGAAGGCATTGAAATGTTTCACCTCAAGATCGCCATATCTGAAATTACGATACATGATGAAGATCGAGGCCAAGGCAGCCCAAAGGTAGCTGATGGCACCCCAGATGCCAAAGGGCATCAGGGTGGAGAGCGGGCCACTGTGGTAATCACCGGCAATCGCCAAGCCCTGCTGGCTCGCATCCTGGCCCACCCCCAGGCCTTCAAAGGCGCCGCCACCCATATACTCAAAATCTTCACGCGACAGGGAGTAGCCTTTGCCGAGCAGCAGATACTGGGGCACCTTGGGCCAGAGGTCGTGCCACATGGTCTCACGCCATTGTTTGCTGTTTTCCCCGTCCGCGAGAACCTGCGAATCGAATTTCAACCCGGGAATGAAGGACATGGCCCGCTGGAAGGTGTATGGCAATTTGTCGGAGAAGGGAACCGCCAAAGAACCGCCAACTATCAGGGCAAGAATGGCCACCGGCATCACGCGGGTACGATAAAGTCCTTCCATGAAAAACAACATTCCCCCGATCATTATGTAAGTGATCAGAACTGTGCGGTACCCGCCGAGCATTGTCAGGACCAATAAAACCATCACCGTCAGGCATCGTATCGGCTTGTCCATCCGGAAAATACCCCGGAGCCCATGTTTGGCTATCATATATGTGGCGAATACGCCGGCGGTGCTGCCAAAAGCGCTAAAGCGGGTCACGCCGAGGGCGACATCACCGGATATGACTTGTTGCGTCGGCGGGAAGAGCAGGTTGATGTAGTTGAGGGGGCTGGGCAGGAAGGGAAACAAATCACCGATCGCGCCCAAGGCTGCGGGCAACATGAACAGGGCGATGTAAAAGCCGCGCCTTGCCTTGGGAATTGGCCGGCTGGTCAGGGCGAAAAAGGTGGCCACGCCGATGAACAAGGAGAGATATTTTTTCCCGCCGCCCGTATCGCCGCCCAAGGCATGCAAACCGATGCCGCCGGTCATCTCCGCCGTGAACACGACCATGGCAACGGTATACAAGAGGGGCCAGGTCATGGCGGGAACGGAAATGAAGCGCTTTTCGCTATTGAGGGTGCGTTCAATGACAGCGATGCCCAGGCTCAATATCACCACGACCTGAGCCATAGGCGGCTTGCCCAAGAGGAAGAAACAGGTAACAGGGCAGGCCAGGCCGAAGATCAAAAAGGGATAATGATATTTGATGAAGAACGGCGACAGGAGCAACAGCGCAATCAGCCCGAAAATCCCCATCGTGCCATAATCCATCGGGTCGGTCAGCAGATAGCCGACGAAGATGGCCATCGGAATGCACACCGCGTAGGTGATCAGCATGCGCATGGCTTGGGCCGGATTGGTCATGACGTGAAACTCAATTAAACAACAGCGTCAACTTAAGCCAAAACCGGTGGTCATCGCAATCTGAAACCTGAAATTTGAAACGGCACCAGGAGTGCATTCTAGCCGGGTTTCGGGTTTCAGGTTTTCTTCAAGCGGTCCCGCACCCGGTTCAGGATTGGCAGGGAAAACCAGCGGTACACCAGAATGGAAAAAATCAGGGTTAAAATCAAAGGAGCCAAGGTTTTAAATAAATATGGGAATACCGCCCCATCGGGCGCGGGAAATTTTTCCCTAAAAAGCATGACAATCGGCCAGTGAAACAAAAACCACTCAAAACTTACGATGCCCAGCAGCTTAAGCCATTTATGTGAGATGAGCCTGCTTAAAAAGCAGCCGGGATCGAACAGCAGAAACAACAGTAAAAACGCGGAAAGCCCGGCCAATAAATGGCTGATTTCAATGCTCCACCGGGTTGGATGTTGCCAGAGGTGGAAATCTTCCGACCATGCTCCTCCTAAAACAATGTACGCCAGGAGCAGTGCCATGCCCAACAGCCCAAACAGGCTCAAAGGTGCCATCTGTGCTTTTACCAGATGTTTGCCTGCAGCCACATAAATTGCGGCGAAGAACATGCCGTATCCGAAATATTCCAAATTGCACGGGAACTGATGCAGCCGGAATCCAATTTCTGTAAACAAGGGGTCGGGCCAGCTTGGGGCGGTATAAACGCCCACAGGCCAGATGAAACATCTCGCGGCCAAAGGTATGAGCAAGGTCAGCAACAGCACGATTATCGCCGTCTGCCGTAAATTCAACCTGCGGGTCATAAAAAAAAGCAGCGGCAGCAGGAGGTAGAACTGGGCTTCGACGGGCAGGCTCCAATATGACAGATTATAGTCGGCTGGCAGGTAAAAGTAGTTTGCCAGACCCGTGGCCCAGAGCAGGGAAGCCTTGAGATATGCCGGTTCTTGAAAACGAAACCAGTAGTAATTATTGAAGATGATTATGGACAGATAAAAGGGCGGAATAATTTTTGCGATTCTCCTGAGGGCATAACCCGGCACATACCAGGACTCTCCCAAGGCCCTTTCTTGAAAAAAAGGGTGTGAAATCAGAAAGCCGGACATCACGAAAAAAATCGGAACCCCTATCCACCCGACTGACGCCATCTGCCACAAGTGATGAGTCAGAAAACCGTGGGGCGGCCGGGCCGGGTCTTCAAAAAATGTGTGGCTTATCACGACCAAAAGAATTGCGACGCCCCGCAATCCGTCAAAAACATCAAAGTGGTTCCCGGTGCTGGCTTTTGTTTCCCAGCTTTTGAGGGACTGTGAAGAGTGCATGCGGTGGCTTTCAGAATCCAGGAGGCGGAGCGGTACAAAATGAAGCGGCTAGATTTTTCATGTTCTAATCTTTTTTCAACCGGTCTCGCACCTGGTGCAAGATTGGCAGGGAGAAATACCGGTACACCAGCGCGGAAAAGGCAAATGTCAACGCCAGAGGCACCAAGGTGCGCCAGGCATATGCCAGCACGCTGCCATGGGATGGTCCGGTGTGTTCGTGAAACCAGGCGATGACCGGGCCATGGAACAAAAACCATTCATAGCTGATGATGCCAGTGAATCGCAGCCAGCTGAGGCTGAAAAACCGGGCACCCACACTGGCGGGGTCGAACACAAAAAAGAGCATCAGCATCGCCGCCACCGGCGGTAAAAGGTGGGCGATTTCCACGCTCCAGCGTGTGGGATGCCCGCGGATGTCGAATTGATCACCCCAAGAGCCCCAAAACAACAGGACGACCAGCATCAGCGCCCCTCCCGCATAACCAAGCATGCTCAAGGCACCAAGTTTTTCGCGGGCGGTGCCGAGGGCCACATAAATTCCCGCAAAGGCCGCACCCCAGGCAAAGTAATCCAACTGGCAGGGAAAACGCGCCTGGGCCATGCTCAAATACCGTCCGAGCGGATCGGCGTATTCCGGCGAGACCAGCAGGCCTTCGGGCCAAGTGAAATATCGGGCGACGAGCGGGACGGTGAACAGAATTAGAAACAGCACGACTGTGGTGGTCCGCACCGTCCGTCCGCGCGTAAGCCAGAACAGCAAAGGCAGCAGGAGGTAAAAGTGAGATTCCACGATGAGGCTCCAGTACGAGCCGTTGAACAAGGGTTCGACCACGACGAAATTTCCCAAGCCGGTGGCCCAAAGCAGGGCGGACTTAAGGTATGCGGTGTCCAAGCCTTGCACGGCATAAAAGCCGATGAATAAAAGGATGGAGAGATAAAAGGGCGGCAGGATTTTGGCGATGCGCCGGGAGGCGTAGCCGCGTTGATACCAGAATTGCGGATCCGCCTGCCGTTTTTTAAAAAACGGATAGGAAATCAAGAAACCCGACAACACAAAAAAAAACGGCACGCCCATCCAGCCCGCCGCGATGATATAACCCGCCACGCGCGCGAGAACGCCGTCGGCCGGGTTGGAGTACAGCGCGTGGTAGGCGACGACGAGCAGGATGGCCACGCCGCGCAAACCATCCAGCACGTCGAAATGACTGCCGGTGCTGGCTTTGATTTCCCAGCGTTGAAGTTTGGGCACGGACATCGACGAAGTATCCGGTCACAGGTTAAAAGTTGAAAGTTGAAAGTTTGCCTGCGCGGCCGCTTCGCGGGTTGACGGCGGGCAACGGGCTTGATAAACGAACGGACTGTTTAATGTCCAACCCGTACCAGAGCCCGGTCGGCAAATTGAAAACGCTGCTTTTGAGCGGTGATGCGCGGTTTTGGACCCTGCTGGCACTGGCCACCCGGTCAGCGCGGGATTTTGAAGAATTATTTCTGCTTTCCTCGCTCCGGAAGAAGGCCCATGCGCGAAAGCTCAACCCGCCAAAATCCGGCAAGGAAAAAATCCGGCTGGCCATTCTGGGCGGCTACAGCCTCTACCCGCTGCATGAACTGGTTGAGCACCTGTGCGAGGTGGAGAACTTCCCGGTCGAACTCTGGCAGGGTGACTATGATAATTATATTTCCGAGATCATGGATGATGCCAGCGGCCTGTATGAATTTGCGCCCCAGGTGGTCTTCATGCTGCCGGCGGAACGGCGTTGTGTGTACACCGGCAAGCTGACGGACGCACGGGTTTTGCAGCAAACCGAGGCGCAGGGCGTGGTGGACGGGCTGCTGGATCTGGCGCGGCGGGTGAATGAAAAGACCCGGGCGGAGGTCATCCTCACCAATTTCATGCTGCCGGCGCGGCACGATCTGGGCACGTACCGTTCGCGCACGCTGGGCTCGGACTGGAGCTTTCGCAAATGGGTGAACCTGGAGCTGGGTCTGGCGGCGCCGGCGTATCTGCATGTCTGCGACTGGGAATTTCTGGCCAGCCGCGTTGGCGGTCTGGCGGCACGCGATGAGCGGGCGTGGTTTGAAAGCAAGCAGCCGTGCTCCTCCGCGCTGCTGGTGGAACTGGCACGGGAGGCGGCGCAACTCATCGGCTCGTTTAAACGCGCACCGAAAAAGGTGCTCGTGCTGGACCTGGACAACACGCTGTGGGGCGGCGTGGTGGCGGATGACGGGCTGGAGGGGATTGAACTGGGCGACACCTCGCCGCGCGGCGAGGCCTTCAAGGCCTTTCAAAAATACATCGTCTCGCTCAAACAACGCGGGGTGCTGCTGGCGGTGTGCAGCAAGAATGATTTTGCGAAGGCGGCGGAGCCGTTCGAGAAGCACCCGGACATGGTGCTCCGGATGGAGGACATCGTCTGCTTCAAGGCGAACTGGGAGCCGAAATCGGAAAACATCCGGGCGATGGCGCCGGAATTGAACCTGGGGCTGGACAGCTTTGTGTTTGTGGACGACAACCCGGCGGAGATCGATATCGTCCGGCAATTTGTGCCGGAAGTGACCACCATCCTGTTGGGGCCCGACCCGTCGGACTACGTCGCCCAACTGGCGGATTGCCGCTTGTTCGAGCCAAAGAGCATCACGGGCGAGGACGCGGAGCGCACGGGCCAGTATCGCTCGGACGCGGAGCGCAAGGCGCTGGAGGCGACGGTCACGGACATGGACTCATACCTGGAATCACTCCAGATGGAGGCGGTGATCAGCGAGTTTACGCCGGTGGACGTGCCGCGGTTGTCGCAGCTCATCAACAAAAGCAACCAGTTCAACCTGACCACGCGCCGGCGCAGCGAGGCGGAGGTCATCGCGGTGATGAACGATTCCAATTTCGTGGGGTATTCCGTGCGGTTGAAGGACCGGTTCGGCGATCACGGGTTGATCGGCATCGTCATCGGAGAAAAGGCCGGGGACACGATGCGGGTGGACACGTGGCTGATGAGCTGCCGGGTGCTGAAGCGGCAGGTGGAGGAGGAGACGTTGAACGAACTGGTGCGGCTGGCGCAGGCGCGTGGCGTCCGGCGGATCGAAGGCGCCTATCTGCCCACGGCCAAAAACGAAATGGTGCGTGATTTTTACGGGCGCATGGGTTTTACTTTGACCGCCGAATCGGAAACGAAACGTGAATTTGAATTGCGGCTGGAATCCTACCAGCCGGTGCCGACCAAGATAAAGATCATCCGCCGCGCCTATGAACCAAGCTGAAGTCATCGCCCAATTGCAGTCGATTTTTGACACCATTTTTTTGGAGCCGGTGGTGCTGACACCCACGATCAGCGCAAAGGATGTGCCGGAATGGGATTCGCTCACGCACATCTCACTGATGGTGTCGGTGGAAAAATCCTTCGGGGTGCGGTTCCGCGTGGGCGAGGTGGAGAACGCAAAAAACATCGGCGAATTTGCGGACCTGATCATCAAGCGCAAACAGGAGCCGTGATGCGTCCGGCCTTTGCATCAGCCAAGCAGGCGGCGGCGTTTGCCGGGTTGCTGGTGGTGATACTGGCGCTGCCGGCGTTGATGGGGAAAAACGTGCTGCCACCACGGTCGGAAATCTACACTTCCACGCCGGCTGTGCTTGGCCCTTACCATTACCTTCAACGGCAGATCTTTGAAGAAACAAACGACATTGACATCGCTTTCATCGGTTCCTCCCGGATCCTGCACGGCATTTATGCGCCAAAAGTGGAAGCCAGGTTGAGCAAAGAACTCGGCCGCCCGGCGGTGGTCATCACGCTGGGCTGGGACTGGGCGGGATTTGACGCCAATTATTTCATTGCCAAGGACCTCCTCCAGCATCGCAAAGTTAAAATGATCGTGTTCAGTGATGAAAGCCGCGTGGGCGACAAGCCGCATCACGCCGCTCCGCGCTGGTTCCGGTTTGGTGATGATGCCGGGTCCTTGGGCGGCCTGCCGCTGCAGCTGCAGGCGGCTTATTATTTTGGTGCGGTCATCGGCATGCCCAGAAATCTGCTCAGTCTGACGCGAACCAATTACGCCAGCTGGACACCGGCGGGAGCGGAGGTGTGGGGCCGTGATCTGCGGGCGCCGGATCCCGCCACGACTTTGGGAACCATTTCCTCCCGGTTGGGGGTTGATCATTCAGCATTCAATTTTGTGGATTTTAAACCGACCCAGACTGGCCAAGCCGCAAACGTCCGGGTTTATTCAGCGGAAAACAAAACGCCGTTCCAGTTTTCCGGACCGGTGGCTTCGCCACTGCAACTTCATTTCGGGCGAAAGTTCGCCACCCTGGCCGTGGAACACGGCTGCAAACTGGTGTGCGTACATCTGCCCGAAATCAGCGAGCTGAGGGCGACGGCGATCCAAGAACGGGAATTCTGGCCGGACGCTTTGCAGGCCGATGTGACGATGCTCGGCATCGCCCCGGCGAAATTATTCGAAGGCTTGAGCGAGGCGGATGCCAGCAAGCTGTTCCTGGATCCTTATCATTTCAACCAAAACGGCCTGGAATATTTCACGCCGCTCATTTGCCCTGCATTGTTGGAAATTTATGATACCCAAGTTCAACACTGAGCAGATCGTATACGCCATTGTGACCATTGTGCTGCTGGCCGTGCTGGTGCTGCTGGCCTGTTCGCCAGACTACTTCACGGCGGGCAAGGTTGTTTACCAGGGGTTTTAAATGATGTCCCAGCCCGCAGCCCAGATCGTTGTCATTCTTGTCTATCTGCTCGCCGCCCGGCTGGCGGTCCGGCGGCTGGGCGGTGGCTGGCGGGAAGCGGTCTTTGCGAGTTTGAACCTTACTGGCTACTATTTTTTCTTTGTTCACGACCGGAGCCCGCGCTTTGCCCATATTTTTGCGGTCTATGGACTGCTGGTTTTGGTCCAGTTTCTAGCCTTGCGACTGTTCGGCGGAGGAAAGCGTTGGAAGCCATGGATCGCATTTTGCATCCCGATTTTGGCATTGATTGTGATTCGTTATGTGCCGGCGGGATTTTTCAGGGGCTGGAAGGCTATGCCCGGTGGGGAGCCCAATTTTTCCTATGCTCCATATTTCGTGGGCCTTTCATATTTGGCTTTCCGCACGAGTCATCTGGTGTTGGAAGTGCGGAACAGCGTGGTCAAGATGCCGACCTTTTGGCAGTACGTCGGGTTTTGTTTTTTTGTGCCGACGATGCCGGTGGGCCCGATCAATCCTTACAGCAATTACCGGCGCGGCTTTGATCCGGAGCCGCACGTTGTTCCCGTCGGGCGCGCCACTTTACGCATTCTCGTGGGACTGGTTAAATACAAGTTTCTGGGCAGCCTGTGCGATCAGCTGGCATACTCCGGCCTTTTGCAGGATGACCACTACCATCATTGGATGGACCTGCCGGTGGGCATGCTTTTTTACTACCTGTATCTTTACTGCAATTTTTCAGGTTTCTGCGACATGGCGATCGGGGCGGCCGGGTTGATCGGGATCCCGGTGGCGGAAAACTTTGACAATCCGTTTGCGGCGCGGAACGTGAAGGACTTCTGGAACCGCTGGCACATGACGCTGTCGGCCTGGATGCGGGACGTGGTGTTTTCGCCGTTATCAAAATTATTGGTGCGGATGATGGGGCCGGCGCGGGCGAACCATGCGATTGCGCTGACGATCGTGGTGGTGTTTCTGTTGGTGGGCATCTGGCACGGGGTGGGCTGGAATTTTGCGGTCTACGGGGCGGTGCATGCGCTGGGGGTGGTGACGAACCACTACTACACGATCTGGCTGAAGAAGCGGTTGGGGCGTGAGGGGTTCAAGGCATACAACGAGAACCGGTGGATCCGGGCGGCGGCGATCGTGGTGACGTTCTGTTACTGCGGGGCGAGCCTGCTGTTTTTCGCCAACACCTTCCCGCAAATTAGTGGAATTTTTGCCTCCTTGAGATAGGCTCTGAACCGGCATGGCAAATGCACATCTGATCTTTCACCACTTCGGGCTGGCGGTCCGCCGACCGGCCGAGGCAAGGAAGTTCACGGGTTTGCTGGGTTATCAGGAGGGCAAAACGGTCTTTGACCCCGTGCAAAACGTCAATCTGCAGCTATGCACACACGCCGTCCATCCGGCGGTGGAAATCATCTGGCCGGGCGGTGACGGCGGGCCGGTGGACAAGCTGGTGAAGCGCAACCAGTCCGGCATCACCTATCATTTATGCTACGAGACGGACAACCTGGCGGCGGCGCTGGCCGGTTTGGAGTCGGCCGGGCTGCTGGCGATCTGCATCTCCCCACCCGCTCCGGCACTGCTGTTCGGTGGCCGGCCGGTATCATTTTACAACGTCCCCGGCATCGGCTTGATTGAAATCCTTGAATGAGGGCGACGGGATGACGGGACTTATATGAGATGCGGTTCGCGATCATTTTCCAAACCGGGTGGCGAAACAAATTATCTTTGACAGCCACCGCCTTTCTTCCATGTAATCCGGCGCCAAGCGGCCAGCTTGATTCAAAGCCATGGTCTCACGCTTTAAGACATTGTTGATCCGCACCAGAGGCCGGCCGGTTGCTGGAGTTGGTGGCAAAACAAAACTACAGCCGGACGGGGCGAGGATCACGCGATCTGAATGCGGGCCGGGAACGGCCGGCCGTTTTTAATCGGTCCCGGACCGGCTCACCCGGTCAGCCGCCGGACAACCTTTTTGACGAGGGCGACCGGATTGGTGAGGGCGGCGTGCAGCCGACGGTGTTTTTTGGCCCACGGATATTTTTGCAAGAAACCGGGCAGCACCTGCACCTGTCCTTCATGGAAGGGAACATGCTCCTGCCACGGGAGCTTCTGGCAACCGCGCAGAAAAACCCGGCCATCATAGCCCAGGAAAAAATAGGTAACGCAGTCGCGCTGCGTCCACAAGGCCTCCATGCGGTTGTCCGATATGCCAAACCGGGGAAACAGTTCGGCCGTCACAAAAAATGCGTTCACGCCCAGCACCGCCAGCAGTTCATAGCCTTTCTTTTTACCCAGTTCCACGAAGGCGGCCAGGCTGCTGCCTTGGCTCACTTGCGGGTCCGCCGGCTGGATGAAATTAATTTCCGCCGGAATGGTGGGGTTGAACTCGATCATGACCACTTTGGGCCGGTACTTAACGACGGCGTGCCAGACATGATAATCGTTGCCGTCAATGTCCACGGTCAGGAAATCAAAATTCACCGGGATGGGGGTGCCGGCAAGGATCGCATCCAGGCCGTCCGCCGCAGTGAAACCGACAAACTGATTGCGGGTGATGATGTTTTTGCGGTCCGCATAATTTTTTTGCAGTTCGGCAAAGCGGTCGCGATCACTTTCGATGAGCGCCGCCGAATAATCATGCTGCAAAATCAGCGGACGGGAGGTGGAACCCATGAGCCCGTCCCACGCGCCAAATTCCACGCACCAGCGGTTTCTATCAGGGAGCTGTCCCAGAATAAATTCGATGGCGGCGGCCGTGGCGGCCACTCCATCCATCGAGGAGTAAAAGCCAAAATCACGGAGCGGTGCTGGGGTGGATGGTGTCATTTCGGACGGCTCTTTAATCCAACCCAGCCTCCAAAATTGGTGTGTGCAACTCAAGTCAATTCCAACCGGGCCGCCCGGGCTGGCGGCAACAAAAACAGAACCGGCGGCCCGGGACGCGGATTTTATACGCGTAGCGATGACCAAGTTCCAGACCCTGGCTTGACACCGCCCCGGAAGTTTCCGGTTTCCATTTTGCGCCTTTGTTTTGCACAATCAGCCGGTGTTCGCAAATGCCAAAAATAAAAACCGTCTGATCGGGTTGCTGTCGCGTCACCTGATGGCCTTGGGATACGCCCTGAAGGTGATTCTTCCGATGTTTTTGAGAACGGGGCGCCGTCCGGTCATCTTTACACGGGAGGGAGGCATGGGGGACATCATCTGCACCATACCCGCGGTGCGTGAATTAAAGAAGCGACATTCGGGTGCAGGTTGCATTTACAATTGCCACCAGGATTCGGAGGCCATACCCCGGCTTTATGGCATCGTGGATCAGGTGACTTCGTTTCCGGCGATCGGGCTGATCGGCCATTGGTACCGGTTTTTGACCGGCGGATTTTACCAATTCATCCACGGCAATCCGTACGTGGTCCGGACCACCATGAAGGATTTTTGCGACCAGTTCAACGTGGTCGCGGCGGATGACCATCCACATTTGGACGTGGCGGAGGCGTTGCGGGAGCGGGCAAGAAAAATTTTGGAGGAAAACAACCTTGATCCGCGGTCGTTCATCACCATCCATGCGGGCCCCACCGTGCCGGTACGGGAATGGCCGCGGGAGCATTGGGTAAAACTGGTGGCCCTGCTCCGGGAGCGGGGTTTTACCCAGATCGCCCAGTTGGGGGTGGGGCACTATTCCGTGCTGGGCCAGGTAGCGGTGGAACCGTTGCCCGGGGCGGTTTCATTGATTGACCGGCTTTCATTGGAGGAAAGCCTGGCATTGATTTCGCTCGCAAAACTGCACATTGGAGTAGATTCGGGGCTGTTACATGTGGCGGCGGCCGTGGGTACGCCGGGCGTAGGGCTTTTTGGGAGCAGCCTCCCGGAGTATAGGTTTACCGAAGATTATCGCCGCCCCTTCGTGGTCAGCCGTGTCGAATGCCGTGGCTGCGGTCATTGGCTCCCTTCCACACCCTTTACCACGAGTTGTCCAAACCATATCCGTTGTATGCGGGAAATCACGCCCGAGGAAGTTTTGCGGGCCTGCCTGTCCATCCTCAGGCCGTCACCATCACCAGCCACGTAGCCGAGCCGGGC
>Ga0210392_10001302_pt1 | contig 13400 bp, 11 predicted proteins | sample IncBWC30OmetaG_FD_161057 | JGI IMG/M metagenome (GOLD analysis project Ga0210392, IMG submission 161057) | Forest soil microbial communities from Barre Woods Harvard Forest LTER site, Petersham, Massachusetts, United States - Inc-BW-C-30-O ...
CCACGATCACATCGCGGGGAACAGCTGTACCGTCATCGGTGGCAACGTGTCCTTGCAGGAACATCACTAGTTCCCCGGCCGTCGGTTGGCCCAGCGTCCCGTTCGACGGACTCAGAGGCGTTGGCTGTCCCGGATTTGTGGTAGGCGGACCGGAAGGTGGGGGCGGCCTGGGAGCCGGCGGCTTCTGCGCCAGCGCGACTTGCGCCAGCACGCCCGTTGCTGACGCCAAGCCCATTGCTAGCGCCAGCTCCATAAAAATGCGTGCGCGTTGGCTCATAGATCTCTTTCCAGAGAGGGGCGTCTCACAAAAAACTCTAGTTCCCAGGGTAGTGCAAGTCAAGACTTCCCAGCCGCACAACAATCATTTTACAAATCAAGTTACCTTTAGGTTGGCCCCCTGTGTTGGTCGTCGTCCCTTGGCCAGGATCCAGTTCTTGCCAGAAACGTGCCTGGTCTCGACCTCAGTGAATCCCGCCTGGGTCAACAGATCGCGATGCTCCGAGTCGCTCAGGAACGCTGCACCAAGCAGCGGCATAATGATGCCGTAAAGAATACGGAATGGCCCGCCACGGTAAGTCTCTGCGACCAGAGCAAACATCCCGCCCGCTTTAAGCACTCTCAGCACTTCTCGCACATTGGCAGGCAAGTCCGGCCAATAGTAGTGCGTCTCCACGGCGGTCACCGCGTCAAACGTGCCATCCGGGAATGGCAATGCGGCCACCGAACCCTCTTCGATCTGCACTCGTCCGGTTTGTATCTCTTGCGCATTCGTGTTTCGTGAGACTTCGACGCTAGCCGCCGAGTAGTCCAATCCAACCACTCTGCCCTGCGGCGCCAAGCCCGCGAGCTTGTTCACAGTCCGCCCGCCGCCGCACCCCACGTCCAGAATCACGCCGTCCTTCGGAATCGTCACCTGTTGCAAGGCCCAGTCGGTCATCGCCGCGTGACCGACGCCCATCGCCCGCACAAACCGCCTGCCAAGCGCACCGCTAGGTTTCCGAACCTGCCGCGACAGCCATACCAACAAGAGCAGCAAAATCAGCAGCCGTAATATCCAGGACATTCAATCTGTCTCCGCGAAGATTAAACCACGTTTTTCGGCCATCCGACTTCTGGCGGCCCGTGACGGCCACCTCCAAGCTCGTCTCCTGCCGTGTAGTGGCCGGTCTTCCGGTAAGACCAGAAGGCGGCGGACTATTTGATTGCCGGAACAGCTCCGCCTGAAATAAAACGAAACCCAACAGCGTACATAAGAGCAGCGCCTGGGGTGTCGGTGCCAAATCTGCACAGTCAGGAGAATGAAATGAAATTGCCTATTGCATCAGCAGTCGTGCTGTTCCTGGTATCCACGCCGGCTTTCGCGCAGGATCCCAAAACCGCGCAGGGAACCTCGAACAGCAAGGGGGAGCAGGCTTCACAGGGTCCGTTCAGCACCTACAATAAAATCTTCTACGCAAGGATGAAAACCATCCTCGTCAGTTCCGCTGAAAAAATGCCCGAAGAGAACTACCACTTCAAGCCCACTGACTCCGTCCGCAGCTACGGCCAGATTGTCGGACACCTCGCGGACGCACAATATAACTTCTGTGCTCTGGCACTCGGGGAGACGAATCCCGGCCTAAAAATCGAGGAGACCAAGACCACGAAAGCCGATCTCGTTGCCGCGCTCAAAGGCGCGCTCGCCTACTGTGACAAAGCTTATGACGGCATGACGGATGCGTCCGGCGCGCAAATGGTGAAGTTGTTCGGCATGGATATGCCCAAATTCGGTGTGCTGAACATTAACAACGCGCATGACATGGAACACTACGGCAATCTGGTCACCTACATGCGTATCAAGAACATTGTTCCCCCGTCGAGCGAACAGCCTCCGCCAGCACAACAGAAAAAGTAGCTGTCAGCAAAGTCAAGCAGCCCGATGATCTTCCGCCTATCCCTTGAAAAAGCAGAAGACGGCTGGGTCGTTGCGCAGTGCCCTGCGCTTCCCGGCTGCGTATCGCAAGTCCGCGACGAAAAGGAAGCGCTGGAAACATCAAGGAAGCTATCACCGCGTGGCTATCGGCCGAAGACCAAAAAGCCGTCAAAGCGTAGGGCTCCGATAGCACACCAGTAGTTGTCGCCATTTAGCGAGTATTGCAACAGAGTGCATGAGCCAGCTGGCAAGTCATTGGGGCAAGTGGGAAGCCACCTCATCATGACAAAATCTGGAATCCGCGCGAACCTCTCCATCCCACAGCACAAGGAACTTTCAATCGGAACCCTCCGAGCTCTGATCCGCGCTGCGGGAATGACGGTTGAAGAATTTCTAGCCCTCCTCTGAACGTCTGAAAACGTCCTGCGGCGCCTTCGCGGGTGCCGAGTTAATCTTCATCGCCGTCAGCCTGCCCTTGGGCACCCTGCCGATCCGCGGATCCTTCGCAAGAATCAACTCGCACGCCCGCTGCGCCCCCTTACCTCACTACCTTCTTCCTTCCGCTTTCTCTTCGGCACCTTGCCAATCCGGTTATCGCTTTTCACAATCAACTCGCACGCCCGCAGCGCCGCTTCCTCAAAATCCTCTGCGTCCGACGGGAGCACCTGCCATCCCGTAGTCTTTCTCCCCAGCAGTCCGACCGACCGCATATTCGGAAATTCGCGCCGCAAACTCTCGTGATGTTCCAGCGTCGTCGCGATCCACACCCCGTTGTCCCGCGGATACTTCGGCCGGTCGCGCAGGATTAATACAATCTTTTCTCCAACGTAAACCGCAAGGCACCCGAACATCGGATTCGTCCTCGGCGACACCTCAGCCAACGCCTCCAGTACAAATTCATGCGGCACAACCTTGCGCCGCTTCGCATGAAATAGCGCCTCATCCGGCGGCTCTACGAAAGTTTTACTTCGAAGCTTAGACATCGAGCCATGATATGACGAATCTCCGCTGCAGCCCATCCGCAGTAGGGCACGATAAATCGCGCCCTCTGTAAGGGTTCTGCGGAGTTCCGCGCTCTTGCCTGCTAGTAGAACTCGGCCCGTCGGCGCACTCCCGGTTAGCTGATCTTCCCGAGCCACTCGGCACGATGGCGGTGTATAGACCTGCTTACGAACCCGCTTTCCTCCGAATCGCAGAATAACGCTACATGATTACTCACAATTTCTTTGCTTGCAGACGCAAAAGTGGAGTAGAGTCGCCCAACTGTTCTTGCCAACCTTTCGATCGAGGAGACCAATCATGGCCCGACGCACATTCCTGGCCCAGCTTGCCGGTTTGCCTTTTTTCCTGCGAACCGCGAAAGCAGAAGAAGCCAAAAAACCTCTGAAGATCATGATGAAGAGCGCGTGGGGCGCCGACGATCCGACCAGAGCCGCGTTTCCTTTCTCGCACGGGCTGATCCTTGCCGAAGCCGGACACGACGTCCAGATATTCCTGTTGGCCGAAGCCACCTCGTTGATGCGAAAAGCTACCGCGAACGCGATTCTGCCGGTTGGTTGGCCGCCTCTCAGCGAAACGCTCGAAAAACTGCTCGCCAAACATATTCCGATTTTTGCTTGAGGAGCCTGCTCCCGGGCCCGTGGGGTCTCGGAAACCGATTTAACTCAGTGGGGAGCAAAGTTCGGCAACCCCGCAGTCTTCGTATCCCTCGTCGAATGGGCGGACCGAATCATCGTAGAGTGAGCGCAGCAGGTACCTTTTATCGCGCATCAGCCGACGCCCAATTCCGCGTTTAAAAAAGAAACCAGATATTTCCATACCAGGTAATAAAGAATCATCGCGATGCACAGACCAATCGGCGCAAGATCGAGCACACGGTGCGGAATCGGAAATTCCAGCAGATGAGCGACGAAATAGCCCAGCGGAGCCAGCAGCAAGGGAAGCACCGCACCGAAAAGTCCCAGCGAAAAGCGCCGCGCCAAAAATGCTGTGTGCAGAAGATTCCACAGTCCCCACAGATTCGGCACAAAGGCCATGGGAAACACAATCACTCGCTCGATCGCGATGGGCACGTTGTAGACATAACGGACCAACGTATAGTTCGCCATCACCACCAGCAGAAAAACCGTCGGTACGGCGATGCCAGCCAGATAAGCGCGCAACAACGGATGCTTGTTCATGATGCCTCCTTACAAATGGCCCCTTTAGAAGTGGTACAAAAGCGCGGGAATCAACGCCGGGAAAAAGATCGCCGCTGCGCTAGCAGTGGCCAGCAACGCCCAGTCAATCCACGGCACGCGAACCGGCGGTTGCTCCAGCCGGCGCCGCATGTCCGGCCAGAGATCGCGCCGTAGTTCCGCCCCGATCCCCAGCTCGTCAAGCGGCGGCATGGCATCACGCAACTGTTCGCGCATGGTGGCGAACTCGTCCGCGCTCAAGCCATCTTTCATGTTGTCGTTCATGCCATCTCTCATCGGCTTCTTCATGCATGTACTCCCAATCGTCGCAGGTTTTTTCTTAGCAAGCGCACCGCACGGAACATGCGCGTTCTTGCCACGCCTGCTGAGATACCTAGCCCTTCCGCGATCTCCGCATAAGACTCGTCTTCGATCAGCCCGAGCTGCGCGACAACGCGCAGCCGTGGCGGCAATTCCGCAAAGGCTTTTCGCAGTGCGACCCGCGTTTGCTGCTGCACCGCCGAATCCGGCTTTTGCTCAGCGGCAAGGTCGTCTGGTAATTCCACGTACGGCCGACGCTTTCGCAGATGGTCCAGCGCCAGGTTCGTCGCGATGCGCCTTAGCCACGCAGCAAAATTCGCTTCAGGATGGAATCCGCCATGGGCTTTGTGCGCACGCCAGAAAGCCTCTACGGTCAAATCCTCTGCCACCGCCGGATCACGCACGATGCGCATCACCCAGCGGTACACCTCGCCCTGGTGTTGCCGAAAAAGCGATTCAAAGGCGTCCAGATCCCCCGCCGCGAATCGCTCCTGCAATTCCATCCCGCCACCCTCTTATCCGTACTTACCGTGGAATCGTCACAAACGTTACTTTTATTTTCGGATGGGCAGGCGCGAAGAAGAAAACGCCCGGAAGCAGGGTTGCTTCCGGGCGCTTGGTTATTCAAAACTTAAGACTTAATACCCTGCACTGATCCTAATAAATGTCGTACTGCTCCCAGTGCAGTGTGGCGTCGGACTGGATGATGATGTGCTTGTGCGCGTTCTGCTCCAGCTCGTCGATGAGCATGGACTCGCGAGTCTTTAGGGCTTTGGCGATTTCAGGATGCACGCGCAGCGTCAAATTTGGATTGTCTGGAGTCGCAGCGGCCATCTTGCGCGCTTCGTTCTGGATTTCGTAGCACAGTGTCGGAATGGATTTGACCATTCCGGAGCCGGTGCACGACGGGCAAGGCTGGCATAGCACACGCTCCAGCGCCTGCTTGGTGCGTTTGCGCGTGATGCAGACCAGGCCGAACTCGTTGAAAGAGAGAGCTTTCGACGGTGCTTTGTCCTGGTCGAGAGCTTGTTGCAACGCCGACAAAACGCGTTCGCGGTTGCGGCGTTCTTCCATGTCGATGAAGTCTACGACGATGATGCCGCCAAGATCGCGCAGGCGAATCTGCCGTACGATTTCCTTCACGGCCTCTAGGTTGGTCTTGACGATGGTGTCTTCCAGGCGCGTCGAGCCTTTGCCGACGAACTTGCCGGTGTTGACGTCAATCGCCACCAGCGCTTCGGTATGGTTGATGACGATGTAGCCGCCGGACTTGAGCCATACTTTTGCACGTAAAGCCTTGTCGAGTTCGTGCTGAATGCCGAACTCTTCAAAGATAGGTTGTTCCTTCGCGTACAACTTCACGCGGCTGACCAGCTTGGGCTGGAAGCGGCTGACGAATTCTGTGACCTTGGCGAATTCTTCTTCATTGTCGATCCAGATCGCGGTGAAATCGTCGCTGACGTAATCGCGCAGAATGCGTTCCACGAGATTTAGGTCGCGGTGCAAAATTGCCGGAGCTTTGCGGTCGTCATGCTTCTGCTTGATTTCCAGCCAGGTCTTGCCCAGAAAATCGATATCGGTGCGAATTTCGTCATCGGTCGCTTCGCCCGCAGCGGTGCGGACGATAAATCCTCCCGGATAGCTGCCGCGTGCTTCGCCCACCAGCCGCCGCAACCGCGAACGATTTTCGGCGCTGGCGATTTTGCGCGACACTCCGATGTGATCGATGGTCGGCATATAGACAAGAAAACGTCCTGGAAGCGCGACGTGACTGGTGATGCGAGCGCCCTTCTTGCCGAGTGGTTCCTTGGCGATTTGCACCACGACTTCCTGGCCAGCCTTCAACATTTCGGAAATCAGTTGCGGCCGCCGCGAATGTCCGTGTCCACCAGAATGGCCGTAGCCGGGGCGCCCACCACCGCTGCGATGCTGTCCGCCGCCGCTGCTACCCCCGCCGGGCCGCCGCTCAAATCTTCCACGCCCGCGGTCACCGCCGCGACCACGGTCGCCACGGTCCGGGCGTCCGCCTCTGCCGCGATCTCTTCCGCCACTGTCCCTGCCGCCGCTGCGAAACGGCCGCTGGAAACGGGAGCGGGGATTGCCGCCTACGCGCGCGGACTGGCGAGGGAATTCGCCGAGCGGTTCCGGAGCCTGTCCCGGAACACGCGCGCGTGTCTCACCCGGAAGTAAAATAACGCCATCGTCAACAAGGGCGGGAGCGTTATCGCCGCCTTCATGCGCATGTTGGCCGGATTCGACGTGCGCTTCGTGAGACTCGTGCGAAGCGTCGGTTTCAATGTGCTCGCCGAGCGCAGCCACGTGCAAAGCGTTTTCGTGCGCCGCGTCGGCTTCCGCTTCAGCAACGGCTTGCGGCGAACTTACGATTTCCTGAACGTCGTGTTCCTGCTCGCCGTCGTGCTCCTGCTCTTCGTGTTCGTCATCTGCATGCTGTCCAGAAGATTCTTGCGCACGCTCGTTTTGCTGGTGGAATTGCTCCTCGTCTTCTTCGTCCTGCTCGACTTCCGCATCAGTCCGTTGGTCAACTTCTTCTTCCTCTTCTTCGACTTCGTCTTCCTCAAAAATTGCGCCACCGGAAGTGGAGGCGGCCGAAACTTCCTGGCGAACCAAATCCTGCTTGGCTTCGATGACGCTGGCGGAAAGCAGTTTGGCTTCTTCTTCGCTGATGTCCACTTCCGGAGCGGTTTCCGCTTCGGAAGATTCGCGGCCTAGCGAAGTTTCTTCGTCCTCATCGGTTTGCGCAGATGCCGCGCCACGCACTTCGTTCGAGAGATATTCGGCGTTGGACTGATTCGGTTCCTCGGCTTCGATGCCTTCGGCGGAAGCGCCGGCGAGAAGCCAACTGGGCAATCCGCCACGCGAACGGCGCGGAGCGTTTGCTGGAGCCGGCTGGCCGGAAACGCGCGGCTGCGGTTCGTCCGATTCAACCTGCGGTTCGAAACGTTCCGGCTCCGCGACTGGAACACTTGCGGCGGCTTCCAGCACCGGCCGCCCGCGATACTTCGCGAGCGATTCGCCCGGCAACACGAACGGTTCTTCCGTGGAATCGGATGGCGCGGATGGACGCGGAGCGTCCGAACCGCGATTGTCGAAGTCACGCCGCGGGCCACGATCGTAGCCGCCGCCACGATTCGAATAGCCGCGGCCTCCGCGATCGCCACCCCGCTCGCCGCCGCGGTCTGGGCCACGGTCGCTGCCGCGAGATTCGCCTTGTGGCGAAGCGTACTTGGAAGGAGGAAGGTCCCGTGCGCCGCCCTGGCGGAAAGCGCCGCCACCGCGACCGCCGCGCCCGCGGCCACCACCGCGACCAAATCGGCCCCGTCCGCCGCGTCCGCCAAACTGCGGCCGATCGCCTCTGTCGCCACCGCGATCGCTTCCGCGGTCGCTGCTGCCGCGCGCGCCGTAACTTGGCGCCGGGCGGTACTGGGTGGGGTTGTAGCGGGGAGCAAAATTTTGCGGAGCGGACTCGTTCGAATCAGGCTGACGCTCTTCTTCCGTATGACCTTCGTCAACACCGGGAGCGCCGGGTTCCGCTTCTTCGACGTGTGTATGCACGTCGTGCGGCTCGGAATCGCCGTGGGATTGTTCGCTCAAGGATTCCGCAACAGGCGCCTCGTGCGCGCGGCTCAGCGATTCTCCAGGCAGCTCGATGCGCTCGGTGATGGTTGCTACTTCGACCTGGGCGATGGCGGGCGCCGGCTCGTGGGCGTGACCGTGATCGTAATCTTCGAGATTTTCGAAAACGTCACTGACGTACAGGAAGGCGTCGCCGTCCAGGCCGATGTCCACGAATGCAGACTGCATGCCGGGTAAAACGCGGGTGACCCGGCCTTTGTAGATGCTGCCGACGAGGGCGAATTCTTTTTCGCGCTCGATGTAGATTTCGACTAGCTGACCTTCTTCCAGAATCGCGACTCTCCGCTCATGGGAAGTCGCGCTGATGACCAATTCTTTTGACATGAAAACTCCTCTTTCATCGACCGGACAGAGCCGGGAACAGGACGCATCGCCGCGGGTTCATGCCCAACGGTAGTCCAAACAGACGGAACCAGGTCCGGAAAAACCGGAGCGTTCTCATGCCACACCAATTTGATTTCAGGGTCTGTAAGTACAGACTTTTTATCGCAGGGTTTGTAAAACAAACCCTGCAACCCTGACACCCGCATTGAAGCGGCTTGGGAGTCGTAGCCGAAGGAGAGATTAACCTCTGCACAGCTTACGAGGCTGGTCCGTCGCCTGAGAGATCCGTGGCGAACGGGGGGCGATGCTGTCCTCACTTAAAATTACCTATTCAGCTTCAGGGCCTGTAAAGCGAACTCTTTTGCTGGCGGCTTTCTAAAAGAAAGCCTGGAACCCTGAATGCCTAACTTTCTGAATAACTTTCTACTTGAGCGTCCCGGAAAAATCCGGAATCGCCGATTACCGGTTCACGGCCTAATTGACGAAGCGGCGCAGCCGGACATTCATCACCAAGCCGATCGCCATGAACACAAACAATGTGGCCGAGCCACCGTAGCTCATTAACGGCAACGGTATGCCGGTCACCGGCATCGCGCCAATGACCATAGCCACATTCACTAAAACGTGAAAACCCAGCGCTGCCGCAACTCCCATTACCAGAAACATTCCTGCGCGGTCTTTCGCGCGTTGTGCATTCTGTACGAGTCGAAGCAGAAGTGCCATGTACAGCCCTAAGGCAAGCAGCACGCCTTTGAATCCCTGTTCTTCCGCCCAAGCCGACATGATGAAATCGGAATAACGAACGGGAATATAACCCAGCTGATTCTGACTGCCGTTGCCAAACCCTTTACCCCAGAAGCCGCCGGAACCCACGGCAATTTTAGATTGCAAAAGTTGATAGCCTGAGCCTTTGGCATCTTCCTCCGGGTGCAAGAAAGAAGTAATCCTTTCTCTCTGATACGCTTTCAGAATGTGCTTGCTAACGGGAGGATAAAACACCGCTCCAACAAGCAGCACTCCAGCTAAAGTAAAAATTCCGGCGTGTTGCCACTTCAAGCCCGCCAAAAACGCGCCCACGGCAAGCATGGGAACGAGTACAAGAGCGGTGCCCAAATCGGGTTGCTTAAGAATTAGTGCCAGTGGCACGCCGACGAGCATACCTGCCTTCAACAAATCACGCAAATCGAGCTCGTCCGACCGCACCTCCGCAAAGAAGCGGGCCAGTACGATGATTATAATCAACTTTGCGAGTTCTGACACCTGAAAGTCTTGCCCGAAGAGATGAATCCAACGTTTAGCGCCGAAGCGAGTGCCGCCGAGTACTAGGACTGCCGCAAGGGCCGCCAGACAAACCACATACAGGATGAGGGCTTGATCGAGGATCAAATGATAGTCCACCCGCGAAAGGGCAAACATAATGGCGAAGCCAAAAAGGAGCCATTTGATCTGCTTGATATGCATTCCTGCCAGGTTGCTGGCATGCGTGGCGGAGTAAATCTCGATGACACCAAGGGCGCAGATGGCGGCCAGGATGGCAATCAGCCACCAATCGTAATCGCGTGTGCCGGGAGCGTCTTTCATGAGGTTCGATCCTTGCGGATGGAAAGAAAGTGGCGAGTGGCGAGCGGCGAACGGCGACAAAAGGAAACAGAAAGGAACCGGTCTGACCGGCCATTACGAAGACCGGAAGTCGCGCAGCCTAGGTGGCGCGAAATAGCGAATTGAAGAGCGCGTCTCATTGGGGATCCGCGTTGGCGTCCGCGGCGCTGGCTGAGGCGGGCGCGGGATTCTTGGGCTTCAAAGCGACGACGGGAGCGACAACCGCGGCGCCATTTGCAGGAGTCGCGCCATGTTCGTCGGCAGTAACGGTGCCGTTGATCTTTTTATTTTTTTTGTCGTAGTAGGCCTTAATGATATCGCGAGCAACGGGACCGGATGCTTCGCCACCATGCTGGCCGCTTTCCTGAACCAGAACCGCGACACAAATTTCTGGATTGCGCCTGGGGGCGTAGCCGACGAACCAAGCGTTGTCTTCGAATTTTTTCTGTTTACCGAAACGATTGCGGGTGTCGTAGCCAATGACTTGCGCGGTGCCCGATTTTCCGCTGAGTTCGATGCCGGCGAGTCTCAATTTTGTGCCAGTACCGTGGGGTTCGTTAACCACGCCATACATAGCCTCGGTGATTCTTTCGACCGTGTGTTCGGTGAGCGGGTATTTCTCGTCCGCCACGTTCTGGGCATCTTTGATCATGTGCGGTTGCTTGAAGTCCCCGCCAGAAGCAATGCCGCCGATCAAGCGAGCGAGCTGCAGAGGAGTAGTGGTGATAGCACCCTGACCAATGCCGACGGAAATGGTTTCGCCGGCGTACCACTTGCGGTGAAATACGCGCTCGACCCATGGTTCGGATGGCATAAGCCCCGCTTCCTCGGAAGGAAGATCGATGCCGGTTTTGTGGCCGATGCCAAATTTGTCGCCGTAGAAGGAAAGACGGTCAATGCCGAGTTTCATAGCGATGGTGTAGAAGAAGACGTCGCAGGATTGCAGGATGGCTTCGTGCAGGTCGGTGGAGCCGTGGGAAGTTGGTCCCTTTTTGGAGGAATAAACCCAACATTTAAACTGACGACCGTAGAAAGTGCCGTAGCCAGGGCAAAAAGTGGTGAAACTTTCCGGGATGCTGTGGTCTTCGAGCATGGCGGTGGCAGTGACAATTTTGAAGACCGAGCCGGGCGCGAGTTGAGCTTGAATGGCGCGGTTGAATAGCGGGTGGAGCGGATCTTCGTTGAGCTTACGCCATTCTTCCTTGGGAATGCGGACGGCGAAATCATTGGGATCGGGAGTGGGGCGGCTGACCATCGCGAGGACCTCACCGGTGCGGGGATCAAGAGCGACGACAGCGCCCGGGCGCGCGCCGAGAGATTGTTCAGCGACCTGCTGGAGATCGAGATCAATGGTGAGCGTGACTTGTTTGCCGGGAATCGGATCTTGTTGAGAAAGGTGATCGACTTCCTTGCCGACGCTGTTGACGATGACGCGGCGCATGCCGTCGGTGCCCATTAGAATGTCGTTGTACTGGCGCTCCAGGCCGGATTTGCCGACGACGTCGCCGGGACGCAGCTTGCCATTACTGGCTTCGATTTGTTGTTCGCTGGCTTCACCGACGTACCCAGTCGCGTGACCCAGAAAGCCGTTGGGCATATAGCGGCGGCGGGAAACGGAAAGCATTTCAAGGACTGGAATATCGGCGCGATGCGATTCGATGAAATCGAGATCGGCGCTGGAGGCTTCGGGTTTGATGACGATGGGTTGGAATTTTGGAAGATTGCGGGTGCTTTGCAATTGATCGCGCAAATCGTCCACGGAAATGCCGAGGCCGTCGGAAATGGCGGGAAGATATTGTTCGACGAGTTTGGGATCGTCGCGCAAGAGAAGGACGCTGAAAGAAGGACGATTGTCTACCAGGACGCGGCCATCGCGATCGAGCATGCGTCCGCGAGGAGCGATGATGGGAATGGAGCGAACGCGATTTTGCTCGGCCATCTGGCCGTACTTGTCGCTATCAATGACCTGCAACTTCCAGAAGCCCAAAAGCAACAGGCCGATCATGCCCACGATGATGTAGGAGACGACGGCGAGCCGCGTTTGCGGCAATCGGTTGTCACTGTGAAACGAGTACGACACGAAAAAATCTTTCTAAACTTTTTGGCTCGGCGCCTGTAAGTACAGATTCCGAGATCCGTGCTGGAAGGGCTGTTTCTAGATTGAAAGCGCCGCGCCCGCGACTTTTTTAACCTAACACCTGGAGGTAGGAGAGGCAACTTGTCCGCAAGTACAGGTTTCCGCGTGGGCAACGGGGAGCGTTGCAAGGCTGGGCAATGGTGCGTATAGTCGCGGCCGGAGTGTGCAGAGGAGGGGACGATGCAATGGATGGCTGGAATTTTGATGCTGGCGTGCGGCGTATCGGTGGCGGCGCAGGAGCCGATCGTGCAGCCGCAGGTTAGGCCGGGAACGATCTATGCGAGCCCTATGGATTCTCGTCCTCCGCAACCGACACCGGATGCAGTTCGCGTGAAGGTGGATGGCAAGGCTGCCGCGGCCAATCTGATAAATCGAGTAGATCCGGTCTACCCGCCACTGGCTCGCCAGACCCGCATTTCGGGTACGGTGAGACTCCGCGCCGTGATTGGCAAAGACGGAGCGGTGCGGCAATTAGACGTGATTTCGGGACACCCGTTGCTGGTACCGTCCGCGTTGGACGCAGTTCGGAAATGGAAATACCAGCCGACGCAGTTGGACGGCGAAACGGTGGAAGTAGATACGACGATCGACGTAATTTTTACACTGAACGACAACACGCAGCAGAGTCCGCCCAAGCTGATGGTGCTGACGGCGAAACCGATCGATCCGGCGCTGCGCGCGGATGTCCTGGCGCTGTTGGAGGAGAACCATGTATCGCGAGCGTCCGAAACGGTAATGAGAAAAATGTTCGACGGGCTGCGACCGACGATGCTGAAAAGCTTTGCCGAGCTCGAAAACCGTGAAAAGATTTTGGACGCTTACGAGAACAAACTCATAGCGGTGACGAATACCGACGAATTCCGCGAGGGAATCGTTGCGGTTTACGCTAAATATTTCAACGACGACGATTTAAAAAATCTGATGGCGTTCTACAGCACTCCGACTGGGAAAAAATTTAATGAATCGATGCCACAACTCTCGGCTGACTTAATGGGACTGGGGCAACGGCTTGCACAAGAAAAATTACCCGACATTTTTCAGGAACTGTGCAGGGAATACCCCGAACTTGGCGGAAAGTTGCCGCAATGTCCGGCGGCGAATCAAGACAAGAAGAGCGAGTTGGCCCCGCCAGACGGGCTGTTTTCCTCGTCAACGAAGTAATCGGCGGCTGCACCTGATTTCAGAGCGTCTCAGAACAGGGCGGTGGGGCGACGGGTCCAGAGTTTGCCTTTTTCTTTGGCGATTTTTTCAAGATCAGCGACGTGCGCGCCGGATT
>Ga0210392_10001304_pt1 | contig 13389 bp, 9 predicted proteins | sample IncBWC30OmetaG_FD_161057 | JGI IMG/M metagenome (GOLD analysis project Ga0210392, IMG submission 161057) | Forest soil microbial communities from Barre Woods Harvard Forest LTER site, Petersham, Massachusetts, United States - Inc-BW-C-30-O ...
ACCGCCACCGGCGCGTACGACAAAGAACTATTGCCCACTCCGGAGCCATCGCCGAGCGCGTCGCCCATCGTCGAGCCCGGACCGATTCCGATCCCACCTTTTCCGGTCCCTTCTGAGTTATTTCGAACCGGCGTCCAAAGTAGTCCTAGATCTTTAACGGGTGTTGCCAGTTCTGGTGCGCTGGCATCAAACACGGTCGCTGGCACCGGGAGAGCATGAAGCTTGTCGTCGGGCAGTCTTGGAGGTCCGAAAGAGATGCGCGACAGACGTGCGAACTCTCCTGTGCTTGGCGGCAACGGATTGTGATCTCCTCCGCTGCCGGCTTTGCCGAGCGAAGGTGCTTCGCCGGTGGCCGCCTGCATCGGAGGTGTGTAGTGCAGTCTTCGCACAGGGAAGGAATTCCGCAGCCCGTTGAGATTCGTTTTGTCGATCGGATGAAATGCCGCATAAATGAACGCGGCGCAAATCATACCGTGCAGAAACGTGGAGCCCGCTTGGCCAGTCAGCCTGGTCTGCTGGCGATGCTCGTCCAGGAGATGAATGGGCACGCCATTGGCCGCATGCGTTGCGGCGAGTACGACGCGCGGCACCGTCCAGACACTCAACAGGTTTTCGCGGATTCGCTTCAACAGGGAAGATTGACTGGAAAGATTCGAATCGAAGCCCAGGGCCGGTTCACGCATCGCGCTCGACCTCCGCTGCAGCCCGCTGCAACTTGCGCCCAAAACAAAAGCGGCTCCAGCGCACAGTGGGAGCCGCTTTAGATTCAAAAGGTTGCTTGTGAAGCAAACTTCGCGTTCTAGAACAGCCGGAAGGTCACCTCAATCGGCACCTGAGTCGGAACGCTCTTTCCGTTCGGACCAACTGCCGGCCGGAACTTCCACTGCCGCACGGCTTCAATCGCTTTCTCGTCAAGCCCAAGTCCTGGGCTCTTAGCCACGTGAATGTCCGTCGCTCGCCCGTCCAGGGTGATGATCACCATCAGCACGACCACACCTTGGTATTTCGCTTTGCGAGCCTCGTCAGAATATTGCGGGTCGGGGCAATAAATGCAGGTGGGCATGCCCACGCCGTTCACGCCTGCGCGAAATGCGCCTCCGCCAGTACCGCCGCCTTCGCCGGGCCCCAGGCCGCCGCCGGTACCGCTGCCTATTCCTGTCCCATTCCCGTGCCCTAGGGAGTCGCTGACTCCGTTGGCCAGCGGATCGCCAAAGGTTGGCGCATTGATGTTGGATACTCTCAGATCAGGCGGGCCAAGCAGAGACGGGTCCATGGGAAGCTTGGGGTTGGGGTTTTGAATCTTCACTTGCGGGGGAGTGAATTGCGTCCACTGGAATTTTGGTAGCTTGCCACGATTCACAGGAGCCGTCGTGTGGTCGTTGGCTCCGCCGCCGCCCCCGGCAGGTTTTGCTCCCTGAGGCAATTTCGCGACATAGGGCGAAATGTCCAGCGGCAACACATCGGTTTTAGTTTTTGCCTGGGTAGACGAGGTCTGGTGGGTAATGATGGAAAACGTGATGAACCCGATCACTACGACGTGCAGGCCGATGGATATTCCCTGCGTCCAGCCGAAGTTTTCGTCCTTGCTCCAAATCTCTTTGACTCGAACGGGTTTTACTTCAAACGGAAGCGGCGCCAGCTTGGTGGGAGAAAACAGCTCTTTGAGTCTTGTTCCGAAACCGCCAAACCCTTCCACCAAACCGGTGGAAAGCCTGCTGTTGATCTGACCCTTGGGTGCCCGGCGCCCACTGAAAAATTCCGCGACGTTTCCCCAGAACCCCCCGCCATATTCCATTGGCATCAGATCGGACTTCACATCTCCACGAACTTTCACCGGGCGTTCAAATAGGAATTGCTTTAGGTTGGACCAAAAATTATCCGGCATCAGGATGGCCGGCCGGCCAAACCGCGGCACCGGCGCGGAAGGCGCACTCGCGCGCGCTTGTTCAACGTTTGGACGTTGCGGTGGTCCCAGATTGAGCATTGTCCCCGGCAAGTTCTGCACCTGTTGCGCTGCGGCTTAGCGCCTACGCCTTAATAGACGCACAGATAGCTCTTCCAGCGTCTCTTCCGTTTACGATTCTCGCCAGCCGCGATAGGTTGCACGCCTACTCCGGCTGACACCATACTCCATTCATTGTAACATACGTAGTTACACCACTCTCCGATGTTTCCCGCCGTGCTACAGGCGAAAACTAGGGCCCAGAAGGGAATTGCGTTCGCGGCATCCATGTCCGAAACACTTGAACTCAAGAAGACACTCAACTTACCCAAAACCGACTTTCCTATGAAGGCCAGCCTTCCGTTGAACGAGCCGAAACAGCTGCAGGCCTGGCAGGAAGCCGATCTATATCAGCAGATTCTGGATGCCCGCATTGGAAAGCCGTTGTTTGTCCTCCATGATGGCCCGCCCTATCCCACGGGCACCATCCACTTGGGCACTGGCCTGAATAAAATCTTGAAAGATCTGGTCGTCAAGACCAAGAGCATGGCGGGTCATTACGCTCCTTACGTTCCCGGATGGGATTGCCACGGCCTTCCGATCGAAACCCAGGTCGAAAAGGAACTGGGCGGCAAAGGCAAAGTGGCTCCTGCGGAATTTCGCAAACTGTGTCGTCAATTTGCGACGCGCTTCGTCGAGCAGCACAAGAAAGACTTCAAGCGTCTCGGTGTTTTTGGCCGGTGGAACGATCCGTATCTCACGATGAGTTTCGACTACGAAGCAACCATCGCCAACGCGTTCCTGGACTTCATGGAAAAGGGCTACGTCTATCGAGGTCGCAAGCCCGTCTATTGGTGTCTTTACGATTCGACGGCGCTCGCCGAAGCCGAAGTCGAGTACGAAGACCACGTCAGCCCGTCCATCTGGGTGAAATTTGCCGTAGTTGGCGGTGGCAAGAACGAAGCCGCGAAAATTGGCAACGACGTCTTTGCTGTGATCTGGACCACTACTCCATGGACCATTCCCCACAATCGCGGCCTGGCCTTCCACCCGGATTACGAGTACGCAGTCGTGCAAACCGAAAAAGGCAAGCTTCTTCTTGCCGTTGATCGTATTGCCGCTCTTCAATCCGAGAGCGAAATCATGGAAGCCGAGGTTCTCGCGACATACCAGGGCCGCGACTTCGAAGGCATGCTGTTCCAGCATCCATTTTTGCCGATTCAGGTGCCCGGCCTGCTTGCCGATTACGTCACTCTCGATCAGGGCAGTGGCATCGTTCATACCGCGCCTGGCCATGGTGTGGATGACTTCAATACCGGCCAGAGATATGGACTGGAAATTTACGCACCGCTTGATGACAAAGGCGTTTACACCGAAGGCCTGCCCGAATACAAAGGCAAGGACGTCTTCACAGCAAATCCAATGATCGTGAAGCTTCTCGCCGATCGCGGCGCTTTGCTTGGCCACCATGCCTACAAGCACAGCTACCCGCATTGCTGGCGCTGCCACAATCCGGTCATTTTCCGTGCAACCATGCAGTGGTTCATCGGCATGGATGCTGCTCCTACCGACAGCAAGAACTCGTTGCGCACCGAAGCCCTCGCTGAGATTAAAAACGTCAAGTGGATTCCCGGCTGGGGTGAAGAGCGCATTTACGAAATGATTGAGAAGCGCCCGGATTGGTGCGTCTCGCGCCAGCGTTTCTGGGGCGTGCCGATCATCGTGTTTTTCTGCGATAGCTGCGGAACGCGATTCGAGGACTATGCCGCACTCCGCAATGTCATTGAATGGTTCAAGAAGGAAGGCGCAGACGCCTGGTATCAACATTCACCCGAAGAACTCCTGCCAGCTGGTACAAAGTGTTCTTGCGGCGCGTCGAAATTCCGCAAGGACCATGACATTCTCGACGTCTGGTTCGATTCCGGCTCATCGAATCTGGCGGTTTTGCATGGCAACGAATGGCCCGCCGACGTTTATCTCGAAGGACCGGATCAGTATCGCGGCTGGTTTCACAGTTCGCTGCTCGTTGCCACCGGCATCCGGCACGCCGCTCCTTACCGTAGCGTGGTCACGCACGGCTGGACGCTCGACGAGCAAGGCCGCCCGATGTCCAAGTCGCTCGGCAATTCCATCGAGCCTGCCGAAATCTCCAACAAGTGGGGCGCCGACCTGCTGCGTCTGTGGGTCACGTCGGTCGAGTATCAGGCCGACGTGAAGATGAGCGAGCGCGTGATGACGCAGCTCAGCGAAGCCTATCGCAAGATTCGCAACACCTTTCGCTTCGCGCTTGGTAACCTCGGCGATTTCGATCCATCACGAAATATGCTTCCCAACGATCATCTCGAGGAAATGGATCGTTGGATGCTCGAACGCAGCGCCGAGCTAGTGAAAAAGTGCCGCGACTGGTATGTCGCGTACGAATTTCACCGCGTGTATCACGCCATCCACGACTATTGCGTCGTGGATCTTAGCGCCTTTTACTACGACGTTTTGAAGGATCGCCTGTACACCAAGGCGCCAAACAATCCTGCGCGCCGTTCGGCGCAAACCGCCATCTACAAAATCACCAGCGCGCTGGTTCGAATCGCCGCGCCCATTCTGGTTTTTACCGCCGAAGAAATCTGGAAGTATCTGCCGAAATCGGCTGCAGAACCCCCAAGCGTTCACATCGCTCTTTTTCCTGAAGAATCGGAGTTGCGTACTGGCATCAGCGCGCCGCAGACCGCTGCCTGGGATTTGCTCGCGAAGGTGCGCGGCGAAGTTCTCAAGGCGCTGGAAGCCGCGCGCAACGAGAAAAAGATCAACTCTGGCCTGGAGGCAAAGGTTCTTCTCAACGGCAATCCGGAACTTAAGGCCAAGCTGAAAAATCATTTGACGCAATTGCCGGGCCTGTTCATCGTGTCGCAGGTGGATTTTTTCAGCGCGAGCGCCCCCGATTACAAATCAGAAGTGGTTCCGTCGCTCGAGGTTTGCATCCATAAAGCCGACGGCGCCAAGTGCGAACGCTGCTGGAACTATTCCGTTCACGTTGGCGAAAATTCGCGCTATCCAAGCATCTGCGAGCGTTGCTCCGCAGCCTTGGACGAAATCGAAGGCACAAACTCTTGATTTTTCCCTTGCGGCCATTCTCCGGCTCATCCTTTTGTGCCACAGACTTCAGTCCGTGCAGCATGATCGCGCCAACAGGCTCCTTTACTTCCTCTCGTTCCTTAACCTTCTGTACCTGCAAATTCATATGATCGATCCCTCGCGCCTGCGCTGGCTCGCTATCACGCTCGTAGTGATTTTCCTCGACCGGCTCTCCAAAGCCGCAGTCGAAGCCAGGACCGTCGAAGGTTGGCGCCACGAACTGGTACGTAATTTTATCTACCTGGTTCACAGCAAAAATCCCGGCATTGCCTTCAGTATTTTCGCCGACAGCAATTCGCACTGGATGCGCTATTTGCTTATCGCGGGCTCTCTGGTGGTCATCGCGATCATTGCTTGGTATTTGGTGGCCGGCGACGGAGTCTCGTCGCGAACCGCAGCCGGTTTGGCGCTGCTTATGGGAGGCGCCACCGGCAATCTTACCGACCGCATCCTCCATGGCGCGGTCACGGACTTCTTTGAAATGCTATTCGGCTCCTACCGCTATCCTGCATTTAACGTGGCGGATTCAGCGATCACCATCGGAGCAATCTTGATTCTTCTCGACCTCGTTTTTCCCGCGCGGGGCCGCACAAACAGCGTAGGAAAAGCACGCCAAAAATAATTATCGCTATTTCCAGTCGCACAGCAAGCAACGTCCGCCGATGATTCTGTTGACGCTATATGTTAGGGGCGATAGCTTAAATTATGGACGCGCATGTCGAGTCCCTCGAAAATAAATCCGACGATCAAAAAGCTCCCTTACGTCTTCTAAGCGTCGTGATTCCTGCCCATAACGAGGAAGGCTGCATCGCTTCCACCGTCGAACACTTGCACCTCGAGCTGCGACTGCAGAATGTGCCGCACGAAATTGTAGTCGTGGACGATGGCAGCACGGATGCTACGTGGCAGAAGCTTCTGGGTCTTCGCGAACATATTTCCGCTCTCAAGCCGGTTCAGAACCAGGGACCGCATGGATTCGGGCGCGCGGTCGAGAAAGGGTTTGCTTCGATGAGCGGCGACGCCGCGGTGGTAATGATGGCCGACGAGTCGGATGATTGCCGCGATGTCGTGCGCTATTGGGAGTTGCTGAACCAGGGTTGGGACGCGGTATTCGGTTCTCGATTTATCAAAGGCGGGGGCGTCATCGACTATCCCTGGTTCAAGCTCTGGCTCAATCGGCTATCGAACCTTTTCATCCGATTGCTGTTTGGAATTAAGTTGAATGATACGACAAACGCATTCAAGGCCTATCGCGCCTCGGTAATCGAAGGCTGTCTTCCATTGCTATCGCCGCATTTCAACCTGACTGTTGAACTTCCACTCAAGACCATAGTGCGCGGCTATAGCTGGACAGTCATGCCTATCACCTGGAGGAACCGACGCGTGGGGAATTCGAAACTTTCCATTAAGGAAATGGGCAGCCGCTATCTCTTCATCTGTTTGTATGTCTGGCTGGAAAAGTATTTTAGCCGCGGCGATTACAAAAAACAGTGACCGTCGAATAGTTCCCGATCAGGTTTGCATCGTGGAAACGGGTTCCGACGCCGATGGCTTTCGCGCGACCACCAGGAACTGCGCCCCAACCAACTGCCACAGGAATGGCGTCGATAAGTACATTCTGAGCATCCATGCAGGATACTGTCTGCCGCGCGACATCGTGTAGGGAAGAAATCGCGCATGCTGCAATTCGACCGGAAAGCCACATTTTTCCAACACCTCACTGAGCGAAAGTTCAGTGAGCGGCAAATGGTGGTCAAAAAAATCCCAATAAGCGCCGGGAACAAGCTTGATGTTCGGTCCCATGGCAATGAACCGCCCATTTGGCTTCAGCGCTCGAAAGGCCTGCTGCAGAGTCCTCTGCAAAGCGGATTTCGCCGGCAAATGCTCCAGGAAATTGCTCGTGAATACGACGTCCAGGCTGTTGTTCTCCACCGCCCACTGATCCGAACAGTCTTGCTGCAAAATAACTACGTCGGGATTTGCATGTCGCTTTGCATCCGGATTCAAGTCCATTCCAAACTTCCGCCGGCACGCCGCCGAATTGATGAATTCGCACCAGCCGCAGCCCAGGTCAAGCACCACGGAATCCGGCGGAATCCAGCGCGAGAAAAAATGCGAGAGAACGGCCCAGACTTCTTGGCGATACGCAGCTCTTTCCGCGAAGCGTGCTCGGTATAACTGTTCGAGATCTTCAGGAGAGTGCTCAGAATTCATCTTCAACCATCAATCCTGTTCCGTCCCTTCGTGCTTCGCGCTTGGCATTCTAGTCGTACCATGCTGCACAAGCTAGGATTTTGCGACGCCTTACCCGTGGTATCCCTTTGGATCCAAGGTTCAGCCCATTTCATTGACAGCGAAAAAGCCGGTCGCTAGCGTCATTGAAGGACATGAATACTGCCATTAACAGTCTGCCCACGTCGTGGGACGCCGTCGGCGGAGCAACTCGCTTCGGCAAAATCGCTTTCCACGCGGTTATTTTTTTCATCGCCTTTCTGATTCTTTTTCTGCGGCGGCCGGATGCCATTCTCAACGCGCAATTTTATTGTGAAGATGGCCTTTACTGGTACGCCGATGCTTACCATTTCGGATGGCGTTGCTTGTTGATGCCTATCAGCGGGTACCTCAGTTCACTTTGCCGTATGATCGGGATGTTCTCTCTGTTGTTTCCGTTTGGTCAAGCTCCGCTGGTAATGAATCTTTGCGCCATCGTAGCGGGCATTCTTCCGATTCACATTTTTCTCTCTTCCCGCTTCAACTCGATTCCATTCAATTTTCGGCTATTAGGCAGCTTTCTCTATCTCGCTCTTCCGAATTCCTTTGAACTGCACGCAACCACCACCAACATCCGGTGGCACCTGGCATTGGCAGGTTGCCTCATCCTTCTAGCCAGCCCGAAAAGTGGACGTGTGTGGCAAGTTTTCGATTTTCTGCTTTTGGCGCTTGTTGTCCTTGACGGACCTTTGGGGATCTTATTGATTCCTATCGCCTTCGCATTGCGATGGCTCCGTAAAGATCGTCGTTACGATCTTGCTCTGGCCGCCCTGATTCCAGGAGCGCTGCTGCAGTCCTTTTTTTTGTTTGTCGCTCCTCGCCGCCCGGCGCCCAATGGCGCTTCGATCGAACGCTTTATCCATATCCTCGGCGGCCAGGTTTTTCTCTCCTCGCTTTTGGGAGTTCGAACCCTCATTCAGCTTTTTCAAGCGCAATCGCTATTTGCCATTGATATTGCGGCGATTCTCGTGGGTCTCGCGATTCTCGGGTATGCCCTTCGACGCGGCCCGATGGAACTCAAACTGTTCCTAGTATTTGCAGCAGCGGTTTTCGGACTAGGGTTGCTGCACCCGCTCGCCACGACCGACGGCAATCACGTTCAGTGGGAACAGTTGCAGGTTCCAGGGTGTGGCAACCGCTACTACTTTTTCCCCATGCTGGCTTTCCTGGTTTCGCTGTTCTGGATGGTAAGCACGCCTCCGCTTAGTTCGAAAGTCCCTCGGTACGCTGCCTTGGCACTGCTCTTTTTCCTGCCGATAGGGATCGTGCGCGACTGGCAATATCGGCCGTTCGACGATTTGCATTTCCATGAGATTGCCGCAGACTTCCAGCGAGCGCCCAGCGGCACACAATTCGTAATTCCCCTAAATCCCGGCGTTACCATGCAACTCACAAAGCGCTAGGTTAACTGTTTGAACGGGAATACCTATGCAGCGCAAACATCACTGCGATCCGGTTTGCCCTAAGTACGTCGCCTGTAAACCAAAATGTATTCTGGCCTCCGCGGACGGTACTGTATTGCGTCCGGCCCCCACCGGTACACGTCGTGATTTCCCCCGTCCGCAATTCCTTCGAGCGTGTAGTGCTCTTTGACGTACGCTTCGGTCCAGTCCAGAATTCTTGGATCGGCTTGTGGGTCCACGATCCACGAATTGTTCATCATTACGTAGACAATAATTTCCGGCTTGACGGATTCGATCTCCTTGATCATTTCCGCTTGCATCACTCGTCCATAAGGCTGAGCTTCCACGAGCGGATAGGTGTAGATATATCCCGTCGCGGAAAGCCGGTGCGCGTAGAAATATATTTCCGGCTCGGAGCCGAGCACTGCGACGCGGGCGTCCGGCGCTGAGTGTTCCCGAATATACTTTCCAACTCCTAGCGCCTCCGGAAACGGATTTGCTCCATACGTGTGGCGGCATGCTTGGTGCGGCGAATCAAAGAAGTAGATTTGGCTTTCCGCGTAGAGCGCATTGCCATAGGCCAGAACAAGAATCATTGCCGGCACGGCCGCCGACGCCACTCCCCAACGCAGCTTGGCCAGCAGTGCCTGCGCCGAGCTCAACCCCACTCCGGTCAGCATCGCCAACACCGGATAGGCCATGATGAAATAGTGGCCGCGGTAATATAAGCCAACACTGATGGCCAGAAACGAGAAGGCCAGAAGCCCGATCACGAATAGCGCGTGTCGCTTTATCTCTCGCCGCCACAAAAACGCAGTCATCCCAAAAACGATCAGAGCCCAAATCACCGCCAGGTGTTCTTTCTGGAGCTCCATGCGATTCGCGAAATGGTGCAGCCCTTGCGTCAAAGTCATTTCCGAGCCGTAAGCCCGCGCGTAGGAAACCGTCCAAAACCAGAACTTCTGAAAAACTCCCGCGCGGAAAAGAACCAGGCATGTCAGAGCAAAAGGGAAAATCGCCCCCACCGAGAACCAGGAAATTTTCTTCAAATAAGAAACCCGATTAATTGTTCCAGGCCACTCGCTCCAGCAAAGATATAGCCCGGCGAACATTCCGAAGAATACTCCCTGCTGCTTCATGACCAGCGCCAGCCCCGCGCAAATGCCGCTACAAAAATACAGAGCATAGCGGTTGGTTCCGCAAGCCTTAAGCAGCAAATAAATCGAGGCGAGCGCGGCTAGTGTCACAAAATGAGTGGCATGGCCTGCCAAGCCCACTAGAATCGGTCGTATGGTGAATAGGCCAAAGATCGCGCCTGCGGCCACCGCCGCGGTTGGATCGAATAGTCTTTTGGTGATCAGAAACACCAGAAAGATGCTGGCCGCATTTACGATCATAATTCCAGAGTGAATCCCGCCCGCCGTTTGCCCGAAAACCGCCATCACTGCCGCATATGCCGCATATGTTCCGGGAAGCTTCATATTGTAGGCCAGTTCGTATGGCGGGATGCCTTGGAGAATCAACTGGCCCGCGTAAGCATACTCGCCTTCATCGCGTTCCAGAGGAAAGTCCCGCAGCCGAAAACGCGTACCCGCGATCAACAGGACCACCAGGACAATTGCGACATATTCCCAGCGCAGAGGAGACCCGCGCTTGCGTGGGACTTCCGCTGCGCCGGTGGGATTCTCGGTTTCCTTGAAGTCTATGTGTGTCGCAGGCAAGACCGTGTATGGCTCCCAGGAATTCGCGTACAAATTTTTCCGGACAATTTAATGCTAGCATTTCACTCGCGCTTTCTCCGTGGCCGCGCGATTTTCGTGCCCGAAATGTACTGTGCCAATAGCCCGAGGCTGTAGGGAAAACAGCAGTTGCTGATGACATGCGAATCTGAATGGAAGCTGAAACCAATCGCCAAGAACTCGTGGTTACAGAAGTCAGCCGCGGCACGCGGCTCGATCGCTGGCTCGTGGCGCAGTGTCCGCAACTGTCCCGCGCCCGTTTGCAGGAATTGATCGCCGCCGGCCTCGTGCTGGTGAATGGCGCAGCCGCAAGAGCCTCGCAAAAGCTTCGTGGCGGCGAGAAAGTCGTCGTCGAAGCCGTGCAACGCCCGCCTCTTCGCGCCGAACCAGAATTTATTCCTCTGGACGTCGTCTACGAAGACGACGACTTGCTCATCGTCAACAAGCCCGCCGGCATGAGCGTGCATGCCGGCGCGGGAAATTCGCGCGGCACGCTGGTAAACGCGCTTCTCGGTCGCGGACAAAATCTCTCGCGCGGCGGATCTCAATCGGATGCTCTGCGCCCAGGAATAGTGCACCGCCTCGACAAGCAGACCTCGGGCCTGATCGTCATCGCAAAAAACGATTATTCTCATGCGAAGCTGGCCGAATCGTTTCGCAGCCGTGCGGTAAGAAAGACCTACATCGCGCTGGTCGAAGGCAGGTTCGAAAAAACAACCGGCGAAATTAATTTGCCCATCGGCCGCGATCCCGTCCACCGCACCCGTATGAAAGCTTTCCCTCAGCAATCAAGCCAGCGTAATCGCAATCCGGTCGGCCGCATGCGCGAAGCCCGCACCGAGTGGCGCAAGCTCATCGAGTTTACTCCCGCGACGCTGCTCGAGGTCCAACTCCACACCGGCAGAACGCATCAAATCCGTGTACACCTTTCCGCAGTGAAGCATCTTCTAGTCGGAGACTCCGTATATGGCGCCGCGTCCAAACTTATTGTCGGCAGCATCGAACTCCCAGGTGTCGCCAGGCAATTTCTTCATTCCGCAAATCTCGGTTTCCCGCACCCGCGCTCCGGACAATGGATCGAAGCTCGCGCGCCGCTTCCGCCAGATTTGCGCGAATTTCTCGATATCCTCGCCGCTGCGGATGGCCGCAGTCTCGAAGCTGCCAAGGAATATCTCTAACCGCGCCGCGGCGCGCTGTGCCGGTTCAAAATTGACGCTGCGGGCGCAAGCTCTCTATACTTTCTCATCATGAAAAATCCACTCTTTGCCCTCCTCGCCAGCCTAACTCTGCTCGCTTTTCCGTTTGCGAACGGCGCCCAAGAGCCATCATCGCCCGCTCAGGACAAGCCGCAGCCCGCTCCGCCTCCGCAGAATTCCGCTCCGCAACAGCAACCCGCGCAGGAAGGGCCGACATTCCGTGCCACGGTTAACTTAGTGGACGTACTCGCCACTGTACTCGACCGCCGCAACAAACTGGTCTCCGATCTCGATAAGAAAGACTTTAAGATTCTCGACGATAATGCTCCCCAGGAAATCCGCTATTTCAGCAAACAGTCTGACTTGCCTCTCCGCATCGGTATGCTTCTGGATACTTCCAACAGCATCCGGGACCGTCTGAAATTCGAACAGGAAGCCGCTGTCGATTTTCTCTACAGCGTTCTACGCCGTGGAAAAGACCAGGCGTTCGCCATGACCTTTGACGACGAGCCGCAGATCATTCAGGGCTTTACGGGAGACGGCGCCCTGCTTCGCGATGAAGTCAACAAGACTCGCGCCGGCGGCGGCACCGCGGTCTACGACGCCATCTACGAAGCCTGCGCTAAACAACTAAGCAATCCTCCGCGGCCGCCCGGCGATCAGCCGGATGTCGTTCGCCGAGTCATGGTTCTGATCAGCGATGGCGACGACAATCTCTCCAATCACACCCGCGCCGAAGCCATCGAAATGGCTCAGCGCACTAACGTCGTCATCTACTCCATCAGCACCAGCACCCAGTGGATCCAGCTTTCGCAAACCGATCCCTCCAAGCTGGCCAATCGCAAAATGCATCTCACTGAAGGCGACCAAATTCTCAAAGATCTCGCGGACGAAACCGGCGGCCGCGCTTTTTTCCCCTATCACGTTGACGATTTGAATCAATCTTTTCAGGACATCGGCGACGAGCTTCGCAATCAGTACACCATCACCTACAGCCCGACCAACTTTGTTGCCAACGGCCGCTACCACAAAATCAAAATCGAACTCCCCAACCGCAATGGCGACCAAGTTCGCGCCCGCCGCGGCTATTTTGCAAAGTCGCGCACCTCTGCCGGCAACTCCACGCAAAATCCAACCCCGCCAGCCCCCGCTGGCCAATCACCTCCACTCCCAAAACCGTGATGATCTTGCGCATAGGGGCGCGGCATGCTGCGCCCCTGCTTGGCACAATCACCACATCGAAAGTGTTTCTGAATTATGGTGTCACTAGCCAGGCAGGTCTACTTCGAAGTGTCGTGAAACAAAAACGCGTCCGACTCAATATTCCCGCGCTCGATTGCAATCTGTTTTCCATCCTTGGAAAACGCGTAACGGAAAATCAAATCCCTCGAAAAGGTCGTCAATTGCTTGCGATTCTTTCCATCCAACGATTGCTCCCACAAATTATCGACACCCTGTTCCCGCACTACATAAACAATAGACTTTCCATCGGGTGAAAACGTCGGCGTCGAAGTCATTCGCGAATCAGCGTCGGCGTCTGTCGTCGTTCCGCCATCGGTCGGATCGAGCCGGATCATCAGCTTGTGATCCTCTTCCCTCACATCCGAAGACGAGATGAGTTTGCCGTCAGGAGAAAGGTCGAACAAGGCAACCGGCGACTTCACGACTGTTTCCGCCGCACCGCCGCCCACCGGAACGCGCTTCACGAA
>Ga0210392_10001305_pt1 | contig 13387 bp, 19 predicted proteins | sample IncBWC30OmetaG_FD_161057 | JGI IMG/M metagenome (GOLD analysis project Ga0210392, IMG submission 161057) | Forest soil microbial communities from Barre Woods Harvard Forest LTER site, Petersham, Massachusetts, United States - Inc-BW-C-30-O ...
CAGTCGCCAGACTTCGCCAACTTCGGCATCGGCTTTCCTGGGTATCTGGGAAACCGGAATTTTGCCGGCCGGTTTTTCATAGAGCTGAACCTGATGCTGGGTGTTCCCACCATTCCGGTTTTCAACTCCGCGAATAAGAACGGCACGCTGGTTGACGTGGTGCAGGATCAGAGCGGCAACGCGGTTAACGTGACGCTGATCCTCGCGCAGCTGGCGCCGCGGTAGGCAGGCCTGCAATGGTCCCAGAGGCAACGCGCGTGCCCGGCGAAGGCTTCGGGCAAGAGGTTGGCTTCGACATCAACCGGGCGCCTCCGCCGACTAATGCGTACATCGGTGCTGATGACCAGCTCCAGGTGTTCTTTGCCAGCAGTATTCCCGGCGCAACAGCCAAAGTGTTCGCTCGCATACTGCTGCCGAATGGAAAGATCGTTCCAAACGAGTGGATCTTTACCGCCATCAACGGGCGAGTGGGCTCCAATTTCTACCAGTTTCTGGCCGAAGGATTCATGCTCTCGCTGAGCGTCGCCAGTTTAAACTCCACGCAGCCAGGGCAGAGCTACGTACGTTTGACCCTGATGCGCGGCACACAAAATCTGAGCAGCAACAGTGTGGTTCTGCTGGCGGGCTACGTGTACGGCCAGAACGTGGTCAGCTGGCCGACATCGCAGCTGTGGCCTATGTCCTTTGGACGAGGCGCGATGCGTGTGATCAACGGCACCACACCAGCACCAGGCGGGGAAATAACCGAAGTGGTTCCCAGCAACGTGCTGTGGCGGCTGCAGACGTTTTCGTTCGTCTTAAACACAAGTGCAGCTGTCGCCAACAGAGGCGTTCTTTTGGTATTCGATAACGGCGTGGCGTCGTACAGCTATTCAACTGCCACCTCGGGACAACCTGCCGGACTGTCGCAGTCATACACCTTTGCGCCAGGGTATCCGCTGGTGAACATTTACCCCAGCCAGGTGATGGCGCCTGCGCCTACAGACCACTTCATACCAGCCGGCTTCCGCATCAGAACAGCGACACCCAGCTTGCAGGCGGGCGACCAATACTCGACCATCTCCTACCTGGTCGAAGAGTGGCTGGCATGACGCGCGAACAGTTCCAGTGCCTGAACTGTGGCGGCAAATATTTCGATCTCTGCCTTGATGGTCAGATCTACTTTCACGTTTGCTCACCGTTGCCTCCAGATGAGAACGGCATCAGTTTGCCGCGGCCAAACGCGCGCAACGAGACTAACTGTAACCGCAGTCCCGATTTAATACCGGCCATCACATCGGAAGGGCTGGGCGTCAACTGCCTGACCAACCAGAATTTGCTCGAACCGGCGTGGATAACCCACCTCAAGAACAGGGCGCAGAAGGAAGAACAGGAGTAGACACGATGGCCGAAGTTTTGAGTCAGGACGTGAGGGCGATCAGTGGGCCGGTAATCGTGACGCAGGAGACAGAGACGCTGGTGATTTCATGCGCTGCGCTGGCTCTCCCCAGCGATCACGCCAAGGCCGTTATTCGTGGCTGGCTGGAATTGACTGTTCCCCTGGACACGGCCGCGGTGACGATCGCCATAATCGCAGGCCGAACGCTGGGCGGGCGCGTGGTGGGCACAAAAACCCCGGAGGCGGGCGACTTCACAGTTGGCGGTACGGCGCATTTCGACATCGAAGTCGTGGACGTGATCGACGGCGCGGGCGGCGCGCAGTACTCCATGAGCGTGCAGCTCACCGGCGCTACGGCAGACGGCACCGTAGAAGCGGCGCTGATTGACACGACGCTGCTGAGTGGCTGATGCCGCTGGAGCGCGGGCCGTTCGCGCTGGTGGCAGACGCTGCCGTTTCTTTCCCACCAGGCAATTACGATTTCACGGATGACGCGCTGGTCCTTGCCGACAAGGTGGCATCGAACCTTTCGGGCTGGGATGACTTCCTGCTGGACGCGGGCGACTTCGCCGCGGACCCGCTCGACGATCTGACGGCATTCGATGCGGACGCGTTATTACAGGCCGTGGCGCTGACCGTGGCATGGTCGGATCTGCCCAACATCGATTACGCGATATCCGGTTACGATGACGCGAACACACAGCTGGGCGTCGCGTTTGCGTTTGCACCTGCAGCCGCGTGGGAAGATCCGCCAGGTCCGTTCGTTCCACCTGGCAGCGTGCTTAACCTGACGGCACCCACGGTAAACATCAATGCGTTCAATCCAGGCACATCGGGCGTTGTCGGGCAGCAGGGCGGCAACACCAGGCCCACGGCCGAACTGTGGAATCTGACGCGCATCGGCGCGCTGAATTTTGTCGAAGGCGACACTTTCCAGCTGGCTCTGATGGGAAGTCCTGGGCAGGTGGTGACCGTGGGCGGATCGTTCAACGGGGCAACCCTCGATGTGACCAGCATGGGCGTGCTCGACCCATTCGGAAACCTTGGGCTTCAGGGCGTGATGGGACCGGACGTGGTGGGCGCCTGGCATGAAGACTGGTATTTTGACGGCCAGCTGGTGATTAGTTTCGATTTCATCGTTAGCCCATCGAACGCGTGAGGAGTCAACAGACATGGACGTGAAAGTTACCGGCGTGCGTGAACAAAACGTGCTCAGTTCCAATAACACAATCGTGAAATCCATCGTGCTCACGTACTACGTGGGCGCGCAGGGACCGTTTACCCTGGTGACCAACCTGCAGGATTTGAACACGGGCGCAGCGCAGACGCAGATGCAGAACTTCGCGAACACGCTGAACCTGCTGCCAGGCATCCAGAGCTGATGGCAAGCAACAGCACGAATCCGCTTGCGAACGTGGGCGATCCGAACGATCCGGCAGTCTACGGGCCGGTAAACGGCGTTTTTGTCACGTACAGCGCGTTTATTGCCTACGAGCAGGGTCTCGTAGATGCGAATGCGCGGGCGGCGGCGCCGGTTATCTCTCAGATCGATCGGCAGTACGGATTGAACATTCCAATCCCGCAACCCAGCACACCAGCTCCCCAGGCGCTGCAGAGTTTTACCGGCGACTGCCAGCAGCCGAACCGGCCAGGGTTTCCAGGCTGGGCCACGTTCGCCGATGCCGCAGCGTGGGCGAACGCCTGCACTGCCACGCCTGTCACCGTTCCGCCAATTCCGCCAACTTCGCCCGCTACTCCCTCGGGCGCATCCGCCGGCCGCGGCGCCCCAGCAGCGGGCGCTACAGCCGTGCCTGGGGCTGCAGCAGCTGCCGCTAAGCTGCAGCCTCATGCATTCGACTCCGGTTTTTACGGCGAACCGGGCAGCTATTGCGATTACTACCCAGACGATCCGCTGTGTGACGTGTGGAACGGCGGCGGTGTCGTGCTGGGCGGCGGCGGCGGTGGTGTCGTCGTTTCACAGCCAGTCATCATCCAGCAGGGACTGAGCGCAACCGATGTGCATGGGCTGGTGGACAGCGGGCTGAGCACGGTCTGGTCTGCTGTGGTGGGCGCGATCGACGCCACGGTGCTGGTGGCGATCGCCGCGATACAGGACGCGCTGACCGCGCTGGGCAACGCGATCAAGGCAGCGTTTGCTATGCTCTCGCGGCTGGGCGGCTTCATCCTCAACGCGCTGAAGTCGATGCTGAACTGGGTGCTGCACAGCATACTGCAGGTGCTGCAGGACATGCGCAACATCCTGAAACACCTGGCAACGGATGTGCTGCTGCCGATCGCCAAGTGGATCGTGGCACAGCGCGATCGGCTGATCGCGTTGTACAAGCGGTTCATCCGTCCGCTGATTATCGTCATCCAGGACATTCGGCGGGTGCTGAACATCCTCGCTATTTTTCACGTGCCGTTCGCGCAGAAACTCGACGGTGTTCTGGCGAACCTCGAACGGCGCATCACCGCTCCGCTGCTGCTGCTGCTGCGCTACACCAACCAGGTGGCGAACTGGCTGAACCTCATCGTGACGGCCAACTACCTGCTGCAGAAGCCTATATTTCTGGCGTCTCTCAATGCGTATAAGGGCGAGTCGATCAACTTACTCACGAACACGATGAACAAACCAGCATCGCCGGCGGCGATCGCCGCGGCCAGTAACTCGATGGGCGCAGCCACGATCACGCAGACGAAAGATGACTTATCGACTTATCTGGCATCGGGCGGCGGCGTGTACGCGCAGCCGATCGCCTCGGCGCAGGACACGTTTTCCCAGGCGCTGCTGGGACAAGGGTAACCGTGGGCGATTTCTTCACACCACCGGGCGGCTTCCCTTTCGTGCCGGAAGAGCCGGCAACGCCACCACCGGATTTTGCATCGATCGCGCAGAGCTGGGCAGTCGGATCGGAAGCGGCTAAGAAAGAACTCGGATGGTGGGCAGATCTGGGCGACTGGATCTTAACGGTAGTTGCCAAGATCTTTGGATTTTTTCTCTCGCTGGGGCTGAAAGCCTTCGCATTCATGATGAAGGTTTTCGGCGACGTGACGGACGAAGCCTCCGCGGGCTATGGCGCAGTGGTGGCGGCATCACTTCACGAACTCTTCGGCGTGACCGTGAGTCCGGCATCAGTGAACACTCGCGCGGGCGGTTCCGATCGCGCAGCAGTGGCGGCTTCGCTGGGGCAGGCGATTATCGGCACGCTGTTCAGTTCGGCGGGCGCGAGCGGTGCGACGGGCATTCCACCCAGTGACGCAGCCGCTAACAACTTCCTGCGCGTCACGATGAACATGGAGCTGAACGGCTGGCTGGAATCGATGTTTACGGATGCAGTCAGTTACCACCTGCTGGAAAAATACGGCGATCTGAAGGACGGCATCGCTCACGTGCTGGGGCTGGGCCGCATGTCTCGCCAGGTGTTCGCGGCGCCAATCAAGATACTGGTTCATGACCCGTATACGGCGCTGCTGAACCAGAAGTACAGGCCGAAGGCGGTTGACGTGGGCACGGCCATGCGGGCGTTTAACCGCGGCGACACTGACCGCGCAGGTTTGACCAAGCTGCTTTCGACGCAGGGATTCACCGAACAGGAAATCGACTGGCTTGTCATCGACCACACGAAGTACCTGCCCAACGAAGACGTTGACTACCTGGTGGCGCGCAACATCTGGACACACCAGCAGGCGACCGATTACCTGCGTCACCAGGGATGGGACGCGGCGGGCTCGCAATACGTGCTGCAGGTGCTGGAGGACAAGCGGCTGCAGAAATATCGCAATGAGCTGGTGGCAACGGCGACCGATGGATATGTACGCGGTGAAGTGAATGACGCGCAGCTGGCCGCGGCGATTCAGTCCGCGGGTGTTCCATCAACGGAGCAACTCTGGGTAGCGAACGTGGCGCAGGCGAGGCGCGATACACATGTGACGCATCTGTCGCTGGGCCAGATTGAGACTGCCATCAAAGACGGCGTGATGAACTTCAACGACCTGAAGGCGTGGGCGCTGCGCAATAACATGCCGCTGGACGAAGAGACGTTTCTGGAACTCACACTGCTGGTGGATGAAAGCAAGGCGGCGGCGGCGAAGCAAAAAGCGGCAGACGCTGCGAAGGCGAAGGCAGCAGCCGCGGCGGCGAAGGTGCAGGCGGCGGCGGCGAAGGCAGCAGCCGCGGCCGCGGCGGCGCCAGACAAGGGCGTGAGCATCGCGCAGGCTGAAGCCCTGGTGAAGTCGGGTGACTGGACATTTGCCCAGCTGTCGGGCTTCCTGACATCGCGGGGCTACGGCGCCGATGCCATCGAATCGATTGAGACGTTACTCCATGAACAAATGGCGGCGAAACCCGCGCAGGCGACGAAGGCTGCAGGCGTGCGCGCAGCTGCCACGGCGAAAGGTCTGAATCTCGCGCAGGTGGAAAAGGCCGTGGTGGAAGGCATCCTGAGCGCTGACGATCTTGCGCGGTGGCTCACCGCGCAGGGCTTCGATGCTGCGGACTCCGCGGTTATTCTCGCGGAGACGCAGCACGCGGTGGATGATGCGAAGCTGCGCGCAGCCACCAGGGCCGCGGCCAGTGCAGCCGCGGGAAAGAAGGGCATCAGCCTGCCGGCGCTGGAACGCGCGGTACGCCTGGGCATCGCTCCGATAAGCGACTACACGGCGGCGCTGCAGCGCGCAGATTTTGATGACGCCTCAGTCTCGCTGCTGACAGACACGCTGCGCGCGCTGATGGCGAAGGATGCGGCAGCGAAGGCAGGCAAAGGCACAGGGACTGCAGTTACGGCCGTGAAGACGGCTACCCTGCCCCAGATCGAACAGGAAGTGATTGCGGGCGTGCGGCCGATCGCCGATTACAGCGCGGCGCTGAAGGCGGCGGGGTACGGAGATACGGATGTCGAGCAGCTGACCGATGTGGTGTATGTGAAGGCCGAACATGCGGCGCACGCGCACCAGCTGCACTCCGATGCCGTGGGCGTAGCGGCGGATCGCGGCATTCCATTGGCGAAGGCTGAGGCTGCGGTCATCGCTGGTATCAACCAGATGAGCGATTACGATGCCATGCTGACCACGCTGGGATTCGATGACGCTGACCGCGCAACCCTGGAAGCTTTGTTACTCGCCAAGGTGAATGCGAAGGCCAACGCACCGGCGAAGAAACCACCGGCGCCGACGCCACCAGCCTAAAGGCGAACAGATGGGAGATACTTTTCGAAACCACGGCGAATCTGCATCGGATCGATGCAAATTCCCAGATACAGAACGTGACGACGACGGCCGCATCCTGGCTGGTGGCTGCTGCCGGGTGGGAGTCGCAGAAGTCGCAGCCGTGGCGGCCGCGATCGCGGAATCACTTCCGCAGATCGAACAGGAAGTCATCGCTGGTATCAGGCCGATGTCTGAATACAGCATCCGGCTCGCGGCGGCGGGCTACAGCGATGCGGACGTTGACCGGCTCACCGCGCTGGTGCAGCTGCTCCGCGATCGGGCCGCGAAGCAGCAGCCGCGGCAAACGTAAGTTTGGAGGAAGGAAGAAACATGCCTGTAATTCAAGTGCTGATTGCTCTCGTGGTCTTTGGCCTTATTCTGTGGCTGGTGAACACGTATGTCCCGATGGCGGCGCCCATCAAGACTGTGGTTAACGTCGTAGTCGTGCTGCTGCTTTGCATCTGGCTGCTGAACGTGTTTGGACTGACGAACTACATGCTCCCCACCACGGCGCCACGTCGCTAGTGGCAATCGGTTCGGCAGTCGGGCCCGCCCGGGGATACGGTGTGTGCCAGGTGGCCTTCAGGACTTTTTTCTGGAAAAGTCAGGCACTCTTCTATGGAAACCTTGCACGAACGCGTCAGAACGCCCAGGAATGCGAATAAAGGCATGTTTGAAGCCTATAGTCCTGAAAACCGCGGTGGGGCGGCCGGAGGCTTCCCCGGTCTATAGGCTTCAGGCGGCTGGGCTGTGGTTTAGGTTTGTTTGAAGTTTGCAGGCTCTCAGGCGCATCAGAGCGCACTGTGTCACGATTTCCTATAGCAAAAGCCTACGATCTCGCCGATGCATGGAACAATCTCCATCCAGTTGGCGCCCCCGTTTTGTACCAGGCGTACGGACAATGGAGCGGGCCAACGATCGAGCGAACCCGAACCCCTGCCAAAGTGCTCTACAACGACCTGGCCGTCGCGTGGGTGACCAACCATTACGGCGCAGCTCCGCTGTGTCAATTGATTCCGCTGCTGCCGTTCGAATGCCTCGAACGCCAACGGCCGTCAGGACGCTGCGCCGGTGCGTTCGGGATATTGCTGCATGTAAGTCCACTGGTGGGCGAGTACGGGAGCACCATCGACCGAATGAACAGCAGCAGGCTCAATACGCATACTCCAGATTTCGCCGTGCTGTTTCTTCAGGTGCTGAAAGGGAAACGAAAGCTCAGTCCGATCCTGGAGCCCGAAGGCATCGAGCAGCTGCCGGACATGCTCTGTCTTCAGCAGGCCTGTGATGTGATCTTCCTGCTGCGTCTGTACGCCGAACTTTTCAGACAGCTCCGCGGGCGCCTCGAACTTGCGCAGCTTGACCGGAGCCTTCGGCGCGGCGGGCTCGACGTGTTTCGTTGGCACTGACTCAACAGCCATGGTTCACCTCTCGGTCGGATTATACTGATTTCTTGCCTGCATCGCGATTAGTACGGATTGGCAATTCGCTGGGCGTCATCGTTCCCAAGCGAAACCTCGATTCGATGGGCTGGTGGCAGAGCGACATTCTGCACCAGGAAGTCAAAGACGGCCAGCTCGTCATCCGGAACATGACACAGAGGCCGCTGCAGCCGATGCACACGAAACACCAATATGGCGACGCTGTCAGCCGCAAAACTTAACGCGCAATACGAAGCGCGCAACATCCCGCTGGAACTCATCGACGAACCGGAAACCCCGGAACGGGAAACGATGGACCCGGAAGATCTCGCGGCGCTGGGGCTGAACATCAAAGCAATCGGGCTTATAAAACCGCTGATCGTGAAGCCGAAGGGCGAACGGTTTGAAACTGTGGCGGGTCATCGCCGGCTGCTGGGCATGCGCATTGTGGACTATTCGCCAGTCCCCTGCCGTGTGCTGGTGCGCGGCAAGGTTGACCCGATTTCGATTCTGGTTGCGGAGAACGCGCACCACGAAGCTGTCAACCCCGTCGAAGAGGCGCGGTACTTTCAGAAGCTGCTGAACGATCGATGCGGAAACGACGTGGACATGCTCTGCATCGCGGTGGGGCGACGTCGCGAATACGTTGAAGACCGTCTGGTGCTTCTCCGCGGGGCTCCCAACGTGGTGAAGGCACTGCACGAGAAAAAGATATCGCTCGCTGTGGCGCGCGAGCTCAACAAAGTGGGCGACCCGAACCGGCTGTTACTCCTGCTGGACGTATCAATCAACCAGGGCGCGAGCGCGCGCCAGGTGGCACAGTGGCGCCGTGATGCTGACCTTCAGGGTCCGGTATTTGGTCCTGACGATCCAGCCAATTTTCCGCAGGACAAAAGCGCGGAAACCGTGCAGCCGTTCCAGATGGAATGCTTATTCTGCCAGGGCACCGAAGATCCTCACATGATGGACCTGGTTTATCTGCACAGACCCTGCAAAAGCCTGATTATGCGCATGCTGCAGCGATCTGCGGAGCAGCCGCAGTAACTCCGTTTGGGGTAGATGTTATAACACCGAATCCCTTCCCAGTACGTATATAAGACCTATAAGCGCGATGATCGACGACCCTGCAAACACGGCGTATAATTGCTGCACATGGGCTTCACTCTTAAGATTTTCGGCACACCAGTCGGTCTGCTGCTGGTGGGAATTTTGATCCACCTGCAGAGTCCACATTCGAGCATTGCTGACGCGTTCGGAATGATCGGTTTAATCGGGTGCTGGGTAGCTTTTCCCGTTGTGTGCATCTATTGGCTGGTACGGCTGGTGCGGCGGGCCACACGCGATTCCCCGGACCCGTACTACCGCAGGTGAACCATGGCCGCGTTCGATGACACACTACGCAAATTCTCGGCGCTGGCAAACCAGCAGGACCGCAACTTCGCGGCCGGCGCCGCGGCGGTTCCAGGATTTGCGCGCAGCTCGTCCATGACCTTCGCTATCGGAACGAAAGTGGTAGACCTGGTGACGGGTCAGAAAGGCGTGGTGACGAATGGGAAGCGCGAATCCATCACTTTTCCCGCTGCCGGAATCGACAGTGGTGGAAACGGTGTACGTCAGGCTTGACGACGGGCGCATAGTGCCGCGATCGCCCGAAGAACTCGCGGCGCTGCCCGCGGACAACCTGCCTGCTGTAATAGCCACCAGCGCGACATAGAGCACCCAGGACGCGCTGACACCGTGCCCATACCCAACATCGGCGCGATTCTCGGCAGCTCGCTACAGATCGGCGGGAACGCCATAGAAACGGCTGTGGCGAAGGCCTGGCTGGCGAAACATCAGGACGATTACGACCGCGTTGAATTCAACGTGGGTCTGGGCCCTGGCGTCACGCTGCCGCGTGGGACGCCTGCATACGTGCAGAAGTCCGCGACGGAGAGCACGAAACCACGCGCGGACATGGTGCTGTACCGCGGCAACACGGCAACGATCGTGGAAGTGAAAGGGCGCCTCTATTCGGCTGTCATGGGCCAGCTGCTGACTTACTGGCACATACTGAGCAAAGACAAGCCAACACTGGACCAGATTTACAAAGTGGCGGCGGGCCAAACCATCCAGGACGGACTGCTGCCGATTCTGCAGCAGTACGGCATCGAAGTCGAACTGTTTCCGTACGCTGTCTCAGCTACCCAGGCAAAATATGCGGTATGACTGACGGGAACGTTTACAATGGGTTTTGTTTTTTCCCTCACACCCCACAGGCGGCTGGACGGAGCCAAAATAGTGCCAGTTTCGACACGTACTGACATCTCAATACGTGTGAATCGCCACACGTTTTATGTGTTATCGGAGCCTGGCGGGAGGCGGATTACGGCCGAAGCCGTAACCGCTGAACACCACCCTCCGTGATCCGTTGCCTTTGGTGCTTCCACTGGTGACAATCTTGGCCGGACGACCCCAGCAGAAACACCCACAAAAACCGAGCAACGAAGGGTAGTTGGCGCTGCTTTGCAGCTGCGCCATGTTCGCCTTCCATTCTATCCCACCTTTGCTCGTTCTGCGTATCTTTTCCCACCAATATTTTCCCCGCGTTCGACGGCCAGCGTTCGCCCCCATGAGGCCGAATATGACTTACGAAGATCTCATCCTGGCTGTTGAGAAGATCTCAACGGACCTTACGCCCAGGGCGTACATGCTCCTGTGGCACCTGATCGCAACCGCGATCTCAGACGGCACAAACGAAATTCAGATCACCTCGCGCTCGCTGGCGACGCGGTTGCAGTGCTCACGTGACAAGGTATTCGAAGCGTCCGCGGCGCTCAAGCCATACGTGGATGTCAGCACCCACCCCCGAACTGGCCATACCTTCCGGCTTCCGGCCGAATGGTTCAGCCAGGCGAAAGGGATATTCACAGACTTTGCGACTGTGGAAAAGTACCCCGAGCGGTCGAGAAACCAGGCCGCTAGCGGTCGAGAAACCAGGCCGCTAGCGGTCGAGGAACCAGGCCACTCATGGCGAAACAACGGCGAATACCAAGCCGCTAGCGGTCGAGAAACCAGGCCACTCAGGCGAAACAACGGCGAATACCAGGCCGCTAGCGGTCGAGAAACCAGGCCACTCATTACGCAGAATCAACAACTTACGGACGACAAAATTCGGGGATCCAAGGATCCAGATCCACTAATACAGTTACAGGATTATGGATCAATCCAACACATCTGCTGTTCTAAAGTATTGCTCCCGGAGCAACGGGCCGATGGGATGGAGCTGTTATCCGCGATCTGCACCTACCACCGCGAGTACGCCCCCGCTGACCGCGAAACCGGGGCTGTGCCAGAGGTGATCATTGCTCGGTGTCTCGCCATCGCTCCGCTCAGCGAGCTGCTTTCCGAGTTAAAAAATATGCGGATTCGCGACGTGCGCGCTGGCAAGAGCTACGGCTGGTATCCGGCCGTTTTCTGCCAGCGCTTGAAAGGCATCCACCCTAAGATTTGGGCCGCGGCGCTTCAGCACTTCGCAAAGCTGGCACGACAGCGACCCCAGGCCAATCTGGACTTCTCAACCCAGCTGACGGCCGAACTCCGGCAACAGCTGCGGAGGATCTCATGAACCGGCGAAGGCGGCGTTACGTGGCCGACAAAACAGCGTCAGAGTGGCAGGCAAAATTCTTCGGGTACCGCGTGAACGCGTGGGGCAAACGCCAGGTGCTGAATGCCGCAATCGAGATTTGGGTAAGGCGTGAAGGCGTGAACCCGAACGTGTGGTGTGCGCGTGCCTACCCTGGTGATCATGCTCCGGCCGCGGTTGCGGCGACGGCAGAAGAGTGCATGCGGGCCGTGGAGTTGCAGTTCGTGACGCAGCTTGACGACTGGATTGAATTCCGCTGGCAGGGGCTCGGGCAGTGCCAACTGAAACGCTGGAACGTCGAATCGATCGACGAAAGGCGGGTCGGGTGATGAGTGAAATACTGACACCCGATGTGCTGATTCACGTGTTTAACCTCTACGGCGATGCGTATTACCGCGGGCGCCGTGAGTGTGAAGATGGCGGGCCGACGGTTTTGTGCCCGTACGACAGCAGCAGTGTAGAGGCGTCAGCATGGATGTGCGGGTGGATCGCTGCGTTTCGGAAAGCCGGATGTTCGCCGAAGGGTTGAGCGCCGTTATAATTCCCTTCCCTCTTCGATTCGTGATAGCGTCCGCACATCCGCCGGATTCACCCAGCGGTTCGAGAAGGAGACCACATGGCCGTTGCAGTGAAAGACGCAGCAGCAAGTGCAAAGAAGTTCGTTACACGTGCGCAGGCCGCGGGGCCGGACTACACCGCGGGCGTGCAAAACGCAGGCGCAAAATGGGCGGCGTCCACCAAAGCTTCGGCTGATGCCTGGCAACAGGGCGTGACGCAGGCCGCGGCGTCGGGCCGGTTCGCAGCCGGCGTAACTCCGGCCAGCACGAATAAATTCCAGACGCGCGCATCGACTGTTGGCGCCCAGCGATTTCCGCAGGGCGTTGCCAGCTCGGGCGATGCGTGGGCCACGAACACGCAGCCGTTTCTGAACACCATCGCGAACCTGAACCTGCCACCACGGCAGCCGAAGGGAAGCGCGGCCAACTACCAGCGGGTGCAGGCCGTGGGCGATGCACTGCGCGCGAAGAAGCTGCAGGGCGGGCAGTAAGGAGCTCAACATGGGACTCGCAATGGAATTGATTTCAGGGCGCGTCACTGCGCCTGGCGCAACGCTTACCGCGCTGACGATGGCGGCTGGAAATTCTCTGACGGTGCGCAACGCAGCTCTAACCGCGGACATCAGGCTGATCGACATGTGGGCGCTGAACAATGCCGTGGGAATATTCCGCGTCCGATCGCCCAAGCTGCATGACAACGTGCAGGGCATCCGCTACCGCGTGGTGGCTGCTGACCCTGTGCCGCTGATGCCATCGGGCGCGTGGCAGAAGCTGACCGCGCAGGATACGCTGATCGCGGAGATAGCGGGCTCGGCGACTGCAGGGAACATCGAACAGGGCCAGATGCTGATCTGGTACGCCGATCTTCCAGGCAGCAACGCGCGTCTTGCGAACTGGTCCGACATTGCGCCACGCGTGGTCAATTACCTCAGCAATGAAGTCGCGGTCACACCAGGCGCAACGGGCGGCTACTCGGGGCAGGTGTCCGTCAACAGTCTGTTCGATCTGCTGCAGGCGAATACCGATTACGCGATTCTCGGCGGCATGACGGACGTGAAGTGCGCGGCGGTGCGCGTGCAGTCGCCAGACTTCGCCAACTTCGGCATCGGCTTTCCTGGGTATCTGGGAAACCGGAATTTTGCCGGCCGGTTTTTCATAGAGCTGAACCTGATGCTGGGTGTTCCCACCATTCCGGTTTTCAACT
>Ga0210392_10001306_pt1 | contig 13380 bp, 15 predicted proteins | sample IncBWC30OmetaG_FD_161057 | JGI IMG/M metagenome (GOLD analysis project Ga0210392, IMG submission 161057) | Forest soil microbial communities from Barre Woods Harvard Forest LTER site, Petersham, Massachusetts, United States - Inc-BW-C-30-O ...
ACGCCGGGCAAGTACGTCCCTATGATGTAGCGGATGCCACCTACGGGTGGGAATATACCGGGCGCCGCCGGATTGTTCCCCGCGTTTGGGTAGGTTGCGGGCTCATCGGCATTCCAGAGGAAGGCGAGCTCTCCTAAGCCATGGATGGGCGTGCCACCGACTTGCTCGTCTCGCACAAAAACAGCCCGGCCCTTGGCGTCATGGCCGGTGACAACCGTGCGTACCTTCATTCCCTGTCTCTTCTCGTCCGGCTTGTTCACGATAACGTTCTTGGAAACTTGTAATTTCGTTTTCATTTTTAATTTTCCTTTCGTGTTGTTGAAGTCTCCACTCTCTGCAACGAGACTCAGGCGCCCACGGCCGAAATGGCCGAGACCCCGCCGTCGATTAAGAAGTCTGCCCCGACGACGTACGCAGAATCGTCCGACGCGAGGTAGACTGCCAGCTTCGCGATTTCCAACGGATCGGCGATTCGCTTGCTTGGATTGTTGGTTCCGAGTACGCCCTTAACCGCGTTGCCCTGTTCTTCGCCTGCGAAGCGACCGAACATCGCCGTGTCCGTCGGGCCTGGGCTTATGGTATTCACGCGAATCCCGCGGTCCACGAGTTCGGCGCTGAGGATTCGAGCGAGATGGACGACCGCGGCCTTGCAGGACGAGACGACCGAGGTGGTCGGTCACCCCTTGCGCGCACCAACCGACGCATTGATGATTACAGACGAGCCTTTCCTGAGAAGCGGCAAGGCCTTTTGGATCGTGAAGTAAACCCCTTTGAAATCGACGCTTATCACCTTGTCGAAGCTTTGCTCCGTCATATCTTCGAACGGCAGGAACACGCTGTAGCCTGCATTTACGAAGATGCCGTCCAGGCGCCCGAACTCCCGCTTGATCGTGGCGAACATCGTGTCGAGGTCCGCAAGATTGCTGACATCCGCGCGAACGGCGAGACTTCCGGCTCCAAGTGTTTCCTTTGTCGCCTGCAGCGTTCCCTCATTCAAGCCGCAAATGGCGACGCGCGCGCCCTCTCTGCCGAATTCCTGCGCTGCGGCCCGCCCGATCCCGCTATTGCCGCCGGTGATGAGGATGTTCTTGTCCGTTAGGCTACCCATTGTCGCCGCTCCTTTAGGCCAAACATATCCGTGTCTGCTCCTTTGGATGTTAATAAACATCTAAACGTCGCAGAAAAAGATCTTTGCTACTCTGCGACTTCGAAGTCCGGCGTGGCCGCGCCGGGTTTGCCCTGGCCGCCCATTTGTTGCGGACTTCTGGTTGCATTATGCAACCACACGTAAGATGCTGGACTCTGGTATAATGGTGCAACTACTTTTGAAGGGGGCGTTAGACGCAACATGCGACGCAAATCATTCAAACACGACCTGTGCCCCGCGGCACGTTCACTCGATTCCATCGGTGAATGGTGGTCCTTGCTGATTGTCCGAAATGCGCTCTTTGGTATGCGCCGATTCTCTGATTTTCAAGAGGACTTGGGATTGGCGAAGAACATCCTCAGCGCACGTCTCAAGAAATTGGTAGCGTGCGGAATCATGGAACAGGTGCCTGCCTCGGATGGCAGCGCCTACAAAGAGTATGTTTTAACAAAAAAGGGCCGCGAGCTGTTCCCTGTAATCGTCGCCTTGCGCCAGTGGGGAGAAAATTATCTCTTTTCTCGCGGAGAGAAGCGGCTGCAGATCGTGGACAAGGGCACCCGAAAAGGGCCGCGTAGACTCGAGGTCCAAAATGTAAGGGGCGACGCTCTTGCGGCAAATGACATGGAACTCGTCACCGTTACGACTTAACCCGCCGCCGTCTAAGGCGCCCAGATGCGGCTGAGCGCTCTCGCTCGGCAGGAGCATGTGATTCTTCTTCGCTTCGCTTTCAATGCGGTCCCCACCCTTACTGCCGAATATACCCTAGCGTACCTCTACAAGAAGAAAGGAAATCTGGGTAAAGCCGGCAAGCACGCCGCCGAAGCACTCAAGTTGGTAAGGCCTGGAGATCCTATGATGCTCGTGCGAACGGAACAACTGGCGAAAGGCGTCTCTGTGGAAGCGAACAGCGATAACCCTCCCAATAGCCTTGGGACGACAGTAAAGTGCCAAATGATCGGAGGACGTAAGTCGCCGTTCCTCACGCCAGGTAAGTCACTTGACGACGCCACAACGATTTCGCCAGGGTTGTACATCTGGAAGGAAAGTCTCGGTGGGAATGACAAACGATATTTCAAGATGCATCTTAGATCGCGCCAGACATTGGCCATCGATTTCAGGACTCCGGATTCGGGAAGCCCCTTCGCCGGGGCGACCATTTATGACGGGAACGGCGACAGAAAGGATGTGGGATTCATCCACATGCATCGCAGCACGTTGGGGTCGATCGCATGGAGCCCAAGCACCGACGGATGGGTGTACTGAACTTCATTGGGAGAAGTAGAAAAATCAAGTTTTGCCGGACGCGCATAACATCAAACGCAATCCGAACCCCAGCCCATACGGGAAAAGCATCGGTACGCCCTTACGAGGTGGTAGAGGTTCGAACAATTCCACAGTTCGGGATCCAGAAACGGCATTCGAGGAGATCAGTGGTGATGTCCGCGAACGAGGACTTCTGGCCCGGATAACTTCCGGTTGGCCCGTCATCTGTCCACAATCAGCGGCAACTGCGGCACTCTTGACGCGCGAATCACGCTGGGAATTTACGGTCACGTCGTCGGTGATGAGCAGCGAAGTGCTGTTCAAAATCGCTCAGCAAAACTGGTAAATTAGGGCCAATTGTTAGAAAGGCGAGTTTTGTTAGAAATTGCAGTTGCAAGTCGCACAGAACAAATTGGATTGGTAGGGGCGGTGGGGATCGAATTTGCGGTACATCTCATAAGTCCTGCTGATTCTATTGCCCTTGTCTCCTCTCTACCCCCGAAAATGCGGCTAGCAGGCCGGGTTTTGTGGCCACGTAGCGAAAACGGGGAGAATTGGTTAGAATCCGCGTCGGGGCCTTCTCTCGTAGAATCTAGACATCCTTTGGACCCCGGCGAAAGATGACACTTGACGTGTCCAGTAGCGGAGTCACACCTCGGCGTTTGGTGCCGATCTCTGAGATTGACATCCTTTGGATGACGGCGGGACTTGGCTGCGATGGAGATACGATCGCCGTCACGGCGGCGACACAACCAAGCATTGAGGATCTCGTCCTGGGCGCTTTTCCCTGGATCCCCAAAGTCAATTTTCATAATCCTTTTCTCGCCTACGAAAACGGAGAAGAATTTGTGCGGTTTTTTCGTGAGGCGGCGGAAGGAAAACGTGCTCCGTTTATTTTGGTGGTTGAAGGCTCGATTCCAAACGAAAAAAACAAAGCAGAAGGATATTGGGCGACGTTCGGCACAGATGAGAAGACCGGGCAACCGATCACAACGTGCGATTGGATCGACCAGCTCGCGGCAAAGGCGTGGGCTGTGGTGGCCGCGGGGACGTGCGCGACGTACGGCGGCATCCACGCGATGGAAGGAAATCCGACCGGGTGCATGGGGTTGGCGGATTATCTTGGATGGAATTGGAAGTCGGAGGCGGACATTCCCATCGTTTGCGTTCCCGGATGCCCGGTGCAGCCGGACAATTTCACGGAAGTCCTACTCTATTTGCTCAACATGGCGGCCGGACGAGCTCCGATGATTCCCCTGGACGATGCATTACGCCCGACCTGGCTCTTTGGAGCGACGGTGCACGAAGGATGCGATCGCGGCGGATATTACGAGCAGGCGCAGTTCGCGGAAGAATATGGATCGCCGACGTGCATTGTGAAACTCGGATGTTGGGGCCCGGTGGTGCAGTGTAATGTCGGAAAGCGCGGATGGATGGGAGGAATCGGCGGATGTCCGAACGTTGGCGGGATTTGCATTGGATGCACCATGCCGGGCTTTCCGGATAAGTTCATGCCATTCATGAACCAGCCGCCGGGCTCGCTGCTTTCTTCGGCCGCGGTAATGACCTATGGGCGCGCGATCCACGCGTTGCGCCGGTTCACGCAAGCGTCGCTCAATAAAGAACCGCCCTGGAGAAGCCGTACGAATGGATGAATGCGCTGTAGGTGGCACCCGCATCTAACCGAAAGGGACAGGCATCGCGCCGGTAGGCAAGAGGTTGCAGATGGCACCGGGTTCGCTCATGCAGTCTAATTGGGGACGCGACGACGCGCAAACGATCGCCTTGGGCAATCCGTCGGAGGCGGAAAGAGCGCTACAGGAGCTCGCCGAAGTTTTTCTCCAACAACAGTCGTTGATTTCCAGCACGAGTCTCGAATTCGCAAAAAGCGCAGAGTCGAAACTAGCTCTCGAAGAAGCACCTTTGTTGAACATGGAAGCGAAATATCGTGCCCTCGTTGAGCAAATCCCCGCTGTCGTATTCATGGCCTACCTCGACAAGGGAATCGGCGAAGCTTACGTAAGCCCTCAGATTGAAACTGCGTTAGGTTTTTCTCAGAGCGAATGGTTGGAAGACCCGGTGCGGTGGTATCAGCAGATTCATCCCGATGACAAGATGCGATGGAGCGTAGAAGCTGCTGAGATGTTCCTCTCTGGCAAACCGTTGCGATCAGCGTACCGAGTCATGGCGCGTGATGGAAGAGTGCTCTGGTTTCAGTGCGAAGCGAAGATGATTCGCCGGGACGATGGACGGCCATGGTTTATCCACGGCGTGGGATTCGACATTACCGAGCGCAAGGTTCTCGAGGAAGCGATTCTGGAGATCAGCGCGAGGGAACAACGGCGCATCGCTCAGGATTTGCATGACGGCCTGGGTCAGCACCTGACGGGCATCGCTTTTATGAGCAAAGTTCTTGAGGAAAAGCTCTCCGACAAGTCATTGCCCGAGGCGGTGGAAGCGGCGCAGATCGTAAAAATGGTAAATCAGGCCATCGACAATACACGTCAACTCGCGCGCGGTCTCCATCCGGTGGCTGCCGAGCCGCTGGGATTGATGTCTGCCCTGAAAAAATGGGCGAGCGAGGTAGAGGGACTGTTTCACATCGGCTGCAGTTTTCAGTGCGAGAAGCCACTTCCTATCCTCGACGTGAATTTGGCGACGCATCTTTATCGTATCGCTCAAGAGGCGGTGAACAATGCGATACGCCACGGGAAATCCAGGAATATCGTTATTGGCCTATCGGGGAAAAACGGAACCGGCACACTGACGATTCAAGATGACGGCGATGGATTCCCTGAGAAGCAGGCTGACCAGTCCGGAGTCGGCCTGAGCATCATGAACTATCGGGCCGACATGGTGGGAGGTTCGTTGAAAGTTCAGCCCAACGAGGGCTGTGGGGTAACAGTGACTTGCATGTTTCCTGTTCGTTGAATGGGAGTAGCATCCGATGGCCACTAAAACTCAAATTACTTCTCAGCCGAAGAAATGCAGAGTGCTTTTGGTAGACGACCATCCTATCGTTCGGCAAGGGCTTGCCTTGTTGATTGACCGCGAACACGATCTGTCCGTCTGCGGCGAAGCCGACGGCGCGCATGCCGCTTTCCATGCGATCGAAACGCTGCGGCCTGACCTGGTTGTCCTGGACATTTCTCTCAGCGGCCCCGACGGGCTGGACGTGCTCAAAGAAATCCGCATGAAGACGGAGAACCTGCCCATCTTAATTCTCTCCATGCATGACGAGTCCATCTACGCGGAACGCGCCATGCGCGCGGGCGCGAATGGCTACATTATGAAGCAGGAGGCAACCGAGAGAGTGCTGGTTGCCATTCGAAGAATTCTGCAGGGCGATGTTTATCTGAGTGACCGGCTGACGAATACGATATTGCAGCAGTACGTGCACGGAGCTTTACCCGCCAAGAAGTCTCCGCTCGTAAACCTAACGGACCGAGAGCTGGAAGTTTTTCGTTTGATCGGCGAAGGACACCCAACTCGCCAGATAGCCGACGAGTTGCATCTCAGCGTAAAGACCATCGAGTCCTACCAGGCACATATCAAGGAAAAACTGGCCCTGCGGAATGCCCGCGAGCTTGTGCAGCATGCGATTGAATGGACCGTGAGTCTGAAGGGTGGGTATTAAGTTTGTTTTGGTACAGAAATCCACATGGGGGATTCCCCTATACCCGCGTAAGATCATCCCTTAAGACAAATTCCTCCTGTACCCGATTGTAGAAGCTCAGTTGCCATAGTTATTCTCGCCATCGAAATTTTGGATAGCAGTCTGTCCCGAACTGGACCAACGGCTTCCCTCGGAAACTGATGGTCTGTCCTTCAGCTTGCTTTATGCCGGGGAACTTCGGGACTGCTCGATTGCAGAGTCGTCTCTGCAGGGACTTGCGACAGCCCGAAAGGAGAGACTGTAATGACACCCGATGCAGTTCCCTATGGCCGAAAAACACAAAAACCGTCACCCGTCTCCGACGTACATATTCTATGGATTACAGCAGGACTTGGCTGTGACGGAGATTCCGTTTCCATAACGGCAGCGACCCAGCCAAGCATTGAGGACGTCTTACTGGGGGCGATCCCGGGGTTGCCTCGGGTGCATCTGCACAACCCCGTGCTCGCCTATGAAAATGGGGATGATTTCCTCAAATACTGGTACCAAGCCGAACAGGGGAAGCTGGAACCGTTTGTTTTGGTCGTCGAAGGCTCGATTCCCAACGAGAAGATCAAGAAGGAAGGCTACTGGGCGGCCCTTGGGACTGACGCAAAGACCGGACAGCCCATCACGACCAATGAATGGATTGATCGGCTGGCACCCAAAGCATTGGCTGTGGTGGCCTGCGGCACGTGCGCGACCTACGGCGGTATCCATGCCATGCAGGGCAACCCCACTGGAGCGATGGGGTTGGCCGACTATTTGGGCTGGGATTGGAAATCCAAGGCCGGCTTGCCCATCGTAAACGTTCCTGGCTGTCCCGTGCAGCCGGACAACTTTATGGAGACAGTGCTCTATCTCCTGTATCAGGTATCGGGACTGGCGCCGATGATTCCTCTCGACGAGCAATTGCGGCCCACATGGCTCTTTGGAAAGACGGTGCACGACGGGTGCGACCGCGCAGGCTATTACGAGCAAGGTGATTTTGCAGAAGTGTACGGCTCGCCGAAATGCATCGTGAAACTGGGTTGCTGGGGACCCGTCGTTAATTGCAACGTTCCAAAGCGCGGCTGGATGGCTGGCATCGGGGGGTGCCCAAACGTCGGAGGTATCTGCATCGGCTGCACGATGCCGGGTTTCCCGGACAAGTTCATGCCGTTCATGGATGAGCCGCCCGGAGCGAAAGTCTCCGCTGCCACGATCAGCGTCTACGGCAAGACCATCCGAGCTTTGCGCGCGTTTACTAACGCCACAGTGAACAAAGAACCAAAATGGCGCCATCCTCGCGCGGAACTGACCACTGGCTATAGACCCGGGGCGTATTAAGAGAAAAGGAGACGAAACCATGGCGACAATTACGTCTGCAACAAAAGGAACGCCGACCGGTTCGAGAAAACTAGTGGAGATGAACTGGGATCCGATTACCCGGATTGTAGGCAGCCTGGGGATATTCACGAAGATCGATTTCGACAATCGGCAGGTCGCCGAGTGTCACAGCACATCGTCGATCTTCCGCGGCTACAGCATCTTCATGAAGGGCAAGGACCCGCGAGATGCGCACTTCATTACCAGCCGTATATGCGGAATCTGCGGCGACAACCATGCGACGTGCGCGACGTACGCGCAGAACATGGCGTTCGGCGTGCGCCCACCCGCGCTTGGCGAATGGATCGTCAATCTCGGCGAAGCGGCCGAGTACATGTTCGACCACAACATTTTTCAGGACAACCTGGTCGGGGTGGACTTCTGCGAGCAGATGGTGAAGGAGACAAATCCTTCCGTCTATTCCAAGGCGGAGAAAACGGCCGCACCGCATTCGAATCTTCATGCCTTCCGCACGATTGCGGACATCATGAAAGCGCTCAACCCCTTTACGGGATCGTTTTATCGCGAAGCGCTGCAGATGAGCCGGATGACGCGAGAAATGTTCTGCCTGATGGAAGGGCGTCACGTGCATCCTTCCACGCTGTATCCGGGAGGCGTGGGAACCGTTCCGACGATTCAGCTCTTTACCGACTATCTCGTGCGCTTGATGAAGTATGTGGAGTTCATGAAGAAAGTGGTTCCGCTGCACGACGACCTATTCGATTTCTTCTATGACGCCCTCCCCGGCTATGAAGAGGTAGGCCGGCGGCGCGTGCTGCTGGGATGCTGGGGCTCCTTCAACAATCCCGCGGTATGCGACTACACCTACAATAAGATGACGGACTGGGGCCGCGCCATGTACGTCACGCCTGGCGTCGTCGTCGACGATAAGTTGGTGACCACGGACCTCGTGGACATCAACCTGAACATCCGCATCCTGCTCGGAAGCTCGTATTACGATGGATGGGAGAATGGTGAGAAGTTTGTACGAAACGATCCGCTGGGCAATCCAGTGGATCAGAACCATCCATGGAACCAGACTACGATCCCGAGGCCTCAGAAGCGCAACTTTGCTGGCAAGTATACCTGGGTCATGTCGCCACGTTGGTTCGACAAGAGAACGGGCGATCATTTGGCACTCGATACGGGCGGCGGACCGATCGCTCGCCTCTGGGCGACTGCGCTGGCTGGACTTGTGGATATTGGGTACATCAAGGCAACGGGGCGAAGCGTAAAGATGTATTTGCCGAAAACGACTTCGCTGCCCGAGGTCGAATTCGAATGGAAGATTCCGAAGTGGAGCAATGCCATCGAACGCGACCGCGCGCGGACGTACTTCCAGGTGTATGCGGCGTCGGCGGCCCTTTATTTTGTTGAGCAGGCACTGTCGGAATTGCACGCGGGAAGAACCAGGACGTGGTCGGAGTTTACCGTTCCGCAGGATGCCATTGGCTGCGGATTCCACGAAGCGGTTCGAGGCGTGTTGTCGCATCACGTGGTCATTCGCGACGGCAAGATCGCGAACTACCATCCGTATCCACCGACGCCGTGGAACGCCAACCCAAGGGACATTTATGGAACACCGGGGCCCTACGAAGATGCCGTGCAGAACACACCGATCTTCGAGGAAAATGGCCCCGACAAGTTCAAAGGTATAGACATCATGCGCGCAGTGAGAAGTTTCGATCCCTGCTTGCCATGCGGCGTGCACATGTATCTCGGCAATGGAAAGGTGCTCGAAACGCATCACTCACCGATGTTTGGCCTGCAACCTTGACGTTCTTGAGCGTCGAGACGAAGCGGGTGGTCATGCGAGAGAGATGGGCTTGGGCGCGGTAAAGAATTTGTCTCCTCAACCGCAACTGCCCGCTTCGATCCGTCTCTAAAGGAAGCTATGGCGCAAGATACAGCACTCCAGAAACAGATTCGACAGATCGGGGAAATCGTCGAGGAGCTTGAGTCGTCTGCCGATCCGAACACTCGGGCCATTATGAAGGAACTCCTTGAATCGCTGATGGCATTGCACGGAGCGGGTTTGGAGCGAATCCTGGAGCTTACGGCCGAAGCCGGTGAGGCTGGAGAAAGTGTAATCCGGAAATTCGGACGGGATGAACTCGTCAGCAGCCTGCTCCTGCTCTACAGTCTGCACCCTGAGGATTTGAACACTCGCGTTGCCAGGGCTTTGGAGAAGGCGCGAAGCTACCTGACATCCCATTCCGCGAGCGCGGAGTTGGTTTCCATCGATGCGGATGGCACGGTTACGCTGCGACTGGAAGTGAAATCCATGGGCTGTGGATCTTCCGCCGCGTCGGTGAAGGCCTATCTGGAAGCTGCCATGCAAAACGCTGCGCCAGACGCCGCATCCGTTGTGGTGGAAGAGGCGGGTGCGGCGCTGACGCAGTCCGGATTCGTATCCGTGGCACAACTGCAGAGCGGTCAGGTAATGGGTACTTTGTTCGCGGCACGCGCTCAGCGGAGCGGGGACTGAAATGCCTTCCACGCTCCCACCCGAACACGAGCACGCGGTTGCGGTTCTTCGCCAGTTTGCCCGCAAACGGACGGCAGTTGAACACTGCGAAATGTGCAGCCGCGAATTGGGCCCGGAGCATGAACACCTGGTCGAGCCCGCGAACCGCAAGTTGCTTTGCGCATGCGACGCGTGCGCCATTCTGTTTGAGGGGCAGAGCGGCGCGAGATACAAGCGCGTTCAGCGCCGAGTTCTTTTCCTCAGAGATTTTCAACTCACAGACGCCCAGTGGGACGGGTTGAAGGTTCCTATCGAGATGGCGTTCTTTTTCAAGAGCACGCCACACAGGAAAGTGATTGCCCTCTATCCAAGTCCCGCGGGACCGACGGAATCGCTGCTTTCACTGGAAACGTGGGTAGATATTGAGCAGGCCAATCCCATCTTGAGCCAAATGGAGGCCGATGTGACCGCTTTGCTCGTGAATCGGGTTGGGCATGCCCGGGGCTATTCCTCCGCCGAGTATTACCTGGTTCCTATCGACGAATGCTACAAGCTCGTTGGGCTGATCCGCACACACTGGCGTGGGCTCTCCGGGGGCACGGAAGTCTGGCGCGAGATTGGTGCGTTTTTTGCCGCGCTCAAGAGGAGAGCCGGTTTCGGTCACGAGGGCGCTCATGCCTGATCTACGACTAACCATCGAGAACGCCGAAGTGGTCCAATATGCAGCCGCGCCCCTGCTAACGTTTAAGGCCCGAATCACCAATGACTCGAGCGAAGAAATTATTCACACTGTTGCTCTGCGAGCCCAAATCCAAATCGAAGTGATCCGGCGGAAGTACGACGGTGAGGAGCAAGCACGGCTTATGGATTTATTCGGCGCGCCGGATCGCTGGGGTCAGACGTTGCGAAACATGCTGTGGACTCACGCAAGCGTGGTGGTGCCCCGCTTCACTGGCAGCGTGCTAGCCGACATTCAGGTCCCCTGCACATTTGATTTCAACATTGCGGCCACAAAATACTTTCACGGCTTGACGAGCGGAGATTTGCCTCTGTGCTTCCAATTTAGTGGAACAGTTTTCTATCAGGGACAAGATGGAACGCTTCAAGTTGCCCCCATTTCCTGGGACAAAGAGGCGAAGTATCGGTTGCCGTTAAAAGTGTGGAAAGACCTGATGGACATGTATTACCCGAACTCCGCTTGGCTTGCCTTGCAAAGAGACACCTTTGAAAAACTGTATCAATACAAGGTGCGGGAGGGAATTCCCACCTGGGAAGAAGTCCTTGAAAGGGCACTGAACGCTCTTCAGGAAACGGTGCGCTCATGAATGCCGCGCTGGTCGATGGAATTGTGAAGGCCGTGCTTTACGAAGGGTACATGCTTTACCCTTACCGGCCTTCTGCCGTGAAAAACCGGCAGCGATTCAACTTTGGCGTGGTCTACCCACATGCTTACAGCGACGCGCAAGGCGGCACGGACGCTTGGACGATGCAAACGGAGTGCCTGGTGCTGGGGAATGAGGAGACGCACTGCGCGGTCCGGGTCCGATTCTTGCGCATGGTAGCGCGTTCCGTTGGAAAACTGCTGAACCCAACGAGTGAACTCTCCTCGGTAACAGAAGGAAATATCGAAAAGGTTGAACGACTGGAAGCCGGCGGCAAGATCTCCCAGACTTGGCAAGAGGCTGTTGAAGAAGAGATCGAACTGACGGAGTTCAATCTTTCCGCGCTTGTTGCGCAGCCCATGCAATGGCCCTTCCGTTTGTCTGCCAAACAGGACGTGGAAGCGGTCCGGGATGAGCGCGGACTGATTGTTGGCCTCATTTCTCGTGACAAAGCAAGCGTTGCGGCAATGGTCGAACTCATAGCTGAACAGGTAAAGCCAGGCCTGTTCAAACTCACGACGCGCGTTTCGAACGATTCGCGGATCGAGGGCCTTGACCCCGCTAGCCGTGAGGAAGCCCTTGCGCGGGCTCTCGTTTCGGCTCATACGATTCTGGAAGTACGTGACGGGGAATTCGTTTCTCTGATCGATCCCCCGGAAACATTGCGCGAGTTTGCGATGGCGTGCCAAAACGTTGGGACCTGGCCCGTCCTGATAGGAGAAGAGGGCCAGCGGGATACCATGCTCTCTTCGCCGATCATACTGTATGACTATCCGCAAATTGCTCCGGAAAGCCCGGGTGATTTGTTCGATGGCGCGGAGATCGACGAAATCCTTTCTCTTCGCATCATGACTATGACGGAGGAAGAGAAGCAAGAGATGCGCCATTCCGATGCGCGCGCGCGAAAGATTCTTGAGCGTACCGAGGCTCTGCCGGATGAGCAATTCATGAAACTTCACGGGGCCCTACGCGGACTGCGCGCCGTGAAAGGGGAGATGGCATGAACGAATGGGAATGGCAGCTCCTGGAGGACAAGACGCCGGTCGATTCGCTTGAAATTTCGGGCGTTCAGGTCCGGCGCGGCGATCGTGTAAGGTTGCGCCCGCGAGCCGGGGGCGATGTTTTTGACCTCGCGCTTGACGGGAAGATCGCGGCTGTTGAATCCATTGAGCAGGACTACGAGGGGAAGTTGCATGTTTGTGTGGTTGTTGATGAGGATCCCGGAAGGGAGATGGGCTTGATGCGGCATCCTGGGCATCGTTTTTTCTTTGCGTCGAGCGAATTAGAGCCGGTAGCGAAGGACGAACAGCCGCAGGCCACCGAAACCAAAAAGATACTCGTCGCCGGAATTGGCAATATCTTCCTGGCAGACGACGGATTTGGAGTGGAGGTTGCCAGCAGGCTCGCGAAGCAATCGTTTCCGCCGGGTGTTCGCGTGACGGACTTTGGAATTCGGGGCCTTGACCTTGCGTATGCCTTGATGGATAGCTACGAGACGACCATCCTCGTGGATGCTTATCCCGGCGAAGGCGAGCCAGGCACTCTCCTCGTTATCGAGCCGGACTTGAAGGACTTGAATTCTCCCGGAATGCAACATGGTTTTGTTGAACCCCATGCTATGAATCCGGTCAATGTATTGCGGATGGCGGCAAGCATGGGTGGACATCTGAAGCGAGTACTGCTTGTCGGCTGTGTGCCAGCTACTCTCGGGCCGGAAGAGGGACAGATGGGGTTGAGTGAGCCCGTGGCAGCGGCCGTCGATGAAGCCGTGAAGCTCCTCGAGTCCCTTGTGGCGCGAGTTCTTGCGGGGGAATGGCCTGTAAAGAAATGAATCGGATTCCCATCGTTCAAAGGAGGCTCTCATGGCGGTTGAAATAATGAATCGGACGGACGAAGCATATGGCACCGACAAAGAAACTCTCTACATGCTTGGAGGTGTCGCGCTTGTAATTTTTGGCGCCGGACTGGTGCTTTCCAATCCAACCGTGCGCCGCTATCTCGGCCAGGTGGGCGTGGGCAATCTTGCTTCGGCTGCCCTGCCGGATCTGGAACGATATTTCCGTCTGCGCTCAATGTAGGGCTCGCAATCGCATTGGCA
>Ga0210392_10001307_pt1 | contig 13379 bp, 7 predicted proteins | sample IncBWC30OmetaG_FD_161057 | JGI IMG/M metagenome (GOLD analysis project Ga0210392, IMG submission 161057) | Forest soil microbial communities from Barre Woods Harvard Forest LTER site, Petersham, Massachusetts, United States - Inc-BW-C-30-O ...
AATTTGTTGACGTCACCGCCTAAGAACAACGCGTCCTGAGTATCCTTGAATCCGGCGAGACTCTTGATGACCTTCCCACCGGTCAAGTCCACGACTTCCAACGAATTGTTTGCAACGGCGGCCACAAACAGACGCTTCTTTTCCAGATCCACGCCCATGTGATCGAGGCGCCCTGTGACCCCCGGCAACGGAATCGTTTGCACCAGCCTGAGGGCCTGTTTTTCCTGGGCAGATGCCTGGTTCGCGAAACCGGCAAAGATTGCAAGTAGGCATACTGCAAGAAACTTGTTCATAAATCCCCTCAAATTGAGCCATACTGATTCGACCTTGACGGTGATTGAGCCCGGAACATTCCCAGCGACCAGAGCACTGCATGTGTCATACCATTTCCGATGGATTTCCGCTGGCACCGGACGGGCGCGGCGCAGCACGCAGAAAGGCTGACTTGGACGATCCTTCAGTTTGACGAGGAATCGCGATGGGCGATACCAAAGTGTAATGATGTCGTCACGCCGACACGAGGTGACCAGATTTCGACCCGTCGCGGCTCCGTAGGTAGATCTGCTGACGAGAGATTCCGATAGATCGCACTTCTCGCGGAGTATTGAGAGTCGATCGGAATCTGTGTCACGAGAGACTGCCTATTTGCTGTCTCTAATCTCACCCACTTCCTTTCGCTGAAAACTCTAAAACGTGAAGCGCGTCTGGAACTCAAGGCGCCGATTGTTGGCGGCTTCTGAAAACATGGTTCCCGTTTGGGGCGGCGATCCTGCCGCCTGGTTCGCCCGGCCAAACAGAGGGGCCGCGATATTCCCGATGATCGGTCCCGGATTGTTCCGGTTCGTCAAATTGCGAATTTGCAGTGTCAGAATGAGGCTGTAGCGCGGTTTGGCTTCCTGCTTGTTTCCTCCCACGTCCATCCTGTTTACAGACCCAAACCAAATCGCTTTGCTCGCGCGGAGGTTGAACTGAACAGAGCCGGGACCGCGACCAGAGTTGCGTGACAAAGTACTTTCATCGGGCGTCGGATTCGGATCCAGCAAGCCATAGGACGTCTGGATCAACCCAGGCTTGTTCGGGTCGCTGGCGATACCCGGCCTGCCGTTGAAAAGGGTCGTACCGTACAGATCGTGCCCGACTGTGATGTTGAACGGCGCCCCAGAGGCCACCGTGAGCAGGGGACTGAAGGTCGTCTTCCAGATCGACTGGATCGAGCCGCCGAACGTCGCGAAGTTGTGTACGTCAGTCGAAGCCGGACCGTATTCTCCCACCATGCTGTAGGGCTTGGCAGGGAAGGTCGTCAATCCATCGGTGTTGCTGTTGGCGCGGCCTAACGTGTAGGTGCCATACAGAGAGATGTTGCTGTTGATGTGGGAAGTCACATTGGTGATGAACTGATTCTGGTTGTAAAGCCCCTCGGATTCCACGACGAAAAGCGGGTTGTTGTTGCCTAAGGGATAAGGACCTCCAGGAAAAAGCGGAGCATTCAGGTCGCGGGAGCGGAGCTGATGTAAACCGTGAGTGTTCGAATAGCTAAGGGCGACCACAGTATGGAAGGGAAGTTGCTGCTCTACGCTCAGTAGGGTTTGCATGAGGTAAGGCGGACGTACGTTGGGAGCATTCTGTTGAATTATTTGTCCCGAATTCGCAGAGACAAGAGCGGATGGGGGCGGAATCACCGGATAAAAATTAGGATTGCTAATGATGTACTGTTGTTGGGTGACGCCGTTGTATCGCAACGCATTGATGGTATTTGCCAAAGCAAACCGGTCATAGAAGATGCCGAACCCGCCCCGAAGCACGAGCTTCTGGTGGAGCCGTTGCGGAGCCCAGGCAACGGCGACCCGGGGCGCGAAGTTACCGTGCCCTCGGATATTGTTTTGCACTTCGTATCGGAGCCCTAAATCGAGCGTGAGGTTGGGCTGCATCTTCCAGGTGTCTGCCGCAAAGAGAGCAAGATCGACTTGAGAGGCAGAGATAAGGGGATTTCCGGCGCTTAGAGTGAACTGGGTCGCCCCGCCTCCCAGGGCCCTTATCTGAGCGAAGTTCAATCCTGCGTTCTGTAGAACCAGAGTTCTCTGGTATCGCTCAATGGAGGTGATGGGCACAAGGATCGGATTGCCGTTGGCATCCAAAATGGGTTGATTGTTGGCGTCGAGCTCTGGAGCTGTCCCTCCCCCAAACGTAAAGGTTCCATTGAAGTTGAGGCGCGAGACGTTCTGGTCCGTTGTGGCGCGCAGTCTGGTCCCGAAGTGCCAGACGTGCACTCCATGAGTCATGGTGGTGATGTTCTGGAGCTCATAGTTCCTCTGCACGTCGGAGGAGTTGCCGACTGGCGATCCTCCGCCGGTGAATGCGTTCAGGACCTGGAGGGAGGCCCCCGGGTTCGGCGCAATATTTGAGCTGCTTACATTGAAGAACTGGAAGCGAGTCTCATTAACCGCGTTGGCGCCAAGAACGGCGGTCTCGACGAACTGCGTCGTTTGTGCGAGAGAGTGTGCGTGGTAGGCGCTCTCGACCAGATTGAAGGCCCCAAGCCCTGAGGTCGGAATATCCGAGTCCGTAAAGCGATAGCGAATGGAGGCTGTGTTGTTTTGGCCTATCTGGTAATCCACTTTGGGAGTTACCAGCACCCGATGCTGGGCGACGTTGAAGACATTGGAGTAGGGGTCGATAATCGCCAGCGAAACGGGATCTACGATGGCGCCATTGATGACGGCGCCGTTGTCGGTCGCATCGCCACGGGCGTCCAGGGTAAATGTGGCGTGCTTGTTCAATGGGCCCACAAGACTGGTCCCATATTCCCTGAGGAGAAACGGCGCTTTGATGCTTGCGTAAGGATTGCGCGAGTTCAACGAAGAACTGCCGATGTTGAAGAAGGCGTTTCCATGAAACTTGTCGGAGCCGGGTTTGGTGAAGATTTCGATTCGTCCCAAGCCGAGCTTGTCGAACTCGGGCGAGAAGGGATTCTGGTTGATTCGGATCTCCCGAATGGAATCCTTTGGCGGCATCTCTCCTGTACTGAAGCCGTCGATATAAAAGGCGCTTCCACTGGGTCCGGCCGATGGCCCGGCAAGATTTTGCAGGTCTGATGCAAGATCATCAGGATTGTCTGCCAACGAATCCAAGTCAGAGCCTCGGAGGACGACAGCTTCCGCGTTGTTCGAGGAGTCAACCGAGACCCCGGCAGACTCGTCGGCCTTCACCGTCACTTGCTGAACCACGGGATTCACTGTGAGGACAAGATTCAAGTTGATCGCCTGGCCTCGTGCCACGAAAGTGACTGGTTGCTTCATGAAAAAACCGGCGAACTTCGCTTCAATCACGTAGGTCCCGGGCGGTATGGCAGTTAGCGTGTAGAAGCCGTCAGAGGAGGACGTTGCCGAAAATGCTTTTCCCGTGGCGCCTGTTGCAGTAATCGTCGCGCCCGGAATGACTGCGCCAGTCTCGTCGGTGACCCGTCCCCGCAGTGGCGTGTTCTGGGCCAGCGCCGTCAGCGCCGAAACCACACTTAGCAGGAGTGTGACGCTACTGAGCCTGATAGATCTGTACAAATGCATCCTGACTTCCTTTGCCCCTTCTTATATATAGACTCGATTAGACCTTTTACCTCTGAAGTGTTCCTGAAGAGTTTCTGACTTAGAATTAAGAAGTTTTGTCAGATGGTCTTAAATTTGTTAGTCCTTGTTTTGTGAAACGGTCGGATATTTAACCGTTAGGAAAGCCTCTCTGTGGCGTTCTGAATCTTGCTGACAGGAAGGCGCATGGTAAAAGTGCAACCGTGCCCAGGCTCAGAATCGAAGTCAATGCTGCCACCGTTGACGGATACGGCCCACTTCACGATGGACAGGCCGAGGCCCGTTCCGCCTTCGGCGCGCGTGCGCGCTTCGTCAACCCGGTAAAATCGCTGAAACACTTTGCCTCGGTGCTCAACGGGGATACCGGGCCCGCTATCCTGAAAGGCGATTAGCACTGTATGGGTATCGACACTGACATCGACGTGGATTCTTCCGCCGACCGGAGAATACTTCACCGCATTGTCCAGCAGGTTTATTACTGCCTGACGTAGGATTAAGCGATCAGCCCAAACATTGAGAATTGAGTTTCCCTCCACCACGACCGTCTGTTGCTTTTCCTCAGCCAGACTCTCAAGCAGGGCAGCGGCCTCTTGCACAAGTTCAAGAGCATTCACGGTCGTCTGGTGAAGTTCGATCTGCCCGGCATCTGCTCTGCTTATGGTAAGTAGGCTTTCTACTAAGCGCGTAAGCCGGCTGACCTCTTCAAGCATGCTGCCAATAATGTCCCGGTAGTAAGGGACACCCCCAGCTTTCTGAAGTGCCACTTCGCCGACGCTACGGATAGCGGTCAAGGGGGTTCTGAGTTCATGCGATGCATCGGCTGTGAACCGTCTTAGCTGGTCGAAAGATTCCTCAAGCCTGCCTAGAGTCATGTTAAAGGCCTGTCCAAGGTGGCCGAGTTCATCATCAGGATTTGAGATTGTCAGTCTGTCGTCCAGGCGCTCGGCGCTGATCTTGGCAGCATGACGCGCCATAAGGTCTACGGGGCGAAGCGCACGACCGGCAACCATGTATCCGGTCAAACCAATCAAGAGAACAGTGATCGGCAGTCCGATGCTCAGTACGCCGACCATCTCCCAGAATTGTTGCCATAGCGGCCCTTCGCTGACGCCGAGACGTAAGACTAATGGTTGTCCCTCAATCCTATGGAAACGGCTTGCTACGCGAACCGTCATACCGTTCGGCAACCGAAGTGTGTGCGGCGCTTCGCGCCAGCGATTGCCGTTCAAGTAGACAGGCTGACCCATGGCAGCGCCATTCAGTTCATCGCTCCGATAGAGCAGGACGCCGTTGCCCGACCACACTTCGAGTAAATACCCTCGGCCAAGGTCGCCCTCTCTCGCTTCGCCTTCTTCCGAGCCTTTTTCCAAATGACCGTCCGGTGCCAGCGAGAGCAGCCCTTCCACAGTTTCGATGTCGCGGTCCAGGCTGAGGTCAAGTTGATGTCTGAGATTGTGCAGGAAGTAAACCGAGGTACCGCCGGCATAAAATACCAAAGCCAGCGTGAGCAAGAGCCCATAGAGTATCGTTAGTCGGCCGCGCAGACTCTTCCCCAGGAGGTTTTTCATGGAGCTTCCTCGCTAAGCAGGAATCCGACACCACGAACGGTATGGAGCAGCTTGATTGCAAATGGGTCGTCCAGTTTCTTTCGCAGGCGCGCTACATGTACGTCGATTACGTTGTCCAACGGCGTGGCCCGTCCAGGTTCCTTCCACACATCCCGCGTCAGCATCTCGCGGGAAACAACTCTGCCCTTGTTCCGCGCGAGGTATTCGAGCAATTCGAACTCTCGGACTGTAAGTTCCAGACGAATACCCTCTCTTAGCACCGTTCGAGTCACCGGATCGACCTCGAAGGTGCCAATCCTGATTAGAGTCATCGGCTCAGCTTTACCTCTGCGCGAGAGAGCTCGAATACGGGCGCTCAGCTCTGGAAATGCGAAGGGTTTGACCAGATAGTCGTCGGCTCCCGCATCTAAGCCGGCGACCCGGGATTCGACCGCATCTTTGGCGGTGAGCAGCAGGACTGGAGTAGAGATACTTTGCTTGCGGAGCGCGGCAAGCACCTCTAAGCCGTCGCGTCCGGGTAGCATGACGTCGAGGACAATCAGGTCGAAAACCCGGTTGCTGGCAAGGAAGAACCCATCCTCGCCGGTCTCGGCGAGGATGACTTCGTAGCCCTCGGCCTGCAATCCTTCCCGCAAGGCTTGACCGACCTTTGGTTCGTCTTCGATGACAAGGAGTCGCACGTATCTACCTTCTTTCCTGTATAGAAGCAAATTGGGCCGGAGTGGTCTGAAGTGTTGCTGAATCTTTCCTTAACTCGAATTAAGGCGATTGTCAGTAGATCTTCAGTGTCGTGTCCGCTTGTCGCGACTATATATAGCAATATCACTGGACGAACTCCGTAAGGTCCAGAACGAAGTAAAACCATCAGGAGACTCAACGCATGAGAATCGACCGTCGCATCAGACATGTGGGCCGCTTGGCCGCAGCCGTTTCGTTCTCATTTTCGGTGTCATTCGCGCAGTCTCCCGGCTCTGTAGACAGGGTGTTAACGAAGGTTGCGGATGTCCCGATGCCCGGTCCAGCCGTTCGCTTCGACTATCAGACCTTCGATCCGTCGAGCGGTCGTCTCTACATCGCTCACATGAACGCCGATCAGCTTGTTGTCTTCGATACGTCGAAGAGGCAGGTTCTTGCTAATCTCGACGGCTTCAAACGTGTGCACGGCGTAACTGTCGCGCCCGAAATCCATCGGCTCTTTGCGTCTTCGACCGGAGATCACCAGGTTGCGGCAGTCGATACAGAGACCCTCAAGATCGTGGCTACTGCCGGACCTGTTACCTATCCTGATGGCCTCGCCTATGCCCCAAAGCAGAACAAGGTCTTCGTCTCCGATGAGCATGGCGGGGTCGATGCGGTCATCGACGCGGGAAGCAATAAGCTCATCACCAATATCCCCCTCGGCGGCGGCGCAGGAAACACCGTCTACGATCCTGTCTCTGGGCACATCCTGGTCGCCGTCCATGGCTTGAATCTGCTCGCTATTATCGATCCGACAACGAACCAGATCATCAGTCGCGTACCGCTGGCCGGAATCAAGAACCCGCATGGAATCTCTCTCGATACAGCCAGTCGCATAGCTTTCGTCGCCGGTGAAGAGAATCACTTACTCGCCATGGTCGACCTCACCACCATGAAGATTCTTTCTACCTATCAGGTAGGGGAGGATCCCGACGTGCTCGCCTACGATCCCGGACTGAAGCGCTTGTATGTCTCCGCCGAGTCCGGCACTGTGACGATCTTTCAGAGCGAAGGAAAAGGTCTCAAGCTGCTGGGTTCCTTTGACATGCCGCATGCGCACACGGTTTCTGTCGATCCCAAGACCCACCTCGTCTACTTTCCGCTGGAGAACGTGGACGGTCATCCTCTGCTAAGGATCATGCGACCCATCGATCAGAAGTAAGCGGTTAAGCGACTTTGAGGAAAGGAGCTAGAGATGGCATATCGCGCTTTCGTCGTATTGCTTGGAGCGGCACTTCTTACTTCTCAGGATTCGCTAAGAAAGATTGCAGTCATCGACGTGCCCGGGCCGAAAGGCCAACGCTTCGACTACCTCACCATCGATGCGGAGGATCATTATCTGCTGTCCGGCCACCTCGGTCCGGGCATCCTGTATGTGGTCGATATGCGGACAAACAAGCTGGCGAAGGCGATTCCGGGACTGCCAGGCATCACGGGGCTCGAGTACGTCCCCGGACTGCACAAGGTATATACCTCGAACTGGGGTGAAGAGAAGATCGGCGTTGTCGACCTTCGGACGATGTCGGTCATAAAGCGCCTGCCGACAGAGTCAAAGCCGAACGGAATCGCGTATGCAGAGCCGTTTCGAAAGGTATACGTCGTCAACACGTTAGGTAAGGCGGTCAGCGTTATAAATGTCGACAAGGACGAGGTCATCAAAGTCCTGCGATTCAACAGCGAGACCGGTTCGCCCGCCTACGATTCAATCGCTAAGAAAATTTACGTGACCTTGCGTTCCACCAACGAAGTAGCGGAGATCGACCCCTTGACGGACCGCGTCATTGGCAGATATCCGGTAGAGGGCTGCGGGTTCGATCACGGCATGGCCGTCGACTCAGAGCACCATCGTGCGTTCCTACTCTGCGGCCAAACGCACAACCTGACGGTATTCTCTCTCGATGGCCATAAGGCCATCGCTCATTTCCCGATCCCTGCCGGAGCAGATGTTGTGAAATTCGACGCGGGTAATGGGAGGGCTTACGCCGCATGTTCGAGTGGCGCCATCTCAATCGTCCAGGAAGACGATCCCGAACACTTTCGGAAGATCGAAGACTTTCCAGTGCAAAAGCTGGTGCACAGCCTTGCCGTTGATCCCTCGACTCACCGCGTATATGCACCGGAGCAGGAAGAGGATGGCCAGCCCGTAGCACGCATTGTCGTCTACGAGGCGAAAGACAAGGAATTGGAGAAATAAAAATGAACCAGGCTGCCCTTGGCGTCCTGCTCCTGTCGCTGATCGGTGTATCTACTTTTTCCTTCGGACAGTCCGGGGCAAGCGAACCTCTCAAGCTCGAGGCTACGATTCCGATGCCTGACGTTCAGGGCCGCATCGATCACCTTTCGATCGACTTGAAAGGTCAGCGCCTGCTCGTGGCGGCCCTGGGGAACAACTCGCTTGAGATCGTTGACCTGAAGCAGAACAAGCTGATTCATTCAATCAGTGGGCTGGCAGAGCCTCAAGGCATCGCCTACATTCCTTCGTCGAATCGTGTTTTCGTGGCAAACGGCAAAGACGGTTCAGTCCGAGCCTTCGATGCAGATTCCTGGAAGATGCTGAAATCGATTCCGTACGGAGAGGATGCCGACAACCTTCGCCTTGATCCGAACAGTGGCCACATCTGGGTCGGCTACGGAGGAGGCGCTTTGGGTGAACTTGATCAAGAAGGAACGAAACTAGCGGACATCAAACTAGACGCACATCCCGAATCCTTCCAACTCGAGAAGAATGGATCGAGAATCTTCGTCAACCTGCCTGGATCCCGGAAGATCGCGGTTGTGGATCGTAAGACAGGATCGGTAGCGGAGTCGTGGGGGACGGGGGGGCCACTCGCCAACTATCCAATGGCCCTGGACCAGCAGAACCATCGGTTATTCGTGGTCACCCGGTTTCCCGCTCGACTCATCGTGCTGGACACGGTTCAAGGTAAGCGGGTTGCGGCTCTGTCCGCAATCGGCGACTGCGACGACGTTTTCTACGACCAGCGGCGTCACCGGATCTATGCGATCGGAGGAGAAGGTGGGATCTCGGTGTTCCAACAACGGGATCCCGACCATTATGACGAACTTGGGCGAATCAGGACGGTCAGCGGCGCGCGGACGGGCTTCTTCTCGGCAGAACTCGACAAGTTGTATGTTGCCGTGAGGAAACATGGACCGCAGGCTGCAGAGGTTCGCGTGTACACGCCGGCGCCGTAGCTACACGCCTCTTTACGAATGCCCCTGTGAAAGTTTGGAACAAAACTTTACAAACGCCTGACACCTGTCCTTTTACTCTTGTGCTATCGTCGTATCGTGTGAACGTTATAGATATAACACGATTCCAAGTGAGCGGAATAGTGTCGGGAGAATGTTCCAAATGAGTTGGCATACGCCAGCATCCCCATTCAAGCGCATGCGAATTCTTGTTTCTTCTTTCCTCCTGACAAGCGGAGTGGTAGGCACAGGGATCCAGGGAGCATTTGCCCAGGTGTCAGCATCGCCTCCCACGCTGACAATCACCGACGTAGTACAGTCTGCGGTTCGCGACTACCCTCTGATCCATATCACGCAAGAGGAACTCAATGCGTCCGCGGCCGGCATTCGACTCGCGCGAACGGCCTACCTCCCGCGAATAGACGGGCTGGCCCAATTCAATCGCGCTACTCGGAACAACGTCTTTGGTCTACTTTTCCCACAAAGCACTATCCCGTCGATGACGGGGCCAGTCATCGGCAGTAATAACGGCGGTTCCGTTTGGGGCAGTGCAACCGGACTGCTCGTCAACTGGCAGCCGTTCGACTTCGGTGTCCGCCACGCGAATGTACAGGCTTCGCTCGCGGCGCGAGACGAGGCTGCTGCAGTTTTGCAACGCAGTCAACTGGATGTGGGCACTGCGGCTGCGGATGCGTTTCTGACATTGATCGCCGCGCAGCAAACGGAAAAGTCCGCGGCTGCCGCAGTCGACAGCTGGGACGTCTTATTGCGCAGTATCCATGCGTTGGCCTCCAGTCAACTAAGGCCGGGTGCGGACGAGTCGCGCATCCAAGCCGAACGTGCGGTGGCCGGGACTCAACTTGCCTACGCGAAGCAAGCAGTGGAGACCAGCCGCGCCACACTCGCAAAATTTATGCCCCATGCGGATGAGAGTGGAGCGGTTTTTGACCCTGTTCATCTGTTGGATGGAACTCCACCATTGATCGACGAGGATGCGCCGTTTCAAATCGATCAGCATCCTGTGATGGCAGAGCGGAGAGCGGCGACTGCACAATCGTCAGCGCAGCTCCACGCAACTGAGCGTAGCTGGGTCCCGCAATTTGATCTAGAAGGTGCAGCATTCGCGCGTGGCACGGGGGCAGAGAACGACGGACAACGCCTCGCCGGAGCAAATGGTCTCGCCCCCACTGTGGGGAATTACGCCGTTGGGGTTAATGTCACCTTTGCGTTCATGGATTTTGCCGGCATTCACGCTCGCGAAGCCGCTCAAGCCGCGACTGTTCGCGCCAATAAAAGCAATGAACAGCTCGCAGACAGAAACCTCCAGGAACAGTTTGCCAAAGCCAAGGCAGCGGTGCGCGCTGCGCGTGAGGTCGCTGCGAACACACCGGTCGAAGTGAAGGCGGCCCATACGGCTTTCGACCAGGCCAAGGCCCGCTATCAGGCGGGGCTTGCTCCAATCGATGACTTAGCACAGGCGGAACGCCTTGTGGTTCAGGCTGAGATGGACGATTCCGTTGCGCGTTTGAGCGTATGGCGCGCACTTCTTCAATTGGACGCCTCACGCGGAGACATCCAGCCGTTTGTACAAACTGTGAGCAAGTGAGTTCCAGGTAGGAAACATGCGTCTTGTTTTAGCAGCTTTATCTCGTCCACTTGCTGTGATTGTCGCGTTGATCGCGATATTGACCGGCTTTACGCTCTCGCTGGGTCAGATGCGCACCGACATCTTTCCGGTGGTAGGGAACCCGGTCATCTACGTTGCCCAGCCGTTTGGCGGTATGACGCCCGCACAGATGGAAGGTTTCCTCACCTACTACTACGAGTACCACTTTCTCTATATCACTGGCATTCAGTCAGTCGATAGCAAGAGTATCCAGGGCGCTGCGCTGATGAAGTTGAGTTTTCGTGAAGGTACCGACATGCAGCAAGCGATGGCGGAGACTGTTGGTTATGTCACGCGAGCTCGGGCCTTCATGCCTCCCGGTACTGTACCGCCATTTATCACCCGCTTCGATCCGGGAAGCGTTGCTGTTGGCCTGCTTCTCTTCACTAGTTCCAACCACACGCAAGGCGAACTTCAAAACTTCGCCCTCAATCAGGTGAGGCCGTTATTTGCGACGTTGCCCGGAGTCTCGGCCCCTCCACCCTTTGGTGGCAATCAAAGGACAATCGTCGTCACACTCGATCCCGACAAGCTGAAGCAATACCATATCTCTCCGGAGCAGGCGATCTCGGCTGTAAGCACCGGTACCGTCGTGGCTCCATCCGGGAACCTTTATGACGGCTCTCTCAACCGTATCGTGCGCGACAATGCGACACTTGGCCCCGAGCTGAATGACCTCATGAGTACGCCGATCCACCCCGGATCAGGTACGAGTGTCTACCTTCGCGACATCGGAGCCGTCGAGAATGGAACCGACATCGTGACGGCATACGCCCATGTGGACGGTCGGCGTACGGTTTACATTCCGGTGACGAAGCGCTCCGACGCTTCCACACTCGCCGTCATTAGCGCGGTTAAGGCAGCATTGCCCGTGTTCAAGAAGGCAATTCCCGATGACGTGGATGTTAAGTTGGCGTTTGACCAGTCAGGGTACGTCTCTAACGCGATTAGCGGATTGGTGCGTGAGGCCGTTTTGGGGGCCGTCCTCACTGGACTCGTCGTGTTGCTCTTCCTTCGGGACTGGCGAGGAGCATTGATCGTAGTCGCGAATATCCCGTTTGCTCTCTTCGCGGCGGTACTCCTTCTTTGGGCTACCGGGCAAACCATCAACATTATGACGTTAGGTGGCTTGGCTCTCGCCGTAGGCGTGCTCGTGGATGAGGCTACGGTAGAGATCGAAAACATCCATACCCAGTTGCTGCCGGGTGTTTCTCGCGCAAGAGCAGTTCTTGAAGCGTGCAAGCGGACAGTGATCGCCCGATTGCTTTCGATGTTGTGTGTTCTGGCCGTCTTCGTCCCATCTTTCTTCATGAAGGGTGTCGGGCGGCAACTATTTGTTCCGCTCTCTCTGGCGGTGGGATTCGCCATGATTGCTTCCTATCTGCTGTCCAGCACGCTTGTTCCTGTCTTTGGCACATGGCTGATGAAAGAGTCGCATCGACAGGAGGAATTGGAAGGAGCCTTCGGACGGCTCCGAGCGCGTTACGAAAAGTTTCTGGATGCTGTTCTGAAACGCAGATGGCTTGTAATTCTTACCTATTTCGGGGTGTCGGTAGTCATTTTGCTGGTTGTTGCGCCACATTTGGGAACTGAGATATTTCCTGATGTGAATGGACCTGTCCTACGAATGCGTCTGAAAGCCCCTATCGGCACGCGCATCGAAGAGACGGAGCCGATGATTCTCCATGCGCTCGATCTCATCGGCAAAACGGTAGGCAAGGAAAACGTCGAGGTTACATCCGATTACGTTGGTGTGCAGCCATCCAGCTATCCAGTCAATTTGATTCATCTTTTCACCAGCGGACCTGAGGAGGCATTAGTTCAGGTACAGCTGCGGCCTGGGCATCCCGACGACGAAGGTCTGCGTGAAGATCTGCGAGCTGCCTTTCGTAAGGAGATGCCTTCGCTCCAACTGTCGTTCGAGGCAGGAGACATCGTCTCGCAGGTCATGAGCTTTGGTTCGCCCACTCCTGTGCAGATCGACGTACAGGGGGTCAACCTCGATCAGAACTATGCCTACCTTGCGAAGATCGAAGCGGAGCTTCGCAAGTTGAGTTTTCTTCGCGATGTATCGGTCGTGCAGCCGCAGAAATACCCGACGGTCGAAGTAAACATCGATCGTCAGTACGCGGGGCAATTTGGCCTGACCATGGCAGACATCACAAACTCTATGGTGGCGGCAACGGGATCATCTCGTTTCACGTCTCCAAACTACTGGCGCGACCCGCTAACCGGGAACGCCTTCCAGATTCAAGTGCAGCTTCCTCCGAACCGTGCCCAGGGCTTGCCTGCCTTGTCTACCCTGCCGCTCATGCGAGAGGGATTGCCGCAACCTCAACTGGATCAGGTAGCCAGCCTGCAGTACGGTAACATGCCGGAGATGATCGAGAGACTTAGTGGGCAGCGCGTCGTCAGTCTGACGGCAAACCTTCACGGCGTGACCCTGGGAGAAGCGCAGAAGAAGATACAGGCGGCGCTTGGAAATATTGCGGCACCGCCGAAGGGCTCAGTAGTGACGGTTCGGGGCGAGGTTCCAGCTTTGGAGGAGACGATCTCAGGCCTGCGGGTGGGACTTCTTCTCGCCATTGCGACCATCTTCCTGCTCCTAATGGCGAACTTCCAATCCCTCCGGTTGCC
>Ga0210392_10001308_pt1 | contig 13374 bp, 14 predicted proteins | sample IncBWC30OmetaG_FD_161057 | JGI IMG/M metagenome (GOLD analysis project Ga0210392, IMG submission 161057) | Forest soil microbial communities from Barre Woods Harvard Forest LTER site, Petersham, Massachusetts, United States - Inc-BW-C-30-O ...
TCAAGCGGCTTACCACTTCAGTGAGTTTGCCTTCCATCATTGTCACCCGCGCTTAGGGAATCTCTCTACCAACTTCCGCCTGCTCCGCCGCCGCCGCTCCCGCCTCCGCCAAATCCTCCGAAGCCGCCGCCTCCGCCGCCCCAGCCTCCGCCGCCACCCCATCCACCGCTGGAGCCGCCCCAGCCTCCGCCGCCTCTTCTCCCGCCCATCGCGCCGATCACCGGCCCGATCCACCAGCCGCTGCCCATTCCGCCGCCAACTCTCCCGCCGCCGGTGTAATTGTTGCGGTTCCCACCGCTTCCGAACAGGATCACCAGCAGGATGATGCCGAGGATCAGCCACACCCACAACCCGCCGGAGTCACGGTGCTGTTGCGGCTCTTGCATCTGCGGCATGCCGGTTAGGGTGACGCCTTTATCGTCCGCGATATACTTCGCCAGTTTCCAGGCAGCCGCAACGATCCCCGCGTTGTAGTCGCCCTGGCGAAAATGAGGAACCATGGCACGGCCGGCGTCTCCGGCGCGCGCATCGTTAATCACCGGTTCCAGGCCATAGCCTACTTCCGTCCAGTACTTCCGGTCGTTGGGAGCCACAACCAACAGCACGCCGTTGTCTTCTTTCTTTTTGCCAATACCAAATTGCTTAAATGCGTTGTTGGCGTAGGTCTGTACGTCGTTGCCATCCAGGGACTTCACTGTGAGGACCGCGAGTTGCGCGCCGGTCTTTTGTTCCAGCTCCTTAGAGAGCGCTTCCAACTGCGCTTTGCTCTCCGGCTTGATCACCCCGGCGAGGTCCGTCACGTAGCCCGTGGGCTGAATTTTCTTGAGGTCGTCGGCGAGCGTGATGCCGTTCACGGCTAGTACGATGCACGCGATACACGCCGCCAGGATTGTTCTTCGCGGATTCATGGGTGCTTCATTTCGCTTAGGGACGTTGCCGGCTCAACAGCTTTTCACCCTGGTATCTTTCGTCGATGAAGCATTGTGTGTATGCCTTTCCCTTCACACGTAATAATGCAGAAAGCTACGGCGGAATTGTGGGCGGCGGGAGCGAATTATGCGGCTAGCCACTCAGCCTCTGCGCAAATTCTCTCACAATTCAGGCGGAAAAATCCGCACTGAATTTTTCAACACTCAGCTTGATGCACGCAGGAATTGCATTCCGCTGGCACCGTGCCTCTTGCGCCGGGATCCACAACCCCTGAGCCAGCCACTTTGTCTCTGTTGGGATTGGCCTGGCGGCCCTGATCGCACGGCATCGTCGCGTTGCGACCAAGTAATCGGGCCAGGCTGGCAACGAACAAGCGGCACTCATAGAAATCTGTAGAAGCCCCACTCTCAATGGGAGAGTGGGGCTTTTTCTTTGGTACGGGCTGTTGCTTCGGCGGATGATCGGTCACGTGCCCCGATAAGTCACGTGCACGTAGGCTCCAGTCTGCGCGTAGTAGAGCAGGTACCAGCCGAGATGGTCGGGATCCTCGTAGATGACATGGTCAGCGCCACAGTCACAGCACCAGTCCGCACAGTTGGGCCAGTCCCAAGCCGCCACTTCAAAGAAAAATCCGCTGGGTAGCCAGAAGCAGTTCGCGCGGTTCGCCCGCTGGCCTCACGGATTGCTCGTGTCGTGCTTGCGGGGGAGGCGGAATGCGACCTTGGTTTGCGCGCGGTTGGTTATGCGCTTGCCCTGAGATTCCTGGGGGTGCGTTGGCGGCTCGGGGGACGTTGGTGGGCGCGAAGCGCGGGAAGCTGCCATTGAGAGTGAAGACGATCGGAATTGTCTTCATACTTTGCCTCGAAGTTTTACGTGTCGCGTTGTGTCCGTCCTCGGCCCTCCGATCGCCTTCGGTTTCGCCTACTTTTCTTCGTGCTTATCCAAGCCCGGATGTTTCGTGGGCTCAGGAACCGCGTGCGGCAAGAACTCTTGTCCATGCCACATCGGTGTACCCGCAAAGAAAGCCAGTGCGATCAAGATGCCCAAGGGATTCTTGTTATTAACCGCACCCGGCTTTGAGGAGTGCGTAGCCTCGCTGATTTTCATGGGATACTTCCTTTCTGCTCTGTGCCGGGTGGTGGGCCTGGAGAGCTAATCCTTCTGCCATTTCATTCCGTCGCAATATCTCCAGGAGCTGAAATTAATGCGTGTGCTGCTTGTCCGCAACCTCGCTGGGCGCCGTGGAAAACGGGCGGCCAGCAATCCGGGACACGAATTGACAGAGTTCGCATTGCTTGTCGTGCCGGTTTAGAGCCGAATATGCTTTTGCGTAGTTCGCCTGCAGTTTTTGCAATTCATCGCCAATTTGCTTACCGGTCAGGTTAGCACTGGCGGCTTCATCGCGCCGGCGGCGCCAGATTTCCAAGGCATTCTGGCAATCGTATAGTAATTGCTCGTAATCGCTGCAAACAGCAGTCTTGAAAGAAACTTCTTGTGACATTGTGCTTTCCCCCTTTGGCCCGTGGTCTTCGCTGAACTTGCTGTCGTTCAAGTGAAGGAGCATTCCAAGCTCCATTGTGCTAAGTACTTGGAACGTTGGATGTTGAGTGGAAAAAGCGAGAACGAACTAGTACCCAAGTTCCGCGTGATTTTCGCGCCTAAGTTGTACTTTTTACAGTTTAAAACAACGAGAAACATCGCCAAGAAACCAACCAGGCTCGCGCACATACAAGAATCCTGGTAGATGTAGGCTTAAGTCTTTTCCTGATAAACCCCTGAGCTCAAACCTTCAGGCCTGAGCCTCTTCTGTGCGTATGTGCAAACGCCTTGAGCGAAGAATTCGCGCCACGCCAAGCGCACCTCATCCCTCATACGCATACAAACGGTCTGCGCCCCAGCGAGGTTCGCCCGTAATTCTTACCGCACCCGCCGACTGGTACGCATACCCGTTTCGTCCAAAAGCGTACTAGAAACGCAAAACCGATTTCGATGTCCTGCATGGATTCACGTTTCAGAGGCCGCAAATGCCAATTGGCACTCCCGTTTCCTCCAGCCGAAGCCAAATTGCTTGTAACTGGCCACCGGCCCCGCCACGAAATAGCGGCAGGCCGCGGCGCTATTACCGATGCCGCGGTCTCCAATATATTCCGACGGAATGCTGGTTCATTCAGAAGTTCAAGGATGAAATCAGCGTTATCGGCGCGCCAGTGCCGCAAGAAGAGCCGTTTGGTATCGAGAATATTCACTTGCCAATTTCCGTTCCTTACCGCGTGCAACTCACGCCCCGGGGGTGGTGCAAAGTTGCGGCCTACGATATCCTAAGACGTAAAGAAGTTGTTAAGATCCGGACAACGTCCCCAGACAGCAGGAAAGCTCAATGAGTGAGATCAAGACCACGACGCCGAAAATCGAGCGGCCCACCTGGACGCCTGCTGGCAAAGTCCACGCCAGCGAACAGCCATTCTCGTACCCGCTGCAGCGGGAATTTGCGGAGCCTGACTGGACGCGCTTGCCGGGTTATCGCGGCGTGACGAAAGAAGAGTGGGAGACCGCGCTGTGGCAGCGGCGCCATACCGTCAAGAACCTGAAGGAACTCAAGGATGCTTTTGGGAAACTGATTCCCGATTCGCTGATGGCCAGTATCGAGCGCGACAGCAAAGAGCGCGCCACCATGTCCATCCTTGTGCCGCCACACATGCTCAACACCATGGACTCCGCCGATCTGTGGAACGATCCGGTGCGGCGCTATATGCTGCCCGCGTTCGAAGATCGTCATCCGGAATGGCCCAGCCATCCGAAGGCCAGCCGCGATTCGCTGCACGAAGCGGATATGTGGGCGGTGGAAGGGTTGACGCACCGCTATCCGACCAAGGTGTTGGCCGAACTGTTGTCCACATGCCCGCAGTACTGCGGCCACTGCACGCGCATGGACCTCGTCGGCAAGGACGTTCCACAAGTAGTGAAACTGAAATTTCAGGTGCCGCAAAAGGACCGCTACCAACAGATGTTGGACTACCTGCGCGTCACACCGTCGGTGCGCGACGTCGTAGTCAGCGGCGGCGATATCGCCAACACGCCGATCGCCACGCTGGAAGATTTCTGCTCTAAGCTGATGGACATTCCCAATATCAAGGATATTCGCCTGGCAACGAAAGGCCTGATCGCGATTCCCCAACATTTTCTGCAGGACGAAGTGCTAGCGGGCTTGCAACGCCTATCGAAGAAGGCGCGCGAGCGCGGCGTTGATATTGCCGTGCACACGCACGTAAACAACGCCCGACAGGTGACGCCGCTGGTGCGCAAGGCCGTGCAGGCGCTGTTGGATATGGGTTATCGCGATGTGCGCAATCAAGGTGTGCTGTTGCGCGGAGTGAATGCCAGCGCCAAGGAACTGCTGGAACTTTGCTTCGCGTTGCTCGATCACGGCAAGATCATGCCTTACTACTTCTACCAGTGTGACATGATCCCGAACGCCGAGCACTGGCGTCTGGCGATTCACGAGGTGCAGCAACTGCAGCACGACATCATGGGCTATCTGCCCGGCTTTGCCACCCCGCGCATGATTTGCGATGTGCCGTTCGTCGGCAAGCGTTGGGTTCACCAGGTGAAGGAGTATGACCGGCAGCTGGGTATTTCCTACTGGACGAAAAATTACCGCACAGGCATCGAAGCCGATGATCCCGAAGCGTTAAAGCGGCGCTATGAATACTACGACCCGATCTACACATTGCCGGAGCTGGGCCAGGAATTCTGGCGCGAGAAGAACCAGCGGCAAACGCTCTCAAAGTAAAGTGAGAATGTGAATTAGCGCGGAGCTGACGAGGCGGCGTGCTTGTCGCGGAGATCGCACAGATGCCAAGCCCACACGAATCGCTCCGCAAAAATGAGAAGAGCGGCCGCGATGATGGCGAACCCGATGGCCGGGGACGTGTGCCGAAGGTGATTCCCAGCACACAGGAGAAGTATCAAGACTATGTCGCGCATCCAACCTAAGGCGATGAGGGACTTGACCAAAAGAGGCGCCTCCTAGTTCTAGTACCAGGATAGCAGCCGTCGACGCGTCCGCAAGGAAAGCCAGGCAGACCTGTGCCTTACGGCGTAACCGGCCGGAAGGCCAGTTTCCCTCTCCAGGCAGGCGACATTCAGCGAAAGCTACGCAGCCAGTTAGCGCAGAGAAAACTCGATGCGGCGGTTCTGGAATTTGCCTTCGTCGGTGTCATTTGGCCCTACGGGCTTGGTATCGCCGTAGCCCTTGGCGACTAGCATGTCGCCATTGACTCCTTGCTGGACAAGGTAAGCGCGAACCGCATCCGCCCGCTGTTGAGACAGAGTCATGTTCGAGGCGGAGTCGCCCGTATTGTCGGTGTGCCCGCCGATTTCAAGAGCGGTGCCGCCCGGAGCAGACTTGAGTGCAACTGCTACACGATTCAGATAATCGTCGGAATCGGTCGGAATCTGCGCGCTGTCCGACGCAAAATTGATCACATTAAGGTTGAGCGCAGCGACGAGATCCTGGCCAGAGAACCCCGGCTTCAGCGCCGCAAGAGCCGAACTTGCTTTTTCGTTGGCAATACGGACCTGCTCAGCGGGTTCCCACGCTACATTTTTCGTCGCCTGTCGCGAATTCCAGATCCAGTAACCCACGAGAAATATCGCCAGGAGCGCCAGTACTGGCTTCAGCCAAGCAGGGACACCGGCTTTCTGCGCGGCGCGTTCCGTCGCATAGGCAGCCCGGCGGGTTCCAGCGGCCACCGCTCCGGTCGCGCCACTAGCATAGGCCAAGACCTCCGAGGAAAAGTGCGTCGGAATAACTCCTCCTGGAGCGAGTCGATCCACTAGCTTGGGAACCATGAAGGCAAGCGCAGATGCTGCCGTGGAATAGGAAAGACCTGCTTTTGAAGCGATCTTATCAATTGAGTCGCGACCAATTGCAGCTTCCAGAGAGGTACTGGAAATCGCCCGAGGCTCGCCGCTTCCTAGCCATGAGGATACAAAATCACCCAATCCCGATTTACGGAGTCGATCAACGAATGCTCCCAAGCCTCCGGGCATTTCATTGATCATCGCCAATAGGCCGGACAGAAGGGAAGTGGTCTTCGTGCTGCTTATTCCGAACTGGTTGCTAGCTTCCGCCAAAACCGCGTCAAATGTACCCATAGCGTCGCTCCTTACATTAGCATGGCTGGGAGGTTCGAAGCAGAAACCTGGGGCGGAATCGGGGCAGCGTAACAGATTGGCGAAGATATGGGAAGTCTGTAATGCATTTTCCGCATTGCCAAGATTCGATTGAATGCACTACCATCCCTAATCCTGAGACTCGCAGCCTCGGCAACGACGCCGGGAGGGAAACTGATCGTATGCCCGGTGCCAGGGGTGCCGCCTTCCTCTATACGTGCCTGGAACTCTCTGCGCGATTTAGGTCTGTAGCTGTGACCTGTGTGCTCGCGGCAAACTTGCTTCTGGCAGGCTCGATAGTCTGCCCCGCGAAAGAAGCGAACCAAAACGTCACCGCACGAAAAGACGTCCTGGTACTACTCCCCGAGAATCTCGGATTTGAAGGGCAGATGGATTTCGTCCAGATTTTGCGGAAGGAACTGGACGTTCCCGATCAGGTCGACTTGCACGTGGAGGCGCTGGACCTGATGAGGTTGAAAAATTCCGAGAACGATGAGAAATTCGCGCGCATCTACCGAACAAAATATGAAAATGTGAAGATGGACGTAGTGGTGGCAGGCCAACGTCCGGTTTTGGAATTCCTGCTCAATCATCGCAAGGACCTGTTTCCCGGAGTTCCAATTGTGTTCGGGATCGTTCCGAAAGACATACCGGCTCCGACCCAGAAATATCCCGGGGTGACCGGGGTAGTGGAGCCGCTGCATTTTGAAAGGACTCTGGACCTGGCGCTGGCGCTGCAACCCGAGACCAAGAAAGTAGTGCTGATTGCCGGTTCCTCTCCACGTGACAAGTGGTTGGGATGGATCGCGAGGGAGCAAATCAAGCCATACGAAAACCGCGTGCAGGTTGAGTATTGGGAAGGGCCGACGCCGGAGGAGGCCAACGAGCGTCTCAACCGACTCTCCGCGGACACCATCGTTTGTTACGTCGTGGAGTACAGCGACCACCTGGGACGAAGTTATTCCGGCTTGCAGTATCTGGAAAGAATTGCGCCACACTCGCCGGTTCCCATTTATGGTTTTGTGTCCAGCTACGTGGGGCACGGCGCAATCGGTGGCTACGTGTATGATCCGCAAGACGAAGCGAAGAAAATCGCCACGCAGGTAAAGTCCATCCTCGCAGGAAAGAATCCCGACGATTTGCCCGTTCTGGAAGGCAACATGTACACGGCCGTGGATTGGAGGGAACTGCGGCGCTGGAGGATCCCCGAGTCGCGGGTGCCTGCGGGTGCGCGGGTGGAGTTTCGCGAACCGCCGGTGTGGAGGAAATACAGCTATTACTTTTGGGCGATCGCGGGATTCGTGGCGCTGGAAACGGCGTTGGTGCTATTGATGCTCGCGCAGATCAAGAGAAAAAATCGCGCGCAGCGAATGCTGGAACGGCGCTTCGCTATTGAGCGCGTGGCAGCCCAATGCGCTGAGCGATTGGCTCACTGTCCCGCGCAAGCGGTAGACCACGAGATTCAAAAGGCATTAGAAGCGGTGCTGGAAGCCGAAAAGGCCGACCGGGGCATTTGGGTGACTGTGGATGCCGACGGCGAACTTGCAGGAGAGCGATTTTTGGCGCTACGGGACAAGGGCGAGGACGCCAAGATCTGTGAACGAGCAGAGGTGCCCTGGATTATGGGGCAAGTCTCCGGAGGAAACCCGGTCTCCATTTCAAGCCTCGAACAACTGCCGGAAGCCGCGGGGTTGGATCGCACCAATCTTGACGCTAAGGGGATCCAGTCGATGGTGGTGGTGCCTTCTGGCATGGACACCGAGGGAAGAGGCGCGCTGGTGCTCTTAAGCAAGACTCCCGGAAGAGTCTGGCCCAATCCGTTGGTGGCCCGGCTGGGGATGATCGGGAGTCTATTTGGAAACGCCGTGGGACGTAGGCGAGCAGAGCAACAGTTACGTGAGAAGCAAGAGTGGCTGGACTTGGCATTAGAAGCGTCGATGACTGCCCTGTGGGAACTGGACGTACGCACTGGAAGAGTGCGGTGGTCGCAGCGGCAGAGCACGCTGCTCGGGAAGGAGCCCGTGGAACTGGAAGCCTCCTACCAGAAATTTCTGGAGTTGATTCCTGAAGAGGACCGGGAAGATTTGCATAGAAGAGCGCTGGCGTTGCTGACAAACAAAGAAGGAGACGACGCAATTGTCACGGAGTGGAGATTTCATGAGCCGGGCGGAGCTATTCGGTGGTTGCTGTTCCGGGGACAAGTATTCCGTGACGAGCGAGGGAAGCCACTCAGGCTGCGAGGTGTGAACGTAGACATAACGGATTTGAAACAGGCAAAAATGCAGTTGACGCAGTTGACGGAGCGATTGATTCGAGCGCAGGAGGATGAAAGACAACGGCTGGCGCGCGACTTGCACGACGACATTGGCCAGCGATTGTCACTGCTGATTATCGGCCTAGACCGGTTGAAGCATGAACTGTCAATGGAAATGCGCAGAGAGCGCGAACAGGTAGCCGTCGCGCTGGACGAGGCGAGCGCACTGGCGACCGATATTCATGCACTGTCGCACCAATTGCATTCCGCGAAGCTGCAACATCTGGGTTTGAAGTCGGCGCTGCGGGAACTGTGCTCACAGATGTCGCGGCAACATGCCATTGAGGTCGAACTGTTCACGGGAACCTCGCCGTGGGTGGTTACGGCGGAGAAATCCCTGTGCCTGTACCGAGTGGCGCAGGAGGCGCTAAAAAACGCGGCGAAGCATAGTGGCAGCTCAAAGATCGAGGTGGGATTGGAAGCGCTACATGGCATGTTGCAACTGAGAGTTAGGGATAATGGCCGGGGATTTGACGTAAGCAATTATGAGCCGGGACTGGGGCTTGCCAGCATGCGCGAACGAATGCGGATGGTGGGCGGTACTTTGGAGATTCACTCCGCTCGCGGACAGGGAACGGAAATCATGACGCGCGTGGAAGTGTCTGTCGTGGTGCAGTCGGCCAGTGCGGATTGAAAAGAACCGCGAAAACCGCCTCAGTTCTGCTGTACAAGCTTCTGTTTGATGGCAAACCGCAGCAAGTCTGAATTGGTTTCCAATCCGAAATCTTGCATGATGCGATATTTGTGGAAGGCCACGGTGCGTGTGGCGACGTTCAGGATAGCCGCCGCCTCCTTCATGGTATGGCCTTCGGCAAGCAGTTGAAGGACCTCCCGCTGGCGAGGTGTCAGCGCTCGGGCAACTTCCGAGCGCGGGTCTCGCAGCGGACTTTCTTCCAGGCCCATGCGCACCGCGGGCGTAATGTATTTGGCGCCCTTCAGCACTTCGCGCACCGCCTTCAACAATTCCGAACCGGCCGATTTCTTTAGCAGGTAGCCCGATGCCCACTTGCCAAGAGCTTCCGCGGCAATCTCCGTATCTTCGTTCATGGTCAGAACGATGATCTTCAGCCGAGGCATGGAGTCCTTCAGTTGCGCGCCGGCGTCGAGCCCGTTGAGCAGGGGCATGTTTAGGTCGACGAGCGCCAGATCGGGTTTCAATTCATCCGCGGCGCGCAACAAGGCGCGGCCATCCGACACCGTCCGCACAACCTGAAATTCAGGTTCGAGAAGCTTTTTGAACGCCTCAGCGACCAGCGTGTGATCGTCGGCGATAAGGATACGTGCTTTGGTCAACGGTGGACTCCCCACCCCTGGGAATCGGCCTATCCAGTCCCCCCAACTCCGTCAACAGTATTGCCTCAGAGGATACCCCAGCAGAGACGTTTTGGGAATGATAATCGATGAAAGACCGAAAGAAGAGTAGAACTGAGGAACAATCACCGAAAAACAGCAGTGCTCACCATCGAGCAACCCTTCGCAGCCCAGAGATTCTCCGCCCAAGAATCACTGGAAGCACTCCGCCCCGTCAATAACGAGACAATTTTGCCATCTGCGCAAGGCTGCTCGAAAGTGAGCACGAGTGCACGGGAGCTTTCGAGAAACCGTGCTGAAGATTGAGTAGCGATGTCTCATCCTTCAGCGAGACAGAGAATGAAACGGAATGGCGAAAAGGGGAACTGTCAAAAGTAACAGTTTGTGAGAATAAACAGGTGCCGGAAACTCTACTGCTCGGGTAAACAGTGGCCGGAAAACTGCCATAACGATTTTGTAGGGAAAGCCCTTGCGCGCGAGATTGCGTCGATGCAGAACGGCCCGTGGTCACATTCCCGCACCGGACCGCATCCAATTGGTTCAGAATTGTTTTGGTATTAACAATTTTGTAGCAAAGGCGGTTATGAAAATTCGCGCACGAATTCTGGTGGCCGACGATCACGAGGGAATGCGGGAGCGAGTGCACAACCTGCTGGGCTCTCATTTCGAGGTTGTTGCCGTAGTCAGTGATGGTCAAGCGGCCGTGGACGCAACGGTCCGGCTGAAACCGGACCTGGTGCTGCTGGACATCCTGATGCCGAAAATGGATGGAATCCGGGCGGCGCAGGAATTGAAACGGCAGAGACACGGCGTCAAAGTAGTTTTTCTAAGTGTGCAGCAAGACCAGGAATTTGTTGCCGCGGCATTCGAAAGCGGGGCGACCGCATACGTCTTCAAGTCCAGGATGCATTCCGACCTGGTGTGGGCCATTGACCGGGCACTGGCCGGCGAAGTGTTTGTTTCGCCAGGAGCGGAACGATAGCACAAGAAAAAACGTCAGGCAGCGTTCTGCTCGACGTCCACAGTTTCCAAGGCTTCCAACTTGATGCGCTTCACGTCCCAGGCCAGCCCGATTTTCGAAAGCGTGAAAATCCCGTACCAGTTCACATCGATCTCGTACCACTTCAGTCCGTGACGCGCCGATTGCGGCGAATGGTGATGATTGTTGTGCCAGCCCTCGCCGAATGTCAGAAACGCTACCCAAAAGCTGTTGGTGGACAAGTCTCCGGTTTCAAACCGCTGCTTGCCCCACATATGCGTCGCGGAATTCACCAGCCAGGTGAAGTGCAGGCTGAGAACCGAGCGCAGGAATGATCCCCAGAATACAAACGGCCATCCACCGATGAAATAGAAGGCCACCGCCAGGGCAATCGAAGGAACCGCGTGCCATTTGCTGATCCACAGATGGAATTTGTCTTTGCGTAGATCCGGCACGTAAGGAAGAAGCTCGCTGCGATCGCGGTGCATCGCGCGGCCGGTAAGAATCCAGCCCATGTGCGACCAGATGCCGCCGTCAATCGGCGAGTGGGGATCGCCTTCCTTGTCGGTGTTCTGGTGATGGATGCGATGCGTGGCTACCCACGCGATGGGCCCGCCTTCGAGCGCCAGCGTGCCGCACACCGTCAGGAAGTATTCCATCCACTTCGGTGTCTTGTAGCCGCGGTGCGTCAACAGGCGGTGATAGCCCATCCCGATGCCAAGGCTGCCGCCCACCCACCACATGACGATTGCCAGGATCAAGGCTTTCCAGGTGAAGAAAAAGACGGCTGCCAGGGCCGCGAGATGCAGCCCAATCATGATTGAAGTGACGCCCCAATTGACGGGCGAGGAAAACGTTTTGTCGCGTACAAATATTGATGGCTTGCTCATGGATATCTTTCAAGAGTAACACTGTCCAGCACGGTTGGGTGGAAAATTGCGAGCAGCGCTGCGAAAAAGTTCCTAGGGAAAGCTCTCCCAGCGTGAAATGGCACGACAAAAATTGTCGTTGCCAATAGGTGAAATTGTGTTATTCTATAGCTGCGTTTGTTGCTCTTGTATCACCTTTGGATTCGATTTAAGGGGCTGCGAGTTTCAAACTTGCGGCCTTTTTTCATTTGCGACTAGAGGCTGTCGAGAAGCACCAGATAGCTTTTTAAAATATAGAATAGGAAACAACGTGAAAGAACAAGGTACAGTAAAGTGGTTCAACGCCAGCAAGGGATTTGGCTTCATTCAACGCCAGTCCGGTGAGGACGTATTTGTGCATTTCTCCGCGATTATGGCGGATGGGTACAAGTCGCTCAACGAAGGCCAGGCAGTTGAGTTCGAGGTCACCAAAGGCCCCAAGGGTCTTCAGGCGTCGAACGTCACGGCTCTCTAGTCGTTTCGGGCGGGCCGCGCTACGCGCCGGCTCGCCCGTTTTTTTTTGCCCGCCAAGTAATTCCTTCCCCCGATCGCCTGCCTCAGCCCTTAGTCCCTACCTATTGGCGCTAGCGCCCGGTTATTTGCCGGATGAACGCAACCTCTTCTTCACTGTAGGGCTTCCCGTCGGTGTGAAAGACCTCATGGTGCCAGACCGGCGGTTGATGATCGACATACGGGTGCTGCCAGGAATCCCACGGATAATAGGTCTGCGTTTTTCCCGCAACCAGTCCCCAATTGATTGCCGCTACCTTGTATTTCTTTGCGATTGGCAAGACGCCCTGGAACGTGCTGCCGGCGCCGCGGGCCATATATTCGGTGCACAGGATCGGCCGGTCGAACTGCTGCAGAAACACCACATGCTTCTTGAAATCGTCGGGCTTGGCGTAATTGTGGAACGAGAGAACGTCCGACAGTTCCAGCTGAATTTTTTGCATGGCGCTGAGTTTATCCAAACTAGTCCAATCGCCTTCCCATAACCCGCTCGTCAAAGGCTGCGAAGGATGAGCGGACCGCACCCACGCGAAAGCATGCGGAAGCAGGACAAGCACGCGGTTCACTTTGTCTTTTGGTTCCTGCTTTTCGTAGCTGCCTTCATTCGTCCCGCCCGGTTCGTTCCACACGTCCCAGCTCAGGATTCGTTTGTCTGATGCGAACGCGGCCACGATGCCCTTGGCATACGCTTCCAAACGCGGATATTGCGAGGGGTCGTCCAATGCCTTTGCGCCGGGGCTTTGTACCCAACCGGAATTGTGCACGCCGGGCCGGGGACCGCGTTGCGGGCCGAGTTGCGGATACGGATCCCAGCAGGAATCAAACAGCACAAACAGGATTTTGATGTGGTGCTTGTCGGCGATGCTCAGGAATGTGTCGACGCGCATTGTGAAACCCTTGGCATCCTGCTGCCACAGCAGATCATGCAGGAACACGCGCATGGTGTTCATGCCCAGGGATTGTGCCCAACCCAATTCCAGGTCGATACGCTTGGGATCGAACGATTCCGCCTGCCACATTTCCAGTTCGTTGATGGCGTTGGCGGGAATGTAGTCGCTGCCGACCAGCCAGGGCTGATGAGCGTACCAGTCGTTAGCTGTTTGCTCCGACCACCGGCCTGCAGCCGGATCAGCGGAAGTCTGTGCCAAGCAGGAATCGCAGCAAAAAGACAGTACCATCGCAACAGCGAGAGAAAACAATTTGTGACGGTGCATGGCTACATTGTGCCTCAACCGCTCCGCGCCCCG
>Ga0210392_10001309_pt1 | contig 13370 bp, 11 predicted proteins | sample IncBWC30OmetaG_FD_161057 | JGI IMG/M metagenome (GOLD analysis project Ga0210392, IMG submission 161057) | Forest soil microbial communities from Barre Woods Harvard Forest LTER site, Petersham, Massachusetts, United States - Inc-BW-C-30-O ...
CAAGTCGACGCTCGCAGGTCTATTCGCCGCTGCCGCCTGCCAACGCGGCGAGCGGACGTTGTACGTGAGCTTCGACCAAGGCGCGGCCCAGATCGTGCGAAACCTTCGATCTGTGGGAATTCAGCTCGCCCCGCACCAGAAATCCGGCCTGCTCAAGATCTACTCGACGCGCACGCGAGGTCCCAACGTCGAAGACCAGTTCGGTGATCTGCGAGCGATGATACGCGCGCACCGGCCTCGCTGTTTGGTGATCGATCCTCTCTCCGCGCTTTCGACGAAGCTGGCGCACGTTGCCTCGGCCGATGCGGCTCAGCAGTTCCTGGACTTTCTGAAGGTAGAGGGCATCACTGTCGTGAATACCTCTCTAGTGGACGGAATCAGCACGGACGAAGCGACGGCAACCAGCATCTCGACCATCGCCGACACTTGGATTCACGTCTCTTACGTCGTGCAGGACGGCGAGCGCAACCGGGCGCTGACGATCGTCAAATCACGCGGCACCGGGCATTCGAATCAGGTGCGAGAGCTCACGCTCGCCGACGACGGCGTCACGCTCACCGATGTCTTCGTTGCGCAAGGCAAAGTACTCATGGGAGTGGCCCGTTGGGAGTGGGAACAGGAGGGGCAAGCTGCGAAAGAGCGCACCGTGGCTGCTACGGAGCTCAAGCGGTTGCAGCTTCAGCTCGCACAGGCCGAGGCTGTGGCGCGCCTTCAGGTCATCAAAACGGAGATGGAGGCTCGCAGCGCCGAGATCGCGGTGCTGGCCCTCGCCGCGGGATCGGCGTCCAGGCTTTTACTGACCGACCGAGCGGTGTTGCGTAAGATGCGCCACGCCGACGACGAGGTCCGCATTCCCAAGCGGAACAGAGCGAAGACTCGCGCCTCGAAGAATGGCAGCAGCACGGTCCTTTAGCATGACCAAAGTCAGAGCTAAGGAAGCGACGCTGCAGCTCCGCCTCTACATCGCGGGGAATGCGCCGAACTCGCTCTCCGCAATCGCCAACGCCAAGGCGCTCTGCGACCTACACTTCGGTTCGCGGCACGAGCTCGAAATCGTGGACTTGCTGAAGCACCCCAAGCGGGCGCTGGCCGACGGGATCATCGTTACCCCGACGCTGCTCAAGCTGCTGCCGTTGCCGGTTCAACGAGTGATCGGCAACCTCAGTGACACGAACAAGGTGCTCGAGGCGTTGGCCAGCGAATGAACGCCAGCGAGCTACTGCACACACAAGACCTCAAACGGCGGCTCGGTGAAGCGCAAGCGACCATCGAAGCGTTGCTCTCCGGTCAGATCGACGCCGTAGTCGACCCAAAATCACAGACGCCCGTCCTGCTGTCGGCGGCTCAGAGGGCGTTGCACGAAAGCGAGGAGCGCTACCGCCAAATCGTGGAGGCGACGACCGATGGCATCTTGAAGATCGACCATGCTGCGTCGATTGTGTTCGTGAACGGCCGATTTGCGCAGATGCTCGGCTACGAACCGCGTGAGATGGTCGGCGTGAGCGTGTTCGAGTTCATTGGCGCTGCCGCCAAGGCGCTCACGACGGATGCGCTGCAAGACCGCCGCCGAGGAATGAGGGACGGTGTCGACAGCACTTTTCGCCACAAGAACGGGACCGACATAGCGGTCAACATCGCTGGCACTCCGCTGCTCGACGGAGACGGTCAACACGTCGGCAATTTAGCGGTGGTTCGAGACGTGACCGAACGAAAAAAGCTGCAGACGCAATTGATGGTCAGTGACCGCATGGCCTCAGTGGGTACCTTGGCCGCGGGCGTCGCGCACGAAATCAACAATCCGCTGGCGGTGGTGATCGGCAACCTCGATTGCGTCGCTGAGAGTCTCGGAAGCCTGCACTGGGATGACGCCGCGAGCTCACAAAGGAGCAACGCTTGGTTTCTCGAGGAGGTCAAGGCGCCCCTCGACGATGCGCGTGAGGCGGCGCTACGGGTGAGACTCATCGTGCGTGATCTCAAGATATTTTCTCGCTTGCCCAGTGAGGAGTCGAGGGGTCCGGTGAACGTACAGTCCATCATGGAATCCTCGCTGCGCATGGCGTGGAACGAGATTCGTCATCGTGCGCGCCTAGTCAAGCTGTATGGCAGCGTGCCGCTCGTAGAGGCAAACGACGCGCGGCTGAGCCAGGTGTTCCTGAATCTACTAGTGAATGCCGCGCAGTCGCTGCCGGAGGGCCGCGCGGAGCACAACGAGATCCGAGTCGGGACGCGAGTCGAAGGGGAGCGGGTGTTTGTCGAAGTGAGCGACACCGGCGCCGGGATCCCGCCCGAGATCATCGGCCGAGTGTTCGATGCATTTTTTACGACCAAAGCGGTGGGCGTCGGCACCGGGCTCGGGCTTGCCATTTGCCAACGCATCGTCACCGACATGAGCGGAGAGCTGACGGTCGAGAGTGAAGTCGGGAAGGGAACGACCTTTCGGGTCTCCCTCCCGGTCGCTCGAAAAGAGGAAACCCCGGCTGCGGTTGTCACTCTCGAGCAGGCTCCTGTCGCCGGCCGCCGCGGACGAATCCTGTTGGTGGACGACGAAGAGTCCGTGGCCCGCACCGTGCATCGAATTCTCTCGAAGGAGCACGACGTCACTGTCATGGCTGACGCCAAGCAAGCGTTAGCGCTCTGCGTGGCTGGGGAGACGTTCGATCTCGTCCTGTGCGACCTGATGATGCCCGACATGACCGGGATGGATTTCCACCGCGAGCTTTCTCGCGTCGCTCCGCAGCAGGCGAACCGAATGATCTTCTTGACGGGCGGCGCCTTCACCGAGACCGCGCGCCAGTTCCTGTCGGAAACGCCCAAGGAATACCTCGAGAAACCTTTTGCTCCCGCCAATCTGCGAGCCATCGTTCGGCGTCACTTGCAATACAGTGACTAACGCGCATCAGTCGTTCAATTCGCGATCGCTCGCCCGCTACGGCTCGCAAAAATCGCGAAGATGCCGACTGCGGTGGCGGCGACGAGCATGGAGGCGTGGTGAAAGCGAGTCGCGGAAAACGCGCCGGCCGTCGCCCCTGCGAAGAACGCGCCGGCGATCGTGCCGAGCAGCAAAATCTTTGGCAGCGCCGGGCGCTCTGCGGCGTGGGGTCCGAAGACTTGGGGCAGCGGGCCACCTTCGGTGGAGGATTTCCCCCAGAAGCGGAACCAGCGTGCGCACTCGATGCCAAGATCGGTGATCACACCCGTCAGGTGAGTGGTGCGCACGACAGCGCCGGACAAGCGGGTGACGAGAGCATTTTGGATACCCATGGCGGCGCACAGCAGAGCGGCTTCGGCGTCTTGCACTCGAGGATGAGCGGCGGTGGTCACGTAGGAGAGCGCGGTGAATAGCACCAGCAGCAGCGCCTCGACCGCGAGCGCGGAAGCGTAGGCGCGCGAGGTTGGTCCGCCCAAGTGACGACTTTCGACGATCATGCTGGCGCAGAACGCACCGCCGAAGAAGAAGAGCACCATCGTGAGCGCGGCAACCGCCGCAGCGTAGTGACCGAGCGCTGCGTCGTTGGCGAGCCGACCCACGTTGCCCGTGACGTGCGAGGTGAACGTGCCGATCAGCACGAAACCGCACGAATTGACGAAGCCGCCGACGAGCGCCAAGTAACCCGCGACGCGCCGATTTTGGCCGTCCGTGCGCGCGCTACCTTCGCGAGAAAACATTTCCGTTCGCTCGCTTATTCGGAACCGGCGAGGCAGAGGTCGCTGGCTGGCTTCAGCAGCTTTCCCGATTGGATCTTATCGAGCGCTGCCTGCCGGTTGGCGTGCATCAGGCTGCCGTCCAGGCAGGCGATGGCCACGTCGAGCGAGCTGAGGTCGTCCGCGTCGAACAACGCCACTTGCGTTCGTGTCCGTGCCCAGACGCCGAGCATCTTGAGGCGATTCAGATCACCGCGCTGCATGGCGTCGATTGCCGACTCGAGGCCGACTCGTCGCGCGGCGGTGCGCTGCACACCGTCCAACGCTGCCGGGTCTCGCTTGGTCTCGGGCGCGTCGTGGTGGCACGCGCATAGCCCGCCCACTGCGCACAACGCGACCAGGTTCCAAACCCGCCTGAGGCGGACGTCCTTCATAGTTACGGGAAGCTTAGCGGGTCGGCCCGGGTCCTTGGGCAAAAACGTCTCTCTTGCTGACGGCGGTGGGGCGCAATGCAGCAGCCTCAGCGTCGTAAATCGCGATTTTCCTGGGTTTCGAAGCGCGCCAAGACTCGGCATGGCTTTCGCACAGCTGCCGCAGTAACGCCTTTGTCTCGTAGGGAAAGCCTTGTCCAAAACTACGCACGCGCGCAGCAAAGCCTTCGATAGTCGACTCTGGCACCGCTTCTGGCGCATCGCGAAGCCCTTTTGGTTTGGTGATCAGAAGTGGCTGGCGCGCGGCATGCTGGCGCTGCTGGTGATTTTGCTCTTGGGCCGTACCGAGTTCACGGTGGTGTTCAATCAGCAGTCGGGTGAATTCACCTCTGCGCTGGCAGCCAAAGACTCGCACCGCTTCTGGCACTCGATGAGCGTGTTCGGCGCGGCGCTGGTGATCGCCGTGCCGATTTACGGCTTTTATTATTACGTGCGCGATCGGCTCGGCATCGCTTGGCGGCGTTGGCTGACTGACAGCTTCCTGTCCAAGTACCTGAGCAACCGCGCGTTCTACGATTTGACGTCGAACCACAGCATCGACAACCCCGACCAGCGCATCGCGGATGACGTGAACTCGTTCACGCAGAAGTCGCTGATGTTCTTGCTCGAGATGGTGAGCGCGGTACTGCAACTGATCGCTTTCAGCGGCATCCTGTGGTCGATTTCGAAGACGCTGATCTGGGTCTTGGTGGCGTATGCGCTGATCGGCACGACGGGCACCTTTTTTGTCTTCGGCAAGCCGATGATCGGCCTGAATTTTCAGCAATTGCGCAAGGAAGCAGATTTTCGCTTCAGCCTGATTCGGATCCGCGAGAATGCCGAGGGGATCGCCTTTTATCGCGGTGAGAAGCGAGAGGGCGCGCACGTGCGAGAGCGCTTTGCGGCGCTGTACGACAACTACACCAAGCTGCTCAAGCGCACGCTCGGCCTCAACCTATTTCAATATTTGTTCAGCTTTCTGACCTACGCATTGCCCAGCGTGATCATCGCGCCGCGCATCATCTCGGGCGAGCTGGAGGTGGGGCGCGCGGTGCAAGCGGGCGGAGCGTTCGCTGCCATGCTCAGCGCGCTCACCGTGTTCGTCGACAACTTCGAGAGCTTGAGCGCGTTCGCTGCCGGCATCGAGCGCTTGCATTCCTTCAAGCGGGTGCTCGACGCCGAGAACAGGCAGCCTGACCCAACGCAGTCTTGGATCGAACGGCAAGAGCACCCGAGCCTCGAGCTGGAGAACGTGACGCTGCAAACTCCGAACCACGAGCGCACCTTGATCAAGGGTGTGTCGCTCAGCGTGACGGACGGGCACGGCCTGGTGATCGTGGGCGCGAGCGGTGGGGGCAAGAGCTCATTGCTGCGTGCCGTGGCCGGCCTGTGGCGAGCGGGCTCGGGCACGATTCGCCATCCCGACCTCGATCACATGCTGTTCTTACCGCAGCGACCGTACATGATCCTGGGCTCTTTGCGGCATCAGCTGCTGTACCCACGTGTGGATCGCGAGGTGGCTGACGACGAGCTACATCAGGTGCTAAAGACCGTGAATTTGCCGGATTTGGTAGAGCGTTGCGGGGGCTTGGAAGTCGAGGTCGACTTTGCCAAAGTGCTGTCCGGCGGCGAGGCGCAACGCTTGGCCGTCGCGCGCGTGTTGCTCGGTAAACCGAGCTACGCCGTGCTCGACGAAGCGACCAGCGCGCTCGACGCGCACAATGAAGCGAGCCTGTATGAAGCGCTCCGCGCGCTGAAGATCACGCTGGTTAGCGTCACGCACCACCCGGGCCTGCTGAAGTATCATCAGCGTGTGCTCGAGCTCACCGGCGATGGCAGTTGGGTGGTTCGCGACGCCGAAGGCTACAAAGTCGACTCGGCGTTCGAGGTCGAGATCCCACTGCCGCAGAGCGCGGAGTAGCCGACTCTCCTCCTCAACGTGGCAGTTTTGCGCACCGCCCTCGGTGTGATCTGCGAAGCGCAGGACATTGGCACTCGCGTTGCAGCGTGGAGACCGAGAATAGGAGATAAAGATGATCCAAATTCATTTTGGCGCAGCAGCAGTGGTTTGTGCGCTTGTGAGTGTCGGTTGTTTGAAGTCGACGCCGGCCATGCACGACGCCAGCAGCCTTCCGAATCCGAAGAGCTCGAAATCAGGTAGCGGCCCACGCGACGCAGTCGACTCGACGCCCGGACCCGCCAACCCCGGCACCGGCGCGGAAGGGGGCCCGGGCAGTTTGGGTGATGGCCTTGGTGCCGGTAGCGGCACCGGTACGGGCTCGCCTCCGGCCAATTCAGGCAGCGCCAGCACACCGGCAGCAAGCACCGGGACCGGCACTGGACACTGACTAACGGACTCCGACTTCTTTCAAGAAGCGTGTCTTCTCGTCCTCGGTTTCGAGCCGTGCGCTCACGCGCAGGCAAAGATCCAAATACGACGGCGCGTCGGCGCTGGCTTTTTTGACCATCACTTTGGCGATGGGCCCGACGTAAGTGGCGAGTGTTTGGGTGACGCGCGCGACCGCGTCGGGCGATACGCTGACGCCCTCCAAAGTCGAAGAGGAGGGCGGGGATAGGTTCGCGCTGCGGGGGCGCGCCGAGTCGAGCACGCCGCGTAGCCGATCCGCGAGGGTCGAGCGCGCGTTGTCGCCTGCCACGGATTCGATCAACAAACGAACCAGCTGCTCGGAATCGGAGGCGCGCGCCATGCCGCGCCGGACTGCCGCGCCCGCGACCGAGCCCATGGTTGGGGCGAGCACGGCCTCGAGGGCGCGCTGCGTGTCCAGGCTCCAGGCCGCGACGGAGACCTGCGCAGATAGCGCGTCACCCGTGGGAGAGTGGCGCGGCTCTCGCGACGGCTCGAGCTCGACTCCGTTCAAGGCAAGGGTGATGGCGCGCGACAGCTCGGCCGCGCTGGCGAAACGCGCCGCGCTGGATTTCGCCAGCGCCTTGGCCAGCACCGCGTCTACGCTGCGCGGTAGATCCGGGCGCACGAGCGTCGCCAGCTTGGGCTCGGTGTGGCAGATCTTGTACGACAGCTCTTCGAGCGAATTGCCGTCGAAGGGTAGAGTTTTGGTGAGCAGCTCATACAACACCACGCCTGCCGCGAACAAATCGACGCGGTAGTCGACGCCGATGCCCATGTATTGCTCGGGCGCCATGTACGCGGGAGTGCCCATGGCCACGCCGGTTTGGGTCAAGCTCGAGTCGGCAACGCGCGCGATTCCGAAGTCGGTGATCTTCAGCCGCTCTCCGACCAGGATATTGCCGGGCTTCACGTCGCGGTGCACGATTCCGGCCGCGTGAGCAAAGCCGAGTGCGTCGAGCAGCTGCGCCATCAGCCCGGCGACTTCGCTCAGGCTCAAGTCGCGAGAAGCCGCGTAGCGACCTAGGTCCTGCCCTGGCGCGTACTCCATGACGATGTACGCGACGCTGTCGTCCTCGCCGTAGTCGTACACGGCGACGATACCGGGATGCGTGAGGCGGCCCGCTGCCATGGCTTCGCGGCGGAAGCGCGCCGTGACCTCGGAGGATGCGGCTTGGCCGAGGACCTCCTTGCGGATGGTCTTCACCGCCACCTTGCGCTCGATGGCAGCGTCGTACGCCAAGTACACGACGCCCATGGCTCCCGAACCGAGCGTTTGCAAGATGTCGTACTTGCCGAGGCGGGGACGGGGTGCGTCGGTCATTTGGCGCTGCCTTCCGAGCGCTGGCTATTCGTCCAGCATCTTGATCGCATGCACTACGCTCTTCTTCATGCGGTTGAAGGATTGCGCCAAGCGTGACACTTCGTCGCTGCCGGCGTCTGGGAAGTCCGGGCCGTCGATTTTACCCAAGCTCACTTCGTCGGCCAACGCGGCAAGCTTGGTGACGCGGCGCACGACGATGACCATCAACATCACGTTCAGAACCAGGAACACCGCGCCGAAGATGCCCGCGAGCGAGCCGAGGAAGGTGTAAAACGCGGTATCCGCGTGGCGCATGGGTAGCGCCATGGGCACGCTCACCAGCTGCGCGCCGACGGTTTCGTGCAACTGCCAACCGAAGCCGTTGGCCGGGCCGTACTTGCGGATCATCGATTTCGGCGCTGCGTCGACCGTGCTGTGGCAGGTGAGGCAGGCCGGGTCGTCGATCTTGATCGGCTTGCCCAGGTACAGCGAGCGGCCGCTGGGCGTCTCGCGCTCGCCGACTATCTCCGTGCGATCCGGGTATTGCCGGAACAGGTTGACGATGTCGACCTCCCAGTCTCCAGCGCGATCGCGCGGGTTGGTGGGGTTGAGGGTCGCCTCCTTGTACGCAAAATCCGGGAAACTCTCGTGAAGTGCGTTGAACTGTTCCGTCGCCCCGAAGGCCGGCACTGTTTGCGGTAAAAACTCCGCGTCGCCCAAGCGCTCTAGCAAGGGCACGATCTGATGGCTGGTGTAGGAGCGTGAGGCTAGCGCCGACGCCATGATCAGCCGCGCGTCTTGTACGACGCTTTCGCGCGCGCTGCGCTCGAGCATTGCCTTCGAAAAAAAAGCAGCGGCGCCGAAACCGAGCCCGAAGACCAGCAGGAAGACGAGATTGAACTTGAAGACCAAGCGCATCGTGGGGGAGGCAAATCCTAGCACCGTCCTTGGGTTGTCCACTCCACCCGCTGCGCGCCCGGTTTCGCTGGCCCGCAAGCTGGTATGCGATCCCCGATTGGCGGAGACCTGACCGGTCTGCGAGGTGCGTCGCTGGGTTGTGAGCGCCCCTCTCACTTCAGATCTGCGGAACCGACAATGCCCGGCTATTCGGCCAAAATCGTTTAAGGTGGGCGCGGCTACGCCGTTCACTATTTCATGGCGTGTGTGTCCGGCAAGACGACCTTGGGTCGGAGAGCCATGTTGGGAGTCGCGGCTTGCGCGTTGAGCGAGCTACTCCTGCAGAGTCGGGCACAGGCGTCGCTGTTTCGCGGTCTGTCTTTGGCGGACTTGAGCCAGGTCAGCGAGCTCATCTTGGTCGCCACGCCGCTAGAGGCGAGCTCGCATTGGGAGACTCTGGGCGGCCGCCGCCGGATCGTGACGGACACGCGCGTTCGCGTTGAAGACGTCGTCGCCAAAGCGATTCCCACGGACGGTGAGCTCTTGGTCCGTACGCTCGGGGGTACGGTCGGCGATCGCGCCGCGCTCGTTTACGGAGAAGCCGCGCTGTTCCTCAATCAGACCAGCGTGCTGTTCATGGTCCAGAGCGAAGGCGTGCTGCGCGTGACTGGGATGGCGCAAGGCCACTACCCGTTGTTTGCCGATCCGAGCCAGATGTTACGCCTGACGCCGAGCCCGCGCGCGCCCGAGCTTTTGGGCGACGCTGAGCCCGCGATGCACGTTCTGGCCGGGCAGGAGCTCGGTCACGCGCGTGCGCTGATTCGGGCAGCGCTTGGCCAATGACGAACGCGCTCCGCCGCTGGGCGGTGCCAGCCGCCTGCATGGCGCTCAGTCTCTTCGGTAGCTCGTCGGCTCGGGCTTTCTGTCGCACCAACACCTGCGATCCCGCGCGCGGTGAGAACTGCTCGGTGGACAAGGATGGCTGCCGCCAAGGAGGTAAATCACTGTATTGGGGGCTCCCAGTCGTTCCCTTTTTGGTGCAGGCCGACGGCTCGCCCAAGAACCATATCGACGCGACGAGCTTCGAGAAGGTCATCGCAAACGCCTTCAACACCTGGTCGTCGGCCAATTGCGGCGCGGGCAAGCATCCGAGTATCAGCGCGATGAGCGGCGGACAGACCCCGAGCAGCGTCGTCGAATACATCCAAGGCCAACCCAACGCGAACATCTTCATGTTCCGCGACGATACCTGGATGGCCACGATCCCGGGCAGCGCGCTCGCTCTGACCACGGTGTCCTACGACTCCAACACGGGGCGGATCTACGATGCCGACGTCGAGGTGAACGGGACGGGGGGCAACATCACCAACGGCAGGCCGACGGACGGCGCCGATTTGCCGTCCATCATCACCCATGAGCTTGGGCATTTTCTCGGCTTGGACCACTCACCCAAGCCGACCGCCACGATGTTCATCACTTACAAGTCCGGCATCGGGAATTTGCGTGTGCTCGATCCGGACGATATCGCCGGTGTTTGCACGATCTATCCTCCGCAAGGCAGGGTAGCCGCGGCAGCGGGCCCTCAGACCATAGACGTCGTCAGCGCGCCCCTCGCTGGCTGCTCGCTTTCGTCGGGAGCGAGGCCCGGAAGCAGCGCGCGCTTGCTCTGGGTAGCTTTGGTGTTGGGTGCTGTGCTCTTCAGAACTCGCAGCCGGAAACGACGCGCGTATCGTTGTCGGGTGAGCCCGGCTTGTCGTCGACGGTGAAGTCCGCTTGGCCGGGCGCGGTTCCTGACGTCACGGCGTCGTTGTTGCCGTCGCAGTCGAACGAGTCGCTGCCATCGTCGCCCTCGAGGACGTCGTTGCCGTCGCCGCCATGAAGCGCGTCGTTGCCCAGGCCGCCGATCAGCGTGTCGTCGCCTGCGCCGCCGTACAGGAAATCATTGCCGTCGAGACCTTGCAGAGTGTCATTGCCAGACCCGCCGCTGAGGGTGTCGACCGCGCTTCCGCCGGTGAGCCAATTGTCTGCGCTGTCGCCGGTCAGGCTGTTGCTGGCTGTGCTGCTGCCGAGCACATTTGCACAGCGGACCTCGTCTTTTTCGGCCGAGGCGTCCTCGGCGAAGGTCCAGCCCGCGCTGTTGTCGTTGGTCCACGCGGCGTTGGCCGCGGTGTCGGTCGCGTTCAGGACGACGGTCGTCGCGTTCGTGACCGAGGCGATTCGGTACGAACCGTTGTCGTGGGCCCCCAGCGAGCCGCTGAGGATCAAGCGATGCCCGACCGAGCTCGCGCTCATGTTGACCAAGCCCGTGACGGTGTTGGTCGCGGCGGTGATCGTCGCGCCGGCAGCCGCTACGGTCGCGCTTTGTGCGTGGCGTGTTGCCGACTGATCTCCGTCGTTGGCGTCTGCGCCGCCCACGCCCGCGGCGTTCACCGTGACCGTGATCGGTTGCGTGCGTGCGCTGTAGGTCACCGTCGCTTTGGCGCCGATGAAGATGTCGTCACCGTCGACTTCTAGCGTGCCGTTGCCGCCGTCGAGCGTATCCTGGCCGTTGCCGCCGGTGAGCGTGTCGTTGCCGGGGCCGCCCAACAGCGTGTGCGTGAGCGCGCTGCCCGCAGCAGACAGAGCGTCGTTGCCCGACCCGCCGAGCACCGTAGAGACGGTATCCGGAATCGTATCATTTTCCCCTGTTTCGCCGCTGCTCGCGCTGGCATTGAGCAATACCGAAACCGGGTTGAAGCGCTGACTGTAGTCGACGGTATCGACTGCGGTGGCCGTTACGCTGATGATGTCAGTGCCGTCGTTCGCAGTGCCGCAGGCGTAGGTATTGGCTCCCTTGCCACCGTTCAAGGAGTCGTTCCCCGCGTCGCCGCTCAAGGTGTCGTCGCCTGCGCCTCCGACGAGCGTGTCGTTGCCCGGGCCGCCGAACAGATTGAGCGCGGTCGGATAGGGGAAGATCGTGCCGAATAGCCCGCTGCCGTCGAGAATGTCATCGCCGCCGCCGCCGTTTACGATCACGTGCTCCGCCCCGACGATACCCACGTCGACCAGCGAGTCGTCCCCGGTGTTCGAGCCGCCGTTGAAGTTGAACAGGTAGGTGTTGGGGGTCGTGCCACGCCCGAAATAGAAGTGATCGTTGCCTTCGGTGCCGCGTACCGTCAGCGTGTCATTGGTTCCAGGACCGAGGCTGACCCGGATCTTGGGAGTGTTGTAGACCGTGGCGTTCGAGAATAGGCCATTCGAAAAGTCGAGGTACACGCCGTGATCGCCGGGTGTGCCCGCGATGATGGTGACGGGCAGCGTCGTCGCGGATTCACACGGCGAGCTATTCTGCTGGCTGGCGTTGAGGGCCACTTTGCCAGTCGCCAAATCGAGAGAAACCACCGCGATTTCGCCCGCGTCAACGGCGACGCTCATGCCCGCGCTGTTGACCGTGCAGGTCGTCGAAAGCAGCGCGGATTGTGCCTGCGCAATCGCTGGGGCCGCGCTGTCGGGTTGCGCGTCATTCGACCTCGGGCTCGCCGCCTGCCCGCACGCGCTCAGCACCAGACCCAGGCTGAGCAACAGTTCCATTGAGCGCTTCGGTCGCGCAGCGGAAGGCTGCGCTGAAGCTGGTCGGACGTCGAAACGACTGCTCATCGAGAAGGGCTCTTCTACGCAGGAAAACTCCCCTCGTGAGCCGGACGCGGCAGCACCAGGGGAGTCATTCTAGAACCTGACCGAAACAGCGAGCGGGGCGCGGCGAATCGCTCCCCGCTCAGCTAAACTGCTCAGAAGTCGCAGTCGAGGGGCTTCGGTTGCGGGAGATCCGCTACGTTGCTCATCGTTGCGGCAGCAGTCGCCGTGTAGTCGACCGTGAGGTCGACGTTACCCGGGGCAGTGCCCGGGACGCCGGCCGCGTTGTTGCCGTCGCAATCGAAGGTGTCGCCGCCCGCGTCGCCTTCAATCAGGTCGTTGCCGTCGCCGCCGAACAGCGAGTCGTTGCCGAGACCGCCGATCAGAGTGTCGTCACCGGCGCCGCCGTAGATGGTGTCGTTGCCGGCGAGCCCGTTGATGGTGTCGGCGCCCGAGCCACCCGTTAGGACGTCCGCCAGCGAGCCGCCAGTGATGCGGTGCGTGCCGGAGTCGACACCAGTGATGGTGTTGATGGCCGAGGAGCTACCGATCACGCTGCCAGCTTTGACCACGTCGGCTTCGTCCGCGTTGACCTGCTCAGCCCAAGTGAATGGCCCCGCGTCGTTGGCGAAGGCCATATTGGAGCTGGCGTCGATGACCACGGTGTTCGCGTTCGTCACCGAGGCGATCTTGTAGCCGAGCGCGTTCGGCGAATCGTCGGTGCCCATGGTCGTGGACGTGAGCATCAGGAAGTGGCCGACGTCGTGGGCGGTCATGTTGCTGAGGCCGGTGACTGTGGTGGTCGCCGAAGTACCAGCAATCGTGAGCTTGCCGGTCGAAACCGAGGCAACTTGCACGGTGCGAATGTGTGCAACCTCGACGAAGCCGTAGGTGGTGGCCATGGCGTCCGCGGCGAAGTTCGCGTTGCTGCTGGTGTTGATGGTGCACGCCGTCGCGCTCGAGCAGGCGACGATCGGGTAGCTGCCGTCGTCGGTGCCTGTGGTGGTACCGCTGAGCGTCAGGATGTGCCCAGGGGAATCGGTCGTGCTCATACCGCTCAAGCCAGTCAAGGCCGACACAT
>Ga0210392_10001311_pt1 | contig 13359 bp, 11 predicted proteins | sample IncBWC30OmetaG_FD_161057 | JGI IMG/M metagenome (GOLD analysis project Ga0210392, IMG submission 161057) | Forest soil microbial communities from Barre Woods Harvard Forest LTER site, Petersham, Massachusetts, United States - Inc-BW-C-30-O ...
CCGCCTCCACGCCATCTCGGGCAATCCGGGCCACGTCGGCATCGTCATCCAGGCCTATCTCTACCGCAGCGAAGAAGACATCCGCAGCCTGACCGCCGAGGGCATCCGCGTCCGCCTCTGCAAAGGCGCCTACAAGGAACCCGCCAACCTCGCATTCCCGGAAAAGAAGGACGTCGACGCCAACTTCGTGAAGTTGACGCACCAACTTCTCACCAGCGGCACCTACCACGGCATCGCCACCCACGACGAAGAGATGATCTCCGCCACGAAGAAATTCGTGCGGGAGAACAGCATCGACCCCAAATCCTTCGAGTTCCAGATGCTCTACGGCGTCCGCCGCGACCTGCAGAAAGCCCTCGTCCACGACGGCTTCAACGCGCGCGTCTACGTCCCCTTCGGCGCCGAGTGGTACCCCTACTTCATGCGCCGCCTCGCCGAGCGTCCCGCTAACGCCCTCTTCATCGCCAAAAACCTGCTCCACCAGTAAGTTTGTAGCCGGCTCCAACGCAATCCTTCAACGCCGTCATCCTGACCCTGAACGTAGTGAAGGGGAAGGATCTGCTTTTGATAAGCAGCAGCACGAAAAGGGTGCCCCATCCTGACAAAGTCAGGGTCGGAACCACAACTCCCAAACTGCCGTCATTCTGACGACCGACGGGAGGAAGAATCCATCCGAATTCAAAACCAGCCACACTCCTCCGATTCTCCCGATACAATCGCCCACTAGCTACCGCTGTCATTCTGACCCTGAATGTAGTAAAGGGGAAGAAATCTGCTTTTCCATCCGCCACTTCACCATTGACACTCTATCCATAGATAATCTATATCTACGAACAAGATCGTAGATTGTGGGAACCGCTACCCACCGCAAGCCGTATCTCTGAAAAAGAAAAATAGGCAGGAACTCACTATGGAAGCCATCACGCTCTTCTTTCGCAAGCTGCGCATCCTGTTCACCCGCGATCGCTTCAACAGCGAACTCGACGAAGAAATGGCCTTCCATCGCGATCAGGCACAGCGTGAGATGCAATCCGACGGCCTGCCTAAAGAAAATGCGCGACACGCGGCACGCCGTCAATTCGGAAATGATGTCCTGCTCAAAGAAAAGAGCCACCAAGTCGTCGGCTTCCGCATCGAGAGCGTCTTCCAGGACTTCCGTTTCGCCCTCCGCCAGCTTCACAAGAACCCCGGCTTCGCCATCGTCGCGATTCTGGTGCTCACCCTCGGCATCGCCGCCAGTGTCTCCATCTTCTCCTTCGTCGACGCAGCCCTGATCAAACCCCTTCCCTATCAAAATCCGGCCCGCCTTGTCGGCGTCTACGAAACAGCCAAATTCTGCCCGAAGTGCAATCTTTCCTTCCAGGACTACCTCGACTGGAAAAAAGACAACAAAGTCTTCAGTTCGTTCGACGCCTGGGACTGGGCAAACTACCTCTGGAAAGGCCCCTCTGGAGTGCAACCTATTCCCGCCGCTCGCGTGGCTGGTGGATTCTTCCACACCCTCGGCGTAACTTCTGCTCTGGGACGCGTCTTCACTGAAGCCGACGATACCCCCGGCGCGCCCCGCACCGTGCTGCTAACCTACAACACCTGGCAGAAGCGCTTCGGCGGTAAGAGTGACATCTTAGGCCAATCTCTGACCCTCGATGATGCCGCCTACACCATCATCGGTGTATTGCCGCCTGACTTCCACTTCGCGCCACGCGGCGGCGCTGAGATATGGACGACCCTGCATGATCCGAACAACTGCGAGAAGCGCCGCAGCTGCCACAACCTCTTCGCCATTGCGCGCCTTAGCGATGGAGTCTCCGTCCAGGCCGCGCTGGCCGATATGAAGTCCATCGCCGCGCGGCTCGAAAAACAATACCCCGACTCCAACATGGGACAGGGCGCGCTCGTCATGTCTCTTAGTGAAGCCATCGTCGGCGACATCCGCCCGATCCTCCTCACTCTCTTATGCGGAGCGGGCCTGCTGCTTCTCATCGCCTGCGTCAACGTCTCCAGCCTGCTCCTCGTCCGCGCAGAAAATCGCAAGCGCGAAATGGCTGTGCGCGGCGCGCTCGGCGCATCGCCCGCGCGGCTCGTGCGCCAGTTCATCACCGAAGGAACGGTGTTAGTCGCAGCTTCGATGGTCTGCGGCCTCGCCGCCGCTTACGGAGCCATCCATTTACTCCTCAAGCTAATCCCCGAAGACATGCTGCAGCAGGCACCCTATCTGCAAAATCTCGGCCTCAGCCCGCGCGTGCTCGCCTACGCCTGCTTTCTCGCGCTCTTCGCCGCAGCAGTCTTCTCCCTCACGCCGACACTTCGCCTCTCCGTGGCGAACCTGCGCGAAGACCTCGCCGAAGGCGGACGCAGTGCCGCCGGAACCACATGGAAGCGTCTCGGCTCCAATCTCGTAGCACTCGAATTAGCCATCGCCGTCATCCTGCTCGCTGGCGCAGGGCTGCTGGGCAAGAGCTTCTACCGCCTGCTACACGTCACCATCAATTTCAATCCTGAGCATTTGGCGACGTTCGAGGTCACAGCGCCCGATGCGAACTACGCAAAACCGGAGCAATCGATCGCGCTTTCAAAGCGCGTACTGGACCGCATCGCCGCCATGCCGGGAGTCATCGCCGTGAGTCACACCAGCGATACTCCTGTAAGGTGCAACTGCGACACAACATGGTTCAGAATTCTCGGCCACCCCTATAGCGGCGAGCATAACGACTCCCCCGAGCGTTCCGTCAGTACGGACTACTTCAAGACCATTCAGGCAAAGCTGATCCGCGGCCGCCTCTTCACCGACGCCGACGACGCATCGTCAACGCCGGTCATCATCATCAATCAGACACTGGCGAAACAGTTCTTCCCCAACGAAGACCCCATCGGCAAAATGATCGGCGACACCGACCTCTCGCCGAAGTCTATGCGTCAGATCGTCGGCATCGTCGACGACATCCGTGAAGGTGGACTCGACGAAGACATCCGATACGCGGTCTATTACCCCTTCACCCAGTCCACCGACGACGGCTTCATCGTCGTCGCCCGCACCGCGCAGGATCCCAAGTCCATGCTCCCCGCGCTGGTCAAGGTCATCCACGAGATCGACCCCAACATCGGCGTCCGCAATGAAACCACCATGATGCAGCAGATCAACGACTCCGAGACCGCCTACCTCCACCGCTCGTCTGCATGGTTAGTGGGCGGCTTTGCCGTTCTCGCGCTTCTGCTCAGCGTCGTCGGACTCTACGGAGTCATCGCCTACTCAGTCAGCCAGCGCACCCGCGAAATTGGTGTGCGTATGGCCCTCGGCGCCCAGCGCAGCTCCGTCTATCAGCTCATCTTGAAAGAAGCCACTTGGCTTATCGCGCTCGGCATCGTCGCCGGACTGGCCGGTTCCCTCGCCGTCACCACGTTGATGGGCAAGCTCCTCTTCGGCGTCCATTCATGGGACATACAAACACTCGCCGCCGTCGCTGTCCTTCTCGGAATATCGGCCCTGCTTGCCAGCTATATCCCGGCCCGCCGCGCCGCATCCGTCAACCCGGTAGAAGCACTACGAGCCGAATGACAGGAATGAGGAATAGTCATGCAAGCCATCGCGCTCTTCCTTCGCAAACTCCGTATTCTCTTCGGTCGCTATAAGTTCAACCGTGATTTAGACGAGGAGATGGCCTTCCACCGCGAGCAGGCCCAGCAGAAACTGCAATCCGATGGCCTGCCCGCAGAAGCTGCACAGCACGCCGCGCGCACGCAATTCGGCAATGACACACGCCTCAAAGAAAAAAGCCATGAAATCGTCGGCTTCCGCATCGAAAGCGTCTGGCAGGATTTCCGCTTCGCCATTCGCCAGCTTCACAAAAATCCCGGCTTCGCCTGCATCGCCATCCTCATGCTTACGCTCGGCATGTGCGCATCCATCTCGATCTTCGCCTTTGTCGACGCGACCCTGATCAAGCCTCTGCCTTACAAAGACCCTTCGCGCCTCGTCGACCTCGCTGAATATGGCGGCTTCAATCCCCGCGCCAATCTCTCGTATTACGACTACCTCGACTGGGATAAACAGCAGCACGTCTTCAGTGCCCTCGATGCATGGACTGGAGGAAGCTTTCTCGTGCGAGCGCCTGAAGGGGCGTTGCCTGTAATGGCTTCACGCGTGGGAGCCGGCTTCTTCGGCACGCTCGGCGTCCAACCCATCCTGGGCCGCGATTTCCAACCTGTCGAGGGCACACCGCAAGGCCCGCGCGTCGTAATCCTCAGCTACTCCACGTGGCAAACCCGATTCGGTGGCAGGCGCGAAGTCGTCGGCCAGACAATTACGCTCGACGACAACCCATACACCATCATCGGAGTGCTGCCGCGTGAATTTCATTTTGCGCCGAGAGGACCCTCCGAATTCTGGACCACCTTCCACGATCTCAACGGCTGCGAAAAGGAACGCGCCTGCCACAATCTTTTCGGTGTAGCCCGTCTCAAACCCGGCGTCTCGATCCAATCCGCACAGGCGGAATTGGCTTCGATCGCAGCGCGTCTTGAAATGCAGTACCCTGACTCCAATCACGGCAGAAAAGCAGTTGTCACGCCACTCAGTGAATCGATCGTGGGCGACATCCGCCCGATCCTGCTCACGCTGCTATGCGGTGCGGGACTGCTTCTGTTGATTGCCTGCCTGAATGTATCGAGCCTGCTGCTGGTACGTTCGGAAAACCGTCGGCGTGAAATGGCCGTCCGCGGCGCGCTGGGCGCATCGCGTGCGCGATTGATTCGGCAATTTGTGACCGAAGGCCTCGTGCTTGTCTTCGCCGGAGCCGCTCTGGGATCAGCCGCCGCCTATGGCATGATGCATCTTCTCGTCAGGCTCATTCCGAAGGACATGATGGCAGAAATGCCGTTCTTCCAGGAAATCGGACTCAACCCACGCGTACTGCTCTTTGCCGTCCTCGTCGCTCTTTTTGCGGCAGTTCTCTTCTCCGTCACACCGATGTTGCGTACGTCCGTCACAAACCTTCGTGAAGATCTCACAGAAGGTGGTCGCGGCTCCGCTGGCATAACCTGGCGCCGCCTCGGATCCAACCTTGTCGTTGTAGAATTGATGATTGCGACTGTCCTTCTCTGTGGCGCCGGGCTTCTCGGCAAGAGCTTCTATCGGCTTCTACATGTTGAACTCGGCTTTGCGCCCGATCATCTTGCCACGCTTGAAGTCGCGGTCCCCGGAACCACCTACGACAAAGACGAGAAGCTGGTTGCGCTCCGCCGCGAAATCGTCCGTCGCATCGACAGCCTTCCCGCTGTCCGGTCGTCCGATGTGTCCAGTCTTCTACCCGTAAGCTTCAACGGCAACACCACTTGGTTCCGCGTTCTGGGACATCCCTACGACGGCGAACACAAACAAGCCAACGAGCGCAAAGTCGGCACAGCTTACTTTGCCACCATCAAGGCAAAACTCATGCGCGGCCGCTTTTTTACAGAAGGCGATGATCAATCGAAGTCCGGCGTGATCATCATCAATCAGACACTCGCGAAGCAGTACTTCCCCGGCGAAGACCCCATCGGCCAAAAGATTGGCAACCCTTCTCTGTCGCCCAAATCCATGTCGGAAATCGTCGGAGTCGTCGATGACATCCGCGAAGGCCCACTCGACTCCGCGCTCTGGCCCGCCATCTACGAGCCCTTCAGCCAAGCTCCAATCGACTACTTCTCAATATCGGTGCGCACTTCGCAAGCCGAGCAGTCCATACTGCCGGCAGTCGTCTCAACGATTCGCAGTATCGACCCAAGCCTTGGCATTCGAAACGAAGCCACCATGCTGCAGCACATCCACGATTCATCGACTGCATACCTCCACCGGTCGTCTGCATGGTTGGTAAGCGGCTTCGCCGCTCTGGCTCTGCTTCTCAGCGCGATCGGTCTCTACGGAGTCATCGCCTATTCCGTCAGCCAGCGCACCCGCGAAATCGGCGTTCGCATGGCCCTCGGCGCCCAGCGCAGCTCCGTCTATCAGCTCATTTTGAAGGAAGCCACCTGGCTCATCGCGCTCGGCACCGTTGCCGGACTATCCGGTTCCCTCGCCGTCACTACCTTGATGGGCAAATTGCTTTTCGGAGTGCATGCCTGGGACGTGCCCACACTCGCCGCCGTCGCTCTGCTTCTTGGAGTATCAGCCCTGCTCGCGAGCTACATCCCCGCCCGCCGCGCAGCATCCGTCAACCCGGTAGAAGCGCTACGAGCCGAATAACCAGGAGAAATAGCGAGTTAACTAACATGCTCTAAGTGAAGCCCACCTGATCGCGGTGGGCTTACTTTCTGCCTTGCCCTCAATGATGCACGCGATGGTACATAGCCCGAGTCTCAGATTGAAGCGCAACAAATCACCGGAGTACACTCGATTCAAGTTTCATTAACATTCGAAGATTTCGCTTTAACAGCGAAATCCTGCTGCTCCTCTGGGAGGTTCTGCTCTGCGTTCCATTTTCGTCAACTACCGGAGAAACGATTCGGAAGGTGAGGCTGGGCGCCTTTTTGATGATCTGACATCCCACTTCGGCCACGACTGCGTATTTATGGATGTTGCAGCAATCGAGCCGGGCCGCGACTTCAGAAAGGCAATTGACCAGAGCGTGGCAAGTTGCAGCGTTCTGGTGGCTCTCATCGGGCGCGACTGGCTCGGCACAACAGATGCCGCAGGAAACCGGCGCCTCGAAAATGCCAATGACTTTGTCCGCATCGAGTTGGCATCAGCCCTCCGCCGCGATATCCCCGTGATTCCCGTACTCGTGCGCGGCGCAAAGATGCCGAATGCCGATCAACTCCCGGACGACTTAAAGGAACTGCACTACAGAAACGCGGTGGAATTGACGCACGCGCGCTGGAAGTCGGACGTGCAGTTTCTGATCCGGGCGCTTCGACCATATCTGGATGATCCTCTACAGGATCAAGCCCGTCCAGCCACAGCCAGGATGGAAGCCCCCCAGCGCAGCATTCAGCCTTCGACTGGCACTCTCGCCGTCACCACAGCAGCCGGGATACAGAAGTTCGAGGCACAGACACTAGAGCGAGTCAGTAAGGAATTGGCGGCATATATCGGCCCCATCTCGGAAACGATCGTAAAGCGAGCCGCCAAGCGGTGTACATCGGTAGAAGACCTGTGCGGCGCGGTCGCACAGGAGATCGAAGGCGACGCCGACCGCGCCAGGTTCTTAAAATCCTGCCGCTCCTAAAACAGCAGGCCAAAAGCTACTCCCCGTTAAGCATCCGCAGAGCCTTCGCCAGGCTCACCTGCATGCGATTGAAGGATGACGCAACAGTCGCGATTTCATCTTTGCCTTTGATCTTGACCGGCGGCACATCCTTTTCGCCCCGGCTCACTCGATTCGCCGAGTCCGACACAATCTTCAGCGGACGAATGACGAAGAAATAAACGCCTGCATCCAGCGCCAGAATCGTAACCACCATCGTGACAATGAGAAAGATCAGCAGCCGATGGTACGCCTGGTCGGCTATCCGCACGGGAACCGACAACGGCACAGAAATGATCTTCGCCCCGACGATCTCGCCTTCCTTCCAGCCAAAGCCGTTGGCCGATCCATAGACCGCCAGCATCGCTGGTGGGGCGGCAGATGGAACACTGTGACATTCAAGGCACTCCTGTTTCGCCTTGAGCGGCTTGGCAATAAAAACCGACGTCCCATTCGGGGTTTCGCGATCACCGATTTTCTCAGTTTCATCGGGATGGTCACGAAGATCGCGGATAATATCCGCCTCCCAGTCAGAGGCGCGGTCTTCAAGATTCGTCGGATTGAGCGTGGCCTCCCGATACGAGTAATCCGAGTAGTCCTTTGCGGAGATTGTTAAATGTAGTCAGTGCCCCGTGGGCAGGGACAGTTTCGGCGAGGAACCTCACACGGTGCCGCGGATTCTGCTGCAGGAGCGGAGAAAGGTCATTGGCAGTATAGTCGCGGACGGACTGGGCGCTAGCCATCATCAACTGCGCCTTCTCCAGCACTTCGCGGCGAGCATTGCCAATCAGAAAAGTGTAGGCAAATTGTGAGATCAGGAAACCGCACGCGCCAAAAATAACCAGCAGGATCAGATTGAACTTAATATCAATAGTTTCATGGATGCCTTTATTATCCTTGTCGAAACTAACCGATGGCAGAAGGGTGTATCGCATCGTTATAGCACCCAGAGAAAAAATCGGCAGCGCTTTTGTCCGCGGGCGTGCTTGTCTTGGTGTGCTGAGGCGCGAAACAGTAACCATTGCCTCTGTCACAGCAGCGAAGGAATAGAAGTTTCTACCAGGTTGTAGTTACCGATAGAAACCCCGTTTACAGTGCACTTCACCGCCTCGAGATCATCCTTCGGCAGACTTCCGGGTTGGCGACAAACGGGGAGTCAGGTTGGCTTGGAGGCCGGGGGTTTTGGGAAAGGCTGCTCGACGGAACTCAGCTCGTTAGCGGGGTATTTTTGAAAGTGCACGAGTGTCGCCTTCGCTCTAAGAGGTGCTTTGGATGGAGGGCGTTTGTATCAGCATCTTGCTCTGCTGGCGGCGGCCGGGGTGGTTGGGGTCGGTGAATTCGAGCAGTTCGATAGGCGCGCCGTTTTCGACTATGAACGCGACGCGGACGCCGTCGGATGGGCTGTTAGGAGGAATCAAGATTTCGCGGCCAGCCAGCTCGGAGGCGAGATCAGCCACTTCAAACGCGACGTGCGGAACTTGCCGGACGAGATCGGGGACCGCGGCGTCCGCTTCGAAACGCATCCACTCCACACCGAATTCGCTTTTCTCGTGGCTGACGACAAAGAGTTTGAGGTGTTTCAAGTGGGTCTCGCCAGGCTTCGCTTCGGTAGTGGGAATTCCGATGTGATGATACCGGCGCATTGTTTTTCGCTCTCCGGGGAATTGGCACAAATTCTGCGCTGTCGTTACCGCGTTTGAAACCGCGACCTCGTGGCCGCACTTTTGAGGCACGAAGTCAAATGTTCTTCACTGGTTTTGGCGCAAGTCAGATTCGGAATGGATCACCGCCAAAGCGGAAGTTTCGTGGAACGGGTCGCAATGTCCGGATAGCCGACGATCCACTCGCGAAATTTCGGCGCGGCGATTGCCGATCAGGATGCCCGCTGTACGAATATTCCCGAGAAATACTTGCGGTAGTGGATGAACAGGAAGATCCACAAGATCGCCGCGAGAACTCCAGGTTGCCATCCCACGGGCGGCAACAAAAGGAGGAACGCGATGATATTGACAATGATCGGCGCGAGGAGAGCCAAGGCGAACGGAACATAGCGGTCTACCAGCAATAAGGCGCCGCTGATCACCTCAATTGCGCTCACGAAGAGGATGTAGTGGGATTGGAACATTGCGCCCACGAACAGACCTGCAATGCCCGGAGGAAACTGCTTGGGGAGAAAGTGCAGGAAGGCATTCAGGCCGAGGACGACAAACATGACGCCCAACAAGATGCGGGCGATGATGACCACGATTTTCATGAACGCTCTCTTTATTGCAACAGCAAAATTAGGCCTCGAAGTATACTCCAATCGAAGTCTGACGAGCAGGTTTTTTCGGGGTTTACAGGTGAATGCTCAGAAGACGCTGTCGAGGATGCGCTTCACCTGAACCGCCGACGACTGACCGACGCGACGAGCAGAAGTGTGTTCTCGATTCAGAGCCAGTATTGGCCCGGTCTCAATCCGATAGCGTGTGTTCGGGAGGGGGCAGGTGATGAACTGTCGTTAGGGTTTGCTCTCCTGCACTAAATCCCGACCATGTCACCGTTTTGCATACCGCCGACCTATACTAATCAACATCCAATCGAAGAGGAGAGACACCATGTCGGAAACAGTTGTGGGCCGGGCCGGCGAACAGATAGCCGAAACAGCGCGTACGGCATCGCGCCTGACGTCTGCGATGGCGGATGCAGTTGAAGAGGGTTTGGGAGCAGCGCGGCGCGTTGCGAAACAGGCCGGTGATGCGGCGGAAGAGTTCTTTGACGATTCAACCAAGCGCCTGTCGCGGCATCCGGTGGAAATGGTCGTCGGGTCCGTCGCGGTGGGCATCGCCATCGGAGTTGTGATCGGGTGGTTAATCTCGCGCAAGTAAGTCCAGCAATCGACGGGGAGTTCGTCAGCACATTCGTCGATTTCTCCCCGACGGATTTGACGGATAAGCCTCTTCTGGTTCGCCGGTCGCTTAAACCAACGAGCGCTTGCTCGCCTATGCACTCAGCTACTGGCACGCGTGGAGAAATCCAAGCTTCCGAGCTGCGGGCGTATTACCGGCAAACCGAAGACAATCCCAAAGTGCCTTAAAAGTCGCATTTTCGGTAAGTTGCCGGTTGGGGCAAGTCGTCTTGGGTACTGGCTTCCCATTATGGGAAAAGCAAGATAGAAATAATATCCGTTGCAACGAATACTGGCGTACGATTATGCTCTGATCTGCTAAACTAGAAATAGAGTAAGTGCAAAGCCCGCCTGTCCAGGCGGGCTTTTTGCTTTCCAGCTTTACGTGGAAAATCGAATACTCCTAAGCCCTTAACTTGGACGAATTTACGAAAAACATAGGGGGCGGGCCAGAGACTGGCGGGTGGCCCATTCAAGCCTTCTTTGGGCTTGAGTGGGGCAGTTCTAAAGTAAAAGCCGGCGTGCCCATGTTCGAAAGATGTGGAACCCTTCTTGGAATTAGAGCGAAGTAGAAAAAGCCCACCCAAATCAGGTGGGCTTTCGTGTTTATGCCCTGCGGGAGAAATCAACCGCAGCTAAGTTCCTGATTTTGGCTAATTTACAAAAACATAGGGGGAGGGGCCAACCTACTAGTGCGGCTGGTACGGCTCTACCGAAAGCAGGTTCCCCAACACAGTCCTCTCCTGCGGCGAGAACTGCTGCTGGAAACGCGCCGAGTTCAGAATCGACTGCCGCTGTTCCGGAGGAACGCCCCGTAGGTCCTTAAATGCCCGCCGCATCTCGGTCTGGCGATCGGCCGGCATCTGGTGGAAGGCCTGCGACGCTCCCCGCACTCCGGATTTTTGCTCGGGGCTCAGGTGTTCGAACATTTCATTCCGCTGCAACATCCTCTGGCGCTGCTGTGGAGGAGCGCTGTCGAGCGTATGCATCCGGTTAATCAGCCGCTGCTGCTGGTCCTGCGGCAGCCGATTGAAGCCTGGTTCCTGACGCAGCGCATTTTCCTTTTGCTGCGGTGTAAGGTTCTGGCGGTTGTTCAACCACTCTGGCAGATGGCTTCCCTGCCCCGGCCGGTTGTTAAATTGCTGCGGCGCGTTATTGAAGTGCGGCTGCGATTGAGGCGCGGGCTGAGCATGCATCTGTCCCTGCGGGACAGACTGTGGTCTGGACTGTGGTCTCGCCGGAGGCGCGGAATGCGGTGGCTGCGGCTGTGGGTGTGGCGCCTGACCATGCTGCGCAAGAACCGGAAACGAAATACATGCCGCAAGCGTTAGCGCCAGAGACAGAAAAACGCGGGCCTTCCGCTGCCTGCGGTCCGTCTTTCTGTCGTGTTCCAGTGCTCGCATCGTAATGGTTTCCAAGGCTCGTTTGTTAATTCATGCGCGGCTGGGTCATCTACTGAGAATCCCGTGACCTCTGCGCAGTTCTTCATATCACCACTCAACCTTACAGATCGTTTGAGGAACCGCTATCGTCCTGATCGCTCTGGTCCAGAGAGCTGAGTTGCTGAAACACCTGCGCATTGTCATCCAAGGACTTCAGGTCTTCAACCGTGGCCGAAGTCTTCGCCGGCGCCCCCGAATTCGACGACATCAGTCCGGCATATGTACCTCCGCCAATAATAATCAAAAGCGCCAGCGCCCCCACAGCGATGGGACGCAAATGCATGTTGCTGCCAAAGAGAACCCGGGCGCGCATCCGCTCGAGCAATCCGGCCGGCTCAGCCCGCCGCTCTTCGCGCAGGCGCACTGCCAGCTTCGAATCGAAATACGGCGTAGGCTCCGGCGCCTGCCAGTCGTCCATCAGGTTCATCGTCGCTTCAAGAGATGCCAGTTCCTGGCTGCATGCTGCGCAGTCTTCCAGGTGATTGCGCACATCGACCGGGACCGACTCTGGCTCGAAGAGCAGGTTCGCAAGATTCGCTTTTACTTTCCGGCAGATCATAGTTCCCTCTTTACTGCTTAAACAAATTCTTTCAGCCTCTCCCGCAGCGTCTGGTAAGCGCGAAAGAGAAGTGACTTGGTGGCGGACTCGCTCAGCTTTAAAACTTCGCCGATTTGCTTATAGTCCATCCCTTGATACTTGTGCATCAACACCGCCATCCGCTGCCGCTCAGGCAAAGCCATCACATGCTGGCGAATGGCCCGCATCCGTTCATCGCGGACAAGATCGTGTTCGACCGAAGGCGTGGAGTCAGCCACGTCAGGAGTTGTTCCCGTCTCCGGATCAGGCTGGTCCAGATACACATTCTGCGCTGCTCGCTCATGCTTCGTATCCCTGGCATGATTGACGCCTAGATTCGTAGCAATGCGGTACAGCCAGGTGGTAAAACGAGCCTCCGCCCGATATGTCTGGCGCGAGCGGTACACCCGCAAAAAGACTTCCTGTGCCAGTTCCTCGGCTACAGCCTGGTTATGCACCATACGGAACATGAAGTGGATAATCGGCTTGCGATATTTCTCGATCAGATAGTTGAAGCCCTGATCGTCCCCTTCGCTGACCCGCAGCATGATCTCTGCATCGGTCAGTGCATTCCAGTCTGCAACTCGTGTACTCGGGGTACCTTCTGTGCGGGTACCCTTCAAGATGGGTCGGTCCAAAACTCGGTCTAGAGCAATGGTTGCCATACCCTTACGAACACCGGATCCATCCTCAGGTTGCGGAAAAGATGCATTTTCCTCGCTACCTTCAGGAGTTTCGCTCAACCCGTCGTCATAAAACTCGCCGTCTTCACTTTCATGACTCCCGTCAGGTTTGGAAGGCTGTTCTGGAAACGGGGCTGGATCGCGAGAAATCATTAACATCCGTCAGTCTTGATTGTAAACAGATGCCGGAAGCCCGATCACCGGCAAACGCAAATAAGCAGCAGATCCAGACTCACAGATCCGCTCCAGTTCGCTTGGCAGCCGCCAAACGCGATGATAATCTATTAGTTAGACCCTTCCTAACTAGGGGCGCATAACTCAGCGGTAGAGTGCCACCTTCACACGGTGGAAGTCGTAGGTTCGAATCCTGCTGCGCCCACCATGTAGAGTCGAGATGTGGCGCGGTAGTTTAGGTCTGGCCTATCTGTTTCCGGCCCTTTCGTTTGCCGGTGACTCATTATTCAGGCCATGCCCCGTTTTCACACCCACCGGGTGGCCAGAGGCAGGTGCCCGCCTCCGGCTCCCACAGAACGTAGCGTGCGGATTTGCC
>Ga0210392_10001312_pt1 | contig 13354 bp, 11 predicted proteins | sample IncBWC30OmetaG_FD_161057 | JGI IMG/M metagenome (GOLD analysis project Ga0210392, IMG submission 161057) | Forest soil microbial communities from Barre Woods Harvard Forest LTER site, Petersham, Massachusetts, United States - Inc-BW-C-30-O ...
GAGCGGCGGCGGCGTGGGTGGCTCTGCGGGCCAAGGCGCTTCGGGTGCTGGAGGCAGCGGCGGGTCCGGCGGCGGCGGGCTCGCGGGAGCGGGCGGCTCCGCGGGCGCGAGTAACGGGCCCGTCGAGCACCGATTTTTGAGCGGCATCTCGGAGGGAGGCCCGGTCGCGCTGGTGGCTGCCGACGGGCATATCGAATGGCAGTACAACGTCTCTGGCGAAGCCAATGACGCGTGGCTGCTCTCCAACGGCAACATCGTGTTCGCGCAGAAAACCGGCGCCTTGGAGCTGACGCCCGACAAGCAAACGGTGTGGCACTACGACGCTCCGAGTGGTTCGGAAGTGCACAGTTGCCAGCCGCTCGACAATGGCAGCTTCCTGGTCGGCGAAGCGCACGACGGCGGCGTCGGCTACCTGCGAGAGGTCGACAGCAGCGGCACGGTTCAAAAAACCGTCACCATCAACGTGCCCGGGCTGTCCGCGCACGGGCAGTTCCGCGAGGTGCGCAAAACGGCTCAAGGCACTTATTTGGTGACCTACATCGACCTGGGCAAGGCGCACGAGGTCGACGACACCGGCAAAGTGCTGCGCGAATTCCCGTGCGGTAGCTTCGTCGCCGTGCGCTTGCCCAACGCCAACACGCTCATTTCCTGCGGCGACGACCACCGCGTGATCGAGGTCGACCCGCAAGGCACCATCGTCTGGAAGGTTGAACAGAACGACATCCCGGGCAATCAGCTGGGCTTCGCTGCCGGCGTGCAGCGCCTGCCCAATGGCAACACGGTGATCTGCAACTGGCCCGGCCACGGCGGCGTTCCCCCGAACCAACCGCAAGCCTTCGAGCTAACGCCCGACAAGAAAATTGTCTGGCAGCTCAACAACCCTGCGCTGAAAATGGTCTCCAACATCGAGATCATCGATCCTGCAATTACGCTCGACGGAACCGTGTTGCGCTGAGCTCGAACGACACGTCGCATTCGCTGACGAGCTCACCCGTACTCGCCAAGCCACCTCCAGGAGGCGATTTGAATGTAAAATTTTTGCATTCAAATCGCTGCAGCGATGGCCTATCCCGCGCGAGCTGCGCCGCACGGCGAGGCCACCATTTGGATTTCCACGTCTGAGACCGCGGCTCAGGGACCGAAGATGCCCGAGATCGCGCCCTGCCCTAGCCGCGGGCCGGTCACGCCTTTCCAGACGTCGTAGCCGGCGAATTTGTTGTCGGACGGCAGCGGCGCGCCGAACGCGGCCAAGGTCGAGGCCCACAGGTCGTTCATGTAACGGCCCTGCATGTCAATCCAGCGGCCTTGCTTCAGACCGAGCGATTTTCCGCCGAAGAAGATGACGGGCATGCGCTTCCAGTCGTGATCGTTGCCGACGCTCACGTCGCTGAAGAACACGACCAGCGTGTTGTCGAGCATGTTGCTGCCATCACCCTCAGGGGTGTTCTTCAAATCGAGCAGGAACTCGGCCAGCCGTGCACAGTAGTAGGTGTCCACTGCAGCGAGCTGGTCGACCGACGGCGCGTCCGTCAGGTGCGAGATATCGTGAAAGCCGGTCAGGTTACCGAAACTGGGCAAGAAGGCGCCGAACTGCACGTCCGAATTTCCGTGGCCGTAGGTGAAGGTCGCGGAGCGAATCAGATCGCATTGAAACGCAACCTTGATCGTATTGAGCTGCTCTTTCGACACCACGGTGTGGTCCACCGCGTCGATGCGAACGCCGGACGGCGTGCCAGCGGGGATGTCGGTGATCTCGGGTGGCACCGTGGGCGTGACGCAGCTCGCGCCGCTTTTCATCGCTGCGATCTGTGCCTCGAGCTGCTGGATGGCGGCCAAGTGCGAGTCGAGCTTGGCGCGCTCCGACGACGGAACTTGCTTCTGCAGCGCGCCGAGATCCTTGGCCACGAGATCCAGAATGCTCTTGTTCAGCTGCTGTTGGCGCGCCACCGCAGCCGGCCCACCCGGAACGGCGCTGCCAAACAAGTTCTGAACGGCCACGTCCGGACGAACCTCCGGGAAGACCGGTCGGTTGGCGTCCTTGAACGAAACCACTCGGAAGTTGGGGGCGCCGTTGGCCGGGAAAATGCGGCCGTTTTGCACCGAGTCGCGGTACGCGCCGAGGTGCGTCGAGCCGATCGGCGTGCCCTGCATCATCGGCGATTGCGCAAGCAGGACTTGATCGATGGACGGCGAAGCGGCGGTGATGTTGTGAAACTGGTCGTCGCCGTCCACCGGAGTTCCGTCGCTGATGGCGCGGCTGCCGGTCACGCACGAGATCAGCCCTGCTCCGTGGCGATCGCCCTGCCAGCTGCCGTCGCGCGGCGCGGTCAGGTTGTCGAAGATCACCATGTCGCCCTTCAGCGCCTCGAACGCGGCGGTGATCGGCCCGAGCGTGAAGTTCGTCTCTGTGCCCGCGGTCGGGAAAAAGCGATCCAGAATCGTGCCGCAAGGCTTGTGCACCATCAGGAAGCGCAGCGGCGGACCGTTGGCTGCCGCCGAGGTCAACGGGCGCAGGAACAACGAGGCCAGGCCCGCGCTGATCCCGCCTGCGAGTAACGTGCGTCGCTGAAAGCGCGGGGCATTCATCTTGCTCATGTCTCCTGTGCGGGGCTCTACCTTCATCTGCGCTCGCGTTACTCGAGCTTTCCGTCGCGCATCGCGAACGCGGGCGAGGTCGCGATCGCCCGGAACAAGCCCATGAACGACTCGTCTTTCGCGAAGCCATTTTGGAGGTCTTGCAGCGCACACGAGTTTTCGCTGGTGACCGGTCGACCCAAGGCGATGGTCGTCAGCATGCCGGAGGCGCAGTCGGCGAATTGGCGCGACGACTTGAGACGAGTGATCAGATCCGGCAGGCCATTGGCCGGGCCGTCCAGGTTGGTGCCCAGAGTGATGGTCGAGGTTTGGTCGATGAGCTGACCGCTCGCGTCTTTCTCGACGTAGCGGCCGAGCGGATCGTAACGCTCGGTGAGCAGACCGAGCGGATCGAAGCGAGCGTGGCAAACCGAACAGTCGGGGCGCGATTCTCGGAAATTGGCGCGCTCGCGCTCGGTGGCGTCGGCGGGCAAAGAGCCGTCGACGGACACTGCGTTCGCTGGCGGCGGCGGAAGCTTGGCGCCGCAAACCATGGAACTGTAGATGAACAAGCCGCGATGAATCGGGTCGCCCTTGTCGGCGCGGGAGTTGGCGGCCAAGAGCGCCGGCTGGGTCAAGATCCCACCGGCCCACTGAGGCAAGGTCGAGTCTACCGGGACGAGATCGGTGCCGGTGACGCCGCTGATGCCATACAGCGAGGCGAGGTTCTGATTGAGATACATGCGCGGCGAGGTGATCAGATCCACGAGCGTGCCGTTGTAGACCACGTTCTGCAGGAACATTTGCACGCTGGTCGTCAGATCGGTGGCGACGGCAGCGGTGAATTGCGGAAACACCGTCGGATCTTTGACCGTGACCTCGGTCTTGTGGACGGACAGCCAACTGCCGACCTTGTTGGCGACGTTCGCGCGCACGGCCGGCAGCGCCATCAGCCGATCGACCTCCGCGGAGAGCACGGCTGGGGTCGTGATCGAACCGTCGACGGCTTTGGCCCACAGCGTGTCGTCTGGGACCGAGTCGACGAACAAGAACGACAACGACGACGCCAGCTCGAACGGGCTCAGCGGTTGCGGAGTCGTGGCCGGTGCCGCCGGATCGATACCGGCAAGCTCGGTGCGCCACAGGAAATCCGGCGTTTGCAGCACGTACTGCAGCAGGGTTTGTACGCCGACGCTCGGGCTGTCCGTGGCGCCCAGTTGATACAGGGCCAGCATGCTCTGCACTTCGTCGTCGCTCACGGGCCGTCGAAAGGCGCGCGCCACTTTGTTGCGAATGAACGTCTCGACACAGCTCGCATCGACCGTCGCGCACGGCAGCAGCGCAGCCAGATTGGCGACCGCGCTGGTGGCCACCGTTTGCGCGGTGCTCATGTAGTTCTGGGCCGTGGTCGGATCGCCGACGGTGAGCCCCGACGCGCTGGTCGGCTCTTCGGAGCCAGCGACGGCGGCGGCGCTCACGTCCCGCGGCACGGTGACGCTCGCGCCGAACACGTCGTGGACGACGTTCGCGTACTGCTGGTCGTTCAGACGCCAGATGCGCGGCGGCGCCAGACCCAGAGTCGAATCGCAGGGTGTCGGCGTGGGCGTCGTCGAAGTCGAGGAGGCTCCCGCCGACGCGTTACCGGCAGTTCCGGAGGAGACACCCGGCGCGCCCGCCGCTGCCCCCGATGTGCCGCGGGACGACGACGCGCCATTGATCTGCCCAGTGCACGCGCCCGCCGCTACGGCCACGAGCAGGACAACGCCGCTGACGTCACGCTTTGAAGCCATCGGGGTGGTAGTGACGACTCCCCACGAAAACTGCTCACCCCAAGGGCCCGCCCCGCTGCGGCCTCTCTATGTATATATATCGCTTGCCTGGAAAATGCCGGGGGCTCGCGTCACATGCATGATGAGGCGCTTCCGGGTCACATACATGATGGGGTGCTTCCGGGGATGCACTTACCGCTGGCATCGCACATAGTGGGCACTTCGCCCGTCCCGCACGATGATCCGCAGACCTTGCCGAAGCACGCGGCGTCCGGCGTCACGGGACATGTGGTCGAGGGCTCTTGGCTGGCCACCGGCGCTGGAGAATACCCTGTCGGCTCGTAGCAGGGAACGCCGACGGGCACGGACTGGCCCGTGCAGCCGCAATACGGCGCGACAGACAGGCACGACGGGCCGCTCGGCATCTTGTGACAGCTGCCTTTGGCCGTGCAGCCGTCGGCGATCTTGTACAGGCAGTCGTAACCGGCGTCGCAGTCCTGGTCGACGGTGCACTCGCCGACGCTCGAGCCGCCCGAGCCGCCCGCTCCACCGCTCGTCGCGCCGCCCGTGCTTGTGGAGCCACCCGTGCTCGTGGAGCCGCCTGTGCTGGTCGATCCAGCTGCGCTGGGCGAACCGCCGGTGCTGGGCGAACCGCCCGTGTTCGCGCCGCCAGCGCTGGGCTGCCCCGCGCTACCCGGCGCGCCGGCATCGGCGACTGCGCCGCCCGTGCCTGTGCCGGAAGCGCCGCCTTGGCCGTCGTTTCCGAGCGAGACACCGTTACCGGAGCAGCCAAAGCCGAAGCTCGAAAACAATAGCGCGCCAAGCGCTAACGTTGAAGCGTTGTTGGTCAACATATAGATTTTCCTGTCGGAGATAGGTTGTCGTATCAGGGCTTCGCGCACGACGCATTCACGCGTGGCAAAAGCGGAGAGCTACTGGCTATGTTGCGAAACAGCGCAGCCTTTTGCGAGGCGGCTTCGGTCTGCCCGAGCGCGCACAACGCGAACACTTCCAGCGCGCTGCGTTCCGCGAGCAGCTCGTTGCCGCGCAAATCGCGCAGCAGCGTCAACGTGCGCGCTGGAGCACCCGAATTGAAAGCCTGTTGCGCCGCGCTGAGCGTTCGCAGATCTGCGCTCAGTGAATCGCTGCTGGCAGCGGCCACCGGCTCCGGGGCAGCGACGGGCTCTGCTTCACGCGTCGAGGCTTGAGCTTCCACAGCAGAGCCTTGGCTCGCACGCAGCGCATCCTGCGCGGCGCGGACCTTGGCTGGATTCGAGTCTTGCCGCGTGCTCGTCGTCGGCGCGGCGGTGAGCGGCGCCGCGGTGAGCGGCGCGGGCGCTAGTGACGTCGCGACGCTTGGGGCATCCGTCGTCGTCGGAGCCTGCGCTGCGCTCGTTTGGAGCGCAGGACTCGCGTCAACCCGGTGTACATTGGTGTTGGTGTGCTGAACCGAGCTCGTCAGACGCGCCAGAGACGCGTTCGCCTGTGTCTTGGTGGCGCCCAGCCGATAAGCAGTGCCGCCTGCCAGCGCCAAGCCAGAGACAACCGCCACGGCCTTGACCAAACCCGGGACCCAGCTCGCGGCGAGCGCAGCATGGCTACTGGCGATGCCCGTCGCTTTCGCGGCCGCGCCGTGGGTGGCGGCTGCGCCATGGTTTGCAACGGTCGACGTAGCCGCCGCAGCACCGACCGCAACTAGCACCCGCTGACGCACCCGCTCGGGGTCGCGCGGCAAGGACTGCTCGGCGAGCTTCGCCAAGCGCAACAAGTCTCGCGCATCTGGGTCCAACGAAGTCACTTTTGCCTCCACTCGTCGCGCGCACGGTAACGCTTGAGCTCGTCGTTGAACGCCTCGCGAGCCAACCGTAGCCGCGAATACGCCGTGTTCAGCTTCAACCCCAAAACCTCGGCAATCTCCACGATGGGCAGTTGCTCGAGCTCGGCCATGATGAACACCGCGCGCCGTTCGTGATCCATGCTGCGTAGGATCTGATCCATGATCTGCAGCGCTTGCGCGCGCGCCGCCGTGTCATGGGGCGAGCCGCTCGGGTCGGGCAGCTCTTCGAGTCGATACTCGACGGGCGCTGCCCCGCTGTCTCGGCGCTGACGTTGCGCAACCCGCGTTGCGACACCGAACAGCCATGTCTTGATCTGGGAACGAAACTCGAACTCGCCGAGCTTGCGATGCACGACCACGAACACGTCCTGCGTGGCGTCGTCCAAGGCGGCCGGCGGCACACCCAAGCGACGCAAGCTGAGCCAAACGAAGTCGAAATGCGCCGCGTAAACCTCGTCGAAAGTCGGACAAAGCTTGCTCTCGGGGCAAGCTTCGGCGAACTGAACGGGGAGCACGGCGGCCATCGGGTACTTGGTGCCAAAGTGCGGGGGCATCCGTCACGAAAAGTACAGCGCGGCCCGCCTACTCGGCAGCTCGAGCGTACCGCCGTACGCGGCGCGGGCCGTAACGAAACCGCCATTTTATTGTGCGAAAACGGCTAAAAGCGCAGTTGCAAGCCGGAGCCGAAGCGCGCACCGAAGGTCGGCGGCACGAAAACCGTGCCCAGGCCGTCCAGGAAGAAATCCGGGCGGGACCCGAGCCAGGTCGCGTCTGCCTGAAGCAACACACCCAGCCGATACCCGAGCGGGATCAGGTAGCGGACCCGCGCGCCTCCGCTCAGCCAGGGCTCGAGCTTCGCTCGGGGATGCAGCACCGCGCTGCCCTTTGACGTCCACGCGCCGACTTGCGCCGTGAGGCAGGTCGAGAGCCTGCCCGCGTCTTGGACCGGCACGTAACAGGCAGCAAGGCCCCCTCCAAACGCGCCGATCTCGCCGCCCCGGCCCGCCGCGTCGGTCGCCAAGCGCGCGCGTTCCGGCGCAAGCCCAAAGGCCTCGAGCGACGCGCTGAAGTCTCGAAAATCCACGCCCGCGTCTGCGCTCAGGAAGGGCGCAGTCTGCGGCAGCTCGCGCAGCGCCACTCCACCGAGCAGCGAGGAGCGCACGGTGAGGCTTGCTTTCGACGGTGCTCCGCCAGACGGCTCGGGGCGCAGTGTCTCCGCCTCCCGTGAATTGGGATCGACGGCCAGCGCCACGACCACAGCGGCTGCCTCGAGCGCATCAGCACAGGTTTTCGGCTCCAGAACGCGCTCCAGAGCGTCGCCGCGCTGTCGCGCGCGGACCACGAGCTCGAAGCCACCCGAAGCTTGGTCTCGAATCTGGACGCTGAGCGCCAGATCCTCGGCGGGCTGCTCTGGATCTTGATGCAGCACGCGCTGCAGGCGCGAACGAAACTCGCTCTCCGTTGCGCACGGCGGCGCATGCCACGCTACTCGAAGCGGTTCCGCCGCTGCCCGCCTCGACGACGTAAGCAGCACACACGCAGCAACGAGCGATCGCAGTCGTAGCACCCGCCGAGGGTGTGTCTCATTCACCCAATGGCGTCAAGGAACGAGCGTGGGCCGCCGCGCGCGGCGGCCCAGCTCGCAGTGGCTCCGCCTCGAACTACTGATTGAGGCGATGAGTCGCCCACAAGACGCCGTTCAGGATGAGCTTACGGAATTCGGGCTCCAAGTAGGTGCTCTTGTTGTGGCCACGGATCGTGTAGAACATGCGCCCGTTCGTCGCTGACGCCGGGCACACGCCGTTAGCAGGCTGCGGGCAGAGCTCCTTGACCCACACAACAGGGCGCTGATCGCTGGCTAGCTTCGCGAGGACCTGGAAGCCCGGCTGCGAGCTGATGTCATGATTCATGACGTACCACTCCTCCGCCGTGGGGTACGTCGTGCTCAGGCCTTTCATGACTGGGTGATTTGCAAAGGCAGATTGTATCACCACCGAACCCTGCTGCATTGGATCGTCGGTGTGGCTCTGGAAGAAACCGCCGACGAGCGTATTCGTGTACCAGGGGAAGCCGTTCGTCTTTTCGAAATCAGACGCGGAATGCACGCCGCCCCAGGCACCACCGCCTTCAACGAACTTCTGAAGCGCGGCCATGGCCACCGCTTTGTTCTGGACCTTCGGGTTGCCACTGAAGACCGTGCCGGTCGGGCTGCACTCGAACACCATGGCGTAGTTCTTCAGGGTGGCGTCGGTGAACTGCGCGAGATCATCGGTCGCTAGATCCACGGTGAACTGGCTGCCGGGCTTCGTGCCAGCGGGCATCATGGCGTCTGGTGTTTGACCGAGAGGGGTTAGTGGGTTCGTCGCTTTGGCTTTGGCTGAATCCAACCCCAACATGTACTGGCAGTCCGGAATCGAGTCGTGAACGAACTCGAGCGTGGTGCTCAGGATGAGGATCTTGAACGGGCCCGAGTACGGGTCGACCGTCGTGCCACCGCCGCTGCCGCTACTACTGCCGCCGCTGCCGCTGCTGCCGCCCATCGTGCTGGCCACGCCACCGCCGGGCATCGCGCCGCCGGCGTCCGAGCCAGCAATCGGGCTGGAGCCACCTTCAGTCACGCTCCCTCCGCTCCCCCCGGTCACACTGCTGGCGCCGCCCAGCGCAGGACTACCGCCGGCCGCAGCTGGCATGCCACCCGCGCTGACGCCGACGGTGCTGGCGCTAGTCCCGCAGGCAGCTGACAGTCCGACGAGCCCTAACGGGAGCAACCAAACAAAATGCGAAGCCCAGCGGGCAAGAGCGAAACGAGTCGTAGTCATCATGGAACCTCCGAAGCTCAAGTGTCGCGAGCCGAGAAAGCGGACCCATCTTCGACGACATCAGTCTCCTGCGTACGACACCAGCCTCCGAATGCAGCAGCGCCGCGACTGAAGCGTCGACGATCTGTGCAATCAACTCGCGACTACCGCGTCGAGTCCCGACGACAACACAACGTCGCGCGCCAGAAGCAAGAGCAGCGCTAGCGCCAAACGCATTTTGTGGATGCGCCTAGCGAGATCGCGCCACGCCCAACGCAGAGAGCCGCTGATTGGCCTCGCCCGCATACAAGCTACGCGGGAAATTATGAAGCAGCCGCTGCCACACCTCTTGCTCATCGCTGGCGCGACCGAGCCGCGCGCAGCTCTGCGCTTGGCCGACCAGCGCTTCTTCCGAGAGCGTGCCGCCCGAGCTCGTATAGAGCGAAAATTGTCGCTCTGCCTCGTCCGCTCGCCCCATCATCAGCAGTACCTTGCCCAGAGAAACGCGCGCGAGCTGAGCCTCCACTGAACCCGGAAAATCATTCTCCAAGCGCAAGTAGAACTGCCGGGCTCGACCAAAATCACTGCTACGACGGGCTGCAGCTGCTTCGCCAAAGAGCGCCGCCGCGTCCGGGGCCGAGTGCGGCACCGCCCGAGCTCCGCGCGCGGAGTCCGTCGTGATTCCGACACCGACTGAAGCCGCTGGCAGCGTTCGCGCAACCGGGATCGGCTCGGGCAAAGGCGCGACCACGACCGGTGACTTCACCCTTGTGGGTGTCCGGACGCGAGTGACGCGTGCCCTGCTCGCTGGCTTTGAGGCGGGGACAGCCACGCTTGGCGTAGCGGGCGCGCTTCGCAGCAGAACCGTGCCATGCCAGGCCACCGCACTGCCAGCCATGGTGAGCGTTGCGGCGAGCCCCAAGAACAACCGGCGCCGAGCCAGCCCGAAGCGAGCCCACGACCGCGAGCTTCTGAGCGTCAAGCGCGCCAAGCGCGCGACGAGCTCGTCGTCTCCCGACCGCACCAGGCCAATGCGGTCGAAGTCCATCCCCACGCGAAGGGCGACACTGAGCGCCTGACTTGCAGCCAGGGCGCGTCCCAGCGCCGAACGCTCGGCTTCCGACAGGGAGCCCAGACGCGCGCGAACGCTCAGGTCTTCCGGATCGGGCGATGAAGTCTGTTGCGCACGTGTCATGTCTTTAGTCCGGAACACTTCGAGCACGCTGGATCCCTTTGCACGAAGTCGCGCAGAGACGCCAGCGCGCGCCGCAGCGAGCACCTCGGAGTAGATCTCGGGAAGCTCGAGCAAAAGCTCGCCATGCTTCCCTCCTTCGCCGAGCCTCCGACTGCTCGAGCGAGGCGATGTTAGTCAGCTCGTCGCCCAGCGCGACGACTACGCATTTCGTGCGCAAGCAAGGTGGCCCAACGAGGTGGATGCCGCTGACCCTTGATATTACCCGAGCTAGGCCGGCGCGCGCGCTCGGCCTAGCTCGTAGTGGCTCCGACTCAAACTACTGATTGAGTCGATGAGTCGCCCACAAGACGCCGTTTAGGATGACCTTACGGAATTCGGCTTCTTTGTAGACGGTCTTGTTGTGGCCACGGATCGTGTAGAACATGCGCCCGTTCGTCGCGGACGCCGCGCACACGCCGTTAGCAGGCTGCGGACAGAGCTCCTTGACCCACACAACGGGGCGTTGATCGCTGCCTAGCTTCGCGAGGATCTGAAAGCCCGGCTGAGAGCTGATGTCACGGTTCATGTAGTACCACTCGTCCTGCGTGGGGTACGTCGTGCTCAGGCCTTTCATGACTGGGTGAGTTGCAAAGGCAGCCTGCATCTGCACCGTACCCTGCGTGCCGTCGCCGTCGTGGTGATCGAAGAAACCGCCGACGAGCGTGTTCGTGAACCAGGGGAAGCCGTTTGTCTTTTCGAAATCAGTCGCGGAATGCACGCCGCCCCAGGCGCCGCCGCCTTCGACGAACTTCTGAAGCGCAGCCATGGCGACCGCCTTGTTCTGGACCTTCGGGTTGTTGCTGAAGACCGTGCCGGTCGGGCTGCAGGAGAACACCATGGCGTAGTTCTTCAGGGTCGCGTCGGTGAACTGCGCGAGATCATCCGTCGCCAGATCCGCGGTGAACTGGCTACCGGGCTTCGTGCCAGCAGGCATCATGGCGTCTGGGGTTTGACCGAGGGGTGTTGGTGGGCTCGTTACTGCGGCTTTGGCCGAATCCAACCCCAACATGTACTGGCAGTCCGGGATGGAATCGTGCTGGAACTCGAGCGTCGTGCTCAGGATGAGGATCTTGAACGGGCCCGAGTACGGGTCGACCGTCGTGCCACCGCCGCCGCTGCCGCCGCTACTGGTGGCGCCACCGCTGCTGGTGCCACCGCTGCTGGTGGCGCCGCCCATCGTGCTGGGCACGCCACCGCCGGGCATCGCGCCGCCAGCATCCGAGCCGGCAGTCGGGCTGGAGCCACCTTGAATCCCAACCTCGCCGCTTCCCCCGGTCGCGCTGCTGGCGCCACCTAGCGCAGGACTGCCGCCAGCCGCAGCAGGACTGCCACCCGCGCTGACGCCGACTGTGCTCGGGCTAGTCCCGCAGGCAGCCGACAGTCCGGCAAGCCCCAGCGGGAGCAACCAACCCAAATGCGAAGCCCAGCGGGAAAAAACGAAACGAGTCGTGGTCATCAATAGAACCTCCGAAGATCAAGTGTCGCGGGCCAGGAAAGCGGACCCATTTTCTTAGAAGAAACCGGGCAAGCCTAAAATGCCCCCAATTGTGGGCGCCACGCGAAGGACAGAGCGGCCGCGGGTCGCACGGCCCAGGGCACAGCCTGCTGTTTCGCCGCCGAGCCACGATCGACGTCGTATGGTGTGCGAACCAGCGGAATATCGACGCCTAGCGCGAGCACCAATTCGAACGCCGACAACCCTGCCTCCATGCGCGCTTCGGAATGCAAAACAAACGGCGATTTTCGAGAGCTTCCCGCTGGTAACACGCTGTCGCTTCGCGACGCGGTTGGTTCTATGCGCGAGCTGTCTTGTCCTGCGCCGATGGACAGCGCGAACGCGCGGTTTCGCCCCCAAGGAACTCCGCCGTCGACCAGGGTACGCCAGCGCTCGGTAGCCACTCGAGCGTCGATTGGCCCCGCTTGGAGAGTCACCGGAAAGTCGCGCTCGAGCAGTAGTCGCGTTCGGATGAACGCGCGCCCGCGCAGCCCAACCCCCAGCTCGAGCCCCGGCCCGTGCTGTACGCCCAGCGCGCTACCCGACAAATCCGCGGAGTATTGCAGCCCTAGCCAACCCTCGGCCACCAGCGGCGTGTGCTCGCGAGTGGGCCCAGGCTTTGGCGGAGAGCGCGGCTGTGCAGCGGAGGGTGTAGGCCTAGGTCCGCCAGCACGCACAGTGGAGCTCGCCTCAGCTTTGGAGTCCGGGGTCGGCTTTGGCGGAGAGCTCGGCTGTGCAGCGCTCGGTGCAGGCTCGGTTTCACCAGCATTGACGCTGACCGAGTCCACCTCCGCTTTGACTTGCGCGCGACTGATCCCAACCTCCGAATGTAGCAACGCCACGACTGAAGCATCGACAATCTGAGCAATCAGCTCGCGCCCCACCGCGTCGAGCCCCGACGGCAAGACAACGTCGCGCACCAGGAAGCGCTGCCCGTCGGGTGCGCGAAAATACAGGCGAGCTCGACCGGCGGAGTCAGGACGACGAACGCTTCGACGCCTTCGCCGCTGGAGCTTGCGCGAAGCAGCTCCCCGGAGCCAAAGTGAGCCTGCAAGGAAAACCGCACCTCGATTTCATCGCGCTCCAGCAGCTCGGTCAACACGTTGCGAAGCTCCACGCTTTGCGATGCCGCCGCGGTCAAGGTGATGAGCGCGCGATCGCGCACCTGTGCCGAGCTGTTGGCCGCCACCAAAAGCAGCGCTAGCGCCAAACGCATCCCGTAACCGCCACGAACCCGAGACATGTCGGACGCGCCTAGCGAGATCGCGCCGCGCCCAACGCAGAGAGCCGCTGATTGGCCTCGCCCGCATACAAGCTACGCGGGAAATCCTGAAGCAGCCGCTGCCACACCTCTTGCTCATCGCTGGCGCGACCGAGCCGCGCGAGGCTCTGCGCTTGGCCGACCAGCGCTTCTTCCGAGAGCGTGCCGCCCGAGCTCGTATAGAGCGAAAATTGTCGCTCTGCCTCGTCCGCTCGCCCCATCATCAGCAGTACCTTGCCCAGAGAAACACGTGCGAGCTGAGCCTCCGCTGAACCCGGAAAATCGCTCTCCAAGCGCAGGTAGAGCTGACGAGCTCGACCGAAGTCACTGCTACGACGGGCTGCAGCTGCTTCGCCAAAGAGCGCCGCCGCGTCCGGGGCCGAGTG
>Ga0210392_10001313_pt1 | contig 13349 bp, 19 predicted proteins | sample IncBWC30OmetaG_FD_161057 | JGI IMG/M metagenome (GOLD analysis project Ga0210392, IMG submission 161057) | Forest soil microbial communities from Barre Woods Harvard Forest LTER site, Petersham, Massachusetts, United States - Inc-BW-C-30-O ...
ACGGAGCCGCAGCTAACCGGCCTGTCGTTCTCGGTGATCGTGCGCTGCGACAGCGAGGCGCATCAGGGCGAGGTGTTGCAGATGCTGGAGGAAAGGGGTCTGAAATGCGAAGCGATGATCAGCTAATCGAGCGCGACGCCTACGACCAGCACATGGACGAATTGGCGAACCGCATCAGCGAAGAAATGTTCGGCGAGAGATTGTCGGAGGTGATCTTCGCGTGCTGCGCTGTCGTCGGGTTCGCGATGAGCGAGATGGATCACGACGAGCGCGCGCTGATACAGCCAATGGTGACCAAATTCATGGCAGAGGTGATGGAGCGGGCAAATGAGCAGGATCGACTTCACAGTTGAGACGACGCTGGAGCGCACGCCGCGCGTCAAGCAGTTGTCGGGCATGTTCGATGTGCCCGCGCAGGAGAAGCTGTCGCATCATTGGGTGGGGGATGTGCCGCTGGACGAACGCGAATGGAATGTCGGCGTGATCGTCGGCCCGTCTGGCGCGGGCAAGTCGTCGGTGAAGCGGCAGTTGTTCGGGGAGGATCGTGCGTTCGAATGGCGCTCGGCATCGGTGATCGATGATTTCGACACCGCGATCAGCATCGACGCCATCGCAGCCGCGTGTTCTGCGGTCGGCTTCAACACCATTCCAAGCTGGATGAAGCCCTATGGCGTCTTGTCAACCGGCGAGAAGTTTCGGGTCGATCTGGCGCGGCATCTGATCGAGGGCGGCAAGCGGATCGTGGTCGATGAGTTCACGTCGGTGGTTGACCGGCAGGTGGCGAAGATCGGCAGCCACGCGGTGCAGAAGCACGTCAGGAAGACCGGTCAGCAATTCGTCGGCGTGACCTGCCATTACGATGTGATCGACTGGTTGCAGCCCGACTGGATGCTGGAGCCCGCGACGATGACGTTTCAATGGAGGTTACTTCAACGACGACCAAAGCTCGATGTCGAGGTGGCGCGCGTCGGTTATGAGGCGTGGGAATTATTCGCTCCATTTCACTATCTGACCGCAGAGTTGCACCGGTCGGCGGCGTGCTACGTGCTGTTTGTCGAGGGTGTCCCGGCCAGCTTTGCCGGGGTCATTCATCGCCCGCATTCGAGGGTGGACGACATCAAGGGCGTGTCGCGTCTGGTGACGTTGCCGGATTATCAGGGGTTGGGATTGGCGATGATCTTGGCGGACACGCTGGGTGCCGCGCATAAGGCGATAGGGCATCGACTGCACACCTATCCGGCGCACCCATCGCTGGTGCGCGCCTTCGACCGCTCGAAATTCTGGGTCATGCATAAAAAGCCCGGCGTCTTTTCGCCGACGCTGGGAGAGACATCAACGATGCGCAACGTGCGCCGCGATGTCGGTGGGAAAAAATGGACGATGGGGTCGCGCCCCTGTGCCGTGTTCGAATATCAGCACAGGGGCGAGCCCATGGACGTTGATCTGGCGCGCGCGCTCATCTCGGGCGCGAACACCGTGGCCGCTTAGGATCGCAGTTTTTTGGCGACCAGCGTCTGGACGTGATCGGGCGACAGGCGATAGCGGATCATCAGACGCAACAGGATGACGACGGCGCGCGGCACGGGCGATTTATCGTTGACCCAGCGCCGTGACGTGGTGTCGTCAACGCCGAGAAACCGCGCCGCCTCGACCAGCGTCAGATCGAGCCGTGCGGTCGCCTTCTGATACTCCTCACCGTTCATTTCAGTCCCTCCTTTGATCGCTCCCTCAGACCTTGGAGTGCGTCCTCGAATGCAGCTTCGGTCACGGGGCATTGGATGGCACTCATCGCGCCATTCAGATGGTAGTCGAGCCCGAGCGGCAGCTTGAACCCCGGCACAGAACCGACGCCCTTGCAAAGCGGACACGCCGCGCGCTCCTCATACTGGTTCGACAGGCGCGGATCAGGCACGGCGATGGCGATCACCGCATCGGTTACCGCCATCTCCCATCGCCGATAATCGGCGTGGGTTTTTTGGTCGAAGGTCGTCTCGAACGACAACAGTGTTTTGATGTCGTCTGGCGCTGGGCACATATCGATCACGGTTTGCCGCGCCCTACTGAGCCGCCGTTCTAGGCGTTCAATCTCCTCGTCGCGCGGGTCAACCACTTGGCTTCGTCGCTTGGTCATTTCGGTATCCTTTTCATTTGCGAGCGGTCGAGCACGTAAGTCTGACCGTCCTTTCTGACCCAGATCGACAGTTCATCGACCTTCACGACCTCCGCGATCTTGTCGCCAAGCGCGGCGGGCGTGTCGCGGCTTTTGCGCACGCGCACCTGATCGCCGATTTTCATTCTCCGATACTCCATTGCATGCCGTTTTCGTCCGGCTCTGTCAGTTGAACCTCGCGCTCGCTGTTGAGCGTGATCATGGTTTTGGTGGTGGATGCCGGTGGTCCCGCGACGACGCGCAAACCGGCCTTGAGCATCTTGTCGATGACCTCGCGAGCCGCGCCCTTGCGCCACGCGTCGGGACTGCCCGGCATCGTGATCGCCGACATCAGCCCGTCCTTGGTGGTCGGGCTGAAAACGACCTTGCACTTGTCGGGTCGCATCTCGATCGGCATGCCCTGCTGATCGCCTCGCGCGCGCTGATGGCTCTGAAGCCAGATGCACGCGAACTCGACGCACAGTTTGGGCCGATCGGCGTAGACCTTGCAGCCCTCGCCGATCGCGCAATGCTCGCACCATTTGCCCGCCGGTTTCTTCAGCGACGGGATGGCGTAGACGCGACAGCACGCGGTGCATGTTCCGCATTCGCCCGCCATCAGTCGATCCTCCCGCCGTCGCGCCAGCGCTCGACAGACACCCACGGCATGTTGGCCTTGATGATCAACATGCCGTCAGCGGAACGACCGCTCTGGTATCCGGTGGTCCGCATGATCGCGAACCACTCGGCTTTCTTGGATATGTCCATCGCGCCCGCGACCAGCACCACGCCCTGTTCGTCAAGGTCCGGCGTTGCCGCGTAGCGCCCTTTCGATCGGGCGAGATGCGGGCAAGTTTGGATCGCGTAGGTGGCGCAGTCCTTGTGCATCGCCGGGTCATAGAAATACCCGTTCTCGACACAGAGCGGCCCGCCGATGAAGTAGACATCGCCGCGCATCGGCTCGCCGCAGATGCTGCACAGACGACGGCGCACCGCCTTGCTGCTGTGCTGATCATCCATGATGCGGAAGTCCGGTGTGCCGTCAGCCTTGATGAACTGGGCAAACGGGATCACGAAGCCGCGCGCGTCACGCGGGCGTCGGGATAATCGGAATGGAATGTCACTCATCGTGCCTTCGCCTTCTTTTCAATTCGCTTCACTTCGACCGGGTCGATGCCCTGCGGGTACGACAGACCGCCCATCCCATCGACTTGCGTCCATTTGCTCACGCGATGGACGACATAGGCCGAACACTTGCCCTGCCGTTGCATGTTGCGGATCGCGCCCTCGATCGTCTGCGATCGACCCCAGCCCATGCTGTTGCCGCGCGCAATGTACCAGACGCCGCCATCGGGCACTATGCCCGATTTCGGATCGTCCACATGGCGCATCAGGTCGGTGTGGGTGAAGTGTTCCGAATTGCCGAACATGAACGACGCGTTGCGGTTGCTGCTGTCGTCGCCCCACAGATCGTGGACCGTTACGGTTTCGTCGGCGATCGTGCCATCGAGCCGAAGCAGACGCACGCTGTCGCCGATCTTGAATGCTTTAGTCATCTCATTCTCCTGTTCTAAAAAAAAGAACCCGCCTTCAATGGCGGGTGTCTTTCGTGGGCTTGGGTTTGGATTGTTGAAGCAGTTTCAGCATCTCGGTGAGCCACCGGATGCGCGCCTTGATTTCGTCAGCGGTCATGCCATCTCCAATCGAGCGCGCGCCGCGCGAACATGCGCTTCGGCTCTCTCGCGTCGTGATCGTGGTTGCGGTGGCGGTGCAGTCTCGCGTTTGCGCATCTCTGCCATCGCCGCGTCGTACATCTCGCGCCATTTCTCCGGCGTTCGCGCCCGACGTTCCTGCGATGCGCAAGCCGCCAGCGCCGCGCGATGTTGTTCGCGCACCGCCTTGTGGATCGCCTCGCCCGTGTTGTGCGGGGTGCCGCTTGCGCAATTCGGTCGCGGCATCGAGGGCGTCGCCCGTCTCAGCGCCACACGTTGCGCTGAGAGAACGGCAGCTTCGATCGCCGTCGCATATGCGAGCCGATCGGCACGCGACATTTTCGCGAGCCCGTTGCGCGCGCGATGCCGAAACTTTTTCAGCGTCGCGCTGTCGATATTGTATTCGGGTCCGTAATCGTCTTCCATTTTGTCCGCCTCTTTCTGGGTTGAAATTTCACTGGGTCGTCGCCAGCGAACCGACAACGATGGCGATCACAACGACCGCCATCGCGATTATCAAAAACGCTTCCATCAATGTGCCCCCACATCGATGCCGCGCGCGCCCCATGGGGCTTGCTCGATCAATCGCTTCACCTCTTGCGGGTAACCCGTCACGGCGAACAGGACCGGGCAATGTGGCTCCGGCCCGGCGTCGCCGATGTACAGATCGGTGAAGCAGATGATCAGGGATGCATCGTCATGCTGTTCGGCAACGTGAGCGAACAACGGCTTCATGTCGGTGCCGCCGCCGCCACGCGGATCGAATTCCATTTCGTCGCCGCTATGGAAGTGATCCTCGCGCGTCAATCGCGTGTCGCCGTAGAGAACGACCACTTCGTCAATGATGCCGTCATCGAGCATCGCCGACGCTTCGCTGTTGACGCAGGCAAGCGCGATTTCGTCCATCGAGCCTGACGTGTCGATAATGAACACCGCCTTGTTGACACCGTCCTTTTGGGTCGAGGGCAACACGATCCGCTGATGCATGAAGCGACGGTTCGGTCTGTTCCACGTCTCAATGCGCAACGCGCCTTGCTCGCAGAACTCCCGCAATTCGTCGCGCCAATTTCTCGGCGGGTTGTTGGCACGTTCAATCTCGCGGGTGATATGCCCCGGCAATTCACCGACAGCCTTCGCCATCGACGCCGCCTGACGCACAACGCGTTCCCACTTGATGTCTTCCTCTGCCAAATCGCTGGCGTCGGTCGCTGTGTCGAGGACTTCACCGCATCCGCCGGGATCACCGCACGATTGCTGCTGTTCGTTCTCGCCTTCGCCTTCACCGCCGCCCGCGCCGCTGCCGTCGTCGTCGCCTTCGGCATTCTCGCCGTCGCCGCCGCCTTCGCCAGTCTCGCTGTCGTCGCCATCGTCGCTGTCGCTGTCAGCATCGCCGTCACCGGGGTCGCCGCTGTCGTCGTCGCCTTCATCGCCATCGTCGCCGTCGTCGGCATCGTTGTCGCCTTCGCTGTCGTCGTCGTTGGTGTCGCCGTGATCGTTGTCCTCAGACTGATCGCCGTCGTCATCGTCGCCGTCGTCATCGTTCTGCTGTTGCTCTTGCTTCTGCTGTTCCTCCTTTCGTTTTTTCTCGGCATCGAGTTCGCGGCATCGATAGATGTCTTCCGCGCTCATGCCCCGATATTGCGGGTCGATCAGCACGCCGTCTGGCAATTCGAAACCTTCATCGATCAGATCGATGTTGATCGCGTAATCGCAGGCTTCATTCCATTTGACGGGGTCGCGCCCATTTCGACGTGACCCATGATGACGCGCGTCGTGCTCGCTTTCGTGAGCCTGCACGCCAAGCAGTTTCGCTTGTGTCAATGTCTGGATGAATTCCGGGTTGAAGAAGTGCCGTTTGCCGTCCGTTGCCATCGTCGGGTATTTCCGCGACAGCACCGGCTCGACATTCGAAACAAGCACGCCGTAGAAACGACGCGCCATGATCAGTTCGGCGCGCGCCTTCAGGACGCGCTCCGTCGCTTGGTCTTCGATTGTCATTGATTGCTCCATCAGGCGAACATGCCGCCGACTTGGGCGACGATGTCGTCAGCACTTTTCTGCACCGCCTTGCGAACGTCATCGTTGGCGCGCAGCACCGCTGCGTCCTCGCTGCACAGTTCTTTGACGATGCGGTTGGTGATCTTGGTCAGCTTCGGGTCGTCGGTCAGATTGAACGCGGGCAACAAATCCGCGAGGTCGCGGACGTTGTTCACCAGACTGTCGCGGAACAGATGCTCGCCGGGTTCGCCGGTCTTGTATTCCGCGAGCTTGGTCGCCATGTGCCCCACGGTTTCAACAATCTGTTGAGCCGTGCATTCCATCGCCTTCGAAACCACGTTCTTGGATGTCTCAGCCAATTCCCGCTTGATGTAGGCGACGGTGTCGTCATCAAGATCAGCGCGGAAGTCGTCAGCATCGGGGAACGGCAGCACGGTCAGGTCGAGTTTGAATTTCGATCTGATTTCGCTGGGCTTGGGATAATCGGACGCGTTGAACAGCCCGTTCAGTTCTTTTTTGCGCTGCTCGACAAACGATGGATATTCGCGCGCAAACTTGTCGGCAGCGATATTGAAGTCCCGCTTCAGAACGCGGAATTCATCGCTGAATTTTGCGAACAGCATGTTGGCGAGAACGCGCGGGCCGTCGTCGGCCCATGGGCGTGTCATCTTGTAATGCAGATGCCGCGCCTTCGCGATCAGCGAGCCCAATTCGGCGAGATTTTCGACGGCGAGCAATCGCTTGTTGTATCGCCCGGCGTCTTCCGTCGCGCGATATTTTGCATTCGTCTCGGCGGTCACGCGCTTGTCGAGTTTGCGCGCGGTCCATTGCGAGATGTTGACAGAAACCAGCACCGCCTTGCGTGACAGCGGGGTGGCGATCTTTTTGGGTGCCATTGTGAGATTTTCCTTTTTCAGTTTTGGATAACGAGGTCTTGGTTCGCCACCGCCCACTTGCCGTAGGCGCTGGTATTCTTCAGCGTCGCGTCGCGCGTCGTCGCATCGTGAATGACCAAGATTTGGCTCTCACGCGGCAGGCGTTGCGCATATTGAATGATCGCTGGCATGGTCTTGCGTGTCGCGAGACGGGCGAGCCCGGTGCAGACAGCAAATCGGATCGATGCTTCGGTCGGCACGATCGCGCCAGCCGGATCATCGACAATCGCTTCCAGCGATCCGATCGAATGATACAGATCGATGAAGCCATCCAATTCGGACGCGTATGCATCGCCAACGTGAGAGGCGAACAGGCGCAAACGATGTTGGGTCGGGGCGTTGACGTATTTGCTGCAACGTGTCCACGATCGAGGGGTCGGGAACGCGTTTTCATCGCCCTTCGGCATGACGTGCAGGAAATCCCGTCGCAATCGAATGAAGGCGACAAGCTCCGGCGCGACAGCATTGGAATTCGCCCACGCTGCCCACGCGGCAACATCGGCGGTTATGAAGATATGAGCGAAACGATTGCGCAATGCGGTCGGCATCCGCTGGGCTGATGCCCGATCGGAAAGACGATTGCCCGCTGCGACGATCATCCAGCCCGGCGGCAATTCGTATTCGCCGACGCGCCGATCGAGGACCAATCCGAACATCACCGCCATCATTTGCGGCGAGCCCGTGTTGATTTCGTCAATGAACAGATAGCCCTCTGCGCCGTCGCGTTCGACTTGCGGCAGTTCGTCAGGGACAAACCATCGCGTTGTGCCGGTCTTTTCGCAGGGGACGGGAATGCCGCGAACGTCAACGGGCTCGCGGATGTTGGTTCGGAATTCGATCACCTTGCGCTTTTTCTTCGCGCCGAGTTGGCGAACGATGTCGGACTTGCCGACGCCGGGCGGTCCCCAAAGCATGACGGCGTCATCGGCGTCGGTCATGATTTCGAGGAGAATTGCCGCTTCGGCGATCGTGCATTCGTGTTCTTTAACAAGAGATGTCATTTTGCTTTCCGTTTGAGGTTGAGTTTTGCATTGAAGATGCGGAGTTGCCCGCGCAACGGCACGGGGACGATCGGGCGGGCGTCTTGCAACACCCACCCGTAAGGGCCGACAAAGAAACGAGACGGATGATCGGTGACGATGTCGGTTAGCTCGACGCTGCCGATCACAGCGCCATATGTCAGGCGTTTCGGGTCGATCCCGAATTCGCGTTCAAGGTCGGGTTGCGGGTCGTAAGACTGCCCGGCGTGGATCAAGAGCAATCCGCGATGGCTCGTCTGCCAATCCCTGTTCTCGACGGGCTTGATGCCCGCGACGATCAGGAACGCCCACGGTTGTTTGACCGTCAGCACTTTGTAGTTTTTCATTTTCCGGTTTCTGCTCATGAAAAAACCCGCCGGGATTGGCGGGTTTTGTTTGGTCGATTGAGATGGTTTGGATCAGAAACTTTCGGCGGCGTATTCGTCCCAAAGCGCGCGTTCGGCTTCGGGCAGTGTCGGCGCGATCTGGTCGCGCGGGTGTGCCCACGCATAACAAAAGTTGCCGGTCTTTCTTTCAACGATCAGATAGTCGTTCGGGTATTTGAACACGCGGACGGACTGGGCGACTTCGTCGTCGCCGAAATCGGCGAGCGCACGGGCGCGCGCCTTCGTGTCGGTGTAGATTTTGCATTTCGCCACGAAAGCATCGAACGTCATTTTGGATTTTGGCATTTCAGTCTCTCTGGTTTGGGTTGGCGTTCAGCAATGACGGCTGAATGACTGAGATGCGGAACAGCACTCGGAGAGAGCCGCGCCCGCCGAACAGCGCGCGCAAAAATGCGCGTTCTGTTCACACCGTTAGAAACCGCCTGTCACCAATCGCTCGCGCGATCATCTCAATCCGAACTGCGCTTAACTCCATACTGAAAATCCGTTTCCGCGCGCATCGCTGCGTGGCGTTCGTTCTTTTCAGCGGTTGATGACGCGACCATGTAGCAATCGCGCGGCGCTGGGGTGACTTGCACTAACCGGGCTCAGTCATTCAGTCGTCATTGACTGAACGACGCGAATATAGGGCATTTTGCCCGTTTTTGAAAGAGACGGTTTTCCGTGTAAAATCAATAGGTTATCACGTATCTTACGGGCGTTATGCCCGATCAATCGCAAAAACGTCTATAAAACAAGAGGTTTCCCGTGTTTTCGCTGCACGCGTAGGGACGCGTTTTGGTGCGTTTGGCGTTCTGAGGGGTGCAAGCGTATCGTCGCCGCGCGCTGTCGCCTCAGTGACGACGGCAGAGACGACGGGAGAACGTGCAATGGCAGACGATGAAACGGGCGCAGAAGGCGCAACGGTCGTCAGCACGGCGGTGATCTGTCAGTTGCTGATGCTGTCGCGCCAGCGCATTGATCAATTGGTGCGCGATGGCTGGATGAAGCGACATTCGCCGGGGCAATTCTCGCTGGTCGAAGGCGTGCAAGGCTACATCCGTTTCCTGCGCGACGAAACGCGACGACAGAACGTCAGCGCCGCCGACAGCCGGGTGCGCGACGCGCGCGCCAAGGACATCGAGACGCGAACCTTGCAGCGATTGGGCCGGTTGGTGCCGCTCGAAATCTATGAGGAGATGATTGACAATATTTGCGGCGTGGTAAGAAGCGAGTTCGCCGGACTACCGGCAGCGGTGACGCGCGATCTGATCCAACGCCGTGTGATCGAAAGAGATGTCAATGCTCGACTTCGTCGGATCGCCGAACACGCCTTGGCAGAGGCCATACGGCTGGAGGCGTATCGCTCGCCTGCTGATGCCATCCGAGATACTGGAACCGGACCTGTGGGCGGCGGCGAACCGGACCTATCCGCCAACGGCAGCGGTGCCGGGTCCGCGTGATCCTCTGCTGACGCCCTACGTGGTCGAGCCCGAGCGCGCCATCGCGTCGGGTGCCTATCGCCGCGTCGTCTTGGTGATGGGCGCGCAATCGGGCAAGTCGGAAGCCATGCTCGATGTCGCCGGGCAGCGGCTCGACCAACGCCCCGGCCCGATCCTGTACGTCGGGCCGAACAAGCAATTCCTGTCGGAGCAATTCGAGCCGCGCGTGATGGCGCTGCTGGATGAAGCGCCAACGCTGATGATGAAGGTGGCGCGCGGCAAGCGCATGACCAAGACGCGCAAGATGGTCGCGGGCGTGCCGTTTCGTCTGGCGCATTCGGGATCATCGACCGCGCTGAAGTCCGATCCGGCCGTCCTGGCTCTGGTCGATGAATACGATGAGATGCGCGACAACGTGAACAATCAGGGCGGCCCGCTGGGTCTGGTCGAGCGACGCGGCGACACCTATGCCGATTTCGTTTGCGTGGTGACATCGACCCCGAAGCGCGGCAGGGTGGCAGCGGTCAAGGACGACAAGACCGGTTTGTTCTTCTGGGATGTCGCTGTGCCCGAAGACATCGAAAGCCCGATCTGGCAACTCTGGCAGCAAGGCACCCGGCATCATTGGTCGTGGCCGTGCCCGCACTGCGGAGAGTATTTCGTCCCGCGTTTCAATCTGCTGCGCTATCCGCTCAAGGCGCAGCCGCTTGAGGCTTCGCGTGAGACGTATCTGGAATGCCCGCGCTGCGGCGGCGTCATCACCGATGGGCACAAGGCCGAGATGAACGCGCGCGGGCATTACGTCGCGCCGGGCCAGAACATCAACAAAAACGGCATCGTTCACGGCGCTCCGGCAGAGGCGAAGACGATTTCATTCTGGGTGTCGGGGCTGGCGTCGCCGTTCGTCACTTTCGGCGAGCGCGTGGCTGTGCTGGTCGAGGCGCAGCAATCCGGCGACGACGCGATGGTGCAGCAGGCGATCAACGCTGGCTTCGGCGAATTGTATTCGCCCGGCGGCGGCGAGGTGCCGGAGTGGATGGAAATCAAGGAGAAGTCCCGGCAGGCGACCTACGCGCGCGGCGAGGTGCCCGCCGATGTCCTGTACCTGACGATGACGTGCGACGTGCAGAAGCAATCGATCCCGTGGGTGTTGCGCGGCTGGGGAGCGCGCGCCACGTCGTGGCTGATCAATTACGGCTATCTGCGCGGCGACACCGCAGAGGAAGAAATCTGGATGGCGCTGGGCGATCTGGTGTCGCAGCCGGTCGGCGGGCTGCCGATCAAGCTGACCTTCATCGACAGCGGCTTCCGTCCCGGCAAGACCGACACGCTGCCGCTCAATCGCGTCTATGAGTTCTGCCGCCGCTTCATGCGCCGCGTGCGACCGACCAAGGGCTCCGCGTCGCCGATGCGCACGCCGCTGATCTTTTCCAAGATCGAGGTCAGCAGGAAGGACGGACGCGCGGCGAAGTACGGGCTGGAGCTTGTCCGGCTCGATACCGATCATTGGAAATGCTGGGTGCATGAGCGGCTGCGCTGGCCGGATGATCACATTGGCGGCTGGCACGTCTTCAAGGATGTCGATGACGATTACTGCCACCAGCTTGTCAGCGAAGCGCGCATCAAAAAGCCAACCGGCGGTATCGAATGGGTGCAGCGCAGCCGCGACAACCACTTTTTCGATTGCGAGGCGATGCAGGCGGCGGCGGGTTACCTGCTCAACGTGCAGCGCATCCCGTTGCAAAAACGTCAAAATGGGACTACGGATGGCGTCGGCAGGCAGCCGATCACCCCCTCTGAGGTAACCAGCGCACCCGTTGCGCCCCCAGAACCTCCACCGCCACCACCGAGTGGCCGCAGGGTGAGGCGCATCATTAGGTCGAGTTATCTCGGAGCCTGACGGCTCCGTGCCATGCCTCCAAAACCGACCCGCGAAGAACTGCTGGCGCAGATCGCAGCGCTACAGGCGCAGGTGCGCGAGCAAGACGCGCTCGCGCCGTTCGTGCAGGAAGTGTCGGGCATTGCCCCGGCAAATCAGCCCGACAAAAAGACTTCGCAGACCGTGCGCGCGCCGACACCGCAGCAGGCGGCGCTGCTGCGCTCGTTGCTGCCGGGCGCTCCAAAGACGACCGACCCGATAGTCATTCAGGGTCAGATCGACGGACTGAAGTCGCTCATCATCTCCGGCGTCAACAGCGCGGGCTATGGCGACAAGCGCACCGAATTCCGTTCGCTGTCCGACCTTCGCCAAATCCTCAACGACCTCGAAGAAGATTTGGCGGCGGCGCTGGGCTTCGGCGGTCGCGTCCGCCAGATCAGGATGACCACTCAAGCCGACAAGGGGCTGTGAGATGGGCATCGTGCGCGACATCCTGTCGGAAGGCATTCTCGGCAAATTCATTTCGAGGACCGACAAGCGCGCCACAAATTATTATTTCGATGCGGCGGGTCAACGGCGGCGGCTCAAAAGCTGGATGCCGACGCAGTACACCACCAACGTCATCCTGTCGGCGACCGGCGCGCTGTTGCGCTCGCGCGCCCGCGATGCTCTGCGCAACAACCCGCACGCCAACTCAGCCGTCGAGAGTTTCGTCGCCAATCTGATCGGCACCGGCATCAAGCCGTCGTCGCTGCTGGTCGATCAGCCGGACCTGCGCGAAGCCATCATGGAGTTGTGGCTGGACTGGACCGATCAGGCCGACGCCGATGGGCTCGCCGATTTCTACGGCATGCAAACCGTCGCCGCGCGCTCGCTGTTCGAAGCTGGCGAAGTCTTCATCCGCTATCGCCCGCGCAAGATGGAAGACGGCTATCCGGTGCCGCTGCAAATCCAACTGCTCGAAAGCGAGATGTGCCCCTACTGGCTGAACATGCAGGCCACGAACGGCAACTGGATCATGAACGGCATCGAGCTTGATTTGCTGGGCAAGCGCGCCGCCTATTGGTTCTATCCGATCCACCCCGGCGATCTGCCGATCGAGCTAAACAGTTCGCTCGTTCCGGTGCGCATCCCGGCATCCGAAATCCTGCACGTCTTCAAATGCACGCGCCCCGGCCAGATGCGCGGCGTGCCGCTGATCACGCCCGCGCTGGTGCGCATGTTCCTGCTCGACCAGTACGACGACGCCGAGCTTGAGCGGAAGCGCATCGCGGCGATGTTCGCAGGCTTCATCACCAGCGCAACGCCGGAGGACGTGATCCCGATCGACGGCATCGATCAAAGCGCGCCACAGGACAACGTCGGCTTGAGCGGGCTGGAGCCCGGCACGATGCAGACGCTGCTGCCGGGCGAGGACATCAAGTTTTCCGAGCCTGCCGATGTCGGCGGATCATACGAGGCTTATCAGTATCGCCAGCAACTCGCGATGTTCGCGTCGCTGGGCATTCCCTATTCGGTCGGCACGTCCGATCTGCGCCGCGCCAACTATTCATCGTTGCGCGGCTCGATCGTGGAGTACCGCCGCAAGCTGGAGCAATTCCAGCACAACATCATCGTCTACCAGATGTGCATGCCGATCTGGAAACGCTGGCTCAACACGGCGGTGCTGGCGCAGGCGGTTGACCTCGACGCCTCGACGTATCTTGCGCAGCAATCGGTCTATCAGCGCGCGAAGTGGATACCGCAGCGAAACGATTGGGTCGATCCGCTCAAGGATCGTCAGGCCGAAAAACTCGCGGTCGATGCGGGCTTCAAGAGCCGTAGCGACG
>Ga0210392_10001315_pt1 | contig 13345 bp, 10 predicted proteins | sample IncBWC30OmetaG_FD_161057 | JGI IMG/M metagenome (GOLD analysis project Ga0210392, IMG submission 161057) | Forest soil microbial communities from Barre Woods Harvard Forest LTER site, Petersham, Massachusetts, United States - Inc-BW-C-30-O ...
CGAGGGAATTTCGCTCTCTCGTCTGCTCGGTCCGCTCCCCTGGAGGACACCTGTGATCACGTGTTTGAAGTGCGGCAAGGAGAATCAGGACCACTATAAGTTTTGCTTGGGCTGCGGAGCAGAGCTCCCGCGTGCAGCCGCAGCGAAACCGTTTACGGCGGCGACGCCTCCGCAAGGCGTGCCCGCGGTCGTCGTGCCCATGCCTGCGCCGGCGGCGATGCCGACGCCGCAAGCAGCGGCTCCGGCCCCTGCACCTGCTGCACCTGCGCCCATCGGGTCACAGCGCCCGCCGATGCCGAATGCCCAGACCGCCGCAGCGGCTCCCGCCGCCGGCACGGTCGTCTGCCCGCAGTGCGCGCACGTGAACGGCACTGGCAATCGCTTCTGCGCCTCGTGTGGTTACAACCTCGGTGCGCTCGTCGGCGCGAGCCCTTCTGCGGCGCCCGCGGCAGCTGCGCCGACCACTTCGGCGGGGCCGACCATCGTGCTGACCGCGCTACGCGCTGACGGCAGTGAAGCCGGCACGTACCGCTTGCCGGACGCACAAACCGTCACACTCGGCCGCGATACGGGCTCGATCTTCGCTGGCGACAGCTACCTCTCGCCACGCCACGCGACCTTCACGCGCCGCGGCCCACAGCTGTCGATCAAGGACGAAGACTCGCTGAACGGTGTCTATCTCAAGCTTCGCCCGAACGAGCCCTGCTTGCTCGAGTTCGGTGATTTGTTTCGCATCGGGCAAGAGATCATCCGGCTCGAAGAGCTCAAAGGCCAGGGTCGCTCGCCCGACGGTGTGGATCGCTTCGGAAGCCCGTCCAAGGGCTACATCGGCCGTTTGGCGTTGGTCATCGGTCGCGACACGACGGGCAACTCGTTCCCAATCCCGGAGCGCGGCGTGCACTGCGGGCGCGAGCGCGGCGACATTCTGTTCAGCGAAGACGGCTACGTCTCGGGCTTGCATTGCAGCATCGCCAAAGGTCCGGACGGCAAGATCTATCTGACGGACGTCGGTAGCTCCAACGGCACGTTCGTGCGCATCCGCGCCGAGCAGCAAGTGGGCGCGACCGACATCCTGCTCATGGGTCAGCAGCTGTTCCGTATCGACTACTGATCGCTCGCGAATGCTTGTACCGCGCACGATTCGAGTCGTGGCGGCCGTCATCGAACGTGGCGGTCGCTACCTGATCACCCAGCGCCGAGCTAGCGCCGTTTTGCCGTTGCTCTGGGAGTTCCCGGGCGGGCGCGTCGAAGAGGGCGAGAGCGACGCGGCTGCGTTGAAGCGTGAAGTGCTGTTTCGCCTGGGCGTCGACATCCAGACCGCGCAATTGATGAGCTTCGTGAGTCACCCGTACGAGCGCTACGTGGTCGAGCTGTACCTGTACGGAGGCACGCTCGTCGAGGGTGAGCCGAGCGCGGTCAACGTGAGCGACTTTCGTTGGGTGGCGAGCGCCGACTTCGAGGCTTACTCGTTCACGCCCGCCGACGAAGCATCGATGACCAAGCTGCTCGGGCTTTAATTTTTTCCCGCATCAAGTTCGCGGGCGAACCAGCAACTCACGGTGCGCTCGAGCCGACCGGTGACGGATGAGGCTCGAGCAGGTCGCGCGCAGGCTGTTCGGCACACTGCTCGACGTGCTCGCTCCGCGACGCTGCGCAGCGTGCGAGGCGATCGCGCCCGAAGCGTCGGGGTATTGCCAGGAATGTGGCGACCCGGAGCCGCTACTCGACGTGGCTTGCCACATCGCGCGCGTGCCGGTTTTCGCCGGCGCGCGCTACGCGGAGCCGATCGCATCGGCGATTCATCGCTTCAAGTACGAGAGCGCGCCGGAGCTGAGTCGCGTGCTTTCGTCGCTCGCGGTGCGCGGTATCGACCTGCTCGGGATCGAAGCGGGCGACGTGTGGGTGCCGGTGCCACTTCACCCGCTACGTCTCGCCGAGCGCGGCTACAATCAATCGGCTCTGTTGGCGCGAGAACTTTCGCGCGTTGCGCGCGGCCCAGTCGACGCGCGGCGACTGTGTCGCTTGCGCCATACCGAGCAGCAAGCCAAACGCGATCGGCGCGCCCGCAGCCAGAACGTCGCCCACGCGTTCGCGGCGCGAGATCGAGGCTGTAAGCGCCGAATCGTGCTGGTCGATGACGTGGTGACCACCGGTGCCACCCTCGGCGGTTGCATCGCCGCGCTCCGAGCCGCTGGCGACGAGGTGGTCGGCTGCGTGGCCGCGGCCTACGCCGGGGCGGCCAAGTAATATTGGCCTGAGCTCGGCGGGAACCGGGACCGTACTGACTTTCTCACTGCCGGGCTGGAAATGCGGGCATAATCAGGGACTCTGGTTGCTGGAGCCCGGATTGGTCGATCCCGCCGAAGGAAAAGCAGATTTTCACTGGCTCATGACCGACGGTCAGCGAGGGTCGGGGAGCGAGCAGCAGCTGCGCGAGGCGCTGAGTAGCGGTGTGCTCACGGCGGACACGCTCGTCTGGCGCAAGGGCTGGGCCGAGTGGCAGCCGGCTCGTCGCGTCGCGGAGCTGGCTGCGTCGTTGCCCGCGTCCGAGAGAAAATCCGAGCCTCGCAGCTCGAAGCCCTCAGCGGCTCCGGTACAAATGCCGCCACTGGTACCGCGCGCACCGCTGGTCACCGCGCGGCCCGCCGCGCCTGTCGCGCGCGCCAACGCGCCCGGGGCCCCGGCGCGCGCGAAACTCTCCTCGCCCGGACCGCACGAGCCGGCGCGCGACACGTTGGCCCCAGCGTTGGCGCCGAGCAGCTTCGGCACTATCGGTGCGACGCGACGCGCGGTCCCGGCAGCCGGCAAACGTGAATCCGGAGCGCCGCCGCCGCCACCGATCCGCGGGCGCTCTCCACTGCCCACACTGACCGAGAGCGACAACGTCGTGTCTGCCACGGCCACCCTGCGGCCACCCGGCGCGGTGCCGCCCCCGCCGCGCGGCGTGCCGGTACCCGCGCTCGACACTAACTCGCCGTTTCCGCAAGAGAAGCGGGCGCCCACGCTCACACCTATTCCCGCCTTCGGGCCACCCGGCGGCAAGCGTTCGACGGTTCCACCAGCGGCGCTCCCACCGCCCTTCGGCTCCACTCCAACCGCCATAAATCCGCCGAGCTCGCCCGCAGCGCTCAAACCCGCAGCGCTCAAGCCTGCGGTACTCACGCCCGCGACGCTCAAACCCGCAGCGCTCAAGCCTGCGGTACTCACGCCCACGGCGCTCACGCCCGCGGCGCTTACGCCCGCGGTGAACGAGCCAGCGATCGCCCCCAACGCGTTGCCGCCCGTGGTCAACAAAGCGCTCTTGATCGAGCCGGCCCCGTCTATCGAACCAGCGCTCGATTCGACGCTCGAGGTCCAGCAGAAGGTGCCGGCAGAAGCGCGACGCACTCCGGTCGAGCCGCTGCTCGCCGTCAGACGTCCCACGAGCGAAAAACCCGTCGAGCGTGCCGCCGGACGACGCGACTCGCTGGTGAAGATCGGGCGTATCGGGCTCGACAGTCGCACGGTGGTGATGGCGCTCTCCGCGATCAGCGGCGCGCTCTTGGTGGCGGTGGTTGGCCTAGCGATCACGCGCAGTCACGACAAGACCGCGGCGCCCGAACTGCCCGCGAGCGTGAGCCTCGCGCTGCCGGCGCCCGCGCCGACCCCGCTAGCGGGCTGCAAGCTGGCGCTACCCGCAGCGCGGATTTTTGCCAACGTGGAGCGCAGCGTGCCGCCGTATGCAGCCCAATTACCGAACGAAAATCAGCTGGCGCTGGGCTTCGCGGCAACCAAGACCAAAGGCGTCGGGCTGCGCCTGAGCCCGGACACGCTGGACATCAGCCAAGCCTTCGAAGAAGAAGGCAAGGACGCCGTGCGCGGCGTGGTACCGCTGACGCACTCCGGGTCGCTGGCGTTTTTCGTGGACCGCGACGACAGCGCGCTGCGCTCCGCGCACACCGTAGACGAGATCCCGCCGTTCACGCTGGGCGTCAGCGACGCGGGGTTCTCGCGCGTCGTCGCGGGCAGCACGAGCTTGGTCTGGCCGCTCGAAGCGAGCGTGAAGATCACCGAGCCGCGTTCCGCGCCGCTTGCTGATTTTGGTTACGGTGTGACGTTTCGACGCGGTGGACAATCCGGTAGCGTGCTGCTCGGCTTCGTCGCGAGTGACGGCGCCAAGAAGTCCGAGCTCGGCGAGATCCCGAATGCGCCGAAGCTGCTCGGCACGCCGGTGATCGCGGGCAGCGTGGCGGGAGCTTTGGTGGCGTTTGCGGGGCGCGACGCGCCGGACGCGCCGTGGCAGCTGTTCGTGTCGCTCACCAAGCCGGGTGCGGCACCTAGCCCCGCGCGCGCGTTGATCACGGGCGGCGGCGGCGGCGCAATTTCGCCCACGCTTTCGGCGCTCGCCGCGGATCGCTGGCTGGTGCAGTGGACCGAGGGCAGCTCCGGGCAGTACCAAGTGCACGTGCAGAGCTTCTCGGCGGATCTGAGCCCGATTGGCCAAGGGGTGCTGGTTTCGCCGAAGGGCGCCAACGCCGGGCAAGGCTCGCTGTCGAGCATCCCCGGAACGGTGACCTCGCTGTTCATCCTCACCACTGCCGGGCACGATGAGCTCTGGGGAGCGACTCTCACATGTCAGTGATCGGGAAGACGAAATCTGCACGCCTCGCGACGCTCGGCGCGAGCGCTCTGGTCGCGCTGACGTGCAGCCTGAGTGCCCTACCGGGTTGCAGCCTATTCGCGGCGCGCAATCAGTCGACCGTCGCCCAAGGCAAGTACTACGCAGCGGGCGACCCGCACTACGACGAGTTCTTCGTCGGCCTGTTCTTGCTGCAGGTGCAGATGGAGCAAGCGCCGCACCTGCCTGAGCTCGAGCGCCTGAACTTGGCATACGCGCTCAGCTTGACGCCGCAAGCTTCCAGCGAAGAAGTCGGGCAGCGTTTGCACGAAGAGGCACTGAAGCTGAGCCGCTCGGGGCTGCGCATGCGGCTCGATCAGACTCCGTCGAGCGAAAAGCCGGACTCAGCGAGTGCTGCATTGCGGACCAGCGAGCGCCCTAAAGATCGCCAAACTACGGCATTAGTCGGGCAAATCGAGACTTCAGCGACCATTTTGCTGCGTTCCATGGGCGAGCTGAAACAAGCCGACGACGCGCTGGACGGCCTCGAGCTGACCGCGGGCGGGTTGGACGCAACCGTCGACAAAGACTTCGCTGCCGCGCCCGCCGGCAAGCTCGACGAGGTGAAGAAGAACCTCGCGGACTCGCACAAGCTGATTGCGTTGATGAAGGTGCGCGCGAGCGAGGTGCATAGCGAGAGCGAGCAGCTCTTGGCGACCGTGAGCAAAGCCGTCAACACCGACGACGGCTCACTGGGCGCGCCGGGCGCGGCAACGCCGAGCGCGGAGGCCGCCGCGGAAGCGGCCAAGGCTGCAGAAGCCAACGCGAAGAAACCGCCGCTCAAGGCGAAGCCGAAACCGACGGGCGCGGCGCCGGCTAATGCGACGCCTGCGGCCGCACCCAAGCCGAAGCCACAGGCTGCGCCGCTCGCGGATGGCGACGAGCCGGCGAAGGCGCCTGCGAAGCCCGCCAAAGCGCCGCCGCCGCCGCGCGACTTCGAACCCTGACCGCTCGCGAATGCACCGGTCGGTCGGTCCATGCCCGTAAGTGGCGGCACTGCTTGTCGCGAACAGACGGGGCCCTCTGCGCGTGAGCGGATAGTGGGGAGTCCCCACCGATTCGGCTTCCAAAACAGGCCAATTGTGGCCGTAAATCAGCTATTCCCAAATGGGTTGGGAATCCCCACTGTTGGGGTCCGCGAAGGGGGGGCCCTTCGGAACCAGGGGCGTCCTCTCTACTCAGACCGATCTCCAATGCCTGCTGCGCCCTCGTGTCGCGCCGCGGCAGGCCGGCGAAGTAGCCTCGCCGTTCGAGGGCGGGCGGTGACGGAATTTGGCGGTCGCGCCGTGGCAGGGCGATCGCGCCGCGGCGGAGCTTGGCGGTCGCGCCCTGAGTTATTCGATGGCGCGGATCGCCGGCAGGAAGCGCTCGGGCGGCACGAAATCGTTGTAGCGAGCGGCTTCTTTGCCGTGCGAATCGAAGAGCACGACGGTGGGCAGGCCGACGACTTTGAACGAGGCGAGCGTGGCGGAGATCTGCGGGTCGTCGTCGTTGGTGGCGTCCACCTTGACGTTGACGAAGCGGCTCATTTCCGAGGCTACGTTGGGCGACGAGAACGTGACTTTGTCGAGCTCTTTGCAGGCGGCGCACCAGGCGGCGCCGAAATCCACCAGCATGGGGCGATTCTCGCGTTGGGCGCGGCCGCGCGCGACCTCGACTTGGTGCTCCCAGGTGACGACGTCTTTCGGCTTGATGGCGCCTTCGATGAGCATGAATAGGCCGCCGCTCATCAGCACGATACCCAGCCCCTTGGCGACTTTCACGCCCGAGCCCGGCTCACCGAACTCGCGATGCACGGCGCCCAATGCGGCGCCGACCACGACCATGCCGCCGGTAACGACGAAGAACGTCAACGAGGCGCGCGCGTACTGCGTGAGCACCGGGAACGCAGAGCTCATGAAATGAAATGCGAACACGACCAGCGCGATGCCCAGCAGTGATTTGACGTGCACCATCCAGCCGCCGCTCTTGGGGAGCTGAATGGCGAAGGCCCCGACCGCAAAAAACGGGACGCCCAAGCCGAGCCCAAACGCGGTCATGGCACCCGCGCCCAGGGCAGGACTGCGCGTTTTTGCGATGAAAGTGAGGATCCCGGTGAGCACCGGGCCGGTGCAGGGCGTGGCGATCAGCGCGCAACCCATGCCCAGCAAGAAGCCGCCCTTGTAACCAATGCCGCCCATCACTGCCAGGCGATTGGTCAACGCGGCGGGCAGCGCGAACTCGAACGCGCCGAACATGGCGCTGGAGAGCACCAGGAACAACGCGGCGATACCCAGCACGACCACACGACTCTGCAGCACCGAGCCGAAGATCGCCCCGCTCATGCCGGCGCTCACGCCGAGCGGCACGAGCATGGCGACGATGCCGAGCACGAACGACGCGGACAGCGCCGCGCCTGCCCACCGGCTCTTGGCCTGCGAGGCACCGAAGATGCTGACCGTGACCGCGACCATCGGGTAAACGCAGGGCGTCAGGCTGACCACGAAGCCGCCAGCGAACGCCGCCAGCGCCGCGTACAGCGGGCCCTTTTCGACGGCGCGGGTGAACGCGTCGCTGCCTTCGGGCGCGGCGTGCGCCACGCTGGGCGCGAGAAAACACAACACGGCGAGCGCGCACGCGAGACCGAGCTGAACCTGGGCGTTGCGTAAAACCTTCACGACTTCTGTACTGGCGGAAGCGGGCAGGAGTTTCAAAACCGTGGGCGATTGTAGCCTATGGGACACGAGACTAGGCAGCGCCGCGCTGGCCAGAGCGCATGGCTCGAATCAGGCGCCGGGCGTGCGCAATTTCCCCGGACAAAGCCACCTCCAAGGCGACGCGTCCGCTGGTCGTGCGTTTCACGAACAGGCGTAAATATTGCCGGGCAGCGACGAAATCACCCTCTACGTAGGCGAGCTCGCCGAGCACGAACTGGCCATAGCCTTGGCCGCACGGGGCGTCCGTCAGGCGCTCGCGCAGGAGCGCGAGGTCTGGGCAGGCCTCGCCCGCGGCGTGCTTCGCCAGCCCGGCTTGCGCCAGATACAGGGGCTTCTCCGTGGTGCCCCAACGGGACGCGCGGAGCAGCGCGCCAGCGGCCTCTCTGAAGTGGCCCATGAGGTACAGAACGCTGCCCAGCGTCCACAAATGAAAGGCGCGGCGCGCGGGCGGGCTCACGCGGCTTGCCAAGCGCAGGTGCGCGACCGCACGCTCGCGGTCACTCAAGCCGAGACACGCGCGAGCCGCGTCTTGCCGGGCGACGTCGGGCATGATGTTGGCTTGAATCATCAGATCAGCGGCCTGCAGAGCTTCTTCGAAGCGCCGGGCCTCCATGTGCGAGAGGTACAGCTGACGTAGCAGGAGCGCGCGCGTGGTGCGGTCGACGCCAGCGCTGAACGCTAGCCCGCGCTCGGCGTACTTGGCGCGCGTTCCGGATGTCCGAGCGAGCGTCGCCTTCCGAAGCAAGAGCTCCGGAGTCGATCGCGGGGCGCTGCTCGGGCGAGTCCTGGGCATCTATTGAAGTTAGCAGCACCTGCACACACGTCCAGATTTCGGCGCTGGAGGCCCGCTCCGCGCCTAGGAATCCCGTACTCCCGGCCGCGCGTCGGTCGCGCGAGGCCGAGAAAATCCGCAGTTGCCCTGCAGCCGGGAAGCGGGCAAAAAGCGCGGACCGCATGCGCTCGCTCCGCTGGCTCACGTTTTCCTACTTGCTGCCTGCCCTCTCGTTTGGGTTCGGTTTGGGCTGCGGGCACCCGGCCTCCGACAAGGAGTGCCAAGAGATCGTGGAACGGATCGCCACGCTCGAGTTGGAAAAGAGCGGCGGCAGCACTGACGCCAAGTCCTTAGGCGCGCAGGTCGACGAGACCAAGAAGGCCTTGGCCAGCAACACGCTCAAGGACTGCGTCGGTAAGCGCATCACCGAGCGGGCCATGCAGTGCGTGCGCAGCGCCAAGACATCTCAGCAAATCGTCGACGATTGTTTTCGATGAGCGTTGGGTCGGCACGGAGCGCGCTCAAGGCGCTGCTCGCCGGCTCGCTGCTGCTCAGCGCGTGCAGCAAGCCACCATCGCACGACGAGTGTGACGCGCTGCTCGACCACTACGTCGAGCTCTTGGTCAACTCCGACCGTCCGGGGACGAACGCGGCCGAGCTGCATAAGCTGCAGATCCAAGCTCGCGACAAAGCCAAGGACGACCCCGAGTTCCGCGAGTGCAGCGCGCGCGTGTCTCGCCACGCGTTCGACTGCGCGATGAGCGCGCCGAACGCGGACTTGCTCGAGCAGTGCTTGCTCTGAGATTATTGAACTTCGATCCCCGCCAGTAGGCTGTTATTCACCACGCTGGTCACTTGAATGACGAAGGCGCCGCTCGCGTTTGCATTCACGGTGAACGGTTTGGCGATCGCTTTGTTCTTCGCGCCGGAGGCCGCGAAGATATCGAAATTGGTTAGTTTTTGCGCGCCGTTGAGACTGACATTGAACGTGCGTGAGCCAGCCGTGTCAAAGTAAGTCTCGGCGAAGTGCAGGCGCACCGTGTGACTCGAGCCCGCGGCAAAGCCCGGAATCGTGTAACTGAACGTGCCGAAGCGACTGGTCTGGTAGACCGCCGCCGGCGCGGGATTGGTCACACCGCTCAGATCGATGGTGTTGGCGTGGGTGTTCACCGTACCGCCGGTGAAGTCTGCGTCCGCAACGTAGGGAGCCGCTCCCGGACCTGCGCAGTCGATGGCCAAGCTCGAGCCTCCGGTGCCGCCACCAGCACCCCCGCCACCAGCGCCCCCGCCGCCCGAGCCCGTCGCGCCACCGGCGCCAGTCCCACCACTGCCCCCGCTACCTCCGCCACCGCTGCTGCCATCGGTCAGCACATTGAATTCGGAGATGCTCCACCAGCTGGTCGCCGCACCCGTCAGCACGACCTTGATGTAGCGCGCCGTCTGCGCGGGGAATTTGGCGGTCACCGAAACGCTGGCGCCCGTGCCAGTAGCAACGGCAGAGCCGAAGCTCGTGCCGTCGTTCGAGACGAATACCTGATAGCCGCGCGGGTAGTCGTTGGCGCCGCCCGCGTCGAGCTCCACTTCGTCGAAGCTCTTCGCCGCTTTCATGTCGACCGTGAAGGACATGCCGCTGGTCATGGCTGTGCCGGTGCTCCAGCGCGTCGCGGTGTTGCCATCGAGCGCGTTGGACGCAACATCCCCACCCGTTGGTGAGCCTACCGCGGTCCAGCCGGCGCGGCTGAGCGCGCTCTCGGCGTTGAGCGAGAACGCAGTGAGCTGACGGCCATTGTCGCCGATGTACACGACGCCGTTGGCGATAGTCGGTGTTTGCCAGTGAATCGCGCCGATGCCCGTGTTGTGCCAGAGCTCCGCGCCGGTCGTCGGGCTCAGCGCGTGAAAGTTATTGGCAGAGGCGTAGTAGAGAACATTGTTGGCGATCGCGGCTCCGCCTCCTCCTCCACCCGCGTGCCACATGGCGATCAGCGTGGGGTTGCCCGAGCCGTCTACCGACATGCGGAAGGCGTTGATGCCGTTTGCAGGGCTGACGACAAACACCCATGTGCTGTTGTCGGCCGGGTTGATCCACGTCGAGGTCGGGTTCTGGTTCTCGCCGCCGGTGGGGAGCGCGGTCTGTGAGATTTCCCCGCCCACGTGAGCAGGGCCGCCCTGGCCGCTCATGTTGTCCAAGTTGATCAGACGAACCAGCTGGTCCTTACCGCTCTGCGCGGCGAGGTGCGGGTATTTGCTGCCGTTGTTCACGAGCACCAGCATGTTGGTGCTGCCTAGATCTTTGTCGGCGTTTTGCAGCGCTTGGTAGTTACTCGGCGTGTAGCTGTCGACGGGACCGCCGTTGATGCCAGTTCCGTCTGGATTCAGAGCCAATAGCGAATCACCCCAAAGGTGCGTCGCGGGGTTGTAGGTGCCATTGCCGGTGGCGACGTACAAGCGCGCCGTCGCAGGGTCGAAGGTCAGCCCGGCTTTGGCCCAGATGCCGGATTTAGCCGACGAGCAATCCGGCGACGCGCTGAAGTGAATCGTCTGATCGCTGCACATGTCGTTGAACACGTTCTGGCTGCCGGTGTTCAAGTTTACGGTCGTGACGTGGCCTTGATAGTCCCCACCGTCGCCGTCGTAGCCGCCAGTGCCCATCCATAGGTAGGTGACTCCGCCCACGGTCGCGATGGTCATCGCGGTGCCGCCCTTTTCGACCGCCGGCTTCAGCGTGAACAGCTCCGGCCAACCATTGCCAATGACTTCCGTCCCGTCACCGACCGCGTACTTGTGTAGGTGACCGTCGAGCCCGGTGCTGTACACGTAGTTGCGCGACGGCTCGATCGCCGGAGAAGACATCGTGATCTGCGAACCCGAAGGCTGGTGCGACCAGAGCGTGCTGCCCGTGTACGCATCGAACGCCAGGATCACGCCGGTGCGCGTGGTGACGTAAGCAACGTCGTGGACGCCGCTGGGTGTGGTCACGTTGGTCAAGATCACCGGCGCGCCTTCGATTGTTTCAGGCAGCGAGAGCTTGAATAGTTGCTGTAAGCCGCCCACGTTCTGGGGCGTGATTTTTGTTTCGAGCGTGTTGTTTCCGCTGTGTCGCGAATCCCCGCCGAATTGCGGCCAGTCGTAAAGACCCGTCGCCTGTTGGCTGAGCTCGCGAACGTCAGACTGCGGATCGGCATCGCCCGCGCCGCGGTTGGTACCGCATGCCCAAACGACGAGCGCGAGCGCCCCTGCGCCCGCGGCGATAATCTTCGTTCTACCCGATCCCAAGCTCAGACGTCGCGACATAGGCTTTTCTCCAATAGCGTGAGCGCTGCAGTGCGCAGCGCGGCGAGAGCACACCCTCGGTGCTTTGGCGCGCCAGCGAGTGTACGCGGGATCAACGAGCCGTTTCGCTAAATGCCACGGCCAAAAGTCGATCTCAGCGCCTCAAAAACGCCACACCGTTGCGCGGATTCGCTAAAGGTATTTAGAGAGCGCGGCGACTGCGGCAGAAACGTCGGGGCGCGCGCTCATGAAACCGGCGAATGGGTCGCCGACTTCGAGCACGCGGCCGGGCAGGGTGAGCATGCTGAAGCGCGAAGTGTCGAGCGCGACGTGCAGCTCTTGCCATGAGATGGGCGCGGACACCGTAGCGCCAGCGTGCGCGCGCACCGAGTAAGGAGCAACGATGGTGCGCGACGGCCCGGTTTGCCCCGTGTCCACGTACACGCGCGAGCCGCGCTGACTGACGCGCCGTTCCATCGTCGCGATGGTCGGGTTCTTGTCCGTGATCAGGCGCCCGAGCAGCTCGACCAAGAGCTTGGCGGTGTCGTAATTCACGCCCGGGCCCATCGGCACCAGCACGTGCAGCCCTTTTTGCCCCGAGGTCTTCGGAAACCCGACCAGCCCCACGTCGTCCAAGATCGCCCGCAGATCGAGCGCCAAGCGCACGGCATCCGAGAACGGACGATCGCCGAGATCGAGGTCGACGGTCAGAAAATCGCATTGGTCGAGCGAGCCGCGCTGCGCGGCAAGCACGTGCAGCGGGATACAGCCCAAGTTTGCGATGTGCACCAAGGCGTCCGCGCTATCGACCAAGAACAGCGTCTTCTTCTGGCCGGCTGGGTCGTCTTCGTCGACCAGCTCGATGCGCTCGATCCAATCTGGTGTGCCGACCGGTACGTTCCATTGATAAAAGTGTTTGCCGGCAATGCCGTCAGGATAACGCACGAGCACGACGGGGCGCTCGTGCAAAAACGGCAGCATGACTTCGGCGATGGACGCGTAGTACGCGCATAGATCGCCTTTCGTGTAGCCTTCGTCGGGCCAGAAGACTTTGGCTGAGTTCGTGATTGCGACGCGCGTCGTCGCGCTGCCGGCTTGGGGTGGGCTGGGGTTTTCGGGCGGTAACGCGGGGGCTTCCTCAATCAATTCATCCGGCGGCGCAGCGCGGCAGTCGCCGGGGCTGAGGTCCGTGCGCAGACCTTGAAACACCGGCGCGCGCAGGCGTGCGTCGCTTTCCGTGAAGCCCAAGAACCGTACACTGACGACGAGCTCTGGGCGTACCCACTGTGCGCCTTTGGCGTCCTCGGGCGGGCTGCCCTGAGCCGGGAATTCAGCCACGCGCAGGCCTTGCAGCGTCTGCTCCAGCGAGCTCAACGTGGCAGCATCGAGCCCACTGCCCACCCGCCCCCTATAAAGAAGACGCCCCCCCGAATACATGGCCACGCACAACGCTCCCAGCGGACCGCGGGCACCCTTGCCAGGCATGAATCCGATCACGACGAACTCGTCGTCGCGCTCGGTTTTGATCTTGACCCAATCTTCCGTGCGCCGTGGGCCGTGCCGATACGGTGTGTCCGCGCGCTTGGCCACGACGCCCTCCAGGCGCTGTGCGCGGCACAAGTCGAACAGCGCCTGACCATCGCCCTCGAGATGATCGAGCGCGCGCACGTAGCCTTTGCCGCGCACCAGCTTCATCAGCAGGGATTTGCGCGCGGACAGCGGGAGAGGCCGTAAATCGAAGTCGTTGAGCGCGAGCAAGTCGAAGACCAGATAACTCACTGGGACTTCGTTCATGGCCGTTTTCACGTCCAGCGGACGCTCGGCGTGGATGCGCGGTGCGATGCGCTGAAAGCTGGGGCGCCCCTGCTCGTCGAAGGCCACGACCTCGCCGTCGAGGACCACGCGCTCGGGAGCCAGCGTGGCCACGGCGCGCGCGATTTCCGGGTAGCT
>Ga0210392_10001316_pt1 | contig 13341 bp, 13 predicted proteins | sample IncBWC30OmetaG_FD_161057 | JGI IMG/M metagenome (GOLD analysis project Ga0210392, IMG submission 161057) | Forest soil microbial communities from Barre Woods Harvard Forest LTER site, Petersham, Massachusetts, United States - Inc-BW-C-30-O ...
TTGCTCTTATGACCAACAGGCGCGGCATTGGGCGTGCAATCAACTCGTCTGCTACCCGCCGTGACCCCCCGCGGCGTGACAAGGATTCGAGCACGCCCGTTCCAGCATTCGAAAACGGCGCTCCCGCTCCCGCGCCGCCCTTAGCTTTGCTTCTGCTGACCGATCCCGCCGAAAGTGCTAAGTCGGATTTCCGACATAGCTTCGGCCTGCGCGTGCCCCTCGGTCCGCATTGGTCACCTCCCTAACAACAAAAGCCCCATTTGTTACTGGATTTAATCGGCGGGATACTGACGCGCGCGAAAGAATCGATTGGGCCGATGTTGGCAAATTTGCGCGACGGCGAGCTGTACCGCACCGCGAATGTCGCTACGGATCGCCTTCGTGGTCGAGCGGCGTGAGATTGACACTATTCACTCGGGCGTGCGTGCGCGATGCCAGAACGACTTCACGAATGGACGCGCTGACGAGCCTGGGAGCATCCCATTGGATGCAATGATTACTGTTGGCTGCCACGACCTGGACTGAATTTGTCGAGAGATGAGAAAGCTGGCTTTGCATTTCATGCCAGTTACGAAGCATCGACGTGACCTGCTCGGTGGGCGTTCCAGGAGGGGATTCTTCTTTCCCTCGCGTGAGAACTACGAGCGGCTTGTCGCCGATCGATTGGCTGGAACGTCGCATGTCGTCGAGGCCCGAGACAAGCGTTTCATAGTCGAGCCCCTCTGGAAGCTTGCGTAGCTGGTCACGAAATTCGACGAGCGCGGCTTGGGGCATGAGCGCCCAGTAGCGAGAAGGTTGGTCGGCCGTGACTGCGTCGACGAGGACCATTCCCGCCACCTCGTCGAGATGCTCGCTCGCGAAGAGTCTTACGTTCATGCCGCCCATGGAATGGCCGACGAGAACGTAAGGGCCGTCCAACTGCGCCTTGGCGAGGAGGGCATAGAGCTCGCGCGCCATCTGCCGATTCGTGTGGGGCTTCGAATTCGGAGCAGCGCTGTATCCCATTCCCGCGCGATCGTAGACGCACGCGCGCGTGAGCTCGCGAATCCCTGGGAGAACGTCGCGCCAGACACCGCCATCATTTCCGAGCCCGGAGTCCAGCACGACGATGGGCGTTCCCTCTCCGACACAATGAATGTGCAGTGAGGTGCCGCCGACTGCGACGACGCCGTCTGTGATCACCGTACGGTTTGCCGCAGGAGGAGCCGAGGCGGGGCGCGCGGACTGACAGCCCAAGAGGAGCGCGAAGATCGAAATGACGGGAACCAGGACCGGCCAACTTCGATAAGCCATGGGTTGAGCGCGGGGATTCTCGCCCGTTCGTGCCGAGGTCGCTCTCTTCATTTTCCTCTAATTAGCTCCGTCTTCGCCGCGCGATACTGGATTTGCGTCGCTTCGATGCGCCGCGGAAATTCACCGGCGCCTCCTAGCGGCCGCGTCACACAGCCAGTTGTCGTGGCTACCACCCATATTCCCCGGGGAATGTCGCCCAAAGTCCGCCCCGTCTACGAAGTCCGCGACGCTTCGGACGCGAAAGCGACCTTCCACGCCTCCAGCGACAGGTCCACTGGGGGCACGACAGCGGACCCGGCGACCACTCCGTCCATGAAGTCTCGGAACCGTCCGCCAAAGTTAGGTCGCGCGATCCTCCAGGCGGCTCGCCAGCCGGGGCTTCTCGCTGAGAGCCGAGCGCCAGCAACGACGGTTTCGAACGCGTCGTCGTTCAACAGTCCTTCTTCACGTTGATAGAACGAGTCTTCGAAATGGAAGAAGAGCGCGCGGCAGAGGTTGATGAACTGGCTCAGTTCAGTTTGAGTGATCGCCTGAGGGCTCCCCGAACCGTGAAGCCATGCGTCCGCCACGGCGGGGTCCGCGAGCGCCAGGTGCAGCTCAACGGTGCGCGAGACGCGGCTGTGCCTAATCGAGATTTGCTGATTGCGCTCTGTCTGCCTAACTTGAAGCGCGAGGTAGATTAGCGAGATCAGTACAGCAAAGCCGCTAACGAAGCTTCCCAAAGACGCAAGAACGGAAAGTGACATTGAGGTCTCCATCGTTGAGTTGATCGGGGAGACTAGGCGGAGCTGACGCCGATGTCGTGGGGCGAAGCTGGCCGCGCTGCAATGCCACTGCGAAGTGAGAAGAGCCAGAGCCGAGCCACCACGGGAGTAGTTCTCGCAGACGTCGTCGTAGCTTGGCTTGGCGCGACACGTGAGTGACCCTTCGACGTCTTGGTGGATGAAATCGGCTTTTGCACGTCGTGCCCGCCTGCCACCAACGAAAAAAGTGTTCAGTTGACAGCGAGCTCCTGCCTGAAGAAGATTCGCGGCGAGGCAACTAGGCATGAGTGAAATGGGCGGTCGGCTTGTGGTATGGGCTGTAGTTGGACTGGCGGTCGGGTGTGGCGGCTCCGCGTCGTCGGACACGTGCGCGAGCGGCACTCACTTGGAGCACGGCCAGTGCGTCGTCACCGTGGACTGTGGTCCTGGTACGATGCTCGTCGCAGGGGCCTGCCTCCCGGGCGACGGTAGTGCGGGCGCTATCGGTAGCGGCGTGCAATGCGGACTGGGCACCGAGCTGGTGGGCCAGGAGTGCTTGCCCGCCAGGGGCGGAGGTGGCTCGGGATCTGCGGGGCGCAGTGGCGCGTCGGGTGCCGACGCCGGCGCCTTCGGTGAGGCCGGCGAGCGCGGAATGGCTGAGAGCGGCAGCGCCGGTGAGGGTAGCGAGCCCGTAGCGCTGTCGTGCGGTGCGGGAACGATCCAAGTCGGAAATGTTTGTCTGCCCGACGACAATGGCAGCAACCCCGAACCGGAAGACGGGGGCATACCGAGCTACATCGTTCGCGTTGGAGTCACGAGCGTCGGCGCGGACGGTTACTCGGCGGTCCCGGTTTTCGTGATCGGCACGAACCCCAACTATGAAGCTGCGAATGATTCCGTCGTACTAGGCTTGGAGCGGCCAGGCGCTGGCGCCCTATCGATCACGGCGTTGAAGCCCGGGCCAAGCGGGACAACGCTGTATTTCACACCGTGCAGTACTGCGAACAACGCCTTCTGCGCGGGGGCACAGCGCGTGACATTGGCCAGCGCGAGCGCGCCCACGCTGGTGATCGCGCAGAGCCAAGAGTTTACCCTAGTGGCGCCCACGGGTGTAGGCTCGGATTCGCCGTGCTTGGCTGGTGGCAACGTTCTGTTCTTCAATGGCGACGCCGGTTCCTATATCTATTCGGGCATAGAGACCGTGACGTTGGGTGCGTGGTCTGGGACTGCAACGTCAAGCCAAGTGCACATCTCCGTCGACCCGACCGATTCGGGACAGGGTCTTTGGTGGGACCTCTATTTCGACGCTTCGAAGTTGCAGAATCCCGTACTCCAAGCTCAAGTCTACGAGGGTGCAGAACGTTGGCCGTTCCAAGACTCGGGCCACCCGGGGTTGGACGTCAGCGGAGACGGCAGAGGCTGCAATACAGTCAGCGGCCGGTTCGAAATCCAAGATCTCAAGGTGAGCAATGGCACGCTGCAGTCTTTCACCGCGACTTTCGAGCACCATTGTGAGGGCGCGGCGCCCGCGCTTCGCGGCTGTGTGCACTACGGCCAGTAAACAGCAGGCAGGTGTAGCTCACCTGGCGAGATCTTCGTACCTGCCGCGAAGGTGAGAAGAGGCGCGAGCCAACCATCGGCTCGCGAACCTGGGCAACGAGAATGACGTGCATCCGGCCTACGATGCGGCGGGTGTCGATCGCTCCCTCGTCCGCTGGATGATCAACCCGACGCCGAGCGAACGACTGCGTCACGTCCAGAGTACAATATCGTCTACGCGCTATCTGAACCAAACATCGGTCGGCTAGAGCTTGCGCTGACGGAGCTCGGCGCGGTGTGGCATCCGACGCTGCTCGCGCGCTCGATGAGCCCACATTCTCGACCTTTCGCCGAGCCCCTTGAAAGAGCGTGGCTAAGTCGGATTTCGGACTCAGCGCGACGCGCGCGAACCCCTCGACGCGCATCGCTCACCTGCACCCAGTAACAAAAGCCCCAGTCGTTACTGGACTTAATTCACTTTGCGCGCCCTAGGAGAAGAGTTTCGAACCGCAGCGAGCTATCTGGGCTGAAGGTAGGTGGCCATGCGTTGTGCGTGGTCCGCAAGCCCCGGAGATACGCGCGCTACGAGAGCCGGATTTGCTGCCTCGAGCATCAAAGATTGTCCATGTAGGGCAGCATCGGCCAACGTTGGCGTGTCACCGAACAGGAAGCGCTGCTTCTCCAGCGTAGAAAAGGATGGTGCCAAAAGTTTCGCGGCTCGGCCAATCAACATGTCTCGGTCGCGCAACCATGAATCGATGCAGCCGGGTCCGAACTTCCGCTCCTTGTTCATGGTGTAGAGCGCTCGATCGCTGGCCGTGGGCCATTGGTGGCGGGTGTCGGGCGACCCGACGCGAAATAATAGATCCTCCACGGGCCCATCGATGAAGTCGGCATAAGCCCAGATTGGTCCCTCCAGCGGCGACGGTACGAGCCAGCCGGCGTCTGGGCGCGCCAGCAGATGTTCGCAGATAGCGCGCGACTCGACGATCGGTTGGCCGGAGTCCACCAGCACCGGTACCCAAACGTAGCCTCCTGTTAATTCCGCGAGCTCGTTCCGCTCGCCATAGCTGACATCGACGACCTCGTACCGCAGGCGCAACAAATCGAGCAGTGTTTGGACCTTGCGAGCGTACGGGCTGTGCCGAAATCGATAGAGCTTCATCGCTCCCTCTGCTTTGCGCGGAACTGCCCGCGCGGCAATGAGATCCCACGTCTCATACGGCCCTTTCTATCGGCGCCGACGCGCCCATTCTGTCAACCGCGGTCGTCGCCGCGTGATGGCCCTCGCGCGGGAACACGGCGTCGAACCGAAAACCAAAATAGGGCTCGTAGAACTTGCTGCTGACGAGGTGAATACGCGAGGCGAGCTGCAGCACGGCGCGGGTCCCGTGTCGCACCAGGGAAAGGACCCGGAGTCGCGCGAGCTCGCGGCACATGGCTTCGGTCGGCAGAGCTGCTTCGATACAGGCATAGCAGCGCTTCTGCGGAGTAGAACCCTGCGCCAGAGTGAACCGGTAAGCTGCGGCACGGTCGATTGGGCCCACGGCTGGGGTTGCCTTTGCCCCGTGGTGGACCCGATCCATACTTGTGTTACAAATAACAGGTGATCAAGCTTGAGTGGGATCGCAAGAAGGCGGCAGCCAACGCGCGAAAGCACGGAGTGAGTTTCGAGGAGGCCGCAACATGCTTCGACGACCCGCGAGCATGTTATCTGCGGAACGAAGCTCCGTCCTACGAAGACCGCCTGATACTGATCGCACTTTCATCGAAGCGGCGGCTGCTGTTCGTCGTGCACGCCGAGGTCGGGCGAGACGCGGTCCGCATCATCAGTGCGCGCAAGGCGAGTCCCGCGCAGAGGAGAATCTATGATGAAGAACTGGACTGAAAAACGCGTCGATCGCAGGTCATGGAAGCGAGTGCCCGGCAACCCTTTTGCCGATTACGATCGCAGGGACGGCATAGCGCTCTGGTCGCTCTGGGAGATGCCCTCTTCCTCCGTCGGCAAGCTCGTTCGCCGCGGGCCTGGTCGCCCTCGGCGCAAGCCGACCTCGGTGCGGAGTGTTCGGCTTTCCGTCGAGGTCTGGCAACGTTTGGAAGCGGAAGCAGCTGCCGCGAAAACCAGCGTCAATTCACTAATCGCCAAGCGTGTGGGCAAACAGCGCCTGGGCAGGTAGCTGCTGAGGCTATCGCCATCCGCGCTTCCACCCGCCCCTCAAAAACCAACCAACGTTGGCCTTTTGCAGCTCTAGCGCGCCCCGTAGGATTCGAACCTACGACCCTCGGATTCGAAGTCCGATGCTCTATCCAGCTGAGCTAGGGGCGCGAAGGAACGCCATCCAAGTGAGAGGTGCGTGGGCGGTCAAGCGAAATTGCTCGGGGCTTCGCGAGGTGCGGAGATTCTGGCTATGCGACCGTCGGCTTTGTGCGCAGGGAGCACGCGCTCGACGTGCGCTCGAAGGGGTCGCGGTGGAAGGAGCGCGGCTGACTTACTGATTGAGCGCCGAGCCGCGGGATCAGCCGGTGAGCTCGAGGCGGCCGATCCAGCTGGTCTTGCCACCTTGGATTGCGCAGCGCGCGACTTCTCGGAGTAGCCCGCCGCTCGGGCCATCGGACACCCGCAACGTCGGCTCGAGCCAGAACGAGCCCACCCGCGCGTCATCGAGGATGCGCACCACGTCGTAGTGGCCGCGCTTGACACGCACGATGCGGAAGGTGCTGCCCGCCACTTGAACCATACCTTTGACAACGAATTGCATCTGGTTCCTTAAGCCCCCCAGCGCCGCTAATGATTAACTCTAGAATCCGGTTTTGTGAAGAAGAAATCCGCGGCCACGCCAAGATGTGACGCGTTCGACTCAGACCGCCCAAACTTCGCAACACGACAGAAACGGTTCCGTCGATGGAGCGCAACGCAGTCTGCGCCCGATGTCTCGTATCGCGACACCACTTTGCGCGCAGTCCGAAGTTTACGCCGTAGGTATTTGGTCACTGTGATCTCGGGCGACCTACCAGTGATCATTTGTGTAAGTGGTCTGGTTCGACCGCTGGGTACATTTCCGAAGGCAAGCGATTCCGCGCTCAAAAGACCTATGTGCCTGGACTGATTTGCCGGTCGACAGGGCGCCCTTCGCGCGGCCGGGAATGTCCTGCTCTTAGGCCTCGTTGCTGGGGGACTCGACGCTCGTCGCGTTGGGCTCATAGTTCGGACGCCATGAAGATCGAGATTTTCTCCGATGTAGCCTGCCCCTGGTGCTTTATCGGTAAGCGGCGGCTGGAGCGCGCATTGAGAGCGGCCAATATACAACCGGAGCTCCACTACCGAGCGTTTGAGTTGCAGCCCGGGCTGCCCGCCAATGGCGTTCCCGCTGAAGACTTTTTCGCGCGCAAGTTTGGTGGCAAGGAGCGCATGAAGGGCATCTTCGAGCGCGTCGTTCAGGTGGGGCGCGAGGAAGGCATCGCGTTCGACTTCGAGAGTCAGAAGCGCGCGCCGAATACCGAGCTCGCGCATCGCGTGATCTATTTTGCCGGTACCCAGGGCCAAGCGACGCCCACGGTGGAAGCGTTGTTTCGCGGTTACTTCGAGCAAGGTCTGAATCTGTGCGAGCTGAGCGAGCTCGTATCCGCGCTCGAGCGCGAGCACGTCGCGCTCGACAGCGGCGAGCTCACGGAAGCCATGGTCGCCGGTGTGGGCAAGGAAGAGGTCGCGAGTGATTTGCGTTTGGCGAGCGAGTACGGCATCGGCGGGGTGCCTCTATTCATTTTCGATCAGCGCTACACTGTCGAAGGCGCGCAGCCGCTCGAGCACTTCACACGCCTGATCGACAAGCTTCGAGCCGAAGACACCCCGCATTTGCGCGCCCAAATGCCGCTCTGACCGGGCCAGTCCGCGAAATCTCTCTGGAGCGCTAGCCTTCCTCCGGCTCGGATGGCTAGCGTGTGCCGACAATGGGCACGTCCTCGGTTCGTCCGCCGTCCGCAGAGGCCGTCCCGCGCCTGCACATCCGCGATCCGGACGCTTGGTTGGCTTGGGTCGCTTGGGCGGTGATCGCGTTTTGCGCGATTCAGATTCTGACTTACTCGTTCGGTCGCGATCAGAGCATCTACGCCGTGGTGGGCGACGGCGTGCTGCACGGCAAGATGCCGTACAAGGACCTTTGGGACTTCAAGCCGCCGGGCATCTTCTTGGTGTACGCGCTCGCGCAGGCTCTGTTTGGGCGCGGCATGGTCTCGGTGCGCGTTCTCGAAGTGGCGGGCATGCTCGGCCTGGTCTTCGGCTTCATGCGCTTCGCCGACACCTTCTTCGAGCGCCCGCGCGCGGGTTTGGTGGGCGGCGCAGTCGCCGCGCTGATTCACGCTCAACTCGACTTTTGGCACACCGCACAGCCGGAAGTGTTCGGCGGCTACCTCTCGTTTGCCGCCTTGATTTTGGCGACCACGCGCTTCCACCCGAAAAAGCGCGTCTGGGTCTGGCTGGGCACGGGCGTCCTGTTCGGGATCGCGTTTCTATTCAAGCCCCCACTCGGGGGCGGCGCATTCGTGTGTGGCGCGTATCTGACCAAGCGCGAGCAACAACGCGTCGGCGGGGCGGTACGTGCTCTGTACGCGATGGTCGTGCTCGGGCTCGGCACGGCATTCCCCATCTTGCTATGCGCGTTTTGGTTCTGGGCGCGCGGCGCGTGGCCCGCGTTGCACTGGACGCTCGCCGAGTTCACTCCGGGCTACACGGCGATCGGCTGGCGCGATCGCCAGGCCGCGGGGATGCTGTACTACGCGCTCGAAGAAGCGTTCTTCAAATTCTCCGCCCTTGCCGCCGCAGGTGTGCTGGCCATGGCGGCGATTACACCGATCCACAGCCGCGAACGAGAAGGCACGTTCCTGGTGCTCGGCATCACCGCCATGCAGATCGCGGGCGTGGCGATGCAGGGCAAATTCTTTCCGTACCACTACGCCGCCAGCTTGCAGCTGATCGGGTTCATGGCCGGCCTCGGCCTGTACAAGCTGTGGCGGCTGTGCGTGGGCGGCGGCCTGGGCGGCGCGCTCGCCTTCGCGTCATTCGTCGTGATCGCCGCCGAAATGCGCACTGCCACGCGGGACCTGCCACAAGAGTACGCGGAGCGCGCGCTGATGCGTCTGAAGTACGCGCTGCGAATCCCGCCGTACACCACGCGCGAGGCAATCGATAAAGACTGCTCGTACGTCGCAGACTTCAACCTGTCTGCCGACCGCGACGTAGCGCTCGAGGTGCGCTCTCGCACGAACAGCAAGGATCCGATCTTCGTCTGGGGCTTCGAGCCGGCCATTTATTGGTTCGCCGAGCGCCCGCCCTCCTCGCGCTTCATCTACGACGTAGCCCAGCGCACTGAATGGCAGAGAGGCTATGCGCGCGCAGAGTTACTTCGCGATCTAAACGCGCACACGCCTGCCGTGATCGTCGTGCAGCACAATGATGTCTTCCCGGCGGTCACCGGCCACGCTTGGGATTCGCACGACGAGCTTCCGGGCTTTCCCGAGCTCGCCGGCTTCATCGAGAACGGCTACGAGTACGTGAAGCGCATCGAAGACTTCGACATCTATCAACGGGGCACAGCCCCGCCCCAAACGAGTGAGTTGTTTGGAGTCCCCCCCAGGTTTCGGGGCCCCAACCCGAAAACGCGCAAGGTCGGTAGCTCAACGCTGCGCTGCGGATTTTTCCGGGGTTTTTCCGGCCAATTTGCTGGCTAAGTCGAGCAGCGTCACATCCCAGCTCATATTCAATTCTTCTTGGGTTTTGCGGCTCAGCGCGGCGCAGTCGTCCCGGCCCAGCCGCTTGAAGTCGGGGTACGATTCGCAGCGTCCGCCGCCGGGCGCGATGAAAATGTCCGTGCCGTCCACGCCCGAGCCGTCGATGCGCGAAGCGTGCCCAACGCGCTCGGGGACCAACGATTGCCCGATGAAAGAGCCGGGTCGCTTGAGCCCGAACAAATGCGCGATCGTCGCGCCGATATCCACTTGGCCGCCCAAGCTATGCACCACGCGCGGCGCGGCATGCAAGCGCTCGGGCAGCACGACGAAGAGTGGGATCTGCTTGGTCGTATAATCGCGAATTGCCAAGCGCCGTTGCGTCTCGGCTGACAGGTCCGTATCGACCTCGAGCGAGGCACTGAACTTCATGCGCGAATCGTGATCGCCGTAGATCACGACGGTCGTGTTTTCGAGCAGGCCGTCTTTCCGAAGCTGCCCGAACAGCTGCTCGATGGCCTCGTCGTTGTAGCGCATCGAGTGCAAATATCCGCCAAAATCCGAGCTATCGATCAGGCCCAGGTTCAACTTGCGCTCGGCGGCCGGCACGTACTGGTAGGGCCCGTGCGAGGTGAGCGTGATCAGCATGCTCACGAAGGGCGTCTTCAACTTCTCGATACGCGGCACCACGCGCTCGAAGAACAATTTGTCACCGATGCCCCAGCCGAGCTTCGGACCGTCGCCCAGCTCACCCTTGAACGCGGTCTGATCGAAGCCGTACTTCGGGTACAAGACGGCGCGGTTCCACATGCCCGCTGCGTAGGCGTGCCCGGCGAAGGTCGTATAGCCCTGCTCTTTGAAAGCGTGTAGCAGCGTCACGAAGTGATTTTCGTCGCGCCGAAACGCGACCGAGCCTTGCGGGATCGGGAATTGCGAGTTGAGCACCATGTACTCGCAGTCGGAGGTCGAAGAGTCGCCCGTCTCGTCGTACAGGTGGTCGAAGAACCAAGCGCGATCGCGCAGCCGATTCAGAAATGGGGTCAGCTCTTGGCCGCGGTCGTGCGCGCCGATGACCCACTTTTGCATCGCTTCGACCTGCAAAATCAGCAAATTCGTGCCGCGCGCGACGCCGAAGTCCGGATCGCTCGTGCTCTCTTGAGCGCGCGCTTGGTGGTAAGCGCGAACCTTCGCAAACTCGGCGTTGGTGATGGTGCCGTGCTCGCGCGCGTCGCGGATCGAGCGCGCTACCTCTTTGATGTGCGCTACGACGATGCCCGAATCCTGCACCGCGTCCGTGCCGTTGAGCACTTTCCACGAGCGGTCACTATCCATCCAACCCCGCACGATGCCCGGGATCGGCAGGATGAACGCGAGGCACGTGACCACGAGCAGTAAATCGATGGCACCGCGCAGCGCGAGCGGTGCTTCACGCCTCGGCGCCTTGGGCCACAGGAACGGCAGCGCGACGCTCGCGGCGAGCACCGGCAGCAGCCAAGCGTCGCGGCGCTGCGTGTACTTGATGACGATGTCGCGCACGTCCCAGATCTGACCGCCCGCACCGATCGCCAAAACGGGCATGATATTGCCGAAATAACGCAGATAAATCAGATCTCCGAATACGATCAGCAAAAATAGCGCCATCACCGGGCCGAAGCCGCGCGGCCGATACACGCCAGGGATGAGCGCGACGGGCAACGCGAACACTGCCGCAGAGAAGAACGCCGCGCGCTTGAAGCCGTTCCAGAGCTCCAAGTCCACCAATGACAGCGACAAGTAGATGATCGACAGTCCGATCAGATAGGCACAGGGCACGAGCAGCGCCTCGGCCAGCAAGCGCGCCCACACTGGCGCTCGCCAGCGGAGCAGTCGGAGCCCAAGCCCGAGCGCGAGCATGACCGCGCACACCTTTATCAGCAGCGGCTGCTCGAAGCCCTGGTTGAGCGTGTTGGGGAACGCCTCCGGCCAATGATTCGCGTCGAGCGTTCGATAGACGAAGTACGCAGAGCCCAAGGCAAAGAGCGCCAGCAGCCCGCATAGCGCACTATTCCGAAAGCGCTTCGGAATTCGCGCCGCCAAGGCGTCGCGCGTCTTCGCCAAGCGACCGATCGTGAGCAGTGACAGGACGACAGCTGCGAGCAGCAGCGCGGCGTCCACGCTGACCAGCGCGCGTTGTAGCGTGGCCACGTCTTCGGGGCGGAAATCCTGCGTCATGAACGGCTCGAGCCGGAGCATAGCCGCAGCCCTATGTGGTATGCCAATGGCCGGAGAAATACTTGTGATCGTCTCGCGTGCTCCTGTTCGGTTCTCGCTCGGTGGCGGCGGCAGCGATCTGCCGAGCTACTACCAGCGCTACGGCGGCTTCGTGGTGAGCGCGGCCATCGATCACTATGTGTACGTCACGGCGAACCGGCGCTTCTACGACAGCATCCGTCTGGCCTACTCCGAGACCGAGATCACGCCCGACGTGGCCTCGATCCGGCACCCGATCTTTCGCGAAGCGCTGCGCATGGCGGGCATCGAGCGCGGCATCGAGCTGACCAGCGTCGCGGACTTGCCCTCGAATAGCGGCCTCGGTTCCTCGAGCAGCTTCACGGTCGCGCTGCTCAACGCGCTCTACACGTACAAACGTAACTTCGTGTCCTCGGCGCGCTTGGCCGAAGACGCCTGTCAGCTCGAGATGGAGCGCTTGGGTGAGCCGGTCGGCAAGCAAGACCAATACATCGCCGCCTTCGGCAACGTCACCGCGCTGACCATCGACACCGACGGCACCGTGCACGTCGAGCCCGTCCCCGTACGCGACGAAGTGCTGGACGAGCTGCAGAACAACCTGCTCATCATGTACACGGGCATCGAGCGCCCCGCGAAAATCGTGCTGCGCGAGCAAGGCGAGCGCGTCGTCAGTAACGACCCCGCTACGGTCGAAGGCATGCACCGCATCAAAGCCCTCGGGCATGAAGTGTATGACCTGCTCGTCAAAGGCGAGGTCGATCGCTATGGCGAGCTCTTGCATGAGCATTGGCAACACAAGAAGAAGCTGGCCAGCAAAATGAGCGACGAACGACTCGACGAGTACTACGACGCTGCGCGCCGCGCTGGCGCCGTCGGCGGCAAGCTGATCGGAGCCGGTGGCGGCGGCTTTTTCATGCTCTACGTTCGCCCCGCCGAAAAACGCGCAGTCCTCGAAACGCTCACCGCGCGCGGCCTGCGCCCATTGCGCTTCGGCTTCGATCTCGACGGCGCCAAGATCGTCGCCAACTTGCACCGCGGCCGCTGAATCCTACGGGGCGCGCAACGCGAACTTGATCCAATAACGACTAGGACTGTGGTTGCACGGGGCGAGTGATCGATGCGGATAGAGAGGGTGCGCGCGGGTCGAAGCTATGTCGGAAATCCGACTTAGCAGCGCACTTTTGATGGCGGGGCGAACGCGAGCATCGCCGCTTTTTGAATGCAGGAGCGGCCGCGCTCGAATGCCGATCTGAACGTTGACGTTCGCGGCGGCCAAGGAGATGTCGCCGAGGGCGACATCCGGCTCAGTGCCCGCGTCATTGAGGCATTATTTGACGGTCACCGATCGCGACTGAGACACGCCGCCTTCGGCCTCACGGTGCGAGTGATGCCGTATCACGCTTCGATCTGCGCAGCGCCCACACTACTAGACCCAGCGTCAGTAAAAATAGTGGGATCGAGAAGCGCAGCGTGCGCGGAAAATAGCGGAAGGTGACCTGCGCGACGTCGCCCGTCAGGCGTGTGGCGACGAGCCCGTTGTACTCGATTGCGGGCTCGCCGTTGGCGCGCCAGCTCGGCTCGTAGTTCATATTGTACACGACTAGCGTGCCGGCCCTGGCTCCCGCGACGCGCACGACGGCGTGGTTCGGTGACCAGTCGGTAATGTCGGCGGTGCCTGCGCCGCCTTCGATGTAGACTCGCCCGCGGTAGCCCGGAGCATCCGCCGCCATCGCGGCCGGCTTGAACTCGGTGGCCACGCCGTAGCACTTGATGACGCCCGTGTTGGCCATCATCGATAGCAACATGGGTGGCGCCC
>Ga0210392_10001317_pt1 | contig 13336 bp, 5 predicted proteins | sample IncBWC30OmetaG_FD_161057 | JGI IMG/M metagenome (GOLD analysis project Ga0210392, IMG submission 161057) | Forest soil microbial communities from Barre Woods Harvard Forest LTER site, Petersham, Massachusetts, United States - Inc-BW-C-30-O ...
AGTTGTCCCTGCCGGTGGCGCAGCCGGCGAAATGGACGGCCGAGACACCGAACCTTTACACCACGGTGCTGAAATTATCCGGCGACAAGGATGGCGAAATCATCTCCACCAAGACCGGCTTCCGGAAGGTGGAGATCAAGGGGCGGGTTTTCACGATCAACGGGGTGCCGGTAAAGCTCAAGGGTGCGAACCGGCATGAGAGTTCGCCGGAAACGGGGCATTACGTCACCGAGGCGGACATGATCCGCGACCTGGAACTGCTGAAGCAGGGCAATTGCAATCATGTCCGCACCTGCCATTACTCGGACGCCCCGCGCTGGTATGAGTTGTGCGACGAGTACGGCATCTACCTGAATGCCGAGGCTAACTGCGAGTGTCATGGCTACATGCACGTGCTCGACCATGAGCCGAGGTATGAAAAAGCGATCGTGGACCGCAGCGTGGCCAATGTGACCGAGTTAAAGAACCACGCCGCAATCATCATGTGGTCGCTGGGCAATGAATGTGGCGGCGGCAGCAATTTTGTCTCTGCGCTCCGGGCGGTGAAGAGCCTCGATACCAGCCGCCCGGTTCATTACGAGCCGTTCGGCATTGGTGAAAAAAATCCCGCGGATGTGGACAGCCAGATGTACACGCAGACACCATCGTTGCAGAAAACCGCCGAAGACGACCGGTTCACCAAGCCGTTCTACCTGTGCGAATTTACCCATGCGATGTTCAATTCCATGGGCAACCTCGCGGGATACGACCATTTGTTCGACCAGTACCCGGCGCTGATGGGCGGTGCCATCTGGGAATGGGAGGATCAGGGCATCTGGAACCGGCGCGACACGAACCGGCAGTATATCGCATTTGGCGGCGGCTTCGGGGAATTCCCGAACGATCACTATTTCATCCATAAAGGCGTGGTGTTCTCAGACCGGTCACCCAAGCCGCACTATACAGAGATGAAGCGGGTGTTTCAGTGGATTGAAATCCAGCCGGTGGCGGATGCGACCGGGGTGAAGATCCGCAATCGTTATGCCTTTCTAAATCTGGACGGGTTTGAAGGTGCTTGGACGTTGTCAGAGGACGGGCAGGAGATTGATCATGGCACGCTGCCCAAGCTGAAGCTGGCACCAGGCGGGGAGCAGGTGGTGGACATCCATCCCCGCAAATTCTCACCGAAGCCGGGAGCGGAGTACATGGTCCGGGTTTCGTTTGCGCTGGCACATGACGAGAAATGGGCGAAGGCGGGATACGAAATGGCCGCTGAGCAATTCAACCTGCCTGTCAAGGTGCCGGCGTTTGCATCCGATGTGCAGGCAATGCCGCCGTTGCATGTCGATGACAAGGCTGAAAGCATCGCCATCCGTGGCGAGGGTTTTGCCGTTTCGTTTAGTAAAACGGAGGGGACGATCTCCGAATTGAGCCGGAATGGGAAGAATCTGCTGCTGCCCGGTGGCGGGCCGAAACTGCAACTCTGGCGCGCGCCACATCGTAATGATGACATGTGGGCGTACAAAAGCTGGCAGACTTATGGACTGGACCACCTGGCGGCCAAGATTGAGAGCATCAAGGTTGAGCAGCCGGCCCCATCCACCGTGCGGGTGGATGGGGTGATCCAGGAAAGCGGACAAAACGGTTTTGGCGTGAAGCATGCGGCCACTTACACGGTTTATGGTGACGGTTCGGTGGCCGTGGACAACGTGGTTAACCCGCAGGGCCGGCGGATTCCATTGGCTCGCCTGGGTGTGCGCCTACAACTGGTCAAGGCGCTGGATGAATTCACCTATTACGGGCGCGGGCCAGCGGAGAATTATTCAGACCGCAAGCAGGGTTCCGACGTTGGGATCTATTCGAGCACGGTCAGTGAGCAAATGACGCCATACGCGAAGCCGATGGAGTGTGGCAACCACGAAGACGTCCGCTGGGCGGGGTTTTCAGGGAAAGGTTTGCCGACGTTGATGGTGCAGGCGGACGACAATAACCTGCAGGTCTCCGCGCTGCCATACACGGATGAGATCATGACGCCGGTGGAATATTCGGTGGACCTGCCGCCCAGCACGGGCACGGTCTTGACCGTTGCCTCCCGGACATTAGGCGTCGGCTCGGCCAGTTGCGGTCCGCGGCCCTTGGAACAGGACATTGTCTGGTCCGATCCGGCGGTGTTCTCATACGTTTTGCGGTTGTTGCCGGGCGGGAAAAATGATTTCACGGCGACGGCGCGCATGGCTTTGCCGCAAGGCCGTATGCGGCCGGCGGTTCCGGTAAAAGAAACGCACAACGCTTCGTTGGCGGGTAAAATCATCGCATCCAGCAGTTTTGAAGATGGCGAGGGAAATCCGGAGCATGCGATCGATGGTGATCCATCGACCTTCTGGCATTCGCACTGGAGCGGAACAGAAGCGCAGCCGCCGCACTATCTGGTGGTGGACTATGGCCGGTTGCTGGAGATCGCGGGCTTCTCCTACACCGCGCGCATCGACAGCGACAATGGCCATGTCAAAGATTACGAGGTTTATCTGAGCACTGACGGCAAGGAATGGAATTCACCCGCAGCCAAGGGAAGTTTTGCAAGTGACGCGGAGGCAGAGACTGTGCGTTTTCCAAAACCCGTTTCGGCGCGCTACCTGAAATTCGTCGCATTGAGCGAACAACACGGGCGCGCCTTTGCGAGCGTGGCCGAATTGCAGGTGATCCAAACGGCTGGCGGGAATTGATTTTGGCTGCGCGCTGAGACTGTTATTCGCGCCAAACATTTTTTCGAATCTCGCCCACAGTGTGTTCATTGCAGGCTTGCCTCCCGGCGCGCTTAATAGTAATCCAAAGGCATCTTTGAATACCACCCCAAAAACGGCCATGGACAGCCACGAAAAACATGAAGGCTTCTCAGGGCAACGGCTGGTCGTGGTGCCCCGACCGGTGCTGGCGACAGCGATGAACCAGCCGTTGATCCGGAATCTTTTGCCCAGCGATGCCGGGTATTATCCCAAGGCGCGAGGCCATCAATGTACCCGGGAAAAAGGCTGTGCGGAAACCGTGTTCATCTATTGCGCCCGCGGCGCCGGCTGGTGTGAAATGGCCGGCAATACTTATTCAGTACAGCAGGACCAATTGCTGGTCATCCCCGCCGGTACGCCGCACGTCTATGGCGCGGAAAAGAAGGAGCCATGGACGATCTATTGGTTTCATGCCGTCGGCATCAACGTGCCATTTTATCTGCAACAGTTACAGGTCACGCGCGAAAAACCGGTGGTGTCGCTGGCCGGCGGCGTGCGCCTGTTTTCACTGTTTGAAGACGTGCTGGAAGACCTCGAACATGGCGCGACGTTGATGCATCTGACCTACGCCGCGCATTCACTGGCGCACTTGATGGGCATCCTGCTGCGGCAACGGAATGATTTTTGGGACGGTGAACACGACGTCCGGGAACGCGTGCTCAAAAGCGTCGAGTTCATGAAGCAGCACCTGCGCGAACCGTTGCGTGTCTCGACCTTGGCGGCGATCGTCAACCTGTCACGCTCCCATTACACGACGGTGTTCAAACGTGCCACCGGCTACGCCCCCCTGATCTATCTGAATCATCTGCGGTTGCAACGGGCGGTCCAGTTGCTCAACTCCACGAACCTGTCCATCAAAGCCATCAGCGACGAGCTTGGTTTCTCCGATCAATTTTACTTTTCCCGCGCCTTCAGCAAGCTCCATGGCCATTCGCCATCCGAACATCGGCGCCGTTATTTGGACTGAATCCGATGAAAACATTGCCGGTAGAACAAAATTCGCACCGGTCAATAGTCCAAATGCTCCGTTCGTATGTCCATGTCCGGCACGTGCGCCGTCTGCAATCATGGTCTGACCACACTTTGAGAGCGACCGGAAAAGATGCCGTCAGGCCAGCCCGCGGCAGCCGGGTGGTTTCAGCATAATTTATGATAACGACAATACAAGGCAGCGACTCCGTCGGGTTGCCCGCGGAAGGCCGTCGCGGTTATGTCTGGCTGATCTCCGTGGTTGCCGCAATGGGTGGATTGCTCTTCGGTTGGGACTGGGTGGTCATCGGCGGGGCCAAGGCGTTTTTCGAACCGTTCTTCGGCATCACCAAGGACGTCATCGTGGCGGGCCAGGCCACGGTCGTGACCGATGAAAACCTGAGCGGCTGGGCGAACAGTTGCGCGCTGCTCGGCTGCCTGGCCGGTTCGCTGGTCATCGGCGTGTTGAGCGACAAGTTCGGGCGCAAGCGGCTACTGATTTTCGCCGCGTTTCTCTTTGGCCTCTCGTCTGTGCTAACGGGTTGGGCTGGAAATTTTCATCAGTTCATTCTATGGCGGATCGCAGGCGGTGTGGCGATTGGCATGGCGTCGAATCTGTCACCACTTTACATCGCCGAAATTGCGCCAGCCCAGATGCGCGGGCGATTGGTGTCGCTCAACCAGCTCACCATCGTCATTGGCATTCTTGCGGCGCAGTTGCTGAACATGGTTATCGCCCGCAAAGTGCCGGATGGGGCGACCGCTGCTGTGATCGCAGATTCGTGGAACGGTCAGTTCGGTTGGCGCTGGATGTTTACACTCGTTGCCGCGCCATCGCTGTTGTTTTTTATTTCCGCGATGCTGGTACCGGAAAGTCCGCGTTGGCTGGTCAAACGTGGGTTGCCCGACCGCGCTCAAAAAATTCTGGCGCGCATCGGCGGTGAAAAATACGCGGTGGCCGAGACGGCAAACATCCGGCAAACCATCGCGGTGGAGGAAATCTCCCGTGTGCGGCTCGTGGATTTGCTCGCACCGAAATTATCGAAGATTTTGCTCATCGGCTGCGGCTTGGCGGTATTGCAACAGTGGAGCGGCATCAATGTGCTGTTCAATTACGCGGACAACATTTTCAAGCACGCCGGCTTTGGCGTAAACACCACTTTGCTGTTTATCGTCATCACTGGCGTCGTAAACGTAGCATTCACGTTCGTCGCGCTTGGCACGGTGGATCGCTGGGGACGGCGGCGGCTGATGCTGGTGGGCTGCGCGGGCATTGCGGTGGCGCACATGCTTACAGGACTGGCCTATGCCATGCACCTGCAAGGCATCGCGGTGCTGGTTTTTATTCTGGCCGCAATCGGTTGTTACGCGATGTCATTGGCGCCGGTGACGTGGGTGGTCATTTCGGAAATTTTCCCGAACCGCATCCGCGGCACGGCGATTTCTGTGGCCGTGTCGGCGCTGTGGATTGCGTGTTTCATTCTCACCTACACCTTCCCGCTGCTGGAAAAATCCATCGGTACCGGCAACACCTTCTGGCTCTATGCGGCGATCTGTGTGGCGGGATTTGCCTTTGTATTTTTGAAATTGCCGGAAACAAAAAACAAGTCTCTGGAACAAATCGAACACGAGTTGGTGGATTGACCCTTTTCTGATGAAGCAAGCAGTTTCCAATTCAAAGACGGGTGCCGTGCAAGTCCGCGTGGAAGAAATCGTCATGCCGACGTATCTGCCCGCGCCACCGGACAAGAACCCGATGTTCCTTGAAAAACGCGTTTATCAGGGCAGCAGCGGCCGTGTCTATCCGCTGCCGTTTACAGATCGCATCGCCGAAAAACCGGTGGACCGGAAATGGAAGGCGATCTGGATTGAAAACGAATTCCTCCGCGCGCTGGTCCTGCCGGAACTCGGCGGCCGCATCCATCGGTTGCAAGACAAGACCAACGGCTATGACCTGATTTATCATCAAACCGTCATCAAGCCGGCGCTGGTCGGCCTCGCCGGGCCGTGGGTTTCCGGAGGCATCGAATTCAACTGGCCGCAGCATCACCGGCCGGCGACGTTCCTGCCGGTGGATTTCGAAATCGAGGAGCATGCCGACGGCTCGAAGACCATTTGGTGCAGTGACCACGATCCGATGTGCCGCATGAAAGGCATGCACGGCGTTTGCTTGCATCCGGGCAGGGCATATCTGGAACTCAAGGTGCGTGCCTACAATCGCACGCCGTTCACCCAGACATTTCTCTGGTGGGCCAACGTTGCCACGCGCGTGCATGAAGGTTACCAAAGTTTTTTCCCGCCAGACGTCAGCTGCGTTGCCGATCACGCCCGCCGCTCGATGAGCGAATATCCGCTGGCCAAAGGCTTTTACTATGGCGTGAACTACGGCGAACGCGGGCGCAAAGGTGTTCCAAAGAACGAGATTCCCGGCCAATTTGTCCCGCCGCACTGCGCCGGCGAATCTCAACTTCCTGCCTACTCGCCAGACGACCTCTCGTTCTACGCGAACATTCCAGTGCCCACGTCCTATATGTGCATGGGCAGCCAGGAGAATTTCTTTGGCGGCTATGATTACAAGGCGCAGGCGGGCATCGTCCATGTCGCCAATCATCATATCTCTCCGGGCAAGAAACAATGGACATGGGGCAACCACGATTTTGGCTACGCCTGGGATCGCAACCTGACCGAACGCGACGCACAAGGCGAGTTTGGCCCGTATATCGAAATCATGGCCGGTGTTTATACCGACAACCAGCCTGACTTCAGTTTTCTCCAGCCTGGCGAAACCAAAATGTGGAGCCAGTTCTGGTATCCCATCCAGAAAATCGGCCCGGCGCAAAAGGCAAATCAAGATGCGGCCATCAGCCTCAATGTTTCGAAAAACCAATGTCGCCTCGGTATTGCCGTCACCGCACGACAGCCAGGTGCCATCGTTTCAGTTTGGGTCAAAGGAAAACGGCTGGCGAAGTATGCCCGTGACCTTTCGCCATCATCGCCGTTGCTTGAAACCGTTTTGTTGCCGGCAAAAACCGCGGAGACCGATTGCCGGATTTCGGTGAATGATCGTACCGGGTGTGAATTAATTTCCTATCAGCCACAGGCAATGAAAAAGGCAGAGGTGCCGCCGCCCGCGACCGAGCCGCCGGAACCGGAAGAAATCGCAAGCAGTGATGAATTATTTGTCACCGGCTTGCATCTGGAACAATACCGGCACGCGACGCGTTCGCCGGCCATCTATTGGCGGGAAGCGCTGCGGCGCGATCCGCTCGATGCGCGCTGCAACAACGCGCTCGGTTTATGGCATCTGCGTCGCGGTGAACTGGCCGGGGCCGAAAAGTGTTTCCGCAACGCCATCGAACGTCTCACCCGACGCAACGCCAATCCTTGCGACGGCGAGGCGTTCTACAATCTGGGTCTGTGCCTGCGTCTGCAAGGGGATTTCAATCCTGAAATTTCAGATGCAAAATTCGCCGAGGCCTACGCCGTGTTTTACAAGGCCACATGGAATCAGGCCTGGGCCGCCGCCGGCTACCACGCCCTGGCAGAACTGGATTGCCGGCGCAAAGATTGGGCGGCCGCCTTTGATCATATAAAGCGTTCATTGCGGTTCGATACGGAAAACCTTCGCGCCCGCGATCTCCTGGTTTTGGTATTGTGCAAATTGAGCCGGCAGGAAGAAGTGGGACAGGTGCTGCGTGACACACTGCAGGCCGATCCGCTCAACTGGTGGGCAAGACATCTCCGGGGCGATGACTTGAGCTGTGACTTGCAGACCCGGATCGACCTGGCCCATGACTACATGCGGGCCGGATTTTTTGAAGAAGCCATTCGCACCCTGCGGGACACCAATGCGGTTCTTCGCGATTTGCCGGATCAAAGCTGGGGCGCCTTGCCGATGGTGCATTACACCCTTGGCTGGCTTTATGGATTGACCGGTGACGAGAAACAGGCCATCGCGAGTTTCAAACGGGCCGCGGCGCTGCCCGGCGATTACTGTTTTCCGGCGCGGCTGGAAGAAATAGTCATTCTCGAGGCGGCCATGCGCGCCAATCCGCGCGATGCGATGGCGCCATATTATTTGGGCAATCTGTTCTACGACCGGCGGCGTCATCGCGAGGCCATCCTGTCCTGGGAAAAATCCGCGAAGCTCAACCCCAAGTTTTCCATCGTCTGGCGCAATCTGGGGATCGGTTATTTCAACGTCTCCAAACAGCCCGCCAAGGCGCGTGCCGCCTATGATCGCGCTTTTGCCGCCAATCCCCGCGACGCCCGCTTGCTGTTTGAACGCGATCAGCTTTGGAAACGCCTGGGCGAATCACCGGATAAACGCTTGCGGGTGTTGGAGAAACATCCGGCCTTGGTCGCCCTGCGCGATGATCTCAGCGTGGAATTATGTGCGCTTTACAATCAAACTGGCCAGCCGGCAAAGGCGTTGGCGCGATTGCGCGCACGCAACTTTCAACCATGGGAGGGCGGCGAAGGCGGTCCGCTCGGGCAATGGGTCCGCTCTCATCTGGCTTTGGGTAAAATCAACCTGCGGAAAGGCGGGACGGAGACGGCGATTTCCCACTTCCGCGACGCCTTGCAATCGCCATTCAATCTCGGCGAGGCAAAACACCTGCTGGCCAACCAGAGCGACATCCACTACTGGCTCGGCGTGGCTTTGGAATCGGCGGGAAACTTGGCGGCCGCGCGCGAGCATTGGGACATCGCCGCGAACTTCAAAGGTGATTTTCAGGAGATGCGGGTGCGCTCATTTTCTGAGATGACCTATTATTCGGCATTGGCCCTGGTCAAACTTGGCGAAAAGGCGCAGGCGCAAAAGTTGTTCCGCAAGTTGCAGTCCTATGCGGGGGAGATGCAAAAGTCCACGGCCAAGATCGACTACTTTGCCACCTCCTTGCCGACGATGCTGTTGTTTGAAGACGATCTCCAGGTCCGGCAGGAGAACATGGCCCTTTTCTTGCAAGCCCAGACGATGCTCGGTCTTGGTCAGAAGGCGCGAGCAAACTCGCTCCTCAAAACCATTTTGCGACGGGACCCCAATCACGCGGCCGCAGCGGATCTGCTGGCTGGAAAGGCGCCATGAACACGCTGGCCAATCATCAGGCGGTGCGACAGGAACAAGGGTTTCATTTGTATGCATTAAGCAATGAAGCCGTCGAAGTTGTCGTGGTGCCAGAATTGGGGGCGCGAATCGTGTCGTTGAAAAACCTGCGGACCGGTCGCGAATGGTTATGGCATCCGTCCGGCGGCTTGAAGTTGTTTGGCAATCCTTGGGGTGATGATTTTTCCCGCAGCCCGCTGGTCGGCATTGATGAATGTTTTCCAACCATCGCACCGTGCGTTTGGCGCGGACGCAATTTGCCGGACCACGGAGAATTGTGGAATACGGCCTGGCACGTGGACGGGGCCGCCTGGCAAAACGGCGTACTGACCACCAGCGTGCAATCTGCGATTTCACCCTTCCATTTTGAGCGGACGGTCCAGTTGGAAAACAACGAAGTCCGGCTAAGTTATCGCCTTTCCAACATGAATGGAAACGCGGAAAGTTTTCTATGGGCGCTGCATCCCTTGCTGCGGCTGCAAACGGGCGACCGGCTGCAGCTTCCCGATTCAAGCGTGGCGAAATTCAATGGAACAGCGTGGATTGACGCGGTTGATGTCGCGATTCCCGAAGCGCAATGCGCAAAGAGTTTTGCGTGGCCCGTGTGTGAAGGGCGTGCTGCCGTCCAGAATTCCACGACTGGCGACATGCTGGAGTTCTCATGGAATCCGGAACAGAATCCGGCGCTCGGCCTGTGGCTTACGCGCGGTGGCTGGCACGGACATCATCATTTTGCGATTGAGCCGGCCAATGGGAACCACGACTCGCTGGACACCGCGGCTGGAAATGGTGGCTGCGGAACCGTTGCTCCCCATGACACCGTCAGCTGGGACGTGTCCCTTTGTGTTAAAAGCTGAACCTGTGTGTCGAGGGTTCCATCGCCGGCAGCCTCGTTTCATTGGCCCTGTTACTGCGGGCGGAGATTGCCGCCTTTTCTGGAAAAATTCGCGCACCATTTCAGCCATTTTACAGCGGAGTTGGGTTGCGCAGCGGCTGTGTCACAAGCCGCACCAAACTCAGTTGCCCGACGGTATGGTGTCGCCTACCTTTTGGGGACATGAAAAAATCTGCCGGGAACGCCAATCGCCCGCGCGTTGCATTGCTTGTGGAATCCTCGCGGGCTTATGGCCGCGGCATCATGGCGGGCGTGGCAAAATATGTCCGTGAACACGAAGCCTGGTCCATCTTTTATCAGGAGTTGAGCTTGCGCGACGAAACGCCGGCTTGGTTCAGGAAATGGAAAGGCGAAGGCGTCATCACCCGGCTGGAAAACAACAACGTCGTCGGTTTGGTCCAACGACTGCGGGTGCCGGTCATATATTTGCGGAAAGTAAAAGACACGGCCGGCATGCCAACAATCCTCACTGATAACACTGCATCCGGTGAGATGTGCTTCGAACACTTCAAGGAACGCGGTTTCCGGCATTTCGCCTTTTGCGGTTTCAACGGCGCGGATTATTCCGACGAGCGGCGCGAGGGATTCGTTCGCAGTGTCAAGAAAGCCGGTTTGCAATGCCATGTTTTTACGGATGCCAGCCCGTCGGGCAAGGTCAAATCGGCCGGCTATGAGATTGAAGGCTTGAATGACGGCGCGGCGGTTGCCCACTGGATCGGGCAATTGCCCAAACCGGTGGGCGTGATGGCCTGCAATGACGTGCGCGGCCAGCAAGTCTTGAATACCTGCCGCGCGCTGGGCGTGACTGTGCCAGAAGATGTGGCTGTCATTGGCGTGGACAACGATGATGTGCTTTGCTCCTTGTCAGATCCGCCGCTTTCCAGCGTGGTACCGGATACGGAGCGGATCGGTTACGAGACGGCCGCGCTGCTTACACGCATGATGCGCGGCGAAAAGCCTTCGGCCGAACATATCTTTATCCGGCCAAAGTGCGTCGTGACCCGGCGCTCGACCGAGGTTCTCGCGGTGGAAGACCGCCAAATCGCCGCCGTGACACGCTTCATCCGTGAACATGCGTGCGAAGGCATTGACGTCAGCGATGTGCTGCGCGCAGTGCCAATGTCACGCAGCACGCTGGACCGCCGCTTCATCACGCTGATGAACTGTTCGCCCAAGGATGAGATTTTGCGCGTACGCCTGAACCGGGCCAAGCAACTGCTGGCCGAGACTGATTTCTCCCTGCCGGTCATTGCGGAAAAAATCGGGCTGGAACACGCGGAGTACCTGAGCCGCATTTTTAAGAAACGCGTCGGGATTACGCCTTCAGAATTCCGCGCCCAGTCATTGCTTCAAAATGTTAGGGACAAACTTCCAGGCCGCCGCAACCTGCTGCCGGCGGTAAAATAGTCCTTCCCAAACGGTTATCGCGGCCGGCTATTTTTTATCGCTGGGCACATGAAATCCCCATGTTTTCCGCGTGACGAAAAAAGTCAATTCATTTCCCAAAAAGTCCATTGGATGCTTGTTATTACAATGTTATTTTATGATGAAATTACACCATGCGATTTGCCGTTCCAGACCCATTTGCCATGCCCGCAAAAGTTGCCCAGAGTCAGCTTGGTAGGCGGAAATTTGAGGGTTTTTGTGCATGGGCCAACAGTCAATTATCCATACGAACCGGCGGTTTATCCATTCCAATAAAAAACTTCCTGTGCGAAAAATACAACATGACCACTTTCTATCCGAGTCCAAAGTCATTGTTAGGACACTTCGTGTCGTCCTACCGGCCATAAAGACATCTTACCTCCGCTAACCCAACCAACTGCAACCCCGAATAAATCATGAAAATAAGAAACTCTGTCCGCCAGCCTGCCCCTTGGTTCGCTGTCGCCGCCGCTGCGGTACTGGCAACCGCCCCGATGGCCCGTGCGGATTATCAAAGCACCGTGGTGGCCGACAGTCCGCTGGCTTTTTACCCGTTGAACCTGGCTGTGGACACCGGTGGTACGGCGACGGACGTGTCTGGAAATGGCAATGACGGGTCCTATGTGAACATTTTTTCCGGTTTCAACAATACCAACGGTCCTTCTGCCTACATCGCCAACGCGGTTTCTTTTGATGGCGTGGACACCTCCGTGGATTTGAGTGGCGTAGCGAGTTTGACGAGCCTTGCTGGTGCAGTCACATTGGAAGCCTGGGTGCAGCCGGCTGATTCCACGACTTTTGGGGATATCCTGGGCAAGGGCTATGATTCCGTCACTTCGCAGGAAAGTTACATCCGCGTGGACGGGCCGTATGGGGCGTTTTACGATGTGAATCTTGGCAATGCCCAGATCACCGGCGGGCAGCAGGCGACCACCTGGTCACACGTGGTTTTGGTCAACAACGGCACCAGCACCAGTTTGTACATCAATGGTGTTCTGATTCAGAGCAAATCGGACACCGTGGGGGCGCTCAGCTTCTCCGATGCGTGGTCAATTGGCAACGGCACGTCTGCCGGTAATGGCCGTCATTTTAACGGCAATATTGCGGCGGTGGCGTTCTACCCGAGCGGCTTGACGGCGGCCCAGGTGCTGAATCACTACTTTGTCGGCCTGGTTGGCGTGCCGGCGGCCAATGCCGCGCCGATCATCAACGTCCAACCGCAATCACAACCAAGCTATGTGGGTGGCTCGGTGACCTTGAGCGTCACGGCGGTCAGCGGGTTGCCAATGACCAATCAATGGTATGTCGGCAGCACCCCATTATCTGGCAAGACCAACGCAACGCTCACGCTCAGCAATCTCCAGTTGGCCAATGCCGGAAATTACAGTGTCGTTGTCGGCAATGCCAACGGAACGACCAACAGCTCCGTGGCTGCGTTGACCGTTTCCACCCCCCGCAACCTGGCATGGAGCGCCAGCGGGAACAATGGGAATTGGGATAACGCAACGGCCAATTGGATCAATTTGGCGAACAGCTCGCAAACAGCGTTTAATCCCGGCGATGCGGTGCTGTTTGATGATACGCCCGGCGTTCCAACCACCGTCGCGGTGACCGATACCGTGGTTCCGAGCGTGGTCAATATTACTGCCAGCGCGAACAGCTACACTTTGAACGGGCCCAGCCGACTCAGCGGAAACGGTTCGTTAATTAAGGATGGCTCCAGCACCTTGAGCATTTTCACACCGGGCGGGTTTGCGGGAGCGGTGACGATCAAAGGCGGAACGGTTTATGCCGGAAACAATTGTTTTAACTCAGTCTCTTCGATCGCGATTTCCAACAACGCGACCTTGGATCTGGGTGGCGGGTCGTTTAACAGTGTCACGCCGATTTCCGTTGCAGGAACCGGTACCAGCGGCCAGGGCGCGCTGATCAATACTTACGCCGATTATCCAAATGAAGCCATGAACATCACCATGACCGACGACACGACGTTTGGTGGAACTGCCCGTTTTGATATGGGCAATGGCGCGCAGATCAACGGTGCGCACAACCTTACCCTGGACTGGTCGGCGTCCGGCAACTACGCCCAATGGAATGGCGTGACCGTTGGTGCCAATGTGCTGGGAGTGACCACGACCAACGGCAGCACGCTCGGGATAACCGGCATGGACACGAGTT
>Ga0210392_10001318_pt1 | contig 13330 bp, 10 predicted proteins | sample IncBWC30OmetaG_FD_161057 | JGI IMG/M metagenome (GOLD analysis project Ga0210392, IMG submission 161057) | Forest soil microbial communities from Barre Woods Harvard Forest LTER site, Petersham, Massachusetts, United States - Inc-BW-C-30-O ...
CGAGGCCGGCCTCAAGGGCGAGCGGGTCGGCGACGCCGAAGTCTCGGCCGTGCATGCCAACTTTATCATCAACCGCGGCCATGCCACCGGCTCGGATGTCATCGCGCTCATGCGCCGCGTGCGCGCGCGGGTGCGCGAGGCGCGCGGGGTCGAGCTCGAGCCCGAGGTGCTGCTCTACGGGAAAAAATGGGAGGAGGTCCTTTGAACATCCAACATCCAAGTCGGATACGGACCACTGAACGGAATCAGGAGTTAGAGGTTGGGCATTGGACGTTGGATGTTGGACGTTGGATGTTCACGGAGGTGTCCCCATGAGCCTCCCCATCATCGCGGTCTTTGCCGGCGGCACGTCCGCGGAGCGCGAGGTTTCGCTCGGCTCGGGCCAGGCTTGCGCGGTGGCGCTCGCGCGTTCGTTTCCCACCCGGCTGTTTCGCATCGAGGCCAATGCGCTGCCGGCGGAGTTCGACCCCGAGCTGCACGTGGTGTTTTCCACCCTGCACGGAAAATTTGGCGAAGACGGCGGCATGCAGCGCCTGCTCGACACCGCCCACGCGGGCTACGCGGGCTGTGATGCGGCCGCGAGCGCGCTGTGCATGGACAAAACCGCCGCGAAGGAGCGCATTGCCGCTGCCGGCGTGGGCGTCGTACCCGGCGAATGTTTTGAGGCCGCGCGCAAGCCGGCGGCCGCGGCCCTCACCGCCAAACTGGGCAACGATGTCGTGCTCAAGCCCAACGACGAGGGCAGCAGCGTCGGCCTGCAAATCGTTTCCGGCCAGATGGAGCTCGCCTCCGCGCTCGAAAAAATTTCTACCGGACGCTGGCTGGCCGAACGCCGCGTTTTCGGCCGCGAGCTGTCCGTCGGCGTCCTCGGCGGCCGCGCGCTGGGCATCGTGGAGATTCGCCCGAAGTCCGGCCGCTACGATTACACCTCCAAATACACCAAGGGCCTGACCGAGTATCTCTGCCCCGCGCCGTTGCCCGACGCCACGACCGCGGCGGTGCGCCGCGCGGCCGAGACGGCCTTCGCCGCGTGCGGTTGCCGCGATTACGCGCGGATCGATTTCATGATTTCAGAAAAAAATGATTCGTTTTTGCTCGAAATTAACACGCTGCCTGGCATGAAGGAGACCAGCCTGTTGCCAATGAGCGCGCGCAGCGCGGGGCTGGATTTCACGACGTTGGTTCGAGAGTTGGTCATGCCCGCGGTGCAGCGTTTTGCGTCGGCTCGCATTCCCGCATGAGTAAAACCGCCACCACCGCACCCTTTGCCCGCACCTGGCAGGACATCAGCCAGAGCGTGAATCCACGTGCGATGTCGAAGGCCGGCCGCCAGCGCCGCGTGGCTTCCACGCTCAAGTTCGCCGGCGTGGCCAGCGTGCTCGCCCTCATCGTGTGGGGCGCCAGCGAAATTGCCGAGACGATGGGCAGCAGCCCGAACAAACTGGGCCTGGCTGAAGCTGGCCCGCCGCTGAAGGATATCGCGTTGGCCACCGACGGCGTGCTCGACCACACCTGGGCTGATCGCACCCTTGCGCTGCCGAAAAATGCGACCCTCATGTCGCTGGACCTCTATGCGCTGCGCACGCGGCTGCTCGCCCATGGCCAGATCAAGGCCGCGGTGCTGACCCGAAATTTTCCCTCCACGCTGGCGGTCAACATCCAGGAACGGTCACCCGTGGCGCGCATCCAGGTGCAGGTCGGCGATGCGCCGCCCCGCGCGTTGCTCGTGGCGCGCGACGGGGTGGTTTTTGACGGCAAAAATTACGCCCCGGCCCTGCTCGACACCCTGCCATGGCTCGATGGCGTGAAGCTCGCCCGCCTGGGCGGGCAAGCGCACGCGGACAACGGTTTCGCCCCCATCGACGGCATGGACACGGTGGCCGACCTGCTCACCACCGCCCACAACCAGGCCGAGCATCTCTATCGCACGTTTGAGGTTATTTCACTCGCCCGCCTCGCCTCCGATGGCGAACTCGTCGTGCGCTCGAAGGACATCCCTGAAATCACGTTCAACACCCGCGACGATTTTTTTCGCCAGCTTGCCCGGCTCGACTACGTGCTCGACCTGGCCCGGGCGCAGCCCGACAAGCCGCTCAAGTCGGTCAACCTCGCCAACGGACTGCAGGTTCCCGTGACGATCGACACGGTGGCGCGCTTGCAGAATTCCGCCAGTGGGCCGGCACTCGGCGATGGCCTCTTCCCTTTGCCCAGATTAACCCATATCGCTCAACGTGATTTCTAACACCAGGATCGTCGGCGCCGTTGAAATCGGCACCACCAAAGTCACCGTGCTGGTGGGCGAGATCGCCCGCGGCCGCGAACTCAGCATCATCGGCGTAGGCGAAGCCTCCTCGCGCGGCGTCATCAAGGGCGCCGTGATGGACTTCAAGGCCGCCAGCGAAGCCACGCACAGCGCACTCCTGGCCGCCGAGCAAAGCGCCGGCACGCGCGTCGATGAAGTCTATCTCGCACAAACCGGCGGGCATCTCGAAGGTTTTGAAAACGAAGCCTCGGTCAATGTTGCGGCCGCGGACAACACCGTCAGCGCGATGGACACCGACACCGTCTGCCGCCTGGCCATGGCCAAGGAACTGCCCGAGGGCCGCATCGTCGTGCACCACATCCGCCGGCCTTATCGCCTCGACGGGCGGCTCGTGCCCGACCCGGAGCACCTCGTCGGGCGCCGGCTTGACGTGAGCTACTGGACCATCCACGGCCTCGAAAGCAAAGTCGCCGACAATACGCATGTGATCAACGGATTCAGCGTCCGCGTGACCAAGCTCATCCTTTCCAGCCTCGCCTCGGGCGCGCTCGTCACCACCGCCGAGGAGCGGCACAACGGCGTGCTCGCGATCGACCTTGGCGGCGGCACCACGGACTTTGCCCTCTATCGCGACGGCTGCGCCCACAAGACCGGCGTGGTCGCCGTCGGTGGCGGCCACCTCACCAACGACCTCGCGCTCGGCCTGCGCGTCCAGCAAGGCCAGGCGGAAGCGCTGAAGCTGCGCCACGGCCGCGGCGTCGTGCACGCGCGCGACAAAAAGGAAAGGGTCATGCTTATTGGGGATTTTTCCATCGGCGACCGCGAGTTTCCGCGGCTGACCATCGAGCAGATCACCGCGGCGCGCGTGTGGGAGATTTTTGAAGTGGTCCGCAAGAAACTCGGCGCATCCTTTGCCCCGGAAAAAATTCCCGCCGGCGTCGTGCTCACCGGCGGCACCGCCAAGCTGCCCGCCATCACCGAGGCGGCCGCGAAGGTTTTCGGCACGAGTGCGCGCCTCGGCGAGGCGCCCTCGTGGATCGGCGACAATCTGCGCGATCCCGGCTACTCGACCGCACTGGGCCTCCTGCATTTCTCCCTCAACGCCCAGGCCGACCGCGCCACCGCGCCCCGCCGCAGCCTGTTGAGCAAGCTTTTTGCCACCGCCTAGCGCCAGCGCAATCAAACAAGCGCCAAAACACCAAATCCCAAAGCATCAAACGCCAAAGAGAATAGGGTTCTGAATACCCGTCTGAAATCTTAAATCTGAAATCTTAAATTTCCACTGGAATGCCACCACCCGACGAACTTCCGCTCACCTCTGAACTACTCGCCGACCGCAACATCGCGATCAAGCTGGTCGGCATCGGTGGTGCCGGCGCCAACGCGGTGGACCGGCTCAAGATGGAAAACCTCGAGCGCCTGCAGCTTGCGGTCATCAATACCGACTATCAGGCGCTGTCGAGTTCGCCTGTCCAGGACAAGGTGCTCATCGGCACAAGCGTCACGCGCGGGCTGGGTGCGGGCGGCGATCCCGAGCCGGGCCGGCTCGCGGCCGAGGCCGACCGCGAAAAAATCGCCGCGGTGGTGCGCAATTGCGACCTGGTGTTTCTGCTCGCGGGCATGGGCGGCGGCACCGGCAGCGGGGCGGCGCCCATCGTCGCGGAAATTGCCGCCGAGGAAGGCGCGCTCGTCATCGCGTTCGTCACGATGCCGTTCAGTTTCGAGGGCGGACGCCGCCTCAAGCAGGCCGAGGAAGGCCTGCAGGCGCTGCGCCGGGTGTGTGACGCCGTCATCCCGCTGCCCAACGACATCCTCATGCAGGAAGCCGCCGACAACGAAACCGTGCTCGATTCCTTCGCGCGGGCCGACGAGTGGATCGGCCGCGGCGTGAAATCGATCTGGTCGATGATGTACCGCACCGGCCTGATCAACCTCGACTTTGCCACGCTCCGGCAGGCCTTCCAGCAGCGCGGCGGCAAGACGCTGTTCGGCCTCGGCACGGGCGAGGGTCCGAACGCCGTGGCCGAGGCCATCGAGAGCCTGAAACTTTGCCCGCTGCTGCACACGCCGGAGTTTTCGCGCAAGGCCGACCGCCTGCTCGTCAATATCACCGGTGGCACCGACCTTACGCTGCCGAAAGTCAACGAACTGATGACCGCTGTCACCGAGCAATTTGGCAAGGAATCCCATGTCTTCATGGGCGCGGTCATCGACGAAAGCCTGCAGAACCGCGTTGAAATCTGCGTGCTTGGCACGAGCGACCTCGGTGGCCGCGGCCTGCCGTCGCGCCGTATCACCCCTGCCCTGAGCTCGTCGAAGGGTCGCCTTCGCACGGAAGAAAAAGTTTTGATCGCCGCGGCCATGGAACGCGCGGGTGAGGGCGAAGAAAAACCCGCCGTGCATGCCGTGCCGGTGGCGCAGGACGAGTTCGGCTTCGACCGCGAAGTCGAAAGCCGCGGCTATTTCGACAAGACCGACCGCAATCTCTTCGAAGGCCAGGACCTCGATGTCCCGACCTACCTGCGCAAAGGCATCAAGCTGGCGCTGTGAATTAAGTTCAAGGCATGAGCCTGTTCGCATCCCATACGGACTGTCCTTGAAGAGGCGTCTCATACGGGGCCTTCCTTCCGCGGCCGGAGATTTTGTCACCCCTTCTCGCGCATGAACCCGACCGAACCCCGTCCGCACCTCTTTGGCATGCTCGCCGGCCTCTTCCTGGCGGCAGGCATTTCGTTTGCTTCGATTGTCCTGGCCCGCACCTGGGTGCACTTGCGGGAGTCCCAGTTTATCATGGTGACCGGATCCAGCCATGCAAATGTCCGCTCCGACCTCGTGGTCTGGACAGGTAAGTTGACCGTCGAAGACCCCACGCTCCCGGGAGCTTACGCCAAATTCAAAAGCGACTTCGGAAAAGTGGACCGCTTTCTTGAGGAGCGGGGTCAGAAAGATTTTTCCCTGGCTCCAGTGCAGGTAAAGGAGCTCACCAAGCGAAAAAAAGATGACTCCGACGATGACGGGGCCAGGTCCGAACGGATCGGTTATCAACTTTCGCAAACCATCGAAATCAGCTCTTCCGATGTCGAGGCGATCCCGAAGCTGGCGACCGATGGCTTGGGGCTGATGGAACAGGGTGTGGTGCTGGAAACGGAAGACATTAAATTCATCTACACGAAAGCCGGCGAGACCAAGGTGCAGATGATGGCCGAAGCGACCGAGGATGCCCGGAAGCGGGCTGATGAAATTGCGGCGCGCGGGGGGCGCGCCGTGCGGGAATTGCGCTCGGCCCGGATGGGAGTGGTGCAGATCAACCCCCTCTATTCCACGGATACGAGCTCGGAGGGGAACAACGACACCTCATCCCTGGAGAAAACGATCACGACCACGGTCACGGCTGAGTTTACCCTGAAATAACCAGGCCTGAGACGGGTCAGGGCGGATGCGCCCGCTTCGGTTCTGCTAGCAGATCTTAGCCGTAACGATGCAGTGGAAAACCGCGAATAAACACAAATGCGGAGCAGACTGGCTGCAATTTTGCCCATGTTTTTTCTCCCTGCCCGGTGGGGGGTGAAGGCAGGATCGATCGGCATGGGTAACGCTCCCCTTGGCAAAGCGGCGGGGTTCTGCATCCTTGCAGGCATGTTTGTCGATGAATGCAAAATAAAGGTCCAGGCCGGTGATGGCGGGCGCGGGTGCGTTTCGTTTCGCCGGGAAAAATATGAGCCGTGGGGTGGCCCCAACGGTGGCGATGGCGGGCGCGGCGGCGACGTCGTGCTGCTGGGCGACAGCAACACGAACAACCTCATCGATTATAAATACAAGCCGCACTGGAATGCCGAGCGCGGCGAGCACGGGCGCGGCTCCGATGAACACGGCGCCAACGGCAAGGATCGCGTGCTGAAAATGCCGCTGGGCACGGTCGTGATCAACGAGGAGAGCGGCCTGGTCGCCACCGAAATCATCGAGCACGGCCAGCGTTTCGTGATTTGCAAAGGCGGCAACGGCGGGTGGGGCAATGCCCGCTTCAAATCATCAACCAATCGCGCGCCGAAGAACGCCAATCCGGGCCAGCTGGGCACGCGGGGCGAGTTTCGGCTCGTGCTCAAGAGCATTGCCGACATCGGTCTCGTCGGTTTTCCCAATGCCGGGAAATCCTCGCTCGTCGGCAAGATCACCAACGCGCGGCCGAAAACCGCGCCGTATCCGTTCACGACCCTGCACCCGCAGATTGGCGTCATCGACTATACCGACGATGTGCGCCGCATCCGCCACCTGCTGCTGGCCGACATTCCCGGGCTTATCGCGGGGGCAAGCGAGAACCGCGGGCTCGGGCACCGTTTCCTGCGGCACATCGAGCGTTGCGCCCTGCTGGTGCTGATCATCGACCTGGCCGGCACGGATGGCCGCGATCCGCGCGCTGATTACGCCACGTTGCTGAATGAGCTCAAACTCCACGATCCGGCGCTGCTCGACAAACCGCGCCTCGTTGCGGCGAACAAAATGGACGTCGAGGCCGCGCCGGCCAACCTCGCCAAATTCAAGCGCCGGTACCCGAAACTGGCGTTGGTGCAAATTTCCTGCCTCACGGACAAGGGGATCAGCACGCTGAAGAAGGAGTTGCTGAAGCGGGTGGGGGCGTTGCGCCGTGCCGGAAAAAAGTAGCCATTCCGCCCAGTTTGGTTAAGTTTTACCACCATGGCAGAAAACCGCCCCTTGCTGATGCGCGTCAACCGTTTGCTCGGTGCCGCGCTGGTTGAGCACAACCTCGTGAAAATTGAAAATCTCGAGGCGGCCAACGAACGCCTGCTGGAGGCGGTTACGGCGGGTGACCGTCGCAAGACCAGCGTGCTCGCCGTCCTCGCCTACGAGATGAAAGTGGTGAAGGAGGAGGACGTGCTGCAACATCTCGTGGAAACCGAGGGCGTCGGCCTGGTCGATTTGCACAATTACGAAATGCCCGATGATTTGCGGAAATCGGTCGACATGGCCGATTGCTGGGCCACGTGGACGCTGCCATTCGACCAGGAGGAAAACTTTCATTTTGTGGCCACGGCCCACCTGCTTAGCCCGGCCGTGCGCACACACTGGCAGAAGAAACTCGGCGGCCAGATCCTCTGGTATGCCACCACGCTGGAGGTGATCGCGGACAGTCTCGAAAAAATCGACGCCGAACGGGTGCAATATGCCGGCCTGGCGCAGGCCGCCAACGCCAACTAACGCCATGCCACTCGGAAAAATCCAGACGCAGATTGTCGCCAAGCTCGAGGAGATGGAGTCGATCACCACCGAGCAGTGCGAAGCCATTGGCGCCGTGCCCGGTGAGCCCACCGGTGACGTCCTCGACAAGCTGTTGCAGGACGATTACAACGTCACGCCTTTCCAACTTCTCGTGGCCAAGGGCACGGCGCTCGGCCTCGCGCCCTTCAATGTCAGCCGCTATAAGGTGAACAACGAGACCTACGAGCATCTGCCGCTCGAATTCTGCAAGGAGAACATCGTGCTCCCCGTGGGCAAGGTGGGCAATTTTCTGCTCGTGGCCTTTGCCAACCCCTTCGAGGTCTCAGTGCCGAATAAGATCGCTGAGATGACGGGCCTGCGCGTTATTCGCCTGCTCAGCCGCGAAAAAGATCTCCGCGACAAATTTGTCCGTGACCGCACGCAGGGCGACGCGCAGTTTGCCGAAGTCGTCAAGGAGATCGGCCAGGAATTTGGCGAGAAAGACGAGCTTAACATTGATGATGTCACCGAGGAATCCGGCCCGATCATCCAGCTCAGCAACCGTGTCATCGAGGATGCCTACTTTGCCGGGGCCAGCGATATTCACATCGAGCCGCAGGAGAGGGAAGTGATCGTCCGCTATCGCGTCGACGGCGTTTGCCAGGAAAAGCTCCGCCTGCCGGCCAAGGTCGGGCCCGCGCTCGTCGCCCGCTTGAAGATCATGTGCGATCTCAACATTGCCGAACGCCGCATGCCGCAGGATGGACGCATCGTTTTCAAGCACTATTCAAAAAAGGGCGTCGACATCGATCTGCGCGTCTCCACCGGGCCGCTCAACCATGGCGAGGGCGTGGTCATGCGTATCCTCGACAAGCAGAAATCGACGCTGCCACTGACCTCCCTTGGTTTTTCCGCGGAAAATCTGACCAAGTACCGCGAAGTCATCCGCCAGCCCTACGGCATGATCCTTCACTGCGGCCCCACCGGCTCCGGCAAGTCGATGACGCTTTATTCCGCGCTCGGTGAAATCAATTCGTCCGAGATCGTCATCCGCACCGCCGAGGACCCCATCGAATACACGCTGGATGGCATCAACCAGATGCAGATGCACAAGCAGATCGGCCTCACCTTTGCCACGGCCCTGCGCGCCTTTTTGCGCCAGGATCCCGACATCATCCTCGTCGGCGAAATCCGCGATCGCGAGACGGCGGACATTGCCGTCGAAGCCGCGCTCACCGGCCACTTGCTCATCAGTACGCTGCACACGAATGATGCGCCCAGCACGGTGGCGCGCCTCACCGACATGGGCATCGAGCCCTTCATGATTTCATCGTCGTTGCTTTGCGTATGTGCCCAGCGCCTGTTGCGCCGCGTGTGCAAAAACTGCCGCGTGCCCATTGAACCCAAGGGCCGGGAAAAGGATATTCTCGAGGCTGCGCTCGGCTGGAGCGGCCAGATTTTCAAGGCCAGCCCCAAGGGCTGTGCCAAATGCAACAACAACGGCTATCGGGGCCGGGTCGGCATTCACGAGCTCATGACCATCAGCGAGGAGCTGGTGGAAGGCATCAACAAGGAACTTGAGACCGCCGAGCTGAAAAAAATCGCCATGCGCAACGGCATGAAGACGCTCCATCAGGACAGCATGCTCAAGGTCAAGGAAGGCCTGACCACCATGGAAGAAGCCATCGCAAACGTGCCGCCGGATTTGGACAAGGGATCAAAACATCAGGAGAAGGCGGCCAAAGCCCCTGGCGCAGCGTAGATTTTACGCGTAAACGCCGCCGCCGAGCAGCCTGTCCCCGTCGTAGAAAGCCAGGATTTGGCCGCTCGCGAGCGCGCGCTGCGGCTCGCGAAACACCACGCGCGCGGAATGGGCGTCGTCCCCGGGGAAAAATTCCAACCTCACGCGCGGATCGCGGTAACGCACGCGGCCCTCGAGTGCGCCTGACGCGGTGACGGGCCGGTCGATCCAGCTCAGGCTGTGCACGCCGACTTCGCGGGTGAACAGCCCCGGGGCCGCCGGCTCTTCGAAAGCCACGAGCAGCGCGTGGTCGGCGGCCCGCTTGCCCACGACGACATAGTTTTTGCCATCGGTATTGGACGGGATGCCGATGCCCTTGCGCTGGCCGAGGGTGTAGAAATGCAGGCCCCGGTGTTCGCCGAGCCGGCGGCCGTCGGTCGCGCGCACGATGGGGCCGGGGTGGTCGGGCACATGGGCGCGCAGGAAATCCGTCATTTTTACCTGGCCGATGAAGCAGATGCCCTGGCTGTCTTTTTTGTCAGCGTTGGCCAGGCCGGCCTCGCGCGCGAGCCGGCGCAACTCGGGTTTTTCCAAGTCGCCGATGGGAAACCGCGCATCGGCGAGCTGCGCCGGCGAAAGCAGGGCGAGGAAATAAGACTGGTCTTTGTTTTTATCCGTGCCCTCGAGCAGGGAGAAATTGTGGGACGGACGCCCTCGTCCGTCATTTGCGGGGTGGGGGCACCCCGCCCACATTCCCTCGACGCGCCGCGCATAGTGCCCGGTGGCCACGGCATCGTAGCCATGCTCGCGCGCCCAATCGCGAAACACGCCGAACTTGATCTCGCGGTTGCACATGATGTCGGGGTTGGGCGTGAGGCCGTGCGCATAGCCGTCGAGCAGGTACTGCACGACGCGCTCGCGGTAGTCGCGCATGAGGTTGACGACTTGAAACCCGATCCCGAGGCGTTCGGCCACCGCGCGCGCATCCGCGATGTCCTGCTCCCAAGGGCAATGGGCGGGGACCCCATCTTCGTTGACCCAGTTTTTCATGTAAGCGCCGGCCACGTCGTGCCCCTGCTGCTTGAGCAGGAGCGCGGCGACGGAGCTGTCCACGCCGCCGGACATGGCCACGAGGATTTTTTCATGAGTGGGCATGAGTCGTGGTTGGTATTTGGTAGTTAGTAATTGGTATTTAGTTGAACGTCGTACAGGCGCTGAGACGTGATCCTGGCTCCGACTTACCAACTACCAAATACTAACTACCAACTACGAATTACCAATTACTAACTACCAAACACCAACTACAAATGTTTCAAATTTTACGGCTTGTGCGCGTCCGCGCACGCCGGATGCTTATGTGATCGTATGCGTTCGCGTGAGAAAAAAATTACCCGCGCCTGGCTCACGTCGCCCACGAGTGGCGTGATCGCGCTCGCGCATGACTGGCGCGTCCGCCACAAGCCCCCGGTTTCGCTCAGCCTGGGCGGCGCCGGTGCCGCCGCGCCGCCTTTTGCCACGCTCACGCGGCTCCCCGACTACACGTTCGGCCGCGAGAGCGCCTACTTCGTCAACAAGAAGGGCGAGATTTTTTTCTTTCTCCCGGTTGCGCGCCTGCCGGCCGGCATCGATTTTCTTGCCACGGCCGTTTACCTGGCGGGCGATTTCAATGGCTGGCCGGATGCCGTGGGCCAGCGCGAATGGCGCCTGCAGCCGGCCACGCTCGCGGGCGAACCGGTGCTGCTGCTCGCCCGGCGCGCAGAACCATTCTTTGCGCAGCCGCCCATGCGGTTCAAATTTGTCACCGGCGACCATCTTTGGCTCGAGCTGCCGCTCGATGCGCCGAACCTCATTCGCGACGACCTGGGCAACGCGAACCGTTTCATCGATCCGGAGCGCACGGGGCAGCACCGGTTTCATTTCACCCTGGCCGAGCCGCTCGACCTCGCTGAACCATGGGCGGTGCTGTGGTCGGAAGGCGGGGAGGCACAAAGCGTACCGCTTCGGCCGGGCGAATTTTTCCACCAGCTCAAAACGCACCTTCCGCTCGGCTCGTTCGTGGGCCAGGACGAGACCAGCTTCCGCTTGTTCGCGCCGCGGGCCAGGAGGGTCGAACTGCGCGTCTGCGACAACCTCGCGGCCCAGGACACGGCGCATGGGTACACCCTGGCGCGCAATCCCCATGCGCCGGGGGTGTGGGAAGTCACCCTCGCGCAAAACCTCCACGGCTGGTTCTATTGGTATCACGTGGATGGACCGCAAAACGAGTTTGGGCTATTCAACCAGGCGCAGCGCGTGCTCGATCCATACGCGCTGGCCACGGTGGACCGCACCGGGCCGGGCATCGTGCTCGACCGCGGATGGGTGGGGCGGGGCGACCGGGAATTTTCCACGCCGGCCTGGCAGGATCTCATCATCGCCGAGGCGCACGTGCGCGACCTCACGGCCCATGCGCCGGTGAAGGCCAGCCCGGCCGAGCGGAGCGGCTTCACCGGCCTGACCAAGTGGGTGCAAAGCCCGTCGTTCTACCTGCACAAGCTCGGGGTGAACGCCGTCGAGCTGCAGCCGGTGCAGGAATTCGATAACCAGACGCGCGAGGAATACCACTGGGGGTATATGACGAATAATTTTTTTGCGCCGGAGAGCAGCTATTCGCTCGACCCGGCGCATGCGTCCGGCGTGCGCGAGCTGCAGGAACTGGTGCGCGCGTTTCACCGGCGCGGCATCGCCGTGCTGCTCGACGTGGTCTTCAACCATGTGGGCGAGCCGGCGCACCTCATGTTCATCGACAAGCTCTACTACTTCGAGCAGGACGCCGACGGGAAGCTCGCGAACTGGAGTGGCTGCGGCAACGACCTGCGGGCGCGCTCCGCCATGGTCACCCGGCTCATTATCGACAGTTGCACGCACCTCATCGAGGTTTACGGCGTGGATGGGTTTCGCTTCGATCTCGCCGATCTCATCGGCGTGGACGTGCTGCGCGAGGTCGAGGCGTCGCTGAAAAATGTAAAGCCCGACGTGGTGCTCATTTCCGAGCCGTGGAGCTTCCGCGGCCACATCGCCGGCGCGTTGCGCGACACCGGCTGGGCGTCCTGGAACGACGGATACAGGAAATTCCTGGGCGAGTTCGTGCGCGGCGGCGGCACGCGCGAGGGTTTCGAGTATTTCCTCAAGGGCTCGCCGTGGCATTTTGCCAAATGGCCGGCACAGACGGTCAACTACACCGAGTCGCACGACGACCGTACCTGGATCGATATCATCACGGAAAACGAGGGCTATAACGGTTTCTCACCCACGGCCAATGACCGCCGGCGCACCCACCTCATGGCGGCGATTCTCTTTGCGAGCATCGGCATCCCGATGATTGCCTCGGGGCAGGATTTCCTGCGTTCGAAGCGCGGCGTGAACAACACCTACCAGCAGGGCGACCTCAACGCCCTCGATTACCGCCGGCTCTATCGTTTTCCCTCCACCCACGCGTATTTTGCCGATTGGATCGCCTTTCGCCGCAGCGAACGCGGCCGCCTGCTGCGGCTCTTTTCACCGCCGGGCGAAGCGTTTTTCCAGTTTTTTTTCGCCGCCGATTCGATCGCCACCGCGGTGCTCTACAACGCCGACCGCAGCTACGGCCCGCTGCGCCTGCTTTTTGCCGTCAATCCCACGCTCAATGATGTGGGCATCTCCCTCGGCGAGGCGGTCGCATCCGCCGCGTGGCGGCAACTTGCCGACCATGAACGTTTTTTTGGCGACGGATCGCACGAGCCCGCGCAGCCGGTCGAGGCGGAATTATTTCTGCCCGCGCTTGGTTGCGGCCTGTGGGCGAGCGAAGGCCCTTGAGCGCCCAACCTCCAAGGTTAAGCCGCCAGGAAATGTAAAATGGCAAAATATGCGCAGTGATCTTGAATACGTGATGTGCATTGGCTCTTGCCAATCGGAAAGGTCGCGTTTTCTTTGGTTCTTCCGCGTCTACACGCGGGATTACTTAAACCAGCAAACAACCACACAGAAACGGAGACTTCCATGGCAGTGAAAGTTGCAATCAATGGGTTTGGCCGCATCGGCCGCCTTGTATTTCGCGCTCTTGTCGAGCAGGGTCTGCTCGGCACCGCATTTGA
>Ga0210392_10001319_pt1 | contig 13330 bp, 17 predicted proteins | sample IncBWC30OmetaG_FD_161057 | JGI IMG/M metagenome (GOLD analysis project Ga0210392, IMG submission 161057) | Forest soil microbial communities from Barre Woods Harvard Forest LTER site, Petersham, Massachusetts, United States - Inc-BW-C-30-O ...
CAGTGGTCTCCGTATCTCAGCCGAAAGTGTGCTCAAAGGTGGCAGAACGTTTTTGGGACTGCGACACAATAGAGGAGATTTCTGACCGATGCAACGGGCCGGTGGAATATGGTTCTGCAACACCATTGGCCGAACCCATGTACCGGATGTGGGTTGCCGTAATAAGTGGCCAGTGCGACCTCACGATCAGCTATGGCGAACCTCCCGAGCGGCAATGACGTGAGATAACGCTCTCGTCGAAAGACATGTCCAAGAGCCGCCCCGGCAGCCGTTTGAGTTCGTTTGCATACAATCAGATTCGATACGATCTACGTCCTCAAACCAAAGTTCAGTTGGTTCAGAGATTTCTCGCCGAGATTACTTCCTTCCAATCAACCACACTGAAGGCAGCGAAGAGAAACATCGAGAAGGATGCCGGCGAAGCCCTTTTGAGTGCAACAAATGTAGAAGACATTCCATTGTTCGTCCGGAATATTTCATCAGCACAGCGAACACTTACAGACCAACTCGACCCCAACGACGCTGCCCTCTGGTGGCCTAATATCGTACATTCGATCAGGGAATCACCGGAGGCTTTGAAAACACTTCTCGTCGCTGAGTTGCGGGATCATCTGCAAGATCCAAATCCTCTGATTAAAATTTCCGCTCTTTTCAGCCTTGCCTTATTGGGCATACCAGACCTTGCTCCTGTGATAGACAACGCGGTCAGAGCACATGAACACTGGTTCGCAAATGAGGAATTGTATAAATGGCTAGTGAAGCTAATATCCAAACAGATCAGTTTGGGCGTATTACGCCATCAAGAACACAGCCTCCTAATCCCATGTCGAACCCGGCGATGTCAGACGTAACCACTGAAAACTCAATAACTCCCCAAATCCCTCCAAAGGCTATAAACCGCAAACAACAGCATCACCCCAACGACATCGTTCACGATCCACCCCATCGTGGACTTCGTCTTATACAGCGCAACATGGTCAATGATCGTAACCAGCAGCGCAATGGAAAAACAGAGGAGCAACCCGCGCCCATTCCCGGTATAAGCGAGACCGCCTGCAATCAGCCCCAGCACGATCTCCCTAGCCGCCAGAACCGCCATCATGGGCCGTGACTCATCCTTCAGCAACGCAACGCCCCGCGGACCAGTCGCCAGTTCCGGCTTCACCAGCAGGATCAGCCCAATTCCGCACAGAAACACTGTCACAAGATAAGCAATGACCCGGGCAACAGCCATATCGACCTCCTGCCATCTCACATCATTGTCCAGTCCAGCCTAACCCCGAGGTTTGATCCCGTCAGCCCTCTTCATGCATCTATAAAGGAAATAAGCTATCTTTACTGGCGTCGATAATTCTTTAGAAATCGCATTGCGAACGAAAAGGAGTCTTATGCAACTTGGAATGGTGGGACTGGGAAGAATGGGAGCGAACATGGTTCGCCGCCTTGCACGCAACGGACACGAATGTGTCGTCTTCGACAGGTCAGCCAAGGCCGTTGACGACCTCGCAAAGGAAAAAGGAGTCGGCGGCTCGTCCTCACTCGCAGACTTCGTCAGCAAACTCACCACGCCACGCGCCATCTGGCTGATGATTCCCGCGGCATTCGTCGATGACACTATCGCCCAAATCGTCCCGCATCTCCAAAAGGGCGACATCCTTATCGACGGCGGCAACTCCTATTACATAGACGACATCCGCCGCGCCAAAGAGCTCGCCCCCAAAGGCATCAATTACGTCGACGTAGGCACCAGCGGCGGCGTCTGGGGTCTCGAGCGCGGCTATTGCATGATGATCGGCGGCCACAAGGAAGTCGTCGCTCACCTCGATCCCATCTTCAAAGCCATCGCCCCCGGCATCGGAGACATCCCGCGCACCGCCGGCCGCGAAGGCAACCCCACGCAAGCCGAACAGGGCTACCTCTACTGCGGCGAAAGTGGCGGTGGCCACTTCGTCAAGATGGTGCACAACGGAATCGAGTACGGCATCATGGCCGCTTACGCCGAAGGCCTCGGCATAATCAAAGCCGCCAACGTCGGCAAAGACACGCACGAGATCGATGCGGAAACCACGCCCCTCCGCGACCCCGAACACTACCAGTACGACTTCAATCTGCCCGACATCGCCGAAGTCTGGCGCCGCGGCAGCGTCATCGCCTCCTGGCTCCTCGATCTCACCGCCTCCGCCCTCCACGACGACCCGGCTCTCTCGAAATTCGGCGGCCGCGTTTCCGACTCAGGCGAAGGCCGCTGGACAGTCAAAGCAGCCATCGACGAAGGCGTGCCCGCCCACGTTCTCACTACCGCTCTCTACGAACGCTTCAGCTCACGCGGCCTCGCCGACTACTCCTCCAAGCTTCTCTCCGCGATGCGCTTCGCCTTCGGCGGCCATCTCGAAAAACCCGCCGAGAAGTAGCAACATCAAAAGCGCGCAATCCACAATAGTGTGGATTGCGCGCTGTCCAACCTGCCAATGCCTTGCCTGGCTTTATTGACAGACAACTTGGCTGATCATCTGAGCCTCAGGTCGTTATTGCTTCCACATCTCTGGATCGTGATGTCGACTCCAGAGGAAACAACATCGGTCCAACCGCAACAATGATCCCGGCAAGCACGATGACTCCCATCGCCGGTCGCAGCCCAATCAAGACCGCGAGCGACCCGATGATCGGAGGTCCGGTCAAGAAGCCGAAGTAGCCGATCGTAGCGGTGGCAGAAATCGCCGGCCCCGCCCCCATCCGAGTATCTCGACCCGCCACGCCCCAGATCACGGGAACGATGTTTGCGACTCCAGCCCCAGCGAGCATGAGGCCGATAACGGCGGGCCACCACGAATGAGAGCGCAGAGTGCATCCCAGGCCTGCAGCTATTAAAAGACCACTAACGTGCAGGATGCTCTTGCCGCTGAAATGTAACGCAAGCCAGTCACCTGAGAACCTCGCAGCCGCCATGGCAATGGCATAGGCAGCGTAACCGGCGGCGGCAAGTGGAAGCGTGACTCCAACGTTCGAGTGGAGATAGACGGAAGCCCAATCCGCAATCGCACCCTCCGCTAACAATCCAAAGGATGCGAGGATCGCGATCCGCAGCAGTGCGGCATTCGGCCACACAAACTTCGAGGTCGCCCGCGATCTCACCGCCTCGCCCACAAGCATCGGCAACGCCCAAATGCAGCAAAGACCGAGCACGCCCGCAGTGATCGAGAGATCGGCTCGAACTGTGCCTTGATGCTGCAACATAAGGCCCGCGGCGCCAGCGCCCAGCAACCCTCCCGCGCTCCAGCAGCCTTGAAAGAAGCTCATACTGGACTGCCCGTAGTGCTTCTCAACCGCCATAGCCTGAGCGTTGACTGAAATATCAAACGCTCCCTTCATGCTCCCAAACAAGCCTGCGAAAACGATAAGAAACCAAAAGCTCGAGGCCTGCGCAAGCAGTCCGATCATCAGAACGTAGCTGATTGCCGCAACTCGAATCACGCGCCGGCTGCCGTAACGCGCGATGAGTTGTCCCGTCGCCGGCATGCTGATGATCCCGCCAACAATGACGCTGACCAGGACAAGGGTGAGAGATCCGTTCTCAATATGAAGGAACTGCTTGAATACCGGCACGTGGGCTGCCCAGCTTCCGAAGCCTGCTCCATCCGCGAGAAAGAGCATGGCGAGCGCCCACTTCGGCCACCTCACCCCCGTATCGCCGGGCTTTTGCTGCTTCAGTCCAGCTTCTGGATCAAGAACGGCACAGTCCATTGCAATTCGCTCCTGTTAATAGGCTGCAGGCTCTGTACCATTCTGTCCAATATGAAATTCGTTATGTTTTGATAACTTGTAGGAATGGCACTCGAACTATCTGAATTGGGTGCGTTCCTCGTGCTCGCGAACCACCTGCACTTCGGTCAGGCGGCCGCAGCCCTGCACGTTAGTCAACCGGCACTCACGAAACAGATGCAGCGGCTGGAAACCAAAGTCGCGGGCCCGTTGCTGGTACGCGGCTACCGAAGGGTCACGCTCACGCCAGCCGGAGAGATCCTGCGAGATCGTGCCCAGAGCCTGTTGCGCGAAGCCGAGATCGCTGAGCAGATGACTCGCCTGGCCGTGAGCGGAAAAGCGGGGCTCTTGCGGATCGGTTTCGGTATCGCATCGCTGGCGGCCGGACTTCCTGGCATCCTGACCCGCTTTCGACAGCACTTCCCCGAGGTGCAAGTGACCATGCGTGACATGTCCACGCCGGATCAGATCGAGGCGCTTGAGCGAGGCGATATCGACGTCGGTTTCGTCCGGCTTCCAGTCGAGCGAACCGAACTGGTCACCGTTCCCGTACTCGAGGAGACGCTTGTCGCGGCAGTCCCACGCGGCATGTCCTATCGCAAGGGACTTTTCGGACTTCGCAACGAGCCATTCGTCGTCATCTCCCGCAGCGACTCAGCCAGTTTCTTCGATCACCTGGTACAAACCTGCAGAGCGGCCGGCTTCAGCCCCCGCATCGTGCAGGAGGTCAACGAACTCTTCACGGTCCTCAACCTCGTGCGAGCGGGCATAGGAGTCAGCCTAGTCCCGCGCTCTGCCAGCCTGATGCGAGTGCCCGACGTTCGTTTGCTGGACACGAAACTGCCCGAAGCAAAATGGAGGATCGGCGTGGCCTGGCGCAAGGTCGATCAATCAGACCCTCTCGTCCGAAATTTCGTCAGCATCGCACGTCGACCTGGCAAAACCACTCCGATTCTTTGATCGAAGATACCGAGGTCGATCTTTGATCTAGGCCGATACGGCAAAATCTTATCCTGCGCAGCAGGAGACGGTAGAAGAGCGGGGGCTTTTAGCCCCGCGTCCTGGCCTGGAAAAAGAGGGCTTCAGCTCCGGGCATTTTTTCCGCCATTTCGCTTTGTCAAGGGGGTAATCAACAAAATATCTTCTAAACCATTGATTCAAAACATCAAAAACAGCCGTGAAATTGGCCGACCATTTCACCGAATCAGATAAAATGGAAAACAGAGAAAAACTTCAGATAAGGCCCGCCTAGGCGCGGGCCTTATCTCTTTTGAAAACAATAATTTGCGGATAAGTCTTTATGTTTCAATATTTTGCCGCACAAATAACGGGCTACCTAATGTTTTCAAAGATTTGGCTACCCCCCAGGGTAAGGGGGAGGGTCGGGTTAGCATAGGGCATGCAGGATGAAACCTTCATGCAGGCAGCTCTGGACGAGGCACATCTGGCAGCATCCGCAGGCGAGGTGCCCATTGGGGCGGTCGTCGTCAGGCAAGGCGAGATCATCGCCCGAGGCCAGAACCGTGTTCTCCGCGACGTGGACCCAACCGCCCACGCCGAGATCGTGGCCATGCGCGCCGCCGCCTACGCGACCGGCAACTATCGCCTGCTGGATTGCGAACTCTTTGTAACGCTGGAGCCCTGCGCAATGTGCGCCGGAGCGATGATCCAGGCCCGGCCCGCCCGGCTCGTATACGGCGCAGCAGACCCAAAAGCCGGCGCGGCGGGATCGGTGCTGGAGGTGCTGAATCACCCGAAATTGAACCACAAAATGGCGCTTAACTCGGGAATTTTGGCAGAAAAATGCAGCGAAATTCTCAAAGATTTCTTCCGCGCGCGGCGCGAATCGCCACAATGACCCTAATCATGCGTCAGAGCACGAATCCCCGGTTCCGCCTGCGGATACTGCTGCAGCAACACTTCCCTCTTGCCAGTCTCGTAGTCGGCATAATCGAAGCCCGGACTGACACTGCATCCGAGCAAGGCAAAGCTGCCGCCGGAAACCAGCCGAGACCCCTGCCAGACATTCTTCGGCACCTGCAGCTGCACATGCTGTCCCGCGCCCAGATCCTGTCCAAGAATGACAGTCCTGACGTTGCCATCCGGCCAAAGCTGAAGCATCTCTACCGGATCGCCGAGATAGAAGTGGAATATCTCGTCCGAAGACAGCCGATGGAGCTCAGAGAACGTATGCGGCTCAAGCAGGTAATAGATAGCAGTGCCCGCAGCCCGATCAGCTGGATATCGCGCAGGCAGCGCCGACTTGGGAATCGTCTCGTCGGCTTTCCATGTCTGAATGAACCACCCGCCCTCGCAAGGATGCGGTTCGAGTTGCAACAGCTTCTTGAGTTCGTCAGCAGTCATGAGCGCCATGATACTTGGGAACTCGCACACAGCGATGGTGTCTATTGCAGTCAGGTGTCTCGCTGACCAAACTCGATTGGTTGGGAGGCACTATGTTTGAGGACAGTCTGGTGGAATCAACCGGGCGCATCCGCACCCGCAGCAAGTACTTCGCCATCGGCTCATTCGCAACGCAATCATTGCTGCTCACGGCACTGGCGATGTACCCATTCCTGCATCCCGCTACGTTACCGAAACAAGCTCTGGCGATGTTGCTGACCGCTCCGGCCGTTCCAGCCTCTCCCGCAAACCTGCCGCAGCAGGCGACATCAACAACCCATCATCAATCCGTAATCATCGACAATCCGCTGGAAGCTCCACTCCACATTCCGCAGCACGTATCCACGGAAAAGGATTTCGGGCCGCCTCCAACCACCATCGACATCGGCCTCGGTAAAACAGGTTCAGGCGCAGACAGCGCGTTGTTCAGCACGCTTGGCCCGTCTTCTCCGCCAGTGGTAAAACCACCCCTCCCGAAAGGCCCCGTACATCTCTCTTCGGGTGTCGCTACAGGACAGCTGCTTGCACCAATCCAGCCCGTCTATCCAGCAATAGCAAAGGCTGCGCACGTTCAAGGCACCGTTGTGGTGCAGGCCATCATCTCGAAAGACGGAACGATCGAGAACCTGCGCGTAATCAGCGGACCGCCCATGCTGCAAGGCGCGGCAACCGAGGCCATCCAGCGGGCACGATACCGCCCCTTCACGCTGAACGGTGAACCAGTCGCAGTCGAGACGACGATCAATATTGTCTTCACGATGGGAGGTTGAAAACTGAGGCGCGGGAACCCCATCATACCAGGCTGCCAAACGTATGCGTAGCCCGGTATGATGTTGACCATGCCCGTTCTGCTCTACACAGCGCCATGGTGCCGCGACTGCCGCGAGGCCAAGCGCTTTCTCGACAAACACAAGATCCCTTACACCGAGATCGATATCGAAACGACTCCCGGCGCTGCTGAAGATGTACTTAGGAATGTAGGCAAGCGCGCAATTCCACAGTTCGTGATCGACGGCAAATGGGTGCAGCCATACCGCCCCGGACGAGGCTTCCTCTACGCCGAAATGAGCGAGCTCTTCGGCGTAACGATTTAGGCAATCAAGATATATCCGGCTCGGTGCTTGGCTCGGAAGCCAAACCGGCTCCGGGATCGGTAAGGATGGTGAGGGCGTCTGCTTGGTCCGAAGCTCTTACCTGAAGCTGCAGCGGCCCGAGGCCAGGCTCAAGAATGCGGGCGTTCTCCCCGGACAGGAACGTTTCGATTCCGGCAGATTCAAGACGCAGCTTCGCCATTTCAGCTTCGAGCGGTTCAGTGAAATTAGCTACGGTCACGACTTCTTCCATGGATCTCCCCTTTTGAGGTTCCTTTCAATTGTTCCGATAAATGCTAGTTGGATGCACAAACGGTAAAATAAGAAGTTCACCATAGACAGCTTTTTCCTCAGGAGAGTGTTTCGTTGATTGCCCGCTACACGCGCCCGCAAATGGGCCAGATCTGGAGTGATGAAAACAAGTACCGCATGTGGCTGGCGGTAGAAACCGCTGCCAGCGAAACGCTTGCCGAAGACGGGATTGTTCCTGCGGAATCAGCCAAAGCCATCCGAGAGCGCGGCGACTTCAGCATAGCTCGCATTCAGGAACTCGAAGCTGAGGTGAAGCACGATGTCATTGCATTTACGACAGCAGTCGCGGAGAAGATCGGACCGGAGTCGCGCTGGCTGCACTATGGGCTAACTTCAAATGACGTTGTAGACACAGCGCAAGCCCTGCAGATCAAAGCTGCCTCAGCGCTAATCCGTGAAGACCTGCTTGGACTGATTGAGGTTCTGAAAAAGCGGGCGCTTGAGTTCAAGCACACGCCAACTATTGGCCGAACGCACGGCATTCACGCCGAACCAACGACCTTCGGGCTCAAGCTGCTCAACTGGTATGCGGAAATGCGACGCAACCTTGAGCGCTTTGACGCAGCGGCCGAACAGATTCGCATCGGCAAACTGTCCGGCGCTGTTGGGACGTTCGGCCATCTCAGCCCAAAGCACGAAGAACGCATCTGCGAAAAGCTGGGACTGCAACCTGCTCCCGTGGCAACGCAGGTGATTCAGCGCGACAGACATGCGCACTACATTTCTACCCTGGCGATTATCACCGCGACGCTGGATAAGATTGCCGTCGAGATTCGCCATCTCCAACGGACTGAAGTGCGCGAGGCAGAGGAGTATTTCTCAGAGAAGCAAAAGGGCTCTTCAGCCATGCCGCACAAGCGCAATCCTATTACGACGGAGCAGATCAGCGGCCTTGCCCGAGTGGTTCGTGCGAATGCTCAAGCTGCATACGAAAACGTAGCTTTGTGGCATGAGCGGGACATCTCCCATTCGTCCGTCGAGCGCGTGATCTTTCCCGATTCAACAATTCTCACCGACTACTTGCTGGCGAAAACAATCAACCTCATCGAGAAGCTGCTTGTTTACCCGACGCGCATGATGAAGAACCTTGAAAGCACAGGCGGCCTGATCTTCAGCGGACAGTTGCTGCTCAATCTTGCCGAAGCGGGCATGCTGCGCGAGGACGCGTACCGGCTGGTGCAAAGCCATGCGATGCGCGCGTGGAAGGAAGATCTCATCTTTCGCGAACTGATCAAGGCCGATCCCGAAATTACCGCAAAGCTCAGCCCTGAAAAACTGGAGCATGCTTTCGATCTGAATCGGCAGCTAAGGAATGTGGATACCATTTTTGATCGTGTCCTGCATCAGTAGCCGCGTACGCTTGTGTGCCGTTCTGCTACCATGCTCTCGGCTTTGAATTGCCGGGGGCCGCTCATGGTTTCACGCTGCGCTGCTGTGTTGTTCGCTGTTTTTGCTTTATCTCCTGCCTGGCCACAGAACAATGTTCCTGTGCCACAAAGTTGCACGCCGCCGGTGAATGAGAAGCTTGGCAGTCTGCTCAGTTCGAGCGAGAAACAATCGGGGGATAACGTGATGGTATGCGGCATTACAGTGAGCCCTTCGCGCACGCAGAGTGGAGGACCGCATGGCAGCCATCAGATACTGCCCCTGCGTGTAACTTTCCCTGATGGCAACACCCGCCTTGTTGAAGTAGTGACGAACGACGATCTCGATGGCGTCGTGACCGCGCCCGTGAACGCACAGGTCTACGCGTACGGGCAGGCATTTTTCCCTTCGAAGGGCCGTTTTGTGGCAGGAATCCACGATGTTCATTGCTCGACGCATCACGGTGCCGATAACGGCTGGGTGGTTGTGAATGGCCAGCAGCATCCGGCGAGTTGTCAACACTAGGACACCATGGACGCCTTCACGCCAGCCACCATTGCAGCATTGATCATCGCCGCCAGCTTTGCTGCCGGGCTGAATGTCTACGCCACGCTGCTCACGCTGGGGCTATTGGCCCGCGCCCACTGGGTTGAGTTGCCAGTGGGGCTGGATCTATTGACCAACTGGTGGGTGATCGGCATCAGCGGATTCATGTTTGCGATTGAGTTTGTCGCGGACAAAATTCCAGCGTTCGATATGGTCTGGAATGCACTGCATACGTTTGTCCGCGTCCCGGTTGCAGCTTTGCTGGCCTATCGCGCGAGCGAGCAGCTTTCTCCGGAGATGCAGATTCTGGCCGCTATCGCTGGGGCTGGGATTGCTTTGGTGGCGCATGGGTCGAAAACCGCGGTACGCGCAGCGGTCACACCTAGTCCGGAACCGGTTTCGAATATCGTCCTCAGCACTGGCGAGGATTTCATGGCAGTAGGTGTGACGTGGCTCGCGACTAAGCATCCCATGGTTGCTGCGGGTATTGCATGCGGTTTTCTGCTGCTGGCGGTCATTACAGTCCGTTGGCTGGCAAAGTTTATCCGCAAAATGTGGAACAAGCCGAGGCCTGCGAATGCGCAGTGAGTCGCGCTGCGAAGTTGGTTAACTTGACGGGAGCACGATGACGCGCGAGCCATTCAATCTGACCGTAGCCATGACGGGAGCAAGCGGAGCCGTCTTTGGCCAATATCTCTTGCAGGCATTGCATGTGGACCCCAGTGTTTCGCATGTGAATTTTGTTGCGTCGGAGAGTGCGCTACGTGTTCTTGCTGAAGAACTACGCTTCAGCGGACGCAATACACTGGTCGAAAAGCTGCTTGGGTATCCCTCAACGAAGATTCAGCAGCACGCCGAATCAGATATTGGCGCGTCAATCGCGAGCGGCAGCTATCCCTCCAGTGGCATGATCGTGATGCCGTGCAGCATGGGAACGCTGGCGGCTATTGCCAATGGCTTGGCGCAAAATCTTATCGAGAGAGCTGCTGATGTTTGCCTCAAGGAGCGTCGTCCACTTGTCTTGTGTGTGCGCGAAACACCTTTCAATAAGATCCATTTGCGCAATATGACGCTCGCCGCAGACGCGGGAGCCACTGTCTTTCCGATGATTCCCACGTTCTACAACCATCCTGTGGATTCGACAGAAATGGCCAGGCAGTTTGCTGCGAGGGTGTTGGCCCACATCGGTCTACCGCAGCAAGGGGCTTATGTGTGGAAAGGCGATCTCTAGCCTGTTCACTTTGCGGCCGTCTGTGGTGCATCCCTCCATGCGTCCTGCGGCTGTTCGGTAGGCAGAAGCCTGCCTGCATGATGCAACAACAAATGGCGGCTGACGGGCTTCGGCAGGAAGGCGTTGGCTCCCGCCGCATAAACGCGCTCCGCCTCAAGTCTCGCGCCTCGCTCCGCGATCATGATGATCGGCGTTCGCAGAAAAGCTGTTAACAAGCGCAGACGTTCCACTACAAGAAGGCCACGGCCAGCAGGCAGGCTTAAATCGACAACGATTAAATCCGGATTGTGTTTACGTGCCTCGGAGACTGCGCTCACAGCGTCAAATGCGAAGAATACAACGTGTCGAATCACTGACAGTGTTTCGTGGATTGCCTGACACACTCGTGGGTCGCTGTCTACAATCAAAATGCGTTTCATGGGAATCCTCGCTGCGTCACTCCCGCTCTGTTCATCGATCAGGGCGATGCAGCAAGGACAAGCAATTGTCGTGGCGTTTTATCGTGATTTTTCTTTGAAGCGTCTAAGGTTGCATGCGAAGTGCTTTATCAATGACCGTAACTGTGAAGGGTGCAATCCGGTATTTACTATGTGAATTCAGTTCTTCGCGACGTACCCAGTGAGCGGCTGCAGCATCGGAGGCGCAGCACAACACACCTCCAATTACGCTGCAGATGAAATCCACCAGGACATAGTGAAAACGCACTGTGCCCGCTTCGTCGCGCACGATTCGATCGAAGACTTCGACAATTTGCAGAGGCTCGATTTCGAGCCCGGTTTCTTCAAGCACCTCGCGTCGGATACCCTGCTCCAAGGTCTCGCCTAGTTCCAGCGCACCTCCGGGCAGCGACCACTCGCCTTTTAGAGGCTCCTGGCCGCGCTGAATGAGCAACACTTGATTGTCATGGATGATGACGGCTCCGACACCAACGATCGGAGCATCCGGATATTCGCGCCGCATGAAGACAAGATTAAATCTTCAAGGGTCGGCCAAACTCTTCGGCAAAAACTGTACGGGCCATGCTGAAACGTCCGCCATAGAACTTGTCGCTGCCCTTTAGATGCCCAATCGCAAGCAGCGCTACGACGTGGTAGCTGAGAGGCAGCTTTAGGACTTCCCGCACCCTTTCCTGCTCGAAGCCTTCCATCGGGGCGGTATCGTATCCGAGAACCTCAGCCATAAGCATCATGGTTGTGAAGGCAATCATCACATGGCGATTCAGCCACATCGGGAAATTCGGATGGTTCGAAAGGTAGTTGGGAATGTTGAATTTGGCCTGTTCAGCATAGTTTTCCGGCATGCCGCCTTCGCGCCCTAGATGGAGCATTTCCTCAAGATCGCCGTTGCGCCAACCGTCGGCATCGCCGCAGGCGACGATGACAGCAGATGCTTCCTCTACCTTGGCCTGGTTAAAGCTTGCGGCTCGTAAACGCCGCTTATGCTCCTCAGAGCGGACGACGACAAATCGCCACGGCTGCATATTGTAACCGCTTGGGGCCTGCAGTCCTGCCTCCAGAATCTTTCTCAGGTCTTCGTCAGGCAGAGGCGAACCATCGAAGCTGGGCGTCGCGCGCCGCTGCGCAATCGCCTGTGACAAAGTTTTTTCCATCACGTTTGCCATCTGTAATGAACTTCTTTCTTCTAAGGTTGTGTGGCAGTTCAACACGTTAGGGTTTACTGAATTTGATTCAGCGGTAGCTCGATTGCAAAGGGCCTCTGGTTCTCTGCATTGGCGTAGACCCACAGACCGTGAAATGCCTCACGCAATTCAGGATGCTGGGCTAATAACGCTTTCATGACCTCAACATTGCGGGCGCGCGTAGCTACGGGATCGGAAACATCGCCTGTTTTATAGTTCACAACGAGATCGATTCCGCCGAGCGAACCGTCTGTGTGAATGTTCGTTATATCGAAAGTCTGGTCTTTCGCCACAATTTTCATCGGTTCCGCATCTAGCAAGCCTTCCGGGCGGACGCTACTCATTTCTTTCTGCAGCTTTTCGAGGTTCGGGCTGGAGATAAAGTCTACCGGGCTGAGCAGGTATGCCGCGGTCTGGTAATAGAAATATGCATTCCACAATTGCTTCTTATTCGCATAGGCACGCGCCTGCGCCCAATACCAGACGCCATCGTGTCCCGCATAGCTGAGTGGGCGAATGAAAATGCCTGCGAGCTTCCACTGCATGCCGCCTGCAGGATCATTCGCAAGAATCATAGAAATCTGCTGCGGCTGCTTGCCGCCCGTTGCGTGCGCTACAACGAATGCATAGTCCCCGGGAGGCAGTTGCGGGATCGAGATGTTGATGAGCAACTGCGATCCCGGAACACTGCAGAAAAACTGGGTGTCCTGGGGAGATTTGAGATCGGTGGCATGCAACCCGTAGATCGACTCCACCGTCAGAGCAGACCCCTGGATGGTTGGAGAAATAGACTGAATCGTGTTGGCGATGGAGTCAAACTGCGCGGCAATGCTGGCAATAGTGTTTGCCTTTACCGCAGATACATTGCCCGACTGGATCTCACTAACCAACCCCTGCGCTGCCTGCAGGTACACCGCCCTTTGAGCGTCGGTCATCTGCGACTGGGTGGTGCAGGAGACAGCTCTGGCTACTTGGCAAGTCAAG
>Ga0210392_10001321_pt1 | contig 13317 bp, 11 predicted proteins | sample IncBWC30OmetaG_FD_161057 | JGI IMG/M metagenome (GOLD analysis project Ga0210392, IMG submission 161057) | Forest soil microbial communities from Barre Woods Harvard Forest LTER site, Petersham, Massachusetts, United States - Inc-BW-C-30-O ...
TTTCTCTTTCAGCGGGCGTTCTTCCGTGGGTCAAGGGCCCAAGGGGTTCTATGATTTCTACCGTCTCCGTGGTCCCAGTAAGGGATTATTTCGGTCCGCACCAAAGACAATCTGATATGCTCGCTTGGATTCTCCGACAGATATGTTGTCATTCGCCGCCTCAGTTCGTACGGAGAGGTCGTCTCCTCTGCACGTGACATCCGACAGTAGCGATCGAACCGCAGTGATCCAAGCGCCGTTATTTGAAGTGGGCTCCAAGCTGGGTCGGCTTGCTGCCACCTCATTATCGTTCAGAACCTCGGCGATCCGATCAGCGGCTTCGGCAATCTTAAGCAGAATCTGTCGAACTTTGCCACGCAACGGTGAGCGCAGTGCTCTGTCCTCGCACTCGCGAACATCAATCGCTATGTCCTTGAACGCAGACCGTAGCTCACGGGCCGGGCTTTCTGCGAGGGTCTCGTGAATCAGGGTCCATATCGATCGAACCCTGCCGCGCGATTCGAACCGTCTGCGGCCATCGCTTGCGATGAAGTGCTCCTTATTCAGTTCATCGCAAAACTTGCGGAATTTTTCTTGTCCGAGAATCGCAAGAGCCTCGCAGAGCATCTCATTAAAGGACTGGCTGCGGAGTTGCTTTTCCAGGTATGGCCCACTTACGGGTATCAAGGGCCGGCCGCCATGCTTCTTCATCAGTGATGCCTCCGAGTCGAGGGCGCGAGCCCTAGAGCCTGCGCCATCGAACCTGGAGTCTAGCATCCGACCCAGGGCCAGCAGAGCTCGACTAGATAGCCAATTATATCAACGGTTTATGTATAGGGTGCTCGCGACTCGGACGCAGCAGGGACGGTCAATCGGTCAATCGCGACCCAATGTGGTCAGGGCTACTCCTGGCGCTATTCCGGCCAGACCGTACGGGTCTGGCTCGCTAGCACCGCTATCGGATACGAATGGCACCCCACCCTAGGCGGAGAGTCCTGACCGTATCAATCCCCCCGAATACCCGGGGATGCCCGGGTACGACATGGGGGACATGATGAAGATCGGTGGCAACGACAATCCGGATGGCCGGACCCTTCTACCACAGGAGCTTAGCGGCCCGGCGCGACGGTCGCGGTCTACCTTTTCGACTGTCACGCTAACCGATAACGTGACAACTATCCTTCTCCGATGCCTGTACTGCGACAAACCATTCAGAACCTTGCGTCGTACAAGGAAAACATGCTCGCCGGCCTGCCGCCAACGCTTGTCTCGAGGCCTGCGCGCCGCAAGACCGCCACTACCATCCGGCCCCTTCGAGCTCATTTTCGTCGAACTGCCTTGGGACTTTGTAGCCTATAGCGCTTGGCACACATGGAGTCCGAGCGACCATTTTCGCTCCACGGGGGGTGATTACGATTCTATTTGTCGACTTCCGATCAGTCGTATCGCAGCGCCGGATGCTGGATTGGCACTATGCGCTTACGGTCCGGCGATACCTGCGGCATACATGCTCATGAAGCGTTGGGGCTTCAGACCCAGATTCGACTTGATCGACTGGATCAAGAAGACTTCGAGGGGCGAGCCACCGTCTAGGCGCGGACATTATTTTACGCGGGACTACGGGGAACAACTCCTTTATGGCATCCGAGGACTCGGACTGAAGTTGCTGGATAGCGGAGTCTCTCGATGTTTGTTAGCTGAAGAGCGCGAGCATGGTTGCACGCCCGATGAGGCAGCCGACGCGCTCGAGCACTTGTTTGGTCCCGCACCCCGCATTGAACTGTTCGCGCGCCGTAGACGCCCAGGTTGGGAAGCTTGGGGAAACGAGCAGTCAGAGATTTAGGCGGCGTCGGCGCCACTAACCATTGCTACCTAGAGCCGGAACACGGGCACGAAGCGGATGCGGCAAGTGGTCGCATCCACCAGGCCGATCGCCGCAACGAAATCAATTTGAAGGAGATCTGGCCGCATCGCCGTCACCAACCGTGTAGCCCGCTACTTGGTGCCCACAGCCGCCGGAGCACGGCATGCCGTCGAAACCAAATCGTAACTACCGGTCTGGCAATCGAGTATTGTCAGAGATCGGATCACGTCGAATGGAAAGCAAGCCGCATGAACGCCGAAGCGCGGGACGCCTCATCTCCGCAGGCCTGATGGCCGTCGCTGTCACGGCCTGAACAGCACGACACAGAGATTCGGAGGGCGTCGCTGACACCGACGGCAGCCGATCCATCCAGCTGCTCTGGCCAAGTAGGATCCGGTCAAAGTCGCTTCTGACGCGCTTGGTGAACGGCTGCGCCACATGACTGCTGCTGCGCAATCCGATAAGGCACGATAGGCTTCCTGCGAACACAATCCGCGCAGCATATGCTGCTGCTCCTGGCAATGAACTGCATGGCGGCAAACTCGACAGCCCGGAGTCGTCGTCGGTACTGGTCGCGAATACTTACGGCCTGTTCCTCACTGACAGGCCGACAAATTCGGGTGGTCGTGAAAGGCAAACTAATAAACGAGAACCAGACATGAGGCCCATCAAGACGGCTCGATGGGCCTCATCTTTCAGCCAAAGGTAACCAATCAGTCGGTTAAGTCATCGTCCAGCAGATGAGTTTTTCCTGGAATAGAAACTCGAACGATCTCTCCGGTTCCCGGAGCCGCAGCACCGAAATCGGAAATGTAGAGATCGCCATCCGGTCCGAATGTCATGCTGCCGGGAACTGAGAGTCCGGTCACTACGTCCTCAATGGACCCGTCAGGGGCAAGCTTTACGACCTTGCCGGTGCTGGCCTTCGGCTCACCGTTGGCATCGCCGATACTCGATAGTTCCAGCACGTAGAGATCATCATTCCGGAACGCGAGTCCGACGATGGTCGTGAACCCTCCGGTCGAATGCTCGATCTCGCCTTTCCGAGAAATATCAAGAATTTCGGATGACCCTGGTCTGATTGGGAAGGTGCCGAGATTTCCGACTTGGAACATGCCGCGATGAAACGCAATGGCGGTCGGTACTATGTGTCCCTTTGAGGCAGAGATGTCTATTAGCTGGCGCAGTCGCCCGTCTTGGCTTACTTCGATCACCTGCCCATGGTTTGGCCCGACAACGTAAAGCTTATGCTTGACGGCGATCATGCTGTAGAAGGTCTCGTCCGGCTCAAAGTCCATGTCCTCGATGACCGCTGAGGGATGGCTTTGGATGAAGGCGCTCAGGTCGGCAACCTGGGTCCACGTCCCTGTTTCGCGATCCACCCTGATGACCGATGCCGGGAAGTCAGGGTTGCCATGAGAGCAGCCGCCGCCGGACACCAAAGCGTAAAGCTCGCCATCCAGGAAGGTTACATCCGCAACACCAAAATATAATACCGAATCACCAAGTGCTACGGGCGGAAGCGGACTGATTGTAGATGGGAGGTGATCGGCTACCGTGCTGCGCGTGCCGTCCGGTCGGATCATGTCAATACTCGCGGTCTTCCCGCCGGCATAGGGCCCGACGCCATGCGCTTGCTCGCACTGTCCGACAGTGGTGTTGGTGCCGCCAGTGCCAGATTCGGCGACGTAGAGATTGCCGTCAGGCCCGAATCTTAGCCCCCGTGGGCCATCAAGGCCGCTTGCGACTACAGTCGTGTTGCTGGTGCTTGCGTGAGGGACCCCAATAGGTGTCGTAGCAAGCGCCAGGGCAATAAGACCCATACCTACATGAGCTTGTTTCATCGGTGATTCTCCTGTGCGTTTCCTGTGTGTCGGCGCGTAGACTACTCCGAAGCACGTCCACAGAAGGCCGCAGCACGGTCGTCTCGATCTGGGTAGTCGGTGTTCCGCGTGTCGGGATCAAGAACCGCGCGGCCGACTACCGCGAACAGCAGCGCTCCCAAAGCTACGAGCAGGTGGTAAGCACGTTCCTCTCCCTCATTGGCTGCAGCCCAGTGGGGCCGGTATTTCTGCCGGGCAGACGAACACTCCGGGTTGGGAGGCATTCGAAGAATTATGCAACCTTGTATGTCGACACCCACGGCACGGCGCGATACGGGTTAACCAACCCTTTGTATCGGGGTGTCGCCCCGGAGCGTGAGGCGGCCCGATGGATGCGTTTTGCATTGCAGCGTCGGGACTCGGCCCGTTCGTGCGGGTCTTACCTGCTGTGACGACCGATAGCGTTTTCATGGCTTGCTCCCTCGCACTTGTCGGGCCGTGCTTGCCGGGGCCTTAGTGGGCCACCGGCTTCCGCAATGCCCGACGCCATGCGATGCTATGGGGCCCTGGTAAGCTGGCGATGTCACGCGTGTAATTTCTGGGCAAAATCTCTGCGGTCCGGGCTTGGGCCGACGGTGTCAGGCTCTTACCCGATACTGCTAGCCGGTTATCGAGGAGCCGGGAGGTATGGAAACTGCAGACCAAGTACGTCTGTATTTTGAAGGACTTACGCTAGATCTGGCCGCTCGTACTCTAATCGACGGCAGCGGTCGAGAGGTTTCCCTGCGACGCTCCGAGTATGAGCTGTTGCGGGCTTTCGTTGACAGCCCGGGGCGGGCGCTCAGCCGCGATCTTTTGCTCGAAACGATTGCTGGCCGGCGGTCGGAACCATACGATCGCAGCATTGACGTTCTTGTTGGCCGATTGCGGCGGAAGATCGAGCCGGAACCCAAGCAGCCGCGACTGATCCTCACCGTGCCGGGTGTCGGTTACAGGTTTGCGGTCAAGCCTCATTCGGGGCCTCTGACCGTCGATGTAGAAATCAAGACGGAGCCCGCGCCACAGTACGCACCAACTGCACCGGAGCGCCGGCAACTGACCATCATGCGGTGCGCCCTGTCCGGCCCAGCATCCTCAGCTGCGCGGCGCGACCCTGAAGATCTGCTCCGGCTGCTTGCCGCATTTCATACGAGCTGTGCTGAGATCATCACACGGGGTGGTGGCACGGTCGCGAGGCTCCTAGACGATGGGCTTCTAGCCTATTTCGGTTATCCGCAGGCGCGCGAATACCAGGCGGAGTGTGCCGTCCGTGCGGCGTTGGGCCTGATCGAGGCAATCAGGCATATTGATGCAGACAGCTCCGATTCTCCGACCATGCACGCGCGTATTGGAATCGCGACTGGTTTCGTCATCGTGGGCGATCTGCTCGGTTCCGCGTCCGGAGAGCCGTCTGCCTTGGGGGAGGCCCCGGGCCTCGCCGCCCGGCTGGTCGCTCTGGCAGAACCGGACACCGTGTTACTATCGGCCGCCACGCGCCGCCTCGTTGGCGAACTCTTCCAATACCGCGAGACGACACTAAGTGCGTTCAACGATGACGCAAAACCCGTGGCGATTTGGCAGGTGATTGGAGAGGGCACCGCGAGAAGTCGGTTTGAGGCGCTGCACGGTTTTGAAGTGTCCGACTTAGTTGGCCGAGAGGAGGAATTGGGGCTGCTGCAGCGACGCTGGGAGCAGGCAAGCGCCGGCGCCGGCAGAGCCGTGTTGGTCGCTGGCGAGCCCGGTATAGGGAAATCACGGCTGGTCCGTGCTTTAGAGGACCGGATCGACGGCGAAACGCATCTGCGGCTGCGTTGCTCCTGCTCGCCGCATCACCAAGACAGCACGCTTTATCCGGTCATCACACAGCTCGAAGGTTCGGCTAACTTCGTCCGGGATGACAGCCCGAGTGAGAAACTCGCCAAACTGGAAGCGTTACTGGCACGATCGTCTGCCAGCGACGAGGCGATTGCGTTGATCGCCCAATTGCTCGCGATTGACACGGGCGAACGCTATTTCCTCCCCGAGATGAGTCCACCGATGCGGAGAGAGAGAACGCTTACTGCGCTTCTCGGCCATCTCTCTGGGCTCTCCTCACGAAAGCCAGTCCTACTAATCTATGAGGACGTGCACTGGACCGACCCGACCTCACTCGAATTATTGGCGCGTATAGTCGAGATCCTGGTCTCAATGCCTGTGTTGCTGCTTATCACGGCGCGGCCCGAATTTGCGCCACCGTGGCCCGACCATGCGCATGTTACCACAATACAGCTCAATCGGCTCGATAAGTGCGACAGCGCTTCGCTGGTACGGCAAATCACTTCCGGAGAACCGCTGCCAGCCGAAGTCCTGCAACAGATTCTCACACGTACCGACGGCGTCCCGCTGTTTATTGAAGAGCTGACCAAAACCGTGCTTGAGAATGTCGGACAAAGCGGCAGCGTCGCGACCGCACTGACTATACCCGCGACGCTTCAGGCCTCGCTGATGGCTCGACTCGATCGCCTGCCGGCAGCAAAGGAAGTCGCGCAGATCGGCGCCGTGATCGGGCGTGAGTTTCCGCATGCACTGCTCACTGCAGTCGCGCGGTTGCCAGAGGAACGACTGACCCGTGGCCTCGATGAGTTCGTCGCGTCAGGGCTCGCGTTCCGCCGCGGCCTAGCGTCAGACGCCATCTACACCTTCAAGCACGCGTTGGTTCAGGACGCTGCGTACGAAAGCATCCTGCGCAGCCGTCGGGCCGAAATCCATGCGCACATTGTCGGCGCCATGGAGAGCGACGAAGAGACAGGTGGCCGCCAGCCCATTCTGCTCGGCTATCACTGCGCACAAGCCGGTCTTATGGAGAAAGCAGCAACTTACTACCGCCAAGCGGGTGACCAATCGAAAACACGCTGGGCCTTAGCTGAAACCAAGACCCTCCTCGATCGTGGACTGGCCGTTGCCGCCTCCTTGCCCGATAGCCCTGGCCGTCGGCTCCTAGAGACTGAGCTTTGGGCAGCGCTTGGCCGGCTCCTGCAAATAGCGAGAAGTTGGGGAGATGGCGACGCTCTCATCGCGCTTGGGCGCGCTATCGACTTAGCCCGCACTCTGGACAGCACTGAGCCATTGACTGACGCACTCCGAGATCGGGCACTCAATTTGCTGCTCCGTGGCGATCACGAAGCAGGTTGGCGCGATGCGCAAGAACTTTGCACAGTGGCAGAAGCCGCCGGCGATTCAAAGAGACGCATATTCGCTCACACGACCCGCGGATATTTCCAGTTCGCTTCCGGACACTTTGGAGCAGCATGCACCGACCTGCAAACAGCCCAAGAATTATTTTCACGTGAGCCCGATGCGGCCTTCGACGCAACACTTAATCCTAACTGGGCAGTGGGCATCGGGTTTTTCTTAGCTCAAACCCTGGCGTGTCTCGGGCATGTCGACCGCGCAATCGCCCAAGTTGCTCAGCTGTCTGAAGGGGCTCACCGAGCTGCACCTTTTCCCCGCGCTGTGATCCTTAACGGTCTTTGCCGGTTCGCCTTGATCATGCGTGACATGGCTGCGCTCCAAGAATACACCAGTTCTCTAGCGTCCATCGGGCAAGAGATGGGCTCCCTCTATGTCCAGTTGGCTCGGTATTACCGATCGTATCTAGAAGTTTGCGGTGGGACCGCCCCGACGGCGATTCAGGAGATGCGGACGGCGCTGACCGCGCTCGGCGCCATGAACTACCAGTTCTGTTGTCCGTACTATCGCTTACTGCTGGCTGACGGGTTGATACTCGCGGACCAGACAACCGCCGCGAAGCAGGCCCTTGACGACGGATTGGCATTGTCCGCGAGCAATGGCCAGACCTGGTCCGACGCCGAGCTACACCGGCGAAAGGGAGAGCTTTTGCTCGGAGGTGACGAACTCAACGCTACGCAAGCCGAACAAGAGCTACGTCTGGCCATCGATATCGCGCGCGCCCAGGAGGCAAAGCTGTTCGAACTCCGTGCCACCACCAGGCTTGCTCAATTATTATCGGGACAGGGCAGGTGTGTCGACGCACGGAAATTGCTGGCGCCGGTGTGCGCTTGGTTCGCCGAAAGCATCGACATACGCGATCTGCGGGAGGCCCGCGAAGTTTTCGCAACGCTAACCTCGCAACATCGCTGACCGGTTACCCGTGATTGATCTACGTCGTGGACCCTGCGCCCCGTCATAGCTGGGTTGGCACGAACTTTTCCGTATCCAACCGGTGACCACCGAATGTCGTTATGCGGCACGGGAGTTATGATGAAATTTCCTGTGTTTGAAGCTTTGAGTGAAGTAGCGGGCACCGCCCCCGCCGATGCGCCGAACTCAAGCGGCTGCGGAGTCGAAGAAGAGGTAGACCGCGGCGATTTAGCCCTCGCGGACTATGATGAAATCGACGCCGGCATAGGCGGGTGGACCTTCCGGTGGGCCGGATACCCAGTGGACGCGCCCGCGTTGTGCAGCTCCTGCGGCGCGGCGGTAGGCGTGTATCGGAAGGTCGGGTGGGTCGCCCGGATCACGCCAGCGATCCGATCGATCTCGTCGCGTCCGCGATAGACGGCGCCGGGTTCGTAAAACACCGCGTCCTTGGTGAAAATCTCGTCGATCGCCGCGCGCCGGCGTTGGGGGTTGCCCTCGCCAAACACGTCGTCAAGATTGCGGATCAGTAGCGTCGAAATGCTCTGTGGCATGGTTGGTCTCCTGATTGGTGTTCAGCGGGAGGCGAGGGTTAGATCTGGACCTGACCTCCATCGACGAAGAGCTCCACGCCGTTGATGAAGCTCGCCTCATCCGACGCCAAGAACAGCAGCGCTTTAGCGATCTCCCCCTCCCACGGTGAAGGCGTCGTCGCTGCACGAGCTCGGCGCGCTACCAGTCACGTTCCGTCAAGCCCATGGACCGCGCTACACATCCTGCGGTTACGATAACATTACGGGTCGCCGGCGGGGGGCGTGATCCCGAGCGGATGTGTCGACGTCATGACACAGGGCGTACCCTCGCGGGGCGCGGGTTATACGCCGCCAAGCGCGCTACAACATGGCTTAAGGGACCGCGTCGATGTCGCCACCCCTAGCCGCGACGGCCCGGCCCGGTCGCGCGCGGCGCCGCTCACAGCTGCGCCATCCCGCCAGACAAACTGATCGAACACGGCTTGCATCATCGCCGCGATCCCGCGATCGCAATCCCCGCCGCACCAAGGGCGATGGCAGCAGTCGCGTCACCATCAACCCGTCGCCGGTCCTCGTACAGCAACGCACACTGTTGGGTATTGAAACCCGTCGCCTCGCACCGCGCCATATAAGCGGCGCGGACCTTTGGCTCCCCTTTGACGATGGCGCATCCGATCACCACGCCGACCAACAGCAGGCCGCCGACAGCCGTGCCCATGATGATATTGAAGCGGCGATTCTCGCGCCGCCATGCGGCTTCGCGGACTTCACGAGCGCGGAGGACATCTTCCCAGGCCATTGCTATCCTCCCCCATTGCCGGGCGCCGGCACTTCCGGCTCATTGCGCGGCCGGCGGGGTAAATCAGTTACCCCTGCATCCGCCGGTTCGGCAGATCGCCTTAGCCATATGATGGCTTCGCCTTCGGTATCGGTGACAGCGAATGGGTCCCAGCCAGCGGCAAGGTATTCATTGAGCTGCGGATCGCGCCAGCTGCACCGCGCTAGCTTCCAGGCCATCAGGCGACTCCCACTTCAGTAAATTGCCCGAATTCCGAGCGAGGCGCGCTCGGGGCCACACGCGCAGAAGGAGGCACCACCCTGCCACCCTCCCCTCTCAGTGATCCATCTTGCAGGTCGATTCTAGCGGCGCGCCAATTTGCGCTTCAGCTAGTTAGCTCTTTCTTTGATCCAGAGCCTTTCGTGCATTGTCCCGTTCTTTACGGCAGATGCTTTCATATCGATCAGCACCAGCTGCAACAAAGACCGCCAATGCCTCATCGTAAGTTGTAATCGCTTCCTCCAGGCGTGCCGTCCCGTTATCCCGCTCACCCAGGGTCTCAAGCGCTTTGCCGAGGTTCTGTTCAGTTTCAGCCCAGCCGAGTGGCACCCGATCGCGTGTCCGCTCCTCCAGCGCAGCGCGATACGTTGCGACTGCCTCCTCCAACCGCGCGGTCCCGCTGTCCCGTTTGCCCAACGCCACGAGCGCATCGCCGAGACCGGTCTCAGTCTCGGCCCAGTCGAGCGGGTTCTGATCGCGCGTCCTTACTTCTAACGCCGCACGATATATGATTGTGGCATCCTCCAGGCGCGTCGTGTCGCCTTGGCGATCACCCAGCTTCTCGAGCGCCTCGCCGAGACTGTTTTCGATCGTCGCCCACAGCAGTGGGGCCTCGTTGCGCGTCGCTGCTGTCAGTGCCGCTCGATAGGCGACAACGGCCTCCTCTATACGTGTCGTCTCGTTTTCCCGCTCGCCAAGTTCCTCAAGTGCATTGCCCAGGTTGATTTGAGCCAACGCCCAGTTAAGCGGCGACGAATTGCGCGTGTATTCCCCCAGCGCAGCCTGACAGGCCGCCACCGCCTCTTCGAATCGGGTCGTCCCATTCTCCCGCTCTCCGAGCTTCACAAGCACATTGCCAAGGTTCATTTGCGCCACGGGCCAGTACAGTGCCAGTTGCTCGCGTGTCATTTCTCGCAACACCGCGCGATCAGCCGCCGCCGCCTCCTCGAGATGTGCAATCCCGATCTCGCGTTCCCCCAGCGTCGAGAGTACGCCGCCCAGATCAATCTGCGTCATCGCCCATTGCAACGGCACCCGATCGCGCGTGTATTCCTGCAGCGCTGCACGAAAGGCTGTTATCGCCGCCTCCAACTGCGCCGTGCCGCTCTGCCGATCACCAAGTCTCCACAGCGCGGCGCCGAGGCCAGTCTGCGTCATCGCCCATTGTAGCGGCATCTGATCGCGCGTGTATTCCTGTAGCGCGGCTCGATACGCTGCGACCGATTCCTCCAGCTGCACCGTCCCGTTCTCCCGCTCCCCGAGCGTCAAAAGCACGTGGCCCAGGTTCATCTGCGCCAACGCCCAGTCGAGTGGCGCCCGGTCGCGCGTCGCCTGTTCAAGCGCTGCACGATAGGCGGTGATCGCCTCTTCCAGATGTTCCGTCCCGCTTTCACGCTCTCCGAGCCTCATGTGTGCATTGCCAAGGTTTATTTGGGTCTGCGCCCATTGCAACGGCACTCGAGCGCGCGTCTGCTCCCGCAGCGCAGCTCGATAAGCCTCCACCGCCTCCTCCAGATGTGTCGTCTCACTCTCCCGCTCGCCAAGCCTCTCAAAGGCATTGCCAAGATCCATCTGTGTTACCGCCCAATCGAGCGGCACTCGATCGCGCGTCCGTTCCTCCAGCGCCGCTCGATAGGCTGCAACCGCCTCCTCGAGATGTGTCGTCCCACCCTCACGTTCGGCTAGCATCCAAAGCGCGTTGCCGAGGTCCATCTGTGCCATCGCCCACACAAGCGGAAGGCGCTCGCGCATCGTCGCCGCCAGCGCCGCTCGATAGGCCATCACCGAGTCCCGTAGATGCGCGGTCCCGCTCTCCCGCTCCCCAAGCCTCATGAGCACGTTGCCGAGATCGATTTGGGTCAGCGCCCATTCGAGCGCATTTCGTTCGCGTGTCCTGACTTCCAGTGCATTTCGGAGAGCTGCTGCCGCTTCCTCCAGCCGCGCGGTCCCGCTCTCCCGCTCGCCGAGCCTGCTGAGTGCCGCGCCAAGGTTCATCTGCGTCATCGCCCAGTCGAGTGGGTGCTGATCCCGCGTTTGTTCCTGCAGCGCTGCCCGGCAGGCCACCACTGCTGCCTCTATGCGTTCTGTTCCACTCTCTCGCTCGCCAAGCCACATTAGCGCAGTGCAGAGATTGCCCTGCGCCATAGCCCAGTCGAGCGGCACCCGATCGCGCGTCCATTCCTCCAACGCAGCTCGATAGGCCGCAACCGCTTCCTCCAAATGTGTTGTCCCGCTCTCCCTCTCCCCCAGCGTCGCCAGCATTACGCCGAGGTCATTCTGCGTATCTGCCCAATCGAGCGGCACGCGATCGCGGTTCTGTTCCTTGAGCACCGAACGCAAGACTTCGATGGAACGTCTCAGCGCTGGGTTGTCGCCGCGCTCGTCGCCTTGCTGATACAGGGCGAATGCCTGACGCCGCAGCAGGCGGCGCCGATCATTGGATGAACCGGCTGGCAGCAGCGACGCGGCGGCTCCAAAGTGTCCCGCTGCTTCTCCGTAGCGCAGCTCAGTTAACGCAACGTCACCACGACCTTCCCGCGCCTTTGCCGCGTGTACTTGTCGGGCGTCTGCCGCCTCACTCGCCTGTTGTGCAAGGGCGCGGGCCTGCGCAGCCGCCGCCAGGTCCGCCTCTTCCGCACGCTGCAGCAGCGCCGATGCTGCATCCGGTTGACCCTTGTCCATCTCGGCTTTCGCCTGATCCACCAGCGCCTTCGTCACAGGGTCGTCAGGGTCGAGCGCGGCAAGACGTTGGCGTGTCGCATCGAACTGCGATGCGATTTCAACCAGCTTGCCCTTCAATTGCTCCGGCGACACCTTTTGCTCGCCCAAGGTCTGAAGGAACCCGTCAACTGCGCCCTGGCTGATCTTCAGACTCGCGGCAATTTCGTCGCGGGCCCTTGTCGCCTCATCCAGCTGTTCCTTGCTGGCCTTCTCCCTGTCAGTGAATGCTTTGATGAACTCGGGCAAGTTCGTAAGATCAAGATCATTGATCGTCTGAATGATCGTGTTGTTCGTGAGATCTCGGCCAGCGGCTAAGCTACCAGGCTGAGCGGTGATAGAGGTATCGTTGAATGCCACTGCAGGACCTGGATGAACGCCAGCAAGCCCCACACCGAGGCTCAGCGCGATCCCAACAATGCGCATTCCTGTAATCACGGCTGCTTATCCGCAGATGGGGCCGGAGGCGCAGATCGTGCGGCTGGCGCCTTTGCCGCGCCCGTTGTGATCGTGTTGCCAGAAACGTCGTGTCCTGCCGCCACTCCATCCTGGGCCGCCGTCACGGCGATATTTCCGACCGACATGCCGCTCACCAGCCAGGCGACGATTCCCAGTGCGCCGATGCCGAAGGCACCCATCGCAACAAAGCGCAGCAACGGCCCGCGCTCGGCTGCGGGCACGTCAGACGTCCGATCGATGACCGGCCGGACCAGAAGCACCACCACCCCAAGGCCGATGCCACCCAGCCCGGCAATCTTGCCCAACGACGCCAGAGACGAGAGATCCATCAGCTCGCTCCCCAGGCGAGAACTGCCGCATGGCTCGCTACCGGGACGCAAGCAAATTCGACCCGATGGCGTGCCAAGCGAGTTTAGATCCCAGGTCAGAGGGGCCGCTGTGACTTTCCTCACACTGCTCCCCCGTGGCTGATGGCGCGCCCTTCTCACCGCGCGGGCCGGAGCAGCTGTTCAGAATCGCGACGATGCCGGCTTCCCGGCCCGAAACCGGCGACCGGTCGCCGGTGATCGCGCGCCCGGCGCGACCCTAGAGCATTTTCAGAGTGACTAGAAATACCCTGCGTGACGGAGAAAGTTGGCGCATTCGGTTGGCGAGAAGCATGCGACAAGTTCGCCGAGAGCGTTCCAGAGTGCGTTGACGGTTCGGACT
>Ga0210392_10001325_pt1 | contig 13261 bp, 11 predicted proteins | sample IncBWC30OmetaG_FD_161057 | JGI IMG/M metagenome (GOLD analysis project Ga0210392, IMG submission 161057) | Forest soil microbial communities from Barre Woods Harvard Forest LTER site, Petersham, Massachusetts, United States - Inc-BW-C-30-O ...
GGGAGAGGCGGATTTGAGGAGGGGGAGGATGGGATTCAGCGCGGTGTAGAAGAACTGGTAGAGCTTCGTCTTGGAGCGAATGCCGTGGAGGGGCTGAATGAAGCCGGGGCGAAACATGTAGGCGGTGCGGAAGGGGAGTTTTAGGAGGTCGTTTTCGGTTTTGCCTTTGACGCGGCCCCACATGATGCGGCCGCGTTCGCTAGAGTCGGTGCCTGCGCCGGAGACGTAGAGGAAGGTCATCTGCGGGTTGAGTTTTGCGAGGGTGGTGGCGGCGGCGAGGGTCAGGTCGTAGGTGAGGTGGGTGTATTTGGCTTCGTCCATGCCGGCGGAGGAGACGCCGAGGGAGAAGAAGCAGGCGTCGTAGCCGGTGAGTTGGGGCTCGATGGCGGAGTAGTCGAAGAAGTTGGCGTGGAGCAATTCGCGGAGCTTGGGATGTTGCTGGCCGGATGGGGTGCGGACGATGGAGAGGATCTGTTGGACATTGGAGTCGAGGAGACATTCTCGCAGAACGCCCTGGCCGACCATGCCGGTTGCTCCGAAGAGAATTACGTTCATGGGTTCATACTACAGCGAGGGTAGAGGCGGAGGGATCGGAGTGAGTCATTTCAGATGCTGTGGGTAAAACCGCGATTTCGCATAACGTGAGATGTTCAGACTCCATCGGGTTTTCGCATGCCGAAGTGCGTAGAGCAAATTTGCGAATTATATGGCTGGTAGACTTCTTCGAGAAATCAAAGGCGGTCAAAAGTATGTCGCGGAAAGCACGGCCTGACATTGTGGTTCGGAACGCCACACCGGAGGACAGCCTGGCCTGCGGACAGATTTGCTTCGATGCCTTTTCCGCGCTCAACGCGGCCCATGGTTTTCCTTGCGATTTTCCCGGGCCAGAGGCCTCAACAGGGCTGCTTTCGCTGATGTTTTCAAGCCCCGGCCTCCATTGCGTGGTTGCGGAAGTTGATGGCCGGATTATGGGCAGCAATTGCCTTGATGAGCGGTCGGTGATTTGCGGGGTTGGCCCGATCACCATCGATCCTGGCGCCCAGAACGTCGGGGTTGGCCGAAAGCTAATGCAGGCTGTAATGGATCGCGCAAACGAACGCGGTGCCCCTGGAGTTCGGCTCGTCCAGGCGGCTTTTCACAACCGCTCGCTCTCGCTCTACACCTCGCTCGGGTTTGATATCCGCGAGCCGCTTTCGTGCATGCAAGGGCGGACGCTGGAGCGGAGCGTTGCTGGATGCGTGGTGCGTCCGGCCAAATCTGAGGATGCGGAGGTCTGCAATGCTCTATCGCGGCGTGTCCATGGATTCGATCGAGGTGTCGACCTGGCGCAAGCGATTGAGCAGGGCACTGCGCGCGTGGTCGAGCGCGGAGGCCGCGTTACTGGATATACCACGCACCTCGCGTTCTCCGGCCATTCCACGGCGGAGACGAATGCGGATCTGCAGGCGCTGATTGCTTCTGCGGAATTCTTTGCGGGTCCGGGAATTCTGGTGCCTTCAAGGAACAGCGTGCTGCTGCGGTGGTGCCTGGCGAACGGCCTGCGGGTGGTGCAGCCGATGACGCTGATGAGCGTTGGGCTTTATAACGATCCGGCAGGGGCGTGGCTGCCGTCCGTACTCTTCTGAAGCGGTGGTTTTTTTGTGTGGCTTACTTGCCCAGCGCTGGATTGGCGACGAACTTTGGCGTCTCCTTTTCGTCGGCGATGGCGAAGAGCGTGAGGTAGCTGAGGCGCACGATCTTCGTCATCTTGTTGAAGTCGATCTTGTCGACTGTGTCGGTGACGTGGTGGTAGTCGGGGTGGAAGCCGGTGAAGAACCAGAGCGCCGGAACGTCATGGAGGATGAAGGGGAATTGATCCGAGCGGAAGAAGATGCCGAGCGCGGTGTCGCGTTCGAAGCGGTCGTCGAGGGTGAGGCCGATGTGCTCGTCTTCGCGTTGGATGGTGTGAAGGAAGTCGGGCGAGTAGAGGGTGCCGACCAGATTGAGGCGGTTAGTCGTGTCAGCAGGTATTTCGATCACGCCGTCTGTTTGGGTGCTTGGTTTCTCGTCGCGACCGATCATGTCGAAGTTCACCATCGCGCGGGTCGTGGCGAGCGGACGCAGGGGATGCTGCGCCATATAGTAGGAGCCAAGGAGGCCGCGCTCTTCTGATGCGAAGACGACGAAGAGGATGGAGCGCTTTGGTTTGACGGGATTGGCTGCGAAGGCGTGTGCAAGTTCGACTACGCCGACTGTGCCGGAGCCGTTATCGTCTGCGCCGTGCCAGATGTCGAGGTGGCGCTGGCCGTTGGGCTCCTCGACCTCGGATGCGCCGTTGTGATCGTGGTGGCCGCTGACGATGAGGGTCTCGGCCGCGAGAGCGGGGTCGCTTCCGGGCAAAAGGCCCGCGGCGTTGTAGGTTGTGGCGGCGCGGGTGGAGCTGTTCTTTGCCCGCAGATGCAGCTGCACCCCGGCGATCTCGCGCGAGTGAGTCTTCAGGTCGCTGTCGATTGCGGTTTGCAGCTCTTTGGCGGTTGCGCCGGAGTCTCGGAGAAGTTCGTCCGCGACGACGGGTTGTGTGGTCATCAGGGGAATGCCCACCTCGTCTTTGGCGATAGCCTGGAGCGGAATGGGTGTGAGCCGCTTGGTTGTGACGCCTGCCAGTACGTTGGCAAGCCGCTTCGACGTGGGGACGTGGGTTGCGTTTGGTTCCGGCATTAGAAGGACGGCGATTGCGCCGTGTTTTTGTGCGTTGAGAAGCTTGACGCGGCTGGTGGCGTAGCGGGTGTTGCCGGTGCCGTTGAAGATGGACTTCGGGTCGTCCTCCTGCGGCTCGTGTTCCATGAGGAGAACGATCTTGCCTCGGACATCTACGTTTGCGTAGTCGTCGTAGTTGAGCTCGGGGGCGGTGATTCCGTAGCCGACGTAGACGACGCCTCCGGATGCGTCGACGTTGTCTCGGAACGCGCAGCTAACGAGGGGTGCGTGCCATTGTTGCTGCGCGCCGTCTTTGCGGGAGAGGCTGAGCGTGGTTGCCGAGGGATCGGGTTTGTACTCGATCAGCGGGACTGGCTGCAAAAAGGACGGCTTGCCGGAGGCATCGGTGGCCGCAGGCTGCAGGCCTGCCTTGGCGAACTCCGAGACGACCCATTCGGCGGCAGCGTCGTCGCCGGGCTGGAGCGACATGCGGCCTTCGAGACCGTCGCCAGCGATGAACGTCAGATTGGAGCGTAGATCGCTTTCGCGGATCGCGTTGAAGCCGGTCTGCAGGCGCGGTGCTATGGGCATCTGCGCGACGATGGATGTGTTGATGGCGGAGAGCAGGAGAGACAAAATCTGGAGCGAACGCGGCGAACGCAAAGAACGTAACGATGGCCTCATCGTTCTACTATGGCATGGCTCGACCGATGGAACCAGGTGAAGTTATTCTGCCCGTTCACTCTGGATGCAGCCCGGCGTGCTTAGCGCCCTAAACGGAGTTCTCGGAAAATGACACATTATTGGAGTCACTGACTGGATTGCGCCGGGCAGGTCTGCAGGACTGGGGTGGGTGGATTAATGATGTTTGGTTTGGTGTTTCGGGCGTGCTCTGCGGGGCCTTGGTTTGTGCGTTGGCCAAGTTGATGACAGCGAGGTAGGCGAGAGCCAGGAAGACTGCGAAGAGCGAGATCGTTTTTCTAAGGACGGTTGGCATGAGGGCGTCACTCTGTGTGATTCTTGGGGCCTGGGGATCGGAAGCGAGCAGGAAAGTGCTATGTCAGACAACAAAAATTGTCTGGAGCAGACGTGTGCTACTTGAGGATTGGGTGAAATCATATAGGACGAGAGTGGATGATGCGTACTGCGTGGATCGAAATTCAGGCCTGGACGATGCGGCGGATGGACGGGCTGGCGTTGCGGCGTGCGCGGGGACGAGGGTTGCCAGAACACCTGGCCACGGGCGAGCACGGCGAGCGGGAGGCCTTGTTTCATCTGCGGAAGATGGGCTATACCATCGTGGCCAGACGGTGGAAGAGTGCGAAGCTGTGGGGCGATATCGATCTGATTGGGTGGGATGGAGAGTGGCTGTGTTTTGTTGAGGTGAAGACGCGAACCGGCCGGGATGTGGCTGCGGCGGAGTCGGCTGTGGACCGGGAGAAGCAGGATATGCTGCGAAAGATGGCGCGGGCTTACCTGAGGGGTTTTCCAGAGAAACTGAGGGGGGAGGTGCCGGTGCGGTTCGATGTGTTGTCGGTATACTTGCTGCCAACTGGAGTTGAGTTCGAGCTGTATCGAGGGGCGTTCGGATGGTGAGATATGCGAAGGGAGCCGAGGTCTCGCTGTTGGATCCGGCTGAATTGAGCGAGCGGCTGGCGGCGGTGTTGCGGAACGCTATGCCGTGGCTGGTGACCATCTCCGAGGCCGAGGCCAGCGTGCCGGAGCGGGAAGGGAAGTGGAGCGCCAAGCAGGTGATTGGGCATCTTATCGATTCGGCGGTCAACAATCTGGGGCGGATTGTCCGGCTGCAGATTGAGGCAGGTCAAAGCCTGCCGGGATATGAGCAGATGGCGTGGGTACGTTTGCAGCACTATGCGGAGCGGGAGTGGGCACAGGTGTTGGCGCTGTGGTTCGCTTTGAATGAGCAGGTGGCGTGGACGATAGGGCATGTGGAGCAGCCAAGACTTGCGAATCGCGGCGTAGTGGCGGGGGAGCCTTTGACGCTCGGATATTTGATTGAAGACTATGTTGCACATATGGAGCATCACCTGCGCACGATGCGACTGTGGCTGGGGATTACGGGCGAGGCGGTGTAGCAACCGTATGGCTCAGCTCTGGTGTCTAATAGACTTGGTCCGTGAAGGTGAAAGACGGCGAGGATGAAGAACGATGACGCTGCTAAATGCACCGGAGTACGATAGCCGCCGCGATACGCGGAACCGCAATTTGTTGATCGCCGCGGGAGTTCTGGTGGCGTTGGCGGTGGTGATTGGGATGGGTGGGTTCATGCTCGGACATGGATGGTTCTTTTCGAACCTACCGGCGGAACATAAGGTTGATAAGTTCTTTGGAGCGCTAGAGGCAAAGGATTATGGCACGGCGTATGCGATTTACACGAACGATGCGGATTGGCAGCAGCATCCGGAGAAGCATGCCGACTATTCGCTGCAGCGGTTCACCGAAGACTGGACGACGGAAAGTCCGGTGAAGGGACCGATTGTTTCGCATCACGTCGATATCTCCAAGACGGATGGGTCGGGAATGTTTGGAAGCGGGATTATCGTCGCAGTGCGAGTGAATGGGGATCACAAGCTTTTTATGTGGTACGAGCGCAAGGATGGGACACTGACGGAGCCCGCTCCGCATATTTTGCAGTATGACTAACGGGGAACGGGGCAACTTGTTCGAGGCGACTCTACAATTTCCTTCGGTCTATCTATCTGGAAGAGGACTTCCGCACCAAAAACTAAACTTAACTATCAGGCTTTGAACGAGATTGCTTAGGAGCGCTAGCTCGCCTGTGTCGTTCTAAGTTGGGGACATATGGCAGAGTTGACAGTTAGGAAAATCGTAGTGACCGGAGCTGCGGGTTTGGTCGGTCAAAATCTTATTCCTCTCTTTAAGCAAAGCGGCATTAGCGAGATTGTCGCCCTGGATAAACATCCAACGAACACCGCTATTCTGCGCCGCCTTCACCCGGAGATCCGAGTTGTGGAGGCAGATCTCTCTGAAGCGGGCCCGTGGCAGGATGAACTCAAGGGCTGCACTCATCTTGTCATTGGCCACGCCCAGATCGGTGGCCTCTACCCAGAAGAGTTCGTTCGCAATAACATCCAGGCCACCGAACGCCTTCTGGAAGCTGCTCTTCGCTACAGCGTCCCGTATGCCGTCAACATCTCGTCCTCTGTCGTGAACTCGATGGCGGTGGATGACTACACAGAGACCAAGAAGGCGCAGGAGGCACTCACTGCCGCTTCAGGCATCAAACAAGTCGTGTTGCGGCCGACGTTGATGTTTGGCTGGTTTGATCGAAAACACGTCGGCTGGCTGGCTCGTTTCATGCAGAAAACTCCAGTCTTTCCTATACCGGGTGATGGCCGCTATCTTCGTCAGCCCTTGTATGCCGGCGATTTCTCTGCCATCATTTCCTCGGCTCTTGAGAGCGAAATCACGGGTGCCTATAACATTACGGGACAGGAGAGAATCGACTATATCGACCTGATCCGCGCGGTGAAGCAGGCCACCCGCGCGAAGGCCCGCATACAAAGAATTCCCTACAATGTTTTCGGAGCCATGTTGAAGGCCAATGCCTTTTTCGACAAGAATCCCGCGTTTACAACCAAGCAGCTTGAGGCGTTGGTAACTCCGGATGTGTTTGAGGTCATAGACTGGCCGGGTGTATTCGGTGTGCGTGCGACACCGCTACGAGAAGCTCTGGAGATAACCTTTCGCGATCCTGTCTACTCACAGGTGGTTCTCGATTTTTAGTTTCAAGGAGACGGATCCGTTGACGTTACGTGAGGGAACTCCTGATATTTAAAATCTACTCAATTTGATTTTTTATATGCCACGTTATTTACGTCTCATGGGATCTGTTCCCTTGTAATGGGAGAGGTGTTTTATCGCCTACCTCGTTGTCATTGGGGCCGGCGCAACACCTCAAAGCGGCCTGCCAAAGGCTTTTGCACCTTAGGAAGAACTAACACGAAAGTGCAACGTGACCTTTGCTGACTTGACAACCCCAGGCACCTCCCTCGGTACTGCCGCCCTGGGATCAGCCTCATCGCCCTTCTTTGCGCTCAACAGCATCCCTGGTCCAGCACTCACCGGGGTGGAGATCATCTCCGGCGACGTCAACAACGATGGCAAAGCCGACCTGATCAGCCTCGACACCAACGGGAACGTGACCGTGGGTCTGGGTAATGGCGATGGAACCTTTCGCATCCTCCCCGCACAGCATTTAATGACCCTTTACTTCTATGTTGGGGCAGTGGTCGGCGACTTCAACGCCGACGGCAACCTTGATCTGGCGGCAATTGGCGGAGATAGCAACGTCGCGATCCTCCTCGGCAACGGCGATGGAACCTTTAGCGCGGCCGCGAAACCCCCTACTGGCTCCGCGCCGGCCGGCATCGTCTCCGGCGACTGGAACGGAGATGGTCTCGTCGATCTCGCCGTCACCAACGAGGCAAACTCCGTCACGGTCTTACTCGGCAATGGAGATGGAACTTTCACTCCCACACCCGTTGCCCTGGCCACAAGTTCCTCCCCTTTCCAGATCGCCACTGGAGACTTCAACGGAGATGGTAATCAGGACCTGGTCGTAATCACGGGAGGAAACGGGACGGCGACCGTCTACGCGGGCAAGGGAGATGGAACCTTCACTGCCATCGCGGGAAGCGGCATTGCGGGGACCAACCTGGGACCGATCGCCGTCGCCGATTTCAACGGGGACGGAATAGCTGACCTGGTCCCTGGCGTCAACTCCGGTTACGTCTCGGTCTACCTGGGTGCCGGCAATGGCACCTTCGCAGCAAGTCCGTCGGCCAGTGTGTTACTGGGGCACTATCCAGACACCATGATCGTCGAAGACTTCAACGGAGACGGCATCCCAGACGTCGCCTGCCTTTCCGGCGGCTTCGGCGCAGGCGTCGTCACCGGCCCCTCGGTTATGCTCGGTAAAGGTGACGGAACATTCCAGCTCGCCGGCCCGTTTACCGGAATCAACTCCCTCTATGTGACCTCTGGCGACTTCAATAGCGACGGCGTTGCCGACCTCGCCTTCAAAAACGGCTTCGGCGGAGATGTCGCAACCAACCTGCTGCTGTCCAGCTTCGGTCAGAGTGCCTCTGCTTCCCTCAGCAACATCTCGCCGCCCGGAGTCGGCGTCCAGCAGGTCAACGCAACCTACGCCGGCGACAGCAACTTCGGCGCAAGCACCTCTCCCGAAATCTCCCTCATTGCGGCCGTCCTGGCTCCGACTCTAATCCTCAGTGCGGTTCCATCCACGAGCAGCTTCGGTCAGCAGATTGTCTTATCCGCTACTCTTGCGCCGTTCACCAACCAGGGGCTCAGCACAGACGGACAGTCCATCACGTTCTTCTCCAATGGAAGCGCGCTTGGGACTGGCTTGCTGAAGTCCGGCGTTGCGACCTTCAACCTGACGTCGCTGTCCGCCGGCACGAGCACGCTTACTGCCTCGTACGCTGGGGACACCAGCCTCACCTCAGCCTCGAGCAACGCCGTGCCTTACGTCGTCTCCAAGGCAAATCCGGTGATTACCTGGCCCGCGCTCAGCTCCATTACCTATGGCTCGGCGCTGACGGCCAGTGTTCTGAACGCCACCGCCTCGGTCCCTGGAGCATTCACGTATACACCCAGCGCTGGTACCGTCCTCTCGGCCGGAAGTCACTTGCTTTCGGTGAGCTTCTCACCCACCGACTCCACGGACTATGCCACCCTAACTTCGACGGCCTCGATCAACGTGGCCCAGGCAGCCCTCACCGTCACCGCGGACAATGCATCACGCAGCTTCGGAGCTTCCAATCCCACCCTCACCGCCGTCGCGAGCGGCGTGGTCAACAACGACATTGTCGTAGCCTCCGCCACCTCCTCCGCGACCTCATCGAGTGCGCCTGGAAGCTATCCGATCGTGCCAGCAGTAACGGGGACCAACATCGCGAGCTATAAGGTCACCCCCGTGAACGGTACCCTGACTGTGACCCAGGCGAAGACCGCGACGAGCCTTACTGCCCCCGCAGCGTCGGTCCTCACCGGGGCCAGCGTAACCTTCAGCATCTTCGTCAGCCCCGGGTTCGCCGGCACACCGACAGGCTCCGTGCAAGTTCTGAATGGAACGACCCTGCTGGCCACTGTGCCTTTGACTGCGCCCGTGACTGCCTACACCACCAGCAGCCTACCAGTCGGCTCAAACTCCATCACCGCCGTCTACCAGGGCGACACCAACTTCAGCGCCTCCACCTCGGCTGTGTTCACCGAAACCATAACTGGGCCGCCGGACTTCTCCGTCACCGCGAGCCCCTCCGCACTGACGATCAAGCAGGGGCAAAGCGCCACCGCGACCATTACGCTGACCCCGTTGAATGGCTATAGCCAGACCACCACGTATAGCTGCAGCGGGCTCCCTGCGCTGGCGACATGTACGTTCTCACCCGCGTCCTTGACCCCCACCAATGATCCCATAACCTCACAACTGACGATCACAACCGAAGCACCGACCGTGGCCAAGCTCACTGGACCACCTGGCCGTTCGGAGCCCTGGCGGAGAGGCACGAGCTTGATCGTTGTCCTGGCAGGGCTGCTTTGCGTGGTCCCGATCGGCGGCCGCCACAGGCGAACGAGGAGCTTCGGCTTTTTTGTCATTCTGATGGGACTGCTCTCGAGCCCATCTCTCGGCTGCGCCGGCGGTTCCCCAAATTCATCCGGTGGCGGCTCCGGAACACCCGTGGGCGCAGCTCAAATCATCATCGGCGCGGGTACCTCGAGCACATTGGCGCACGCGATCAACCTCACCGTCACGGTCACTCAATAGTGCCTTAGATGGCAGAGAAGTCCTCGGCACTCTGTGACGAAGGCACAAGGTATGAGTCGATAGAGCTGGGTAAGCCTGAGCTCTCCGCTCAAGGAGCTACGTCGTGCAAGGCGGAGCTTTGGGAATTTGGCGTGGCCACGGGCTTTCTCCGTTCCTCGAAAGTCGGTTTTTCGGCAAGTTCAATTCACTGGCCAATGAACCGGCGTGGAATCCGATAGAGGAAAGGTGATTCAGAAAAAGCGGCACGCTTTTCGATTGACTAGGCGTAAAATCAGGTACAGACCCTCATAAGAGCATTTCACGCCATCCCGGAGAAAGCCTCTCAAGTTTGATTAAGAGTCTAGTTTAGGTGGTGGGCCCGGAGGGATTTGAACCCCCAGCCAAGGGATTATGAGTCCCCTGCTCTAACCGTTGAGCTACAGGCCCTTCAATGACTTACGGACAACGACTGCGACAATGTAGCGGATACTGTAGCGGGTAGCTGTCTTTTCGGCTCAACTTCGGGTCCCTTGCCAGACAGTTGCAACCGCTCGAAAGCGCGCTCCACTGCCTCTGGCGTCGGATGGATATACCGTTGCGATACGACGATACTGCTGTGTCCGGCAATCCGCATGATGGTAAAAGCATCTTCTCCCGATTCCCCAAGCCTAGTCAACATTGTATGGCGTAGAGAGTGCAGCACAAAATCAGCCGGGAAGATCGGGCGGCGCTTGCCTTCAACCTTTGGCGCACATAGCCGCGCCCAGAGCTTGCACGTCCGGCTTGGAGGAAGCGGGGCTGTCGCTGATGGCCTTCCACCCAAACCAAAAGGAATGCATCGGACGACATATAGGATGCTAGCTGGCCGATTCCTAAGGCTTGAGGCGGCAATGGACTCCGCAGCCGCAGTGCGATTTGGGTTCAGCCTGTAAGTGCGCGTATCGGTTGGAATCTCTAAGTGTTTAAGGGTGGGGATTTGGTGAGGAGTATCACCGATATTTGGAGCTGCCAGGGGCTTAGACCAAAGGCATGCGTGGTCGGAGTGTGTGCGTTTATGACAAAAGCATGTCGAAATCTCGCTGAGGCGTTTATGGCTAAAATGAGCGTCTCCCCAGAGAGGGCATTTGATTGGGCAAGCCAGGGGCGGTTCGTCTCCAATACTGACTGCTTGACTAAATGCTTGAATCTTTTATCCGATTTCTCCATCAAATCGGAGACGATCGTTTATCCGCTAGCTCAATGGTAGAGCGTTGCCCTGTATCAATAAGGGTCCCCATCCCGGATAGGCCCATTTGGTGTTTTGTTGACGTTGATAGGTTTGCGCCTAATTTTGGGTCCAATCCTAAATTGGAGAGCACGATCTCCTGCTAAGTTACAGATAATTAGCATCTTATGCTGATGTTGAAGGAGTTTGGTTGTGATAAGCTTCGTTATGTCTTGGGGCTATTGAGATTCCATTATCTCCAATTGAAGATCTCAATCGTTTTAGGTGCTATATAGCTTTTGAATGAATCTTTTTAGATTCTTTTATGTTTGTTCTTTCGACACATTTTTAGAATATGTATAAATTCTAAATTTAGTTCGACATGTTTCTATATTGTGTCGAAACGTTATTGATAAACCCTTTCAGCAACCCTTTGTTTAAGTGCCGAGGACATCTACCAATTGGTCGTTGATGTAATACATTTCACGCCCAATACGAAGAGGTCGCAAAATTTGGATTTCTGACAATTTCCTAAGATATAGGGAAACCGTCTGGCGATTCCCGAGTCCTGCCTCTCCAAGAATCGAATCTTGCAATGAGGATTCTTGAAAATCACTTCAATCAAATCTTTGCTGTAGATTTTGGGAATCTCCGTACGGGTCTTATTTGCGGTTGCATCCATCAATTCGATGATTCGGTTCACTTTCTCTAAAGTTTGCTGAGCCGTTTCTTCAACGGCCTTAAGCATGAACATTATCCAAGGTTCCCATTCCTGCCGCTCTGTGATCCCACGCAGGCCGGAATAGTACATAGCCCTATTCTGCAAAATGTATTGAGACGGATACATCACGGGCCACTCGAGGAGGCCTTTTCAACCAAATAAAAGGATGTTTACGATTCTGCCCGTGCGACCATTCCCATCCGTGAATGGATGTATCGCCTCAAACTGATAATGCATCACAGCCAAACGGATTAGTGGATCTGGCCCATCTTGTGCATGAATGTACTCCTCAAGATTTTTCAGCTTGATCCTAATTAGGTCTTCGCCCAAGGGAGGGGTGTAAACGATCTCCCCAGCTTTATTCTTCAGAGTTGTCCCGGGAACCCGGCGAATCTCCATCTCAACGCCCCGAATCTCGCTCACGATTTCTTGGAAAAGATTCGTGCACAGGGGTCGGCTTTGAACGCGTTCGAAACCGTGCCATAAAGCTTCACGATACCGGAGAACCTCTTTCGTTTGCGGATCTGTCACTTCATCCGGGCTTGATGCTGCTCGATAAAGCTCGTCTGTTGTCGTGACAATGTTCTCAATCTCCGAAGATAAATGCCTCCTGTAACACAATACCGTTCACCAAAATCCCTTGATTGGGCATCTTCGCAGCTGTGCCTTTAAGATTCGCCAGGGCCCGCGCCGATCTCACAGTTTGCCGCAAAATTTCTTCTGTTTCTACGTCCCTCGAGGGCGGAAGCTCGGGAAGTTCGTTAGACGGCTCAGATCTAAGAAAAGGCATAGCGAATTTGGGGAAACCTCATAAAGCAAAGAGTCTATTGAAGCATTGTAGCGACATCCTCCCCAAGTGACTCTCTGAAGCCGAATAGTCCACTTTTTGAGCATAGAGAGCCAGACCTTTCAATCATTCGTGATCTGCCATCGCCGGGGTTTTACGGTTATGGCGCTGTCAACCCCTGAAGCCCATTCCCCGACTGTAGCGGAACGTTTCACGCGACCGATGACGCGTCTGACGTTGACAACCTGGATCCACGATCGGCAACCCTATGAGTTCAATCCGCCACCGCTGTGGGGAGAGGCAAGCAATGAAATGCTTCGCTAATCTTTGTCTAAAACAAGTGATCTTTTTTTGGGGCGCACAGCGAAGGAGCGGCGGGCTCAAAGACCATATGAGCTGCCACTGCCGCATCAACGACATCCCCGCCTACAACAAATACCCTATGTCCGCTAAATCTTAGTCACCCAGTAGGATCCATTGCAGAACGTTGCATGCCCGTCTTGCGAAAACACCCATCCGACGGTCGAACATGAACCGCTAGGAGCCTTGTCTGGCCCGGTGTAGAAGTCCGAGAAGGTGCCGCCAACGACATGCAGAGCCTTTTGCGGAAGCACAAAACTTGATCCATTCCATCCGAACCCTGGCCCGATGCCGACCCCTCCCGTGTACGAGTCAACGAAAAATGCACTCTGTATGGGATTATTGCTTGCCCCAGGAACGTTGACCTCCGGATCAGCATCCGAGGTAACGCGCTTGTAAATTTCAAAGTAACAATTAGGTCCCGCCCATCCGGCAGGATCAGCGAGGCCAAACACCATTGAAGCGTTGTCACCGGGCATGGTGCCCGACAAGAAGTGCGTCTTGCAATTTGTCTTTTGCGGATAATTGCGCGAATAGAACCCAGCTTGGAACTCTGCGCCTACATCGGCGCGCCCTTGAAGATTTATATAACCGGGGTTGATATTGGAATTAATCTCAACCTGTGAAGACACTCCGTTATTGCAGGGGATAAAGTTGGCGCCAAGGTGAGACCCGAGACCGCCAGAGATGAAACTAGTGGAA
>Ga0210392_10001327_pt1 | contig 13254 bp, 11 predicted proteins | sample IncBWC30OmetaG_FD_161057 | JGI IMG/M metagenome (GOLD analysis project Ga0210392, IMG submission 161057) | Forest soil microbial communities from Barre Woods Harvard Forest LTER site, Petersham, Massachusetts, United States - Inc-BW-C-30-O ...
TACCATCAAGCGACGCGCACGGTAGCGCACAGCCCTATCTGGGCTCGTTCGCACCAAGGAACGACCCTCAAAAGTCAATTCTCAGACGCGCTCCTAGCCAATCTTGACCTTGTAGACTCGCCCCTGATTATTAGCCCGGACGATCTTTCCGAGGTCGTTCAGGCCTTTGCCAAGCACAAGGATGTGGTGAAAGCTTTTCTGGATGATCCACCGACTCCTCGCGTCAGTTACGCAGACAAAAACATCGTTAACAACATGACGAAACAGTATGCCGCTGAGCAGCTCAAGAGGTATCTAAAAGAAACGCCACAAATTAGGAGATTTCTGGCGGCTCCTGAGAACAACGAATTGCTCCACATGTATGAGTCTGTCGTCGAAGAATTTCAGCTCAAGATTATCGCCAAGCGGAAGGACTACCAGACATTCGACGAGGTCATGAATTATTTGATAGATTTGTTGTTCGACCGCGATCCGGTACTTCGGCAGCGTGCCCACAAGCGCTTAACGCGAGCGATGTTGTTTTATATGTATTGGAATTGCGATCTTGGGCAAACGGGTGATGCTAAGACCAACTAAACATTCGCACCCCGACCGCACTGTCATCAATCTGTCGGTGGTCCTATTGGCACGTCTAAAGAACCGAAGGCTAGACGATTACTACGGCCTTCAAAAGTACGCCAAGAAAATAGTGAGCGGCGGTGACGTACTATTTTTGCCCGCACTGAATTTCCTTTACCTAATGGGATTGATTGAGTACCGACCCAAAACCGACTCGGTGGAATATCTAGGCCCACATGAAGCTGTCTAGGCTTTACTGCAACAAACCCGATGTCTTTGGGCCGGTTGACTTCGTTCCCGGTCTCAATGTCGTAATGGCCGAGATACGTTTGCCTGAAAACAAAAACAAAGATACTCATAATCTTGGCAAGACGACTCTCGGCCGTTTGCTCGATTTTGGTTTCTTGGCTGGCCGAGACCCCAAGTTTTTCCTATTCAAGCATCTCGACCTATTCAAAGACTTCATACTTTTTCTCGAAATTGAATTAACTGACGCTTCTTATCTGACAGTGCGGCGCGGTGTCGAAGAAGCAAGCAAGATCAGTTTCAAGAAACACGAAGCCAGATACCAGGACTTCTCCGCTATTGGTGATGGCGGCTGGGATCACTTTGAGTTGCCATTCGATCGAGCGCGGGAAATGCTCGATAGCTTGTTGGATTGGCGGGCACTCAAACCGTGGGAATACCGGAAGGAGCTTGGCTACTTGCTCCGCGCGCAGGACGACTATCGCGACGTTTTCCAGCTTCATAAATTCCTTTCCGGCCACTCCGATTGGAAACCCTTTCTCGCCCATACTCTTGGCTTCCATGCTGAAAACATTGAATTGCATTACAGGAAGGAACAAGAACTCGAAGAAAAGCATCAGGTCGTCCAGACGATCATGAACGAGCTCGGTGGTTCAGTTGAGGATATAAGCAAAATAGAAGGCATCCTGCTCCTCAAGCACAAAGAAGCCGAGAAGAAGCAAAAGCTTCTTGATGCGTTCGACTTCAGGGCCCAGGACAAAGAGCGCACCAAACAGTTGGTGGATGAAATCGATGAACGCATAGCGGAGCTCAACTCCGAACGCTATTCATTAAACCAGAATAAAAAGAAAATCCTGGCCTCCTTGGAGGACGATCAAATTCTGTTCAATCCAGACGAGGCGGAGAAGCTATTTCAAGAGGTTGGCGTCTTTTTCAAGGATCAAATCAAAAAAGACTTCCAGCAACTCATATCCTTCAACAAGGCTATAACGGATGAACGCCGACAGTATCTCCAAGTAGAACGCGTTGACATCGAGGCCGATCTCAAGCGCATAAACGCCGAACTCAATGCCCTCGGGAAACGCCGTTCGGATATGCTGTCTTTTCTAAGCTCAACCGACGTTTTCAGCAAATACAAACAAATATCAGATGAGATGGTCGGATTACGGGCCGATATCACGTCGCTCGAGCGGCAGCGCGGCTTTCTGACTAGATTGCAAGAACACCGCACAGAAATCCGTGCCATTACGGAAGAGTGCGGACGCCTTCAAATTTTGATTGAAGCTGATGTTGAGAAACAAAACTCAGACAACAACAGCCTGTTTTCTACAATCAGGCTGTTTTTCAATGAGTTCGTTGAAGATGTCATTGACCGCAAGGCTCTTTTGAGCGTATCGCCGAACAAAGAAGGCCACCTTGAGTTCAAGGCAGAGATTCTGGATGAATCTGGCAACACCACGAGCGCCGATTTAGGTCACACGTACCGCAAGCTGCTTTGCATAGCCTTCGACATGGCGCTCCTTCGAGCCCACCTCGACGACAAATTTCCTCGGTTTGTTTATCACGATGGCGTCTTCGAGTCGCTAGACCCGCGCAAAAAGCAAAACTTACTGGCAGAGATTCGTAAATATACTGAAATGGGAATTCAGTCGATTATTACCCTGATTGACTCTGACTCGCCCGAGCCGTCCAAGGACGAAGACGAAGCGTTTACTGCCGAAGAAATCGTCCTCACCCTCCATGACGAAACCATGGAAGGTCGCCTATTCAGAATGAAGGCGTGGTGAAACTGCCAAACGCTTTCTTTTTTCGGGGATGCTTCCCAGCTCACACTTTAAAATGTGCTTCCGCCAAGCCTCGCCGCTGCACCAAGCCTGCTTCGTACATTCGGCGAGCGCAAACTGCACGAACCTCAAAGGAGAGGTTAAGTGCCTGAAGGCACCGCATGGAGGCCAGTGTCTTTTTGCATCGCGAAAGTCGAAAGCTTGGCCTTCATCTTGAGCGATTGCTCCTCGCTGAATAGAAGGCCTCCCTGTTCCATGTGAATGAGATCCTTCGTGCGCCAATTCGCACACATAAGGCCCGTCAAGGAGTGGGAATTCGATCCTAGCAAAAGGTGTCCGAGCTCGTGGGCCATAGCGTGGCCTAGCAGAGTTCCCGGTTCCACGGAGCTGACGCCATGAAACGAGGCGATCTTGGTATAGAAAACGTCTGCTTGGGAGCCGATGCCATCGGCCGAAAAATAGGAAATCCCAAACACGCTGCCATTCAAATGAGGGTTGCTCTTTACGATGTGGATATGGAGGTGTTCAGGGAAGCGGGTCTGAATGCAGGCTCTTTGTTCTTCGACGCTCTCCTCCTCACGGCCGCATTGGAGCCAATGGAGCTCTATTCCAGATGGCGCGAAGATGCGAGTTGCGGTCTCCTCCGCGTTGTTCAATATGCTTGGTGGGACGCGTGCATCGTTGAAGAGCGAGAGGGTGAGAGTGTACGGAGCTGGCATCTGTGCTGGTGCCGACGTGGCTAGCAAGATGGTCGTGGCAAATGAAATGATCGTTTTCTCCCTCCACCCAAATCGGGGTAAAAGGAGGCGGAAACTATCAGGCCGGCGCAGGTGTTTAAGGGCAGCCTGTGCGGCGGTGTAATCCAATTTCCATGTCATGGCGTTGACCTCCTCCGCTTTCGCGGTTAGGCCAACGCTCGATCACCCCGGCGGGTACCTCAATGCACGCCCAATCGAATGCTTCGCTACTGATTCGCTACTGATAAGTTGTTGTCAGGAGGAGGGTTGGAGCAGGCTCCTCCACTGATTCAACTTGGATCTGTCAACTCGCAGTGCTAGAGTTCGGGGTAACAGGCGGTACTTCCAATGGACAACGGCGGCCCCTCCGTGCAGATTGTCCGATTCGGAACCTTTGAGGCGGACTTACAGACCGGAGAATTGCGCAAGAATGGGCACAAGGTGCCTCTGCAGGGCCAGCCGTTTCAAGTCTTCGCCATCCTTCTCCAACACTCAGGCAAGTTAGTTACACGCGAGGAGCTACGCCAGAAGGTCTGGCCCGAAGACACCTTTGTCGATTTTGACCACGGACTGAATACCGCGATAACCAAGATCCGTACCGCGTTGGGAGACGACGCCGATAATCCAAGGTTTGTCGAGACCATGCCGCGTCGCGGCTACCGCTTCATCGCTCCCCTCGAAGGATACCCAGCCCCAAAACCCGACACCGCGCTCCCCGTACCAAAACGGTGGAGCAGATTCTCCACAAACTCGGCTTGGCTAGCAGTGGGTAGTGCGGCATTAATTCTGGTATGCACCGTCGCCCTGTTGCGGTTAGTCCGCAGACCTGCGGAGCAGTCTTCACTCGCAGTCGAGGTCGTTCCGTTGGTCGCCATGGAAGGTAAGCAAGGTTGGCCAGCATTTTCCCCGGACGGGAATCAGGTTGCCTTTGCAGAATACGAAGGACCGCGCCGAGGAATTTACACAACGCTCCTTGGGGGAGAAAAGCCGCTACGACTCACGGAAAATCCTCGTGACTGCTGTCCTGCTTGGTCACCGGATGGACAGCAGATTGGATTTGTCCGCTTCGAGTCTGATACGGAAAGGAGCATCTTCACGATTCCAGTGCTCGGGGGCTCCGAGCATAGGTTGTACACAGGGCTTCAAACCGGCTTTGACTATTGCGACGGGATGGACTGGTCGCCTGATGGGAAAGCCGTAGTGTTTCCCGAGCGGAAGAGCGGAGGTCGCTCTCATATCAGCATGCTCTCGATTACCGATCTAACCGTAAAACCTTTGACCTCGCCGGTGCCTGGGGAGGTTGACTGTGAACCCGCGTTTTCGTCTGATGGATTGAGCGTGGGATTCGTGCGAGGCTGGGGAGGTAACTTTGGGGACCTGTTCGTGATCCCAATTTCGGGTGGTGAACCCAGACGTCTCACTTCCAACAATTCAGGGGGCACTTTCGCCTGGACCCCCGATGGCCGAGAGATTGTCTTCTCTTCGATGCTGAGTGGAATTCAGAGTCTGAGGCGCATATCCGCCTCAGGCGGAACGTCACGACCAATAGAGGGAGTGGGCGGCCCTGCCGCTAAGCCCTCTATCTCCCGCAGAGGGAACTACCTCGTCTACCAGCAAGCAATCCAAAACGATAACATCTGGCGGATTAACCTGAAGGATGAACGACACGCCACGGGGCTCCCCACGCAAGCGTTTGCCTCCCGCGGATTCATTTATCGGCCGGACTTTTCTCCGGATGGGAAGAAGGTCGCCTTTGAATCAGACCGTTTGGGATATTCGGATATTTGGGTCTGTGCTAGTGATGGATCGAACTGCACACAGGTGACTGACCTACACACGATAACGGGCACCGCCCGCTGGTCCCCAGACGGCCGTTACCTGGCCTTTGAATCTGAGTACCAGCACTTCTGGCACCTTTACACCGTCCAAGTGCCTGGCGGCCGCCCTCGTCTGGTAAACACCGGTTTGCAAGGCTACGTGGGATGTCCCAATTGGTCACGAGACAGCCAGTGGATTTACGTCTGCTCGAATCAATCCGGACCAATGCAACTTTGGAAGGTACCATTCAAAGGCGGGGCCGCGGTTCAGGTGACGACCCATGTCGGCGTCTATGCAATCGAATCAGACGACGGGCGTTCGTTGTACTACTTTGGTCGGGACTCGCTTGGAGGCCTTGGTATTTTCAGAAAACCGTTGAATGGGGGTGAAGAAACCCGCGTTCTGGTTTCGTCGAGTCTTGATTGGTTCGCTTGGGCACTGACCCACACGGGAATTTACTTTGTCGATCGAAGTGGGTTGGCGGGAGGAGGACCACGAGAGTTTCAGAAGATAAACGCGAAGATCGAATACATGGAGTTTGCGACACGTGAGATAACTCCCATATTCAGCCTTGAAAAACCTTCTTCCCTATGGGGCGGTGTGACCGTCTCTCCAGATGGCAGAGCTTTGTATTGGGGCCAAACTGACCGCGATGATTCCTACATCATGCTGGTGAAGAACTTCCGCTAATTTGCAACAATGACTCGCGCGGTCGCAGCGGCGGCACCGCTAAAAAAAACCTCACTGAAAATACGTCGATGAATGCCTCTTGAAAACCATCGCTAGTTTTCGATTCTTAGCGGGGAGCGGTATTCAGTCAGTCCCGTGCGTGGTAGGTGTATCACTTTTCCCCTCCTTATAGCTTACCCCCCGGTTTTCTTGACCCTTTAAGCGCGTGGCAAGTACACTAGTAAATTCGGAAAGCCGCCTGAAATCAGGCAGTAAGGCTTGACGGACACGACCCCAAGGCCATCCTGGTTCGCTCTGTGATCGGGCGGCGGAACGCCGCTGGAGGGTGAAACTCGGGGAGTTCGCGAGCCGTATCCAGACCGTAAGGGGGATTGCTTTGCCAAAGCGTACATTTCAACCGCGGAAGCGCCGGCGCGCCAAGACACACGGGTTTCGTTCGCGCATGAAGACCAAAGGTGGCCGCAGAGTGCTTGCAGCGCGCCGCAAGAAGGGCCGTCATCGTCTTACACCCGAGTAGCGCGGAGGGCCCGGCAGCTCCACCTAACCGGCCAAGCCAGAAATTTCCGCGCGACGTTCGGCTGGTACGCCGCAGCGAGTTCGATGCGGTGTACCGCGCCGGGAAACGCCGCTCGAGTTCCCATTTCACCGTCTTTCTTCGTGCCAATGAACTGCCGTTGAGTCGATTCGGCTTCAGCATCAAGAAGGCACTCGGCGGCGCGGTGGTGCGTAACCGCATGAGAAGGCGCTTGCGCGAATTGGTTCGCTGTCACCGGCAGGAGATACCCGCAGGATGGGACATCGTCATTCACCCGAAGATCTCTGTGGCGCAGACACCGTTACCCGCGTTGACGCAGCATCTTTTGCGGCTGCTGAAAGATCTGTGACAACTGAGACGAATTCCGTTTCTGCCACGCGGACTTACTCCTGGGGCGTGCGGACCGCGTTGTTTGCCTTGAATTGCTACAAGTCCTACCTGTCCCCCTGGTTTGCGGGGAGCTGCCGGTTTGAACCGACCTGCTCGCGATATGCCTACGAAGCGATTGAACGGTTTGGGGTGGCGCGCGGCATGTGGCTGGGAACGAAACGGCTGCTGCGTTGCCATCCGCTATCACGAAAATTCGGACACGATCCGGTTCCGGAGAAATGGGAAGAGATGCCAGAAGATTCGACCATGATTTCTAAGGCTCGCGAGGTGCGTCCGTGAGCACGCCGCCGATGACTCCGCTCCCATCCGGCGGAAAGAACAAAGACAAGTTCACTCCCGAGCTGCGCATCCTGGTAGCTTCGCTGCTGTCCATGGTGGTGTTTCTGGCCTGGACGAAATATTTTGGACCCAAGCCTCCGACGAATGTGCCGCAGCCGAATAACCCGCCACAAACGGCGCCAGCGACTGCTGGAAACGCATCTTCCGCACCTGCTACTGCGACGCCCACGGTGCCGGGTAAGGCTCCTTCTGCAGTTTCCGCGGCTCCTGCGACAACAACCGCAGCAATCGGAGATACCCAAGAACGCAGCATCGTGGTGGAAAACGCCTTATACCGCGTGGTGTTTTCGAATCGTGGAGCAGTGGTAAAAAGCTGGCAGCTGAAAAAATACAAGGACGACGCAAAGCCACCACGTACATTGGACCTGGTCCATCCCGAGTCGTCGGAACTAACCGGCGGCTGGCCGCTGTCCATGGTGTTCGACGACCCACAACTCGAGAAGGCTGCCAATGCCGGCTTATATAAGATTTCTGGCGATAGCACGTCGCTGAGCGCGCCCGCCGACGTGACATTCACCTGGAGCGACGGGCATCTGGAGATAGCCAAGAAATTCCATTTCGATCATTCCTACGTGGTGAACGTGGAAACGACGGCGACCTACAACGGATCGCCTGTTTTGGCGGGACTGGCGTGGCGCGGCGGCTTCGGCGACGTGACCGTGACAGACCCGTCCCCCGCGACTACCATCAACACCTTCTACAGCGAGAACGGCAGGCTCTCGACGTTCCTGGTAAAAAAGTTGGATGGCCCGGAGAAGTGGGGAAACGTCTGGCAAGGCGGAAAAACGTTCACGGGCATTGCGGACCGTTACTTCACCGCGACATTTTTGCCTCCCAGCGATGCCCTTTCGACCCCGTTGATGACCCGCTACTGGAAGGTATGGGACACCGTCAAGGGCGCGGATGGCAAGGAAGTGTCCGAAGCCATTCCCGAGTTTGCGACCGCCACTGCCGCCCATCCGATGCAAATGCGGGTATTCGTCGGGCCAAAGGATTATGACGACTTGAAGGCCATGCGGCCGCCGTTGAACTCACTGGTGCAGTTTGGATGGTTTGAGTTCGTCGCCGACCCGCTGTTTCACGCGCTGAAATGGCTACACAAGTACGTGCCCAACTGGGGCTGGGCCATCGTGCTGCTCACCTTAGTGATTAACATGGTGCTTTTCCCGCTGCGTATTTCCAGTTATCGCACCACTTTAAAAATGCAGCGTGTTGGGCCAGAAGTAAAAGCGATTCAGGAAAGGTACAAAAAGTACAAGCTCAACGATCCGCGCAAGGCCGATATGAACAAAGAGGTCATGGCCATTTACCAGCGCGAGGGAATCAATCCCATCGGCGGCTGCGTCCCGATGCTGCTACAGATGCCCATCTGGTTTGGGTTGAACTCCGCCCTGCGTGGCGCGATTGAATTGCGCCATGCCAGTTGGCTTTGGGTTCACGACCTGGCAGCCAAAGATCCTTACTACATTCTGCCGGTAACGGTCGGCATCTCCATGTACTTGGTGTCAAAAATGACGCCGATGACTACGACCGATCCTCAACAGGCTCAAATGATGAAGTTCCTGCCCATCAGCATGTCCGCCATGTTCGTGTTTTTTCCGTTTTCCAGCGGCTTGGCGTTGTATATTTTGACGAGCAGCCTGGTGGGTATCCTGCAACAATGGTACCTGAACCGGACGCACCCGCTTCCCGCCCCGGCCAAACCCACGCGCGCGAAGAAGTAAGCAAGTGCCGTCGATTGCAAGGCGGCGCGCTGCTGGACAGAGTTGTATGACAAAAGACCTGATTCGAGATGGCAAGCTGGATCGTGAGGCCGCAGGTGAAGCGCTGCGAAGCTTTCTGGAGAACATCGTCCGCGCGGCGGGCTTGGAGTTGAAGGTGAGTGTGCGCGTCGCGGAACCCACTAGCGGCGGGCAAGAAGGCGAAGCGGAAGTCTTTGCGGATCTCGACGGCAAGGACAAAGAGATTCTGATGGCGCGCAGTGGCGAGGTGTTGAAGGCCCTGGAATATTTGGCGTTTCGCGCGCTGAATCTGGAACCGGCGTTTCACGAGAAAATCCATATCGACTGTAGCGGTTTCCGGGCTCTTCGCTTTGAGGAGCTGCGCATGACCGCTCGTGTAGCTGCGGAACGCGTGCGGGCTACCCGGCAACCTTTCCAGTTGAATCCCATGTCCTCGCGCGAGCGGCGCATTGTGCATCTGGCGCTGAAGGATATGCCGGGTGTGCGAACGGAAAGCATTGGCGCGGGGGAAGAACGCCAGGTAGTGATTCATCCGGCAAAGAGCGACGCCCCGAACAAGCCGTGACGCGCGTGCGCCACTGTGTTCGGTAGCGATTCGCTCAACAATTTCAATTTGGTTGCCCGTGCGGGGAAAATCCTCATCCCTGAAGGGATGAGCTACAGGTCTGAGCGCTTAACGACGTACCCAGCCTTGCGAGAGGACCGTTCCATCTGGCGCGAATTTCACCTGATACGTGAACCCGGCGGGGCGATCCTTGCGGATGGTGGGAAAACGCAAATCTGAAAACTCCACAACCGCGTCCGGCCCTTCTTTGTGAAAGCGCGTGACTGGAAAGCGCGCGAACCATAACACTTTCTGAACTTCGGGAAGCCGCCGCGCTTGCTCAATGAATGCGTTCGGAAACGCGTCAGGATAATAAGTGTGCTCAAGCCCCTCAAAATTACCGGACACGGTTGTTCCCTGAGCGCGTCGGAAAAGCCGATCGCTTAGATCCATTCGGAATTCGTAGACGCCGCGCGGGGCACGGACCAGGCCATCCCAGCGCCAGAGCGAAGGCGGAAGTGGAAGCGCGCCGCGAGCCTCCACCTGCAGATTTTCTTCCTTGGCAAATTGCTCGACACGTTGCAGCGCGGCGTGATGCGCATACGCGGCCGCAAAAATATAGGCCAGAGCAAGAGCCAAGCCGGCGCGATTCCAGTTGACGTACGGCACGCTAAGACCCCGGCCCTTCACCGCGGGCAGCAGAAAGAGCATCGTAATCCCGAGAACAGTCACAGCAATGGCCGTGTTCGAAACCGGCGCGCCAACCGTTTCGCCAATCCTTGCGACCACAAATGGCGCAAGGGCGAACAACAACCACAGGAGAATGGCGCGGGCGCGCAGGTGCTCGCGATCCTTAAATATCCACGCTAGCATTTGCGGGATCAGGACTATGGCCGTAAATGTGAAATCGATGATGAACAGTACGTCCCATGCCGGCCGGGACCAATCGAGAGGCGACCAAATCATGGTGCCAAAGGTGGTCGCCAGGTCCAGCAAAATGTGACTGAGGATGCCCACGGCGTAGATCCCGACAAGCGCCGTCAGCGAGGGACAGTCCCATTTTCGCCAACGGGCAACGGCCCGCGTGAGTGCCGCGAGAAGGACTGCCCAAATCGGGAGACATAATAAGGAATGCGTAATGCTGCGATGCCAGGTCAGCAACAGCAGTTGGTCGTGCGAAAACATATCGCGAAACACGTCCGAGTCCGGGAAAATTGCGCCCAGCATCAGTGCCCAGGTGACAATGCGCCGCTTATCGACCGGGATGGGCGGAAAAAGGTCGCTGCCGCCAAAAGCTGCTTTGCCGATAAGCGCGCCAGCGATGCCATGAGTGATGGTGTCCATTTGCGAATTGAGATTCTGCCCTAGATTACCGAAATGAGTGCAGAAGTTTTTGGCCGCACGTGGCCGACACGCTCGGCGAGCACGCCCTGAACCCGCAATGCGGCAATTGCGTTCCCGGCACAGTCCGCTGCAATCGCAACTAGCAGCCCGCCGGAGGTTTGCGGATCGTAGAGCAAGGCGCGATTCTCTTCCGGCACGTTCGGCGCGAAGCCCACGCAATCGCCGAGGAATTCACGGTTGTTCTTCAAGCCACCGGGAATCATGCCTTCGCGGACCGCTTCGAGCGCGTCAGGTAGCAGCGGAACAGCGGCAAATTGAAATTCCAGGGAGACGGGCTCAAGGCCTGCTGCTGGATCGCCGAGCGCCATTTCGCGAGCATGGCCGAGCAAGCCAAAGCCAGTAATGTCCGTGACCGCGTGTATGCAGTGTGTTTCGCTGGTCGTTTCAAACGTGCGCAACACTTCGACCGCAGCGCGATTGAGCCGCGTCATCGACGCAACCGCCGCGTCCAGAGCAGACTTTTGCAGCCGATCCTGCTTCAAAGCGGTGGAAAGGACGCCGGTGCCAATCGGCTTGGTGAGAAGAAGAACATCGTCTGCTTGCGCGCCGACATTTCGCCATACCCGTTTCGGATCGACAAGACCCGTGACCGCGTAGCCGAACTGGATGTCCTCATTGCGAATCGAGTGGCCGCCGATCACGCTGCACTTTGCTTCCGCCATTTTGTCCAGGCCGCCGCGAATGATTTGTTCGAGAATCGCGGGGTCCCCTTTTTCCGGGAAACCGACCAGCGACAGCGCAGAGACGGGCCGGCCACCCATCGCGTACACATCGCTCAGAGAGTTGGCCGCGGCAATTAGTCCGAAGGTAAAAGGATCGTCGACGATCGGCGTGAAAAAATCGACGGTCTGCACCAGCGCCAATCCGTCGCCCAGTAGATACACCCCGGCATCGTCGTTGGTGTTGAAACCAACGAGTACGTTGGGATCAGTCGGCAATGGTAGGCGCCGTAGTATTGAGTCCAGCGTCCCGGGACTCAGCTTCGCCGCTCAACCAGCTGCCTTGACCATGGCCGTCAGTTTCACGGAGTCGGTCAAGTCACACCTCGCTGTACTGCGCTTCGATTATAACGATGCCGCAGGATTCTTGCTTGGCACGCGTGGAACATATGGCCATTGAGACAGCTTGCGTTACCGACCATGAAAATGTTCTCATCGCCTCATGCCGTGGGACTTTTGGTTGATCTTTTTGTTTTTGGGAATGGCCGTTCCGTGGCGAGGCCATGTGCGGCTGCGTAAACTCCTGGCGCGGCCGGCGATTGATACGACCGAAAAGCTCACGCTATACGCGGCAACAATTGCGTTTCAGTGGCTTATGCTGGGCGTGGTCGCTTGGCGCGCGCTGGCGAGGGGACTGACCCCGGCTGAACTCGGGCTTGCCGGTCGTCTGAGTGCGAGAGTCCTTGTTGCTGGCTTGCTGGGCGCCGGAATCATCGCTGGACTGCAGTGGCTGAATCTGCGGCGCATGGGAAAAATGGAAGGTGCGGCTCCCGACCTCATGCGCAAGATCGCCAGCCGGATTCTGCCGCAGTCGCTGGTGGAGCTGCTTCCCTATCTGGCGTTGGCGGTTACTGCCGGAGTTTGCGAGGAGTTTCTCTACCGTGGGTTCGCTATGGCCGCGCTTTCCCGCGCTGGCTTGCCGCTCTGGGTCGTGGTGCTGGTTACCTCGGTGTTATTTGGCCTGGCACATGCCTATCAAGGCCGCGCGGGAGTTCTTGGAACAGGTGTGTTGGGCGTTCTACTTGCCATCGCTCGAATTGCGTATGGTAGTCTGGCGCCGGTTATGATGTGGCATACGGCGGTGGACATTGTCGCGGGAATTGCAGCACCGAAGTACTTAAAAACGGCACCGACCATGGAACAAGCCGCTCAAAATCAGCCAGTTACATAATAATTACTACTATGCCAACAGACATCGAGAAGCCCCTTTCCGAAGCCACCATCCGTCACGCCCTGGGTGAGTTCCAGGTGACAGTGAATGACGAGCAAATCCTTCGTATTCAACGATATATAAAGATTCTGAGGCGCTGGAATGAGAAGCTGAACCTGACCGCCATTCGCGAGCCTTTGGAGATACTATATCGGCATTTTTGCGAGTCTATGTTCGCGGTCGGTGCAATTCCTGTGGAAAAGTGTCGGCTCGCCGACATCGGCTCCGGACCGGGGTTTCCGGGGCTTCCGATGAAGATCTTGCGGCCAGAAATCGAGCTTTTTCTAGTGGAAGCGAACATCAAGAAGGGTACGTTTTTGGCGGAAGTCGTTCGAGAGCTGGAACTTAGCAATGCTCGAGTGCTGATTAACCGCTATGAAGACCTGGGAGAAGACCTGGCGCCGCTCGATTATGTCTGTTCGCGCGCAGTGGGGGAATTCGGGCCGTTTTTGGAGTGGGCGGCCTCTGATCGGGTATCTGCGAGCAACGTAATCCTCTGGATAGGCGGCCGCGATCTCGAAGAAGTAGGAAAATCAGC
>Ga0210392_10001328_pt1 | contig 13248 bp, 6 predicted proteins | sample IncBWC30OmetaG_FD_161057 | JGI IMG/M metagenome (GOLD analysis project Ga0210392, IMG submission 161057) | Forest soil microbial communities from Barre Woods Harvard Forest LTER site, Petersham, Massachusetts, United States - Inc-BW-C-30-O ...
CGAAGACGCTCGAGAACTCATGGATGAGGATGTACGACTGGCTGAGCGAGGCGACGCTGAAAAGCGTGATCATGAACGCAAAGCTGCTCCGCGCCCATCTGGCGCCGGTGCCCGAACCGAAACGCACCCGGTTGAGTTCCGCCGCCGTCATTCCGCCGCAGCGCCGGATCCAAACCCCCGTGTAAGCCATCAGAAATACCGCATTCGGCATCCACCACACCAGGGTCACGTAGAAGGACTTCATTCCGAGAACCATGAGGATCGCGAGATTCCAGACGGTCCCGAAGACGGAGAAATGCGTGGAGGCGCCCGAGGCGGCCAGCATCCACCACTTGTTTTCCGAACCCAGGAAATAGGTCTTGTAGTTCGAAGCCGATTTCCGGGAAAACACGACCCCTATTCCCGCGACGCCAAGGAAGAAAACCAGGAGGATTACGTAGTCGATGGGGTGTAGATGCATTGCGATGGGGGAGAAATAAAAACCGAGCCCTGCTCGCCGCAAGGCCCGGCCATATCCGCCGATTTTGAGGAATTGCGCGCTAAGCTGATACGCAGCCGTTTGCCGCGAGGGTCAAGGTCTTGGCCCTGATTGGCATTTTCCACAAGAGCCCACTTGTGCAGTATAATCGGTCAAAACGTGCAAACCCTATTCTCCCGCGCCGAGGAGGAGGAGGCGACCGAGCAGGCGCAAGTGACGATCGCGACGCGGTCCTTGAGGTCGCGCGGGGCTGCACCACGCGCCATCACCGGAGGATGGCGCGCCTGATCGCGACTCAGGATTGGGCGAGCAGGCGCAGACCTTCGGATTCGGGTCCGTTTCGCACGTTGCAGGGCGCGTCAAAGATCATGGTCGCGCGCTTTTCGGCGTCATAGGCAGGCCAGTGCGGCAAGCCGGAGTGATTCGGATTTCCGGTCCGCGCAAAGCTGACCCACGCGCCGCTGATCTGCTTCGCCAAGGCGAGCGCCTCCGGGAGCATCCCGCTGTAGTGGTCGCACAGCTCGGCATTATCGAAAACAAACGCAATCTCGCAGGCGTGGAACGTGCCCGGGCGGTCGTCCAGCATGGGGGTTCGCCAAGAATACATATACGAATAGGCGGGCGCCTTGCCCAGCGCGGCCTTCCTCGCCGCTTGCTCCACCGCGGGCTGCCGGAATGGCGCCGCGGCCATCGCCGCATAGATTCCGAACGAAGTGGCCTGCGGATAATCCCGGCGGTAAGCTTCGATGGCCGCGTCGCCGCGTTGGCCGAGTTCGGCGCGCACTCTCCCGCGCAACTCCTCCTCGGTCATGGCAGTGGCGGCGCCATTGTCCAAACCGCTCAGGATTTCATTGAGAATGGTGCCCGTGAGCAGCGGAACGTCGGCCGATTCCATCGAGGCGTCCGGATCAAAGGGATGGCGGGGCAGAACGTGGCCGTCGACCGTCGGCGCCCAGCCGGTTTGTCCCATCGGGTGGCGAAAAATCAATGCGTTAGGCGGATTCAGCCTCTTCATCACCTCGGCGCTCGCACCGGAGAGGCGATCGACGTTTATCTTCTGAAGCTCATCCACCCGGGATTTCGACAAGCCAAGTTCCTGCATGATCGCGGCGGCCACTTTGGCGGAGTAATCGGGCTCCAGGACTTTGAGAAACGGGCCGCTTTGGCAGATGGCCCGATGAAAAAGTCCCTTGGCCGAGGGCATGGCCATCAGGGTGATGACCTTTCCCCCGCCGCCCGACTGCCCGAAGATCGTCACGTTTCCGGGGTCGCCTCCGAAATTTGAAATGTTTTCCCGGACCCACTCAAGTACCCGCACCAGGTCCAGCATCCCCGCGTTCGCGGAGTTCGCATACCTTTCTCCGCCGATCTCCCTCAAATTTAGGTATCCGAAAACATTCAGGCGGTGGTTATGGGTCACCACGACCACGTCGTTGTTACGCGCGAGATTCTCGCCGTCGTAGGCAAGCAGGTCCATGTCGAACCCGCCCTCGAACCCGCCGCCGTGCATGAAGACCATCACGGGGCGCCCATGGAATCCGTTGATTTCCGGCGTCCAAACATTGAGACGCAGGCAATCCTCCCCCGGCACCAAGACATAGCCTCCCCGGTGCAGCAGGAAGGCGTCCTCGTCCGACCGAGCCAGATTCTTTCCGTCGAAGTTGAAGTGCGCCGAGTCGCCGCGCGCCTGAAAACAGGCGCGCCCATGTTTCAGCGCGTTCCGAATTCCCGGCCAGGCTTTCGGCTTGGTCGGCGCCATGAAACGGTTTTCACCGCTCGTCGAGTCTCCGTAGGGCACCCCCTTGAAAACATACACGCCCTTGCGCCAGAATCCCCGGATCTTTCCCGCGTCGGTTTCAACGACGGTTTTTGAATCGGAAGCGATCACGTCACTGCTTCCGCCAGCCAGCGGCGATCTCCCATCCGCCGGCGTGGCCGATTCGCCGTCGGCTCGCGCGGTCTTTCGCAGCAAAGCGGACGCCGCAATTCCGGCTCCGACGGATGCGATGCCTTTCAGGAAGGAGCGTCTCCCCGTGGTCGGAAATTCAGCGCTTCCAGTGAAATGTTTGGGGGATCCGGCTGTCACTTTCTTCATGGGCAGGGTTTCCTCCTCACGATGAGCGATATCGATGTTGCCCACAAGTGATCTTATGTGCAGTTAATTGGACACCACGTGCAATTTGCTTCCAATCAACTGAAGTTCAAGCGTCGGGTTCTGGTGTTGCTCGGTTGGAACGACCCCCGCACGATCCGGGGGATCGGCCAATACGCCCGGAACGCGGGATGGCACCTCGAGACACGGCACTTCTTCGATGAAATCGTGCCCCTGCAGTGGCACGGCGACGGCCTCATCGTCTCGTATCCGCAGCGCTCCGACGTGCTCGCCTTCATCCGGCGCCAGGCTCCGCGCCAGCCCACGGTGCTCGTCGGACGCAACCAGCCCGGCATCGACTCCGTCCAGGTTATGGAAGATAACGTGATGGCGGGCCGATTCGTCGCGCGGCATTTCATGGAACGCGGCCACACCGAATTCGCCTGGCTGTCCGCCTACCCGGGGCCCGTGTCCAGCGATCGGTACGGGGGATTCAGCTCCGAGCTGGCCAAATCCGGATTCAAATGCCGCCGGCTGGAGTACCGGCCAAGTCGATCCTCCATGCGCGACGGGCGCCATCGTCAGGCCTGGCTGGCGCGACAACTGGACGGGCTGCCGCGGCCGCTGGCCTGCTACGTCTTGGACGACCAGCTCGCTTCCGAGATGATCGAGGTCTGCCTGTCCCACGGCTGGCGGGTGCCGGAAGACTTCGCCGTCATGGGCACCGGCAACATCGAAATCGCGTGCGAATGCTCCCATGTTCCCATCTCGAGCGTGGATCTCGATGAGGAGGAGATCGCGCTCAAGGCTGCGCAACTGCTCGATCGCCTGATGCGCGGGCGGAAGCAGCCGGCGCGGCCGATCATAGTTCCCCCGCGCGGCATCGTCATTCGCTCGAGCACGGACTTCCTCGCGGTGGCGAGCCCCGCCCTGCGCCTCGCCGTTGACTTCATCGGCGCAAATCTCCGACGCCCATTTAGCCTCGAGCAGGCGGCCGAGGCAGCCGGAGTTTCCCGACGCACGCTTTACAACCTCTTCCAGCGTCACCTCGCGCGCTCTCCCGCGGAGTTCGTCCTGAAGGCCCGGCTCGATCGCGCCCGGCACCTGGTGGCGGAATCGCCCAACCAGACTATATCCAATCTTGCGGCCCAGAGCGGCCTGGGCTCGCCACGAACACTGACCCGACTTTTCCTTCGCTACGAGGGCGTCAATGCGCGCACGTGGAAAAAGGCGCTTCGCAAAGGCCCGCATCCCGCCCTTTGGAGCGCATCAGGGTCCGCGAAGACTTTTCCCGGCAAGGGAATCTTGCTCAATCCCGGCGGTCCCAGCGTCCGCGTCCTGCCGGGATAGCGGGCTCACCAATAAGAGGTCGTCGGTCGGACGCTTAAATTGCGCAGATCGTTGCCTGCACAAAAAAAGAGCCCGCCATGCGGCGGGCTCTTTGAAAACGGCCACCTTACGGTTTGATGGTCAGTCCGGGCTGCCCAGTGGTGGCTTCCTTGGTCGCGAAGTCGACTAAGCCGTTAACATCGGTCACATTGTTGATCAGCTCGAAGGAAACGACGTTGTGGCCGGCGGCCCGTTGCGCTTGCACGTAACTTGTCACGTCGAAGTCATAATAGATTCCGGTCGTGGTTGAAACGTTGAAGCTGCCGATCTGGGTGCCGGCCGCCGGGGCGTTGTTCCAGGTAATGGTCGATTCGAGCCAGCTCGTCGTGGGCTGCTGGTAAACCGTAATGGTTCGGCTCGCGGTCGAACCGGTGCCCACGACATACAGGTTGATGACCGCACTGCTCACGCTGGCCATTGAACTCGTGTCAAAGGTAATATAATCGTGCCGATTGTTGTTCGTGACATCGTTTTTCACCCGCATTGTCGTCGCTCCATTGAAGTTTGTGTTGGCATAAGTTCCATCCCGAACCGCAGCGTTTTGGGTCGGTAGTAATGTAGTACTGCCACCAGAACTTGCGAAACCCAGGTAGTTGATGTTCCAACCGCCGTTGTCCTGGTTGAGGGTCAGGACTTGCTGGCCCGCCGGCAGGGTGACGCTGGCCGTCACCGTGGTCCAGGTTTGAAAGCCACCGGTCGCGGGCACGTCGACGTTACCGCTCAGGTTCGTGCCTGAAGCATTCGAAAGATGGAAGGCATCCGTCACCGCGGTCGGAGCGGCCACGCGGAAACTGACCGTGTATGTCCCGGCTGTGGCCACATTGACCGTATATCTAAACCACTGGCTGCCGCCGGTCCATCCGAGGTCAACGCCGCCGCCGGTGTCCGAAGTCACTTCCAAGTCAACGCCGTCGGAACGATAGCCATTATCCGTCCCATTGATCGAAGTGACATTATAGGCGGCTCCCTGGCCGCCGGTGTCATAGTTTTCGGCCTGGACCGTGCCGGGAATCGGGGCCGGGGTGCCGCCGTACGCACCCTCGCCGATCGTGTAGGTGGCGCTGGTTATGCTGCTGTCAGTCATGCCGCTCTCGTAGGCCATCGCTTTGAGGGTGCTGGTGCTGCCAATGTTCACCGGCCCGGAGTAAATCGTGCCAGCAGTTTCAGAAGGCGTGCTGCCATCCGTCGTATAACGGATGGATGCGCCACCGGTGGATGAGGTAATGCTTATATTTTGTGCGCTGCTGTAGTTACCGCCGCCAGGACTGAAAGTCGGCGCGGCGACTTGATTACCGAGGCCCATGCGAGAAAGGATGGTCGCATAACTTGTGCCGGCCGTCGCCATGAGAATGGTGTCGCCGCTGCTCGTCGTCAGGGTGAAGGTAGCACCCGAAACGGTTCCGGTATCGACCCCGTTCCGATAGACTTCAACCGATTGGCCCGGCCATGGATTGCTAAACACGGCCGTCTTGCCCTGCTGGCTGATCAGCCTCACGTATTGGACCGTATTGCCGCTTCCCGATACTTGGGCTGAAATCAGGAAGGCGCCATCTGCCAGCAAATCACCGAAGGTCGCTGTCGTGTTGCTTGGCCAGTCGTTGAACAGGCGAAGGGTGCCCTGGCATGATTGCAGGAGCATTTCGCAGATCGTTCCTGGAACAACATTAACGTCTTCGATTCCCCCGCCGCCACTGTGGATGTCCAGATTATGATAAGCACTGTTGTTGATGAGTGAGTCCAGATTGCTGAGGATCGTGGCAGCTGGGTAGTCGATGCGCGCCGCGATGGGATACGCCAGGCAAAGGTGGCTCTCCGTCCAACAGTTGAGCTGGGTAAACGTGTTCTGGGCGATCGTGAGAAGCGTCGAGCTGCTGCCCGTGCCCAGTTGGGCGCCAGGATAGGCAAACTGCAGGACTTTGGCGTTGTTTTTAAAAGCCGTACCCACCGACGTGCACCGAAAGATGGTCTGGCTATTTTGCACGAACGTGGGATAGGGAGCGAGTGTAGTGATGATATTCTGCCAGGTCGGCCGGAGCGAGGAATCGACGTTGAGCTCCGTGCTCATGTCGATGCACGCCTGGAGCACATATTTAATGTAGCCCAATGAAACACAGTTATCGGTTTGCGGATAGGATTCGTTTTCAAAGACTGCGTCGTTGAAATCGTCAAACTGGCTCCCGCTCCAGACAAGATAGCTTTGCCACCAAGCGGCGACCCCCTTCAAAAAGGGATACACCTGGTTCGCGTAGGTCAGGTCGTGCGTATGGTAGTACCGAATGATCATGGGCATCGCGACAAAAGACGCATCCGATTTCTGGCTCATGAACAGGCCCGCATTGGTTTCAGGCAGCGGCCCGATATGCCCTTCATAATACTCTCCCGTGTAGCCGGCATTGGTCGCGTTCGTTGCGCCGCGCGGCATCCAGTCCAGCATGATTTTGTCGTAACTTTGCGCCAGATCCACGTGATTCGCTGGAACGGTGAACAGATATGGAGATTCGGCATTGTAATTCAGCGTATAATCCCCCTGCCAATTCATATCCTCCATGATCCAATTTCCCCACAACGCGGGACCCTGCTCGCCCGCCCGGGATTCGCAAGCCATCAGGTAAAGCGAGCCATACCACTCTTTCTCCACCGTCTTGTCGGCGATTTCGACAAATGACTCACTGTAGAAATTATTCCACCACGTGTGGTGCGTGCCCAGCATCGTGTTGATGTCCGACTGCGCTTTGGTGTTTATATTGCTGATGGCCAGGCTCTGAAAATTCGAGGAATCGTAGTTGCTCATGATGCAGGTCAGCAACGTATAGCTTCCTCCTGGCTGGATCGTGAACGTCAGGCTGTTGCCGGAAATGTTGGCGGTGGCTCCGATCACCGTCGTGGCCGTCCTCACTTTGGGCGAAGTGAAGCCTCCCACGGTAGCCGTGCTGTCGCCCTGTACATCAATATATAGAACCGAGCCGCTCGAACCCACGCTGGTGGGAAACGTGTTGTTATTGCCGACGGCCAACGATACGGTGACCGTTTTTGAGCCGCTCCCGCTGTAGCTCAATTCCTGCACCAGCATATTGTTGGTCGTGTCGGTGGCTTGCACCCAATCTTTGGTGGTAATGGTATTGCCGCCTGAGGTGGCAGTTTCGTTCACCTCGCCAAGGGCGATATCTTCGTGCGCACTAAACGACGCTCCGCTCATGCCGGAAACCGAGACTGACAATCGGGACATGGCTTTAACCTGTTCCTGCGCCAGCGACCAAAACTCATTTTTCCCCAGGACAAACGTCTGCGCATCTATGTTGCCCATCACCAGCGCGCCGACGTCTCCGTTTCCGAGCATCGGCGCGTCCGAGGTTTGGCCCCCGTTCGTAATTGAGGGAACTGAGGTCCAAGAACCGCTGTACTTTTGGACGATTCGCAGCGCATTACTGGAAGTGTAACTATCCGCCCTCGCGGTTGGAATTGTGCACACGCCCGCGATGACGGCCAGCGCAGCCATGCTTCGCCGACAAAATTGCAGGGAAAACGATTTGCTTAAAAACTGGCGTAGAAACGCCGGGCTGCTTTGAGTGGTTTTTATAATGTGCATTTTTTTGGGGGTTGGGGGTTACTAACGAGGCAACGCCTGGCTCAAACTCCTGCGGAGGCGTTCTTTTTGTTCGGGCGAAAGGATATGCGACCCATTCACATAGTGGATAGATTCCGCCGGAGCCTTGATCCCTTGCGTAAGGAGAATCTGTCCGATGGTTTCAGCGCTTAGATCATGGTCTGAAATCGCTTCCGCCCACCTCAGCGCGACCTCGAAGTGTTCTGTAATGACGCTATTCTTAAGCAGGACATCCGTGATCAGATGATCGGTGGCGGGATCGGCCTCGTGATCAGCGAGCCAGTCGACCGCGCCGTCCAAATCGAGATCAGTCCAGTGACGAAAAGCCTGCGTGGCCGCGGGAATCCGCCCGTCGCCACGCACTTGCCACGCAGCGTCCATGAGCTGCTCGGAAGAGGCGTTTTCCTGGATCCCCTGTCCGGATCCGGCGAACCTATCATTGGGGATGGATCCGGGCGGAGTTTCCGGCACGGAAGCAGACTTTAAACCCTCGGCGGCATGGGAGTTTGGCCAAGGGCGAAAGTATTTTAGTCCAAACCCCAAAAGACCCGCGACGACCACGAACAGGGCGAGAGAAAGCATTTTACGATTCATTTTTGGGCATGCCAATAAATTGGCATAGGTGGCTCGAAAGAGCGAGGTCACGCCTTCTTCCTCCAGGCGGTTGGGGTCTTGCCGATCTGGGACTTGAACGCACGACAGAAATTTGTCGCGCTGGAAAATCCGGATTCCGCGGCGATTCCCTCGAGCTTGGCGTCCGACTTCGCCATCAGGTGCATGGCTTTGTCGAGGCAAAGATTGAGCAGGATCTGCTTGGGGCTCTTCTTCCTTACCTTTCGGAAAATCCGACGCAATTGGCTCGTGGAGACGCCGACCGCGCGGGCCGCCTCGCTGATCGACGGTGACTCACCGATGTGCTGCCGCAACCAATTTTCAGCGTCCACCACCCTGTTCCAACCCACGCCCACCGGTTGAGGCGCCTTACTTTCCTTCACGTTGCCCATGAGCAGCAAGCTCAGATCCATCAATGCGCGCTCAGCGTGGAGCTCGCTAACGAGGATCGGATACCGATAGTGCGGTTTGAGCCTGTTGGCGAGGCGAACCAGCAGATGCTTTTTCTCAGAGTTCAATGGAACGGACAGGAACCCGTGTTTGCCGACCATCCGCTCGATTACCCCAGGCACGGTACTGAAATGCATAACAACCACTTCGCATACACACCCGAGCTTTCCCCGCCAGCCGGGGTTGCATCCTGGCGGGAAAAGCCAGAGCGTATTGGCCATGAATTTGGACTCATTGGAGCCGGGGACGATGGGTGCCACCTGCCCGCGGATAACAGCCATGAACTCCCAATCAACCCGCCTTTGGGGTAACGTGGGACCATTGCGCGGTCGTCGTTTTTCAAGGGCCAAATATCTCAGCATAATTTCCCAAGGATGGCCATCGCGCCTGAAAATGAACAAAGGTAAGCGGGCGAATTCAGAGGTCCTGTCAGGGTAGGAAACCGTGGGAGCAATTTCCTTTGGCACGACTATCGATAATCTTCAAAATTACCAAGGCAACAAGCCGTCGAGTGACGCGTTCACGTGGCAGCCCGTCGCTTGCGGCTCAACGACTTTCAGGTTACAATGGCTTGAGGGCGATCCACTCGGGCGCCATCGTATAGCCGGTCGCAGCGCTATTCTTACCCGATACGGTAAACGTAAATGTGCGGGTGGTTCCGGCTGCCCCGGCGGTCCATGTGCCCAAGTCAGCTGTCTGGTTCCAGTTGGAAACGGACTGATACTCATCCAAGGTCGCCAGCTGCGGTTGCGCAGTGCCATTGACGCTCAACTGGCATTGACCACGCGAGGGATCCGACCTGTATCCAATCGTGACATCGTAGCTGGTGCCCTGAACGATGCCGGTCACGGTGAACTGCAAAAATTGCCCCACGGCTGTGGAAGACAGCTTGCAGGCGATTTCGCCGTTGGGGCCACCGGTAATCTGAGTGTAGGTGAGCCCGGCCGTATTACTCTCCGCAAGAGTTGAACACTGCTCGGTCATGGTCCCGCCGCCAGAAGTCGCGAAACTCATATCGTTGAGGTTCCAACCGCCGTTGTCCTGATTGAGGGTCAGGACTTGCTGGCCCGCAGGCAGGGTGACGCTGGCCGTCACCGTGGTCCAGGTTTGAAAGCCACCTGTCGCCGGCACGTTGACGTTACCGCTCAGGTTCGTACCTGAAGCATTCGCCAGATGGAAGGCGCCCGTCACCGCAGTCGGCGCGGCCACGCGGAAGCTGACGGTGTAAGTTCCAGCGGTGGCCACATTGACGGTATATTTAAACCATTGGCCACCGGTGGTCCATCCGAGGTCAACGCCGCCGCCGGTGTCAGAGGTTGTTTCCAGGTCAACACCGTCGGAACGATAGCCGTTATCCGTGCCATTGATCGAGTTGACACTGTAGGCCACGCCCTGGCCGCCGGTGTCATAGTTTTCGGCTTGGACCGTGCCAGGAATGGCCGCAGCCGTTCCGCCGAAAGGTCCTTCGCTGCTGCTGATCGTATAGGTGGCCGAAGCAATTGCGCTGTCGTTGGAGCCGCTTTTGTAAGCGATGGCCTTGAGTGTGGCAGTGCTGCTGATGTTCACCGGACCGGAGTAAAGCGTGCCCGCTGTTTCAGAGGGCGTGCTGCCATCCAAGGTGTAGCGGATGGACGCACCGCTGGTCGCACAGGTGATGCTGATATTTTGCGCACCAGTGTAGCTGCCGCCGCCAGGACTGAAAGTCGGCGTGGCGACTGTACCGATGGAAGACGCGAAGCTCGCGTAGTTGATGTTCCAACCGCCGTTGTCCTGATTGAGGGTCAGGACTTGCTGGCCCGAAGGCAGGGTGACGTTGGCCGTCACCGTGGTCCAGGTTTGAAAGCCACCCGTCGCTGGCACGTTGACGTTACCGCTCAGGTTCGTGCCGGAAGAATTCGAAAGGTGGAAGGCATCCGTCACTGCGGTCTGAGCGGCCACGCGGAAGCTGACGGTGTAAGTCCCGGCGGTGGCCACATTGACGGTATATTTAAACCATTGGCTGCCGCTGGTCCATCCAAGGTCAACGCCGCCGCCGGCATCCGAAGTCACTTCCAAGTCAATGCCGTCGGTACGATAGCCATTATCCGTCCCATTGATTGAAGTGACATTGTAGGCAGCCCCCTGGCCGCCGATGTCATAGTTTTCGGCCTGGACCGTGCCGGGAATCGCGGCCGCAGTGCCGCCGTACGGCGCCTCGGCGCCTGGGCCACCTTGCCAGGAATTTCCACTTAACGTCGCAGTGAAACCACTCGAGTCATTGGCGTAGGCCGTTTCCCCGGATGCGACGCCTGTCACGGTGTTGAACGTGATCGAAGCGGATCCCGTGGGCGCGGGAAAGAAGGCCGGGGAGATTACGATTCCGTCGAGTCCCGGTGAGTTGACGATGTTGTTATTGAAATTGATATTGGTGCATGTTGAAAAACCGACTCCGTTGTAGAGCGAATTAATCACGGTATTCCCTGAGACCGTGACGTTTTCGACAAGTCCGACATTTTGCCCATCGCCGCCATTGCCGATTTGGAGAGCGGGCTGCTGTTGATCATAACCGTTGCCCCCGCAGCCGATCAGAACGTTTCCTGTCACCGTGCCGGAGGTCAGATCAGATCCGTCGACGCCAAATCTTCCCACGCCCAGGCCGATATACCTCGCCGAGTCGGAAATCAGGTTATTCGTCACGAGGACATTGCTCCCACCGTAAATTCCCATGCCTTTGCCGCCCCACATGGCCATCACCGTATTATTCGAGTAGGTGATGTTGCTCATTGTCGCTAAGATGGTGCCCCCGTTGTTATGGACCGAGTTGATGGCCATGGCGTCGTCCCCCTCGCCCCGCACAAAGTTGTTGGTGTAGGTGAGGAACTGCCCGATTCCACGGGAGTCTTGCACGTTGTTGAAGTTGCCGCCATCGGACCAGACGCTATCTGTGCGGCAGTTCTCCGCTTCCCCGTGGTCGCCTGCGCACCAAAACGAAGAAGTCACATGTTCGATCCATACGTTGTTCACCAACCAATTTGATCCGCTGAAATCGACGGCGCCGTCGTTGTTGGTGTTCGCCCGGCTGTTTCCGTTGCAATCCAGGTGCAGGTTTTGCAGCGTGCTGGAGGTGGCGGTTATAATGTTCGCTATGCCGATGCCGTTGTTGGCCGGAGTGACCCGATAAAGGGTCGTATACCACGGCCCGGCCCCATCGATCGTTATTCCATTGGCATTAAGCCCGCCATGGATGGCGCTGAAGTAAAACGTGCCAGCCGGGATCCACGCGATTTTTCCCTGCGATTTCGCCGCGCTGAAACAGTTGTTGATGGCAGACGTATTATCGAACGAGCTGTTGTTCGCCTGCGCTCCGTAGCTGGTGATGGAAAGGGAGTTGGCCGGCTGGCTCAATGCCGCCGGGGGATTTTCCACATCCACCACGTCGACATAATAGAAGGCGGCGGAATTCGCTGAATCCTTTTCAAACCGGAATGTGCTGCCCGGAGCGATGGCCGCGCCCGTGACGAAGGCGTGGGTGTCGTTCCAAAAATAGCGCGGATGCCCGTCGGCGGGATTCTTGTCCGTTTGGTCGTTGTAGTTCTTGCCCTCATAACAATAATTTTGCTGCGAATTGACATTGAAGGCCTGGCGGAACACGCCGTTCACATACAAGTCGATCGTAGATGCAATCCCTCCACCGCCCGAAGCATCCGGGATGCAGGACCTGAGGTTGATGGCGGTGATGTTCTGCCCGGTATTATTGGTCCACTCCACATATTGACCGGTGCCGGTGAGCTGCACATAGGCATGTCCGGATGCCTCGAGCTGCGGGCTCGAGTACCTCGTTGTCGGCGGGGAGGTCAGCGCGACGATGGAAGCGCCGCCGCCGAGGGTCCCGGCCTCGGCTTCGTAACTCGTAAACGGAAGTGTCGCGCCGACTGCGTAAACCGTGTTTCGGCTATATAAAAGCGTAGCTGCGGTAATTATCAGGCAGGAGAGACGGGTAAGCGTTTTCATAATTTATCGTTTGTTCAGAGTTATTGGGCGAACATCTATAATCCTTACTAATTATATAATGGGTATTCCCGGAGACTTAGTTCCAAGGCTCGAGCCTGCTCGATGCCAGGGCCAGGGTTTTGGCTTAACAATATTTCAATATAATGAAAGAGGCTGACTGGTCTCGCACCTCCGTTGAGGTGAAACTCACCGGGCATCGATTATAGCTATAGCTATAATGGCCTCTTATTGGTTCGGGGTTGGGCTATGGGTATCTGACAACTCTCTCTAAATGCAACCAATATGCATCAACTGTTTTGGCTGGCAAGTGTTAATCTGCGGAATTTCAAGGGGACACAAAGACGGATCAAAGTGCCACCGGAAGCGAGAGCACTTCCGGGCCACCTTACGGTGTGATGGTCAGTCCGGGCTGCCCAGTGGTGGCTTCCCTGCTCGCGAAGTCGACCAAGCCGTTAACATCGGCCGTATTTTGGATCAGCTCGAAGGAAACGATGTTGTGGCCGCCCGCCCGTTGCGCTTGCACGTAACTTGTCACGTCGAAGTTATAATAGATTCCGGTCGTGGTCGAAACGTTGAAGGTGCCGATCAGGGTGCCGGCCGCCGGGGCGTTGTTCCAGGTAATGGTCGATTCGA
>Ga0210392_10001329_pt1 | contig 13237 bp, 15 predicted proteins | sample IncBWC30OmetaG_FD_161057 | JGI IMG/M metagenome (GOLD analysis project Ga0210392, IMG submission 161057) | Forest soil microbial communities from Barre Woods Harvard Forest LTER site, Petersham, Massachusetts, United States - Inc-BW-C-30-O ...
CTGTCCCCTTTGCCCGAGTTGATTCTTGTTCAAGACCGCGATCGAAATTCTTCTTGTTCGATTAGTCGATCCAATCGAGAGAGCGGCCCACGGCTTTCTGCCACGAGCCGAACAGCGCGGCGCGGCGATTTTCCGCCATCTGCGGCGTCCAGCGCTTGTCGACCGCCCAATTGCTGACGAGATCCTCGCGACCACGCCAATATCCGACGGCGAGGCCTGCCGCATAGGCCGCGCCCAGGGCGGTGGTCTCAGTGATTTTCGGCCGCACCACCGGAACGTCCAATATGTCAGCCTGAAACTGCATGAGCAGTTCATTGCCGACCATGCCGCCATCGACACGCAATTCCGGGATCTCGATCGAGGAATCCTCAGCCATCGCGCCGAGCACCTCGCGCGTTTGGTACGCGGTGGCTTCGAGCACCGCGCGCGCGATGTGCGCGCGGGTGACGTATCGCGTGAGTCCGACAATGGTTCCGCGCGCGCGCTCATTCCAATGCGGTGCATACAGACCGGAAAAAGCCGGCACGAAATACACCCCGCCGTTGTCCTCGACCTCGCGGGCGAGCCTTTCCACCTCATTGCTGCTCGCGATCATTCCCAGGTTATCGCGCAGCCACTGCACCAAGGCGCCGGTGACCGCTATCGATCCCTCCAGCGCGTAGCATGCCTTTTCCTTCGCGATTTTGTAGGCGACCGTGGTGATCAGCCCGGCGGTAGAGGCGATGGGTTTCTCGCCGGTGTTCATGAGCAGAAAACATCCCGTCCCATAAGTGTTCTTCGCCTCGCCGGGGCGCAAACACGCTTGACCCACGAGCGCCGCTTGTTGATCGCCAAGGATGCCGGCAATGGATGTGCCCTTGAGCGCCGGCACCGTGATCGCGCCGTAGACCTCGCTCGAAGCCACGATGCGCGGCAACACCGCGCGGGGAACCAGAAACTCCTCGAGCAACGCGTCGTCCCAATCGAGCATCGCGAGATTCATCAATTGGGTGCGGCTCGCGTTCGTGACGTCGGTCAGGTGCAATCCGCCATCGCTGCCCCCGGTGAGATTCCACAACAACCACGTGTCGATATTGCCGAAGAGAAGCTCGCCTGATTGCGCCTTGCCACGGGCGCCCGGCACGTTATCCAACAGCCACTGCAGCTTCAGACCGCTGAAGTAGCTGGCCAAGGGCAATCCCGTTTTGGCACGAAAGCGATTCGCGCCGCCGTTTCGGGCATATTGCGCGACGAGTTGATCCACTCGGGTGTCCTGCCAGACCAACGCGTTGTGCAGCGGTTTGCCGCTGCGCTTATTCCACAGAATCGTCGTTTCACGCTGGTTCGTGATGCCGACGGCGGCCAGGTCGCCCGGCGCCAGACCGGCGCGCGCCAAGGCGGCGCCCGCGACCTCTTGGGTGTTCTGCCAGATTTCAATCGGATCGTGCTCCACCCAGCCGGGTTTGGGAAATATCTGCTTATGTTCCTTTTGCGCGGAGGTGATCATGTCGCCGCCGCGGTCGAACACGATGAACCGCGTGCTGGTCGTGCCTTGATCGATCGCCCCTACGTATCGCGCCATGGTTTCCCCATTTTTTTGTGCCGGCGGCATCTCGCACAACTCGTATAACAAGATTGCGCCCATCCTGGCAACAGGCGGCTGTTGAACCTCGCCTCCGCCCAGCCTGCGGATCCGCATGGTTTGCGGAAATGAAGCGGAAATACGCCCAGGATAGGATGAGCCGATGAAGAAAGCCGCGCTGACGTCCGCCATCATCGACCGAACGATTCGACGTCATTTGCCGAAACTTCGAAAACCGGGCGTGCTGACGGTGCGGCCGGGCTTCCAGATCTCAAATCACCAACTCACCGGCAAGCGCGCCATTGTTGCAACGGTGCATACCAAAACCAGCGAGCTGCCGGCCGGTCAAGTGTTGCCGCGTGCCATCGACGGCATTCCGGTGGATGTGCGTCAGGCCACGCCGCACCAGCGCCTGCGCGCCAAGGACCCGGCGGCCGCGGCGACCGCCCAAGCCTTCGGCCGGCCGCAGGACCGGGAACCGAGCTGGCCTCGCGAGCGTGAGATGCCGGGCGGCCGGTTGCTGGCGAGCCCAAACAGCAGGACGCAGAAAGCGCTCGCGGACGCTGCGACGAAGCTACCCGAGTTGGCGAAGGCGCTCAGCACTCCAGCCAAGGCCAAGATCAGTTATGTTCCGGCGGCGGGCCACCCCCTCAACCCGGTGCAGACTACAACCACCATCACCGCGCACGTGAGTCCCGACGCCGGATTTACCACGCTCGCCACCTTTCTGCAGGCGACGCAGCAGTCTTTGGTGATCGGCATGTACGATTTCACTTCCGGCCCGATTCTCGCCCTGTTCAAGAACGCGCTGACGGGCAACAAGACCCTGCAGATGGTGCTCGACAATCCGCCGCCGAACGCGACCCGCGACCAGCTCGATTCGCAAACGGTTCAGGAGCTGAATGCCGCTTTGGGTGCCCGCGCCAGAATTGCGCGAGCCCTCGCCGGCGACGATACCCTGGTGTCCGCCGAGATGTTTCCGACTTCCTACCACATCAAGGTCATCGTCCGTGACCATGCGGGGTTTTGGCTCTCGAGCGGCAACCTCAACAACAGCAACCAACCCGACGCCGCTTCACCGCCGAAAACGCAAGACCGGGACTGGCACGTGATCATCGAGGACCCCACGCTCGCCGCTCTGTTCGAGGCATATCTCAACCAAGACTTCACCTCCGCGCAGGCGCATCAGATTGCGGGAAACCACGCCTTGACGGAGGCCGTATTCGATGCGGCCGCGAAGCTTGCCGCGGAAACGACGCCGCTCCCGCCGGCCCCGCCCGGGCACAAAGCAACCGGCACCGTTGCCGCAAAGCGCTTTGCCAATATCGGCGTCAAGATCACGCCGCTGTTGACACCGGATACGCAGCCGCCGGGAACCGACGGTCAATACGTCGGCAACATGATCAAGCTCATTGCCGGCGCCCAAAGGACGCTCTATGTCCAACTGCAGTACATCGAATCCTCGGCCGCCACGGGTGTTTACCCCACCCTGCTGCAGACCATCGCCGCGCGGGTCGCGGCGGGCGTGGACGTGCGCCTCATCGAGAGCCTCGAGTACGGCGAGCGATGGGCCGAAAAGATGAAGGATGCCGGCGTGGATCTGACGGCGAACATTTCCCTGCAATCGAACGTGCACAACAAGGGCTTCGTGATCGACTCGAGCGTGGTGGTCGTCAGCAGCCAAAATTTCTCGCCCGACGGCATTCAATTCAACCGGGACGCGGGCGTGATCATTGAAAGCGCGCCGATTGCGCAATACTTCGAGAGCGTGTTCCTCGCCGACTGGGCCAACAAGGCCAAACCCTTCGTCGCGAAGGGCGCTGCCGCGCCGAAACCGACCAAGAAACGCGCTTAGACCCCGTCCGCGTACGCTTTTACCAGATCGGTGAGAAAGTCTCTGCCCACGTACACGGATCGCACGCTGCGCCGCTCGTTCAATCCGTGCACGCCGTTGCCGTCCGGGTCGCCCCAACCGCCCGGGGCGCCGTAGACCGGAATGCCGATGGCTTCGAGGAAGATGCCGTCGGTCGCGCCGGTCGACATGGAGGGAATCAACGGGACACCGGGAAAATATTTCGCCACCAGCTTCTCAGCGGGGCCGATGATCTTGGGGTCGAGCGGCGGGGGCACCGCTATCGGCCGTACCGGCTGCACCGGCGTCACTTTGACGCCCGGATCGCCGATCGCCGCAACCAGCGCGGCTTGGGTGCTCTCGACGCTTTCACCGGGGAAAATGCGGCAGTTGACGTTCGCCACGGCGCGCTGCGGCAAGGCGTTATTGGCGTGGCCTCCTTCCAGCAACGTCGCAACGCAAGTCGTGCGCAGCATGCTGTGATAGCCGCGATCCTTGGAGACCGTCGCCTCGGCTGTTTTGTCGCTGGGGTTCTGCGACAGCGCCACCATTGCATGTCCCAGTTCATCGCCGCGCGCCGCACCCGCCTTGGCGAAGAAGGCGCGCGTCGTCTCGGACATTTTCACGGGAAACTCATGATCGCGGATTTTGCCGAGCGCATCGGCGAGTTCGTAGATCGCGTTGTCGCGGATGGGGATGGAGCTGTGGCCCCCGGCATTGACCGTCTCGAGGCGATAATTTTGCGCCGCTTTCTCGCCCACCTGGATCGACTCCACCACCAGCTTGCCATGTCCGTCGGTGCGGCCACCGCCGCCCTCATTCAGCGCAAATGCCGCGGCGATGAGCTCGGGCTTGTTGTTCGCCAACCATTGCGCACCGTTGAAGGCAAAAGTCGTCTCCTCGCCGCAGGTCAGCGCCAGCTTGACCGTGCGCTTGGGGTGATAGCCGCTCTTCTTGAAGCGCATCATCATATCGATCCAGGTCGCGTCCATCGCCTTCATGTCCGCGGCGCCGCGGCCATAGAAATAGCCGTTTTCCTCGATCAGCGTGAACGGATCGCGCGTCCAGTCCTCGCGCTTGGCCTCGACCACATCCAGATGACCCAGCAACAACATCGGCTTCGCGGTGCTGACGCTTCCTGCCAAGACGGCAACGACACCGCCTTCCTTGGGATGATCGGGCACGGAAAAGAGCGTGACGTCCTTGTCGGCAAACCCCGCCTCCTTGAGGTGCGCCGCAATTCGTTGCGCCAGCAGCGTGCAGCTGCCTGCCGACAACGTCGTGTTGGTCTCAACCAGTTCCTTGTACAGCGCACGAAACGCGACCTGATCGGGTCGCAGCGGCGCCATCGGCGCTTCCTGCGCGAAGGCGGTGCATTGCATTGCAAGCAGCAACCAAAGCGCGGCGAAAATCTGTCTGTGCGTCATACACTCTCCATTGATCCAAAAGTCTTTCCGTGATCAGCCGTCGATGCCCGCGATTTTCGCGGATTCGGCCCACAGGCGGTCGGCCGCCGCATCGTCCCGGCCCCCCGCGGTCGGGGTCGCCGGTCGGCATTTATAGAAATATTCCCCGCTGATTGCGGCCACCTCAGGGGAGGAAGCGAGGTAGACGATGGTTTCCGCGCCTTTCTCGGGAGTAATCGCGAAGGTTTTCGCGACGCGCACCACGCCCGACAGAAATCCGCCGCTGCCATCACCGAATCGCGTGGCGACAAATCCGGGATGCAGGCAGTTTGCGGTGACGCCGTTCCCGCGCCAGCGGCGCGCCAGCTCTCGCGTAAAGAGGATGTTGCAGAGCTTGGATCGTCCATACGCCCGCATCGCGGAGTAGCCCTGGGTGGCCTGCAGGTCATCGAAGTCCAGCGAGTACCCCTTATGTGCGTCCGATGCGGTGCTGACGACCCGAGCGGGCGCAGCCGCCAGCAAATTCGCCTTCAATCCCAACGTGAGCACGAAGTACGCCATGTGGTTGGTTGCGAATGTCTCCTCCAGATTATCCGCCGTGACGCGGCGCGAGCTGAACAAGGCACCGGCATTGTTGATGAGCACATCGATACGCGGTTCGGCGGCGGCAATTTCCGCCGCGACGCGCTTGGATTCGGCGATGCGCGACAGATCGCCATAATGAATGGAATGGGGGGCGCCGGGGCCGACACTCGGCAACCGGGTCAGCGATCTTTGGCCGCGAGCCGCATCGCGCGCGACGAGCACGATCCGTGCACCCATGGCCGCCAGCCGTTGCGCGGCGACCTCGCCAATGCCGGACGTCGCGCCCGTAATGACAACTACCTTGCCCTTCATATGCATCCCTCCGTCGCCACTGTAGCAGGCGGCTCCGCTTCCCGGAATCTTCCCTGAAAGCTCTAGTGGATAGCAATGCAGGTGCGTGATGGCCAGGGACCTGGGTAGTAACTCATTCCCTGGCGGCCCTCTCCTCTGGGCGCGTCAGCCCGAGCTGCGCTTTGCAGGGTCCGTCTTTGCCCCGTGCCTTCCCAGCGCTTCTCTTTGACCCACTACTCCGAGTAGACTTTCGACCGCCAATTGGAATCAAAAGCAAGGAGGCATCGATGATGTTCATGGAACGCGGAGCAGCTCGCGGCTCTCTCATTCTCATACTCGCCGCCCTCTCCACCGGCTGCGTCCTGTCGGGAATTATCCTCGCTCCCGGAGCCGATCAAGTGAAATTCACCTCCAATCCCGCCGACGTCTCCGGCTGCAGCCCAGTCGGCAACATCCCCGCGAACGCCATCAACCTTCCTGATCCCCGCCTTGCGCAAAACGAAGCGGTAGGCCTAGACGCCAACATCGTCTTCAACACTGGCTACGGCGGCGTTGCCTACCACTGCACTAAATGAACAAAACAGCGCATCGACGTTCAACCACCGTTGCCCACTTATCAACCTCTATTCTGCTGCTTGCCTGCGGCGCCTTCGCTTTCGGCTCACCCGATGCTCAGCTAACCAAGGCGCAAAAGCGCACCGATCAAACCATCGCCGCGCTGGCCCAAATGACTGATGCCGACTCCTTGGCCGCCGCCGGACTCATGAGCATCGGCAGCCACGGTGCCCAATCTTTGCGCTTTCTCGCGCTCGCAACGGCAGCGGCACCCGACCGGGCAGATCTCCTTTGGCTGCAAGCGATGCGATGCTCTGGATTGCCACCTTGCGATCCAACGCCCATCGAGCAACGCCTGCGTGAACTCGATCCCACCAACGGCGCCGGCTGGTGGCCCGCCATGGCGCGAGCAGGAGCAACGCATGACTCCGAAGGCTCGGACACGGCACTCGCAGCCATCAGTCATTCCCAGCGCGTCGATATTTATTGGACCACGCTGATCGCCCATTTGAGCCGCGCAGTCGCTAATACTAAAAAGATGTCACTCGAAGAATCCGAAGTAGCGGTCATCGGCTACGTCGCCGCAGAAGCCATACCTCCCTACCAATTTATCTCCACCAGCTGCAAAGGCGACCGCTTGCAGCAACCGGGCGTCACCGAAATCTGCCGCGGCGTCGCCAAGGCGCTGCAGAACGGCGACACTTACATCACTGAAATGATCGGCGTCGCCATCGCCAAGCGCGTCTGGCCCGAAGACTCCCCAGAATGGAAAGCCGCCGCCGAAGAGCGCCGCATATATGACTATCGCTCCAAGCTCTACCCGAAACTCGAGTCACGCGCGATTACCCATCCGGGTGAGTACCTGACTCTTTGTGCGCAAAATCGCCGCGAACAGGATGTATTCGTCGCACAATTATCCGCTGCCGGCTACGACCCCAATCCGCCGGTCCGAGCCGGCGACGAGTAGAATTCCTGCATAACGTCGTATGAACGGAGCGCGCAGCCATGGCCGAACGCCTACTCAAAATGAGCGCCTGGCGCTCGCCGCCAATCTCCGCGCATAGAAAGTAGAAATGAAGCGCAAAACAAGGATGTGGTGGGAGCTGGGCGCGCTGTGCGCCGTCATCATAGCGATAATTGTCGTCGGTTCCCGTCCCATGACAGTTACCGTGACAAAAATCGACGCGACCGGACCTTCCGCTCAGCGGATCGACACAATGGCCAATGTGGTGGCATCCGGCGTAATTGCATTGGTTGTCATCGCGATCCTTGCATTCCTTGTCTGGCTGATCAGAAACATCGTCCGCCGCGGTACGAAGCGAGCCATCTAAACTTCTCCATCTGACTGTTTTTCAATTGAAAACATTACGGTGTAGTCCGGATCAACGACAACCTCTCCTGTCGGGCGAAGTCGATACTCCGCGACGCGCACGGTTGATCTATCACTTCTTCCGCAGAATGTGCGCGCCGCATCATCGGAACATACCCACCTTCCAGCCCACAAATGCCACCAGCACGAACGCCGCAATCACGATAAACGGGATCGAAATCAGCACTAAAGGCCCGAACCGCATATCGACCGGCCGCTTCGGCCAGTCGGCCCGCACGAATGACAGTCGAAAGCTCGAATGATGATGGAAATCCCCTCCGTCCGTCGCCTCCAGATTCCACAGCAACCCCGCGGCGACATAAATGAAAGGCGACAACATCAAATTCCCCAACCACCGTGCCGTATACGCTTCATCGCGCCACAGCAAATAACCGTCGTAAAACCAGCTGCTGGAAAACAGCAGTAACGCCAGCGCGACCATGAGATACCGCCAGGGTCTGCGCCCCGCGGACACCTGATAAATCAAGCCGACCGCCCAAGGCGCAGTGAGAAACGTCAAAACCGCCATCCCTGATCCCGTCACCACATCCCAGGTCTCATCGTTGGTGTAGCGCCCAGCAAACGTCACAAAGAGTAGCGCCGGCACGAACACCCACAGCTTCCACGGCACGATGAGGAACCGCCAATACTCCCGCCACTCCGGCACCAGCCGCTTTCGGTCCCACAGCAGCATGCAAACGGCAACCAGACAGAACGAGACCCATATCGCCATATACTTAACGAAGAACGGCGAAATGCCGAGTGCAGTCATTCGACCTTCACCGCACGACACACCAAAGGATGATTCTTAGCGTGAGCCTCCGCAGTCACCATTTCCGCAATTCGCTCTGACTCCTCAAACGATGGTATCGGCAACAAAATTCCGCCCTTTCTATGGATCTCCAACATCGTCCTTATCGCGTCCGTCTCCTTAAGACCGACGCAGTTCTGCAGCACCGAAACCACGAATTCCATCGGAGTCAGATTGTCGTTCATGATCTCTATGCCGCATGAGAACCCTTCCGGCACAAACCCCTCCATCCGCAGGAGTGACGTATCCGGGGGAAAGACCGGCGACGGCAATAATTTGCCGGAGACTGCCCTTCCCGCGAGGGCACTACCCAAGCCAAGTACACTTAAGGCGATAGCCGCTCCCAAGAGTTCATATTTCCCCCGCCCCAGTCCGATGGCAGCCATCGTCAAGCCGACAATCAAAAAACTTAAGCCAAGAGTCTTCCAACCCGTAGGAGACAGTATCGATCCATGCCGATTTGGGCGATTGAACAAAAGACGGAAGCCCACCAAGCAGCAGAATGCTGCGATCGACAGAAAAAAGAGAACAGCCGCAGCGGCGCTGATCTGCACGACGCCGCGGATGGCAAATTGCCGATCGATGGCCCATGCCGCCAACGTCGCCGAGGCAATGCCGAAGGCCAACGAAACCCCGCCGATGATCCTCGCGATGAGCCTGACATTCTTGTCCATACCTAATTCGCGTTTAGTAAAACGTACGCGCGCACGATGACTCGAAGCGATGTTGGGCGGATAAATCAATTCCGCCATGAAAGAGTCCCGAAAGGGAACGTTCGAACCAATTGCCAGGGCTCAGGGGCATTTGGAACCTGCGCTTGGCGAGCATTCCAACTCGACCCGCCTTATCCCTATTCCGGGATGCAACGTCTCCGCGGAGCGCATCAGCTGACCCAGCTGTTCTCCGTCCGGCCAACGACGGCCGCGTGGCGCGCATTGAACTCACTTGTGTAGCGCTACTTAATCTCAATCCTGAACCCGAATAATTTCCAGTCGACGTGCTCACCGAGAGTTAGGACCGGCTCGATAACAGGCTCAACCTTATCGAGAACCATCAAGTCCCACCCAGAATCGAATGTCTTGCCAAACACCTCATTGAACTTCTCCGTTGTGAACTGCCGCTGCCACAACTGCGACACGGTGCTATGGAAGTGTTCCATGGTCTTGCTATTCACTGAGAGGCCAAAGTCATGCATCGACCGTTTAACGAGCCCCGCTTGGTTTGCTATCGTAGGAATGCTTGGCGAAGTCTGTTCCGCCTGCAACCCCGCAGTCGGTTTCTGGATCGCGTAAATCTTCCACGCGTCGTTCTCTTTAACAAACATGAGTTTGAGCGGGACCACTCCTCCCGTGTCCGTTGTAACTGCGCCGTTCAGCTCGCCGCGTCCCCCGCTGATTTGACGATTCGACCAGCTCGCGCTCTTAAATTTGAGGAGCGCACCCTTGGACAGAAACTCTTTCAACGCCGCTTCGTCGGTACTGGCCTTAAAGTCTTCCGAGAGATAACCGCGGGCCGCAGCGATATCTTGTTTCCTAACTGCCTCGAAGAAAGCATCCGCAGTTTTCGCCATCCCCGCGGTGAAATAGAAAACAGTGGCAATACCCAATACAAATACCACCACGATTCCAATGACAACTTTGAGCAGTCTTTTCATTTTCGTCCCTGTAAAGGCCGGCTAAATCCCTGAAATTGAGCGCGCAATTGCGAGACAGAATGAGCGTATTTTTTGTTGCTGTCACCGATTCGCTCCCTGCCTTGTGGACTGCGTCACGCCTCTCGCCTCGCCCGCGACGCTTCGGCATTATTCGGCGATGCGCTTCACCCCTTCGCGTCCTTTCTGGGTCTCCCCTCTATCCAGGAACACGGCAACCGCGACGAGAGCCAATGCGGCGGTGGACAGCGCATTGAGTGCGTTGCCCACAACAGCAACATGCGTTGACATGCCGGCCATCCCATGTCCCGACTGCGCGACGCCTCTGATCCACATCTGCAGCCAAATCCCGCCTGCCTTGCCGGCGATGATACCCAGCAATCCAAGCGACACCACGAGCGAGACACGCGGATGCCGCCTACGCCGCTCAACCGCGAAAATGATTCCGATCAGGGCGACGCCCAGGCGCGGCGCCGGATTTCGGGCGAATCCACCCTTTAAATCCGTTGCCACTTCCTGTGGCAATTCCAGCCCCACGGTCGCTCTTACCCAAGTTTAGCCATCATAACTCGCCTTTGTATCGATACGAGCCGTTGTACGGCATCGTTGTCTCGCCCTGGTGGATGTCCACAATGATGACGTGTTTCGCTCTGTCGAGGCGAATCTCACCGCGTAGCAAATCAGGTGCCGGTATGGATTCGCCTTGAGAATCCACGAAGCTGAGCTCCTTCGTAGAATAGGTAGGTCCATCACCCTGCAGTTTGATCCAGTACGTCTCCTTGAGACGCCCCGGGTACGCCGGAACACATGGACCCGCCAGAAGCCCCGTCGTGACATGCTTGAGCTGGATTGATTTTTCTCCGTCAACGCCGGTCACGGTGGCGGACCGCTGGGATAGGCAACCGGTCGTTGCAGCCAGGCAAAGCACCACCACCAGTCCCGCAATGATAGCGGTACAGTGCCGGTCGTTCATTCGATGATTACCTGGCATAACCGGTCCACAGGCGACTCCGGATAGTGCGGAATTGCTCGATCAAGACAAACCCACGAGTCCGCACTGGATGTCCAGAAGTCCAACATCGGCTGAAATTGCGACGCCTCGTCCAATGTGGGAGGAGCGCTCATGTCGTCGTACCCTCCTGCCGCCTGAATTCCTTCATATATCCCCTATTCATTGCCTTGCCCCCTCCCACACTCGTCGCGCTTGGCTTAGACAGGGCCCTCAGTGATGCGAACATCGGCGATCCAATTCTTTTCCGACGCGCAAGACGCGACTGCTGTTCCTCGCCCTCAAAACTGACCGGCTGACGAGTTACATGCAGCGAGCCCAACCTTTCAAACGTGTTCACATTGACGACCGCGTAAAGATGGTTCGCAATTTCGCTGGTAACAATGGGTACCCCGCCACAGCGGCTACAAACATAAAACGTCGCAGTCTTGGTTTCAAATGCATATTTTGAAACGAGGTTCGGGGAATGCAGGGTGACCGACAGCCTTGCGTCTCGATTCGAAGTCCATACGCCACCATGCTTGACACAAAATGAGCAGGCACACTCCCGCGCTACGATCTCGGACGACCCCGGCCAGTCGAGCACAAAGGCTATGTTGCCGCAGTGACATTTGCCGTCGATAAGCATTAGTCCCTCGCCCCGACGCCCAATTTCGCGAAATCCGCCACCTCCAGATCCACTTGCCGAGTGTTCGTCGGCCAATGGAACTTAAGAGACGGCACCTGGTACCGACCCCCTTTGACCTCCTCAACCCTCACCAAATCGCGCAAGGTTTGCTGCCAGGTGATCTCGCCCGCTCTAATGCATTCCATTGTGCCATTCGAAAATCGATAGGCGGTGACCGTCTTCCGCGCAGCCACGATCCACAAAAACAGCACCAATGCGATCAGCGTCAGCGCACCCACCCAATAACCAGTTAGATCCTTGGCGGGGTGGGTGAGGAATCTCTGCGTCAACGTTACGGTGCCAACCACGGCTAGAACGATGGCCCATACCTTGCCGCCGTTGGTTGGCTGTATGGTCACCTCCAACTTACTTAAGGCCGCCACGTCGAGGCAAGACACCGCCACCTCTTCAGGCAACGCGCGCGACAAAGCGGCTTTGATCGCCGCGTAATTCTCAGGATCCTTCTTCGGGTCCATCCCGCGTAGCGTCTCCTCCAACTCTTCGCGCGAATACGCACCAAACATGTTGTCGAGATCGATCGGCATAATCTTATAAGTTCAACCCGCTGCGCTTCGCAGTCGTGCTCCGCTACTAGCGGTGCACCGGCAAATCCAGGTAACTGCCGCCGAACCAGCTGATCTGCAGCGGAGTCTTCGCCTCGGCGACCGACTCGTCGACGACCTCTTTGCCCGTTCCATAATTAATTTCGCGGCCCGGCTCCTTGATGATGCTGAGCACCGCGACCAGGCGGCTGCCCGCCTTCAGCATACGGCTCATGAGTCGGATGCTCGAGAAATCCAGAGATTGCCGTTTTCCGGCCGTCAGCATATGGCGATGGGTCAGGTCCTGCACCGAACTCGCCCGCGACCAATAGGGCGCGAGCTGAAAATAGTCCCCGTCGGCGCTCAGTTCGAACAGCCGGACCTCGAGGTCGAAATCGCTTTTGTTCGCGGTGAATTCGAGATGGCCGCTGAAAAGGCCGCTCATTTCCGTAGCCATAGCGAGCGGCTGGCTGAGGAAGACCAAGCCGTTGGCGGAATCCAATCCCTTGTCTTGTACTCCTCCCCCGGGGGTTTGCGCATCAACGTCGCGCCGATCAGCCAGGTCGACCGAGAGCGGTATGGCCCCCGCGGTCGCGGTGGTGCTCAAGCGATAGGCGTGATCGGCCCGGCCGTCGAGCTCAGCCGACAAATAGTATCGCGCCGACTCCGTTGCCATCGCCGCGATTGAGGGGGCGTGTTTCCAGACATTCGCCCCCGTTACTTCGTAGTTGATCTTATCCGCGAGAATCGTCGGCTTCGCCCCGCCCTTCAACGTGTAGTTGAACCAACGGTAGCGCACTTCGGTGAGATCGATTTTGGCGGCGGAATCGAGCTTGTAGCCATCGATCGTCTCCGCATCGCCTTCCGGGATGGCGGTACCACGTTGCGCCATGAAGTGATCATAGGGGCCGATGATGAGGTAGTGCTGCGCATCGGGC
>Ga0210392_10001330_pt1 | contig 13228 bp, 10 predicted proteins | sample IncBWC30OmetaG_FD_161057 | JGI IMG/M metagenome (GOLD analysis project Ga0210392, IMG submission 161057) | Forest soil microbial communities from Barre Woods Harvard Forest LTER site, Petersham, Massachusetts, United States - Inc-BW-C-30-O ...
TCTTCCTCGGCCAGGTCGCGCAGCAACTGGCGGATGCCCGTGTCGGTCGTTCGGCGCGCGGCCAGCTCATAATACCGTCGCGTCTCCAGCTCCATCAGCGCGGCCTGTTTACGCACGGCATTCAAGCCGAGCGGGCGCGTGAGCCAGACCGGGCGGCGGCTGACGAAGCCTTTCATGTCCTGGCGGCGGAGCAGAGGGATGTGGCCGCCAAATCGCTCGCCATAAAGCGTGAGCAGGCGGTGGCGGTGGCCATCTTCGTCGGCGCGCAGGGCCTCGAATTTTTTTGCCTGCTCGGGATAACCTTCCCTCAAGCCGTCGGCAAAATCCGCGTAAATGCGCCCATCCTCCTCTTCGAGCGAAATGGCCAGCGCCAGGACTTCCTTTTCACTGAGGGAATCGAAGGTGCGCATGAGAGGCCGGTATTTTCAGGCGACCTGCACGCCGGGCACCGCGGCCGGCACGACCGCACACGACACCTTGACCTGCGTGACCGCGACTTTGCCGAAGATGGTCGTGAGCGCGGCATTGGCCGCGTCGCGGCCGCGGGCGATGACGACCGTGTTCTCCGGTGGGATCTGGTCGCTCGGGTCAAACAAATGCCACGCACCGCCGAGATAGGCCTCCAGCCCCGCATGAAAATCCATCGGCGCGAGGCCGGCCGCGTAATTGCCGACATAGCGCGCCGGGATGTTGAGCGCGCGGCAGAACGCGATGGCGAGATGCGTGTAGTCGCGACAAACGCCTTTCCGCAGCGTCCACACGTCCCAGGCGGAGGTGCGCGAGTCGGTGGCGCCGGGTTTGTATTCAAGATTGTCGTCCACCCAGCGGCAAATTTCGCGGACCTGCTCGGCCCGGTTGTCAATTTTTCCAAAAAGCTCAAAGGCGATCTGCGTGAAGCGGTCGCTCTCGCAATAGCGGCTCGGCAGCATGTAGGTAAGGATCGAGAGCGGCAGGCGTCCGGGATGGTCGTGCCTGACCTCGACGGGCGGCGGCGGGCGCGTGACCTCGACGGTGGCGCTGTAATGCAATTCAAACAGCCCGGCGGCCGCATCGGCCCGCAGCACGCGGTTGCCTTTCGACGAGGCCACCCGCTCGGAGTGAATCTCGGGCATACAGACCACGCTTTCGCTGAGAAGGCGTTGCTGGGCGTCAGTATTGACGAGAATGTTGAACGTGAAGTGAGCCGCTGGCGAAAGGATCTGGTAGCCGAGCGTGCAGCCGACAGTGAGATTCATGTCGGAGCGACATGGTAGCGTTTAAGCCACGGTTCGCAACGCGTTTCTGCGCGCCCACCAATCATGCGCGCAAATCACAAACGCCAATGCCCAAACGCCAAAAAACCGAGAATTTTGAACCTTCAACCTTGGCGCATTCCTCATTGCGCCAGTGTAATTTGGAATTTCTTTGGGATTTGCCGTGTCCTCCATAGCTCGAAGAGCGACGGAGGAGAGTTTTGTGATTTCTCCGTCGATGGGTGAGCGGTTAAACCTTGGCGCACGCCACCTTTCGCCCAGAATAATGCCATGATGCCGTTCGTGCTGCTCGCACCGCTTTTCCTCATCTTTGAGCTCTGGCAGCTGGTCATCAGCGAACGTTATCTCGGCATCAAACAAATCGCCCGCGGCGCTGATCCGCGTGAGCTCGGCCTGAGCGAAGTCACCGCGTTCCTTTGGAGCGCAGGCCTCATTTTCTACTGGCTGTGGATGCTCGCGATGCTTTTGCCGCCTTTCGGCCGCGCCTACGCGGCCGCGCTCATTGCGGTCACCCTCATCGGCTTCGCGCTGCGCCGCAATTGCAGTATCAAATGGGTGCTCGTCATCCTCACCTTCGAGGGTTCCATCCGCATCAGTGTCCTCGGCTGGATCTGCGCACTGGCGTGGAGAAAGCTGTAGGACGGAAGCAGTCGAGAGCAGAGAGTCCAGAGTCGAGAGAAATTTATCTGTATCGCCCGGATAGAATTCCAACCTTACCAACCACTCATCCGTCTCTCAGCTCTAAGCTCTGGACTCTCGACTTCCCGTGCCCTTCCCCGAACTCACCCGCCTTTCGCCCAACCGCGACCTCGCTCCGCCGCACGAATGCCTAGGCGTGCTGTTCCACCATAGCGTCATGCCCTTCGCGGAAACACTCACCCGCCTGCTCGATCCGGCGAGCAAGGTCAGCTACCATGCGCTCATCGACCTCGACGGCACGCGTTGCACGCTCGTGCCCGACGGGCAAATCGCCTGGCACGCCGGCGCTTCGTCATTTTTGGGGCGCACGCGCTGCAACGACTTCCTGCTCGGCCTCGCCTTCGCGGGCGACACCAACGCCGCGCCGCTCAGCGAAGCACAGACCGCCTCCGCCCTCGAGTGGCTGGCCGCACGCTGGGCCCGCCATGGCTGGACGCCCGACCGCATGACCGATCACCGCCAGGTTTCGCCCGGCCGCAAGGACGACCTCGCTCCCGCCGAATGGGCGCGCCTGCACACGGCCATCGTCGCAAAATTCAGCTGAGGTGCATTTTAAAACTGGCAGATCCATCGTGAAGCATGCCTTCCATGCCACTGTAGGAGCCTGCTTGCAGGCGACATTACTCGTCTGATCTGTCGCTCGGTAAAGCCTCTCGTCGGCAAAGGTCGCCTGCAAGCAGGCTCCTACAAGCCCTGCCAGACCGCGTCCCTCACCGGCGAAAACGCCCTGATTTTATCTTTGCGGTGGGCTCGCTGAACGACTGGCGGAAAAATTCCTGCGCCGTGAACAACGCCTGCGCGCACCGGCCGTAATCGCCCGCCCATGAGTTGGGCAGCGACACGCGCCGGATGATCCCACGGCCAATTTTGTCCGGCGCCGCCCCGTCCAGCTCCAGCTCCATGGTGAACTTTGGTTCGCCGACGTGCACCACATAGTGGCGTGAGCCGCCACGTTCCTTCCGCTCAATCCGCATGTAATGAGAGAAGTTCATCCTCTGTCTGTTTAGCTTAATGGAGGCCAGATCACAGACAACTCTATTTTAGATCACGGAATGTCACCTTTCGCCTTGAGAAAATCGCGGCACGCCGCAAAAAAGCCTGCAACGCCAGCGCGCCCCATGTCCTTGCTCCCAGCCGACTCTCCGCGGATGCCCAAATGGCCTTTTCTTGCCGGCGATGCCTTGCTCCTCGGCCTCGCCCTGGCCATCGGCTCCTACAGCCACAATCCTTTCGCCGGCAAACCGCTTATCCTGATCGTCGCCTGCGTCGCGCTCGGCGCCGTGCTCGGCACCTGGCCTTTCATCGCCGACTACGAAAGCAAACGGAACGAGGCCCTCGACGAACGCCAGCGCGGGCTCGAGGCCCTCGCCCACACCATCACTTCGTCCGCCGAGCAAATCAGCATCGCCGCCCAGAGCCTGCCCGGCATCGCCGAGACCGCCGCCAAGAACCTCAAGCTCGCCGAACAGCTCCCCGCCCGACTCCAGGAAAAAATGGGCGAGATCAAGCAACGCCTGACGGAAGTGTCGGTCGCCAAGAAAGAATCTTCCGCGGCCGAGCAGGCCGAAAGCGAACGCCTCGCCACCACCGCCGATCACATCCGCCAGGCCGTGACCGAACTCGCCAAATTCGAGGCCGCCGCGCAAAAAAACCTTTCCGCGGCCGGGGACAAGCTGGATGCAAAAACGGCGCAGATTTTCAAGCAGCTCGACGCCAAGATGGCCGCGCTCTCCGCCCTCGCCGAGAAGTTTTCCGCCCGCCCTGAGCCTGTCGAACGGATCGAATCCGTCGAACAGGCCGTCGCAGAAAAACCGGCGAGCATTGAACCCATTGTCATTGAGACTCCCGCGGAAGAGCCAAAGGCCCCACGCAAACGCACGCCCGCACGCAAAGAGCCGGAAGCTCCGCCAGTCGAACCCGCCCGCCCTGAGCCTGCTCGCGGTGAGCCTGTCGCATCTGTCGAACTGGTCGAATCCGTCGAACAGGCCGTCGAAGAAAAACCTGCCATCGTTGCCACCACCGTCATCGAGACTCCCGCGGAAGAGACGAAGACTCCACGCAAGCGCGCACCAAAAAAGTCGAAGGGCGAAGACACGGAACCTTCGCTCGACTTTGATGCCTCCGCAAAAAGCGCGGACATATCCCCCGCCCCGGCTTCATCCACGGCCGGCGATGAATTTTCCCAGGCCTCGCCCGAAGAATCCGCGCCCGTTACCGCGGTCTCAGCCGACGGCGCCACGCGCCTGCTCGTCACCGCCTACATCGGCATCGGCAACAAACTTTTCCTTCGTGGCGACGGCCCCGGCCTGAGTTGGGACGAAGGCGTGCCGCTGCAGTTTGTCTCCATCGGCAAATGGCGCTGGGAGACGGCCGACGCCACCAAGCCCGTCCACGCCAAGCTCTATAAAAACGACGAGCTCGTGTGCGCCTCCCTCGGCAAGTTCACGCTCGACCCCGGCCAGCAGGCGGAAGTGACGGCGGCGTTTTGAATTGGGTTGATCGGATCATTAGGCAGGGGCGGCTGCCCCCAGCCGACAATGCTTCCGCCGTCGCTGAAGCTATGGCGGACAAGTCGCACTTGTCGCCGCCCGTCGGTTTCGGCCCGTTGAGGGCAACGGGCCCTACCCTGATAACCGTCCTGCGCCTATAATCTTACTCGAACCGTTCGGTGGCGACCACGGCCGAGGCCAACCTACGCTCCTCAATAATGCGGCGGGCGATCGTTTGAATCGGGCGGCTCGCTGTTTTCGGAGCCGGCCGCTGGGCGTTCGCGAAATTTTTTCAGCTCGGCGCGCAGGCGCGCGAGTTCCTCGTTCAGGGCCAGCATGGCCTTGTCCTGCTCCGTGACGTGGCGTTCGAGCCAGGCGAGGCGTTCCTCGAGGTTTACCCGCAGAAGCTCTGGCGAAGGCGGGCGGTCAACGCGTTCGCTCGGCATGGGGCGCGGGTGCCGAGGCACGAAGTTTTTCCAGCTCGGGCAAAATGACCTTCTGGTAACAGTCGGGGCAGACGGAGTGGCTGAAATCGGTGCCGGTGCGCTTGTTGATGTAGGACTCAATCTGCTGCCAGTAATTTTTGTCGTCGCGGATTTTTTTGCAGTAGGAGCAGATCGGCAGGAAGGTCTCAAGCTGGCTGACCTGCGTGGCGTAGCGAAGAATGCGTTCGGCCACGCGCAGGCGCATCCACATTTCCTGCGGATCGAGCGGCTTGGTGAGAAAATCGTCCACGCCGGCCTCGGCCGCCGCCCGCTGGTTGTCGTCGCTGGCGCTGTTGCCGGTGAGCAGGATGAAATAAACGTATTCGGCCCCTATTTTCGCCCGGATGCGGCGGCAGAGTTCGAGGCCGTCGAGGCGCGGCATCATCCAATCGCAGACCACGACACGGATATCGCCGGCCTGGAGCAGGGTCCAGGCTTCCTCGCCATCGGCCGCTTCAATCACCTCATGGCCCAGCCGACGCAATGACCGGCATATGATTTTGCGGGCGAGGATATCGTCTTCAACGGCAAGGATATTCAAGGAGAGCCGAACCTTTCTTTCTGCAGGTTAAGTTCTTTTGCGAGGCTAGCAAGCTCGGGCTCCAGCTTTCCGACGAGGGCGGACGCGCCTTTCAAATTGCCGCCACCGATGCATGCCTCGATTTCATGGCAAACGGCTTGCAGGGCGCGGCCCCCAAAGTTGTCGCAGGCGCCTTTGACCGTGTGGGCGAGCTGCCGGGCCGCCCGGGCATCACCCGCCGCCAGGCTGGCGGCGAGGTCGCTAAACCGCTTCGGGGTTTCCTGCAGGAAAAGGTCGATGAGATTGGCAAGGAACCTGGGATGCTCGTCGTCCTGCAAGTCCTTGAGGTGATCAAACTGCACGAGATCCAGCACCACCGGCTTGGCGGAAGGAGGCGCGCCGGCCGGGGATGGGGCGGCGCGCGCCGACGAAGCCAGCACCCGCTCGATGGCGGCTTTCATTTCTTCATAACGGATGGGCTTGCTGACAAATTCATCCATCCCCGCGGCGAGACACTTCTGCCGGTCGCTTTCCATGGCATACGCGGTGAGGGCGATGATGGGGATGCGGCGGTCCAGGTTGGGCACCTGGCCGGCGCGGATCTGGCGCGTGGCTTCATAGCCATCGAGAACCGGCATCTGGCAGTCCATGATGACCACGTCGTATTTTTGGAGAGCGAGCATCTCAAGGGCCCGGGCGCCGTTGTTGGCCACTTCGACTTTGTGGCCGAGTTTCTCCAGCTGGCGCTGGGCAACCTTTTGGTTGACGAAATTGTCCTCGACGACGAGCGCCCGCAGGGCGGCGACCCGTTTGGCCGGCGGGCGGGAAACCGCGCCAGCCGCGGGGCGGGCGGCGAGCAGACGGCTGAGATTTTGCCGAAGCTGGGCGTGTCGCACCGGTTTGACCAGAAAGGTGTCAATGTCGAGGGACCGGAGATGCTTCGCCTCGCTGAGGTGGCTGGCGGAGGTGAGCATGACGAGCTTGGTGTTGCACAGGGTGGCATCGGTGCGGATTTTTTTCGCCACGGCGAGGCCGTCCTCCCCGGGCATCCGGCGGTCGATCAGCACCACCTGAAATGGCTGGCCCGCCTCGTTGCAGGCCTGCAAACGAACCAGGGCTCCCGCTGCGTCCGCCGCCGTCTCGGTGGAAATCCCCATTTGCATGAGCTGCGCGGCGATAACTTGGCGGCTGGTGGCGTTGTCGTCCACCACCAGCGCGGTCGCACCGGGCGGGATGGCCGCGGGCGCCGGCGGCGGGTCGGCAGAAAATTTGGGCAGTGAAAACTCACACCAGAAGGTTGAACCGCGACCGGGCTCGCTCTCCACGCCCATGCGTCCGCCCATGAGCTCGATCAACTGGCGCGCAATGGCCAGGCCCAGGCCGGTGCCTCCATAATGCCGCGTGGTGGCACTGTCCGCCTGCATAAAAGGCTGGAAAAGCTGCCGTTGGGCCTCGGGCGTGATGCCAATGCCGGTATCGCGCACTTCGATCCGGAATTCCAGGGCCGCGCCGGATTTTTCCAGGCAGCTGACGCGCACGATAACTTCGCCCTGCTCGGTGAATTTTATGGCATTGCCGACAAGATTGCCCAGCACCTGGCGGATGCAGCCGGGGTCGCCGCGCAGCAAGGTGGTGAAGTCCGGCAAAAATTCACACACCAGTTCGAGGCCTTTGTCTTCCGCGCGTTCGCTGAAGAGCGCGAGCGTGTCCTCGACGAGCGGGTGCAAATCAAACTCCACCTCCTCGATCTGCAGGTTGCCCGCCTCGATCTTGGAGAGATCGAGGATGTCGTTGACGACGCCGAGGAGTGAGTCGGCGCTTTTCTGGAGGATCTCGGCCAACTCGCGCTGCTCGGGGGTGAGCGTGGTGTCGAGCAGGAGCCCGGACATGCCGATGATGCCATTCATCGGCGTGCGGATTTCGTGGCCCATGTTGGCAAGAAATTGTGCCTTGAGGCGCAAACTGGGCCCGGCTTCATCGCGAGTGCCAGCCGGGTTCTCCTCGCCGCGCTTGCGCTCGGTGATATCGGTCAGCGTGCCAACGTAACCGGCAAAAGTGCCGTCGGGCAGATAGCGCGGCATGCCGAGGTCGAGCATCCAGCGGTATTCCCCGTCGCTGCGGCGAAAGCGATATTCGATCTGTTGCTTGCTGCGTTGATGAAGGGTGTTGGCAAAATAGGCTCGGGCGCGTTCGCGATCCTCGGGGTGCAGGCTTTCGAGCCAGCCATGGCCGCACTCCTCCGCCAGGCTGGAGCCGCGGAAGTCGAGCCAGCTCTGGTTGACAAAAGTGCCGCGGCCTTCGGCATCCGTCACATAGAGCAGCGCGGGCACGGCGTTGGCCATCAGGCGGAAACGTTCCTCGCTTTCGCGGTGGGCGTCTTCCATGCGCCGGCGCTCCAGGGCATAACGGATGGCGCGATCCAGCAACGGCGCATTGGCCTGGCTTTTGGCAAGATGGTCGGCTGCGCCGGCGCGCAACACGAGTTCATGGAAAACAGGGTCGGTCCGGTTCGTGAGAAAAATAAATATCGCGCGACTGCCGTGGGCCAGCGCCTGCTTGAGCACATCGAGACCGGACATGCGGCCAAGCTGCTGATCCAGTAGGACGACGTCGTGCCGGTTTTCAGCGATTCGCTGGAGGCCCTCGTCGCCGTTGCGCGCCCAGTCCATCACGTAGGCCTGCCCTGCTTGTCCGACGTAGCCTTGGCGAAGGCGGAAGCCTGCCTGCCCCGAGCCTGCTTGCGGTGAGCTTGCCGAACCCGTCGAGTGGGTCGAATCCGCCGGCCCGTCGATTTCCGTGAGATGCCCGCGCGTGATGAGGTAGTCGCGTTCATCGTCATCCACCAACAACACACGAATAGGCGCGGCGACAGGCATGGTTCAACGGCCACGAAGGGCGGTCGCCGTACGACCATGCACCAAACGCGCCAAGCTTGGGGCGTATTGGCAAAATCGATGGAAAGTCTTCGGTGAAAACAACGCGCTCATGCTGGAATGGCGGTTTCGCCCACTGACCGAAAGTGAAACTCAACCCAGCAAGGCACGCAAGGCCGCAGCATCGCTCACCGGCTGCCGGCAGGTAAAATTCTCGCAAACGTAGGCCGTGGCCCGCCCATTGGCCGGCCGCATCGCGGCCAGCTCCGGCAACCGCGCCGCCAGCCAGGCCTGCGGTGAGCTTGCCTGCCCTGCATCGCCGTTGCCTGCCCTGAGCGCGTCGAATGGGCTGGCGCAAAGCAGCACCCGGCGCGGGCCGGGTCGCTCGTGCAACACGGCGGCCAGCGCGCGAAAATCGGCGGCGCGCGGGTCGCCCGCGAGCACGACCTGCGGCGGCGGCTGGAGCGCGGGCTCCAACGCACAGAGCATCTGCGGCAGCGCATACGGCGCGCCCAGCCACTGCGCGCGAAAGGCCCCGATCGTGCGCAACCCGCGCCCGTGGAAATCCTCGCGGTGCAGCATCGCGGCGAGCCGCAGCAGGTTCAGCGCGGCCACGCTGCTCGGCGCCGGTTCCGCGCCATCGTAATCCTCCCGCAACCGCAGCACGAGATTCACGTCATCCGCGCGCGAATTAAAATATCCGCCGCGCTCCCGGTCGAAAAAAAGTTCATCCATTTTTTCCTGCAATTGTTCGGCCCATTGCAGCCAGCGCACGTCGAACGATGCCTCATAAAGATCGAGCAGGCCCTGCACGAGAAAAGCGTAATCCTCGGCGAACCCCCCGGTCGCGCCGCGGCCCTCCCGCCACGCGCGAAAGATCACGCCGCTTTTTTCATCGAAAAGTTCGCGGCGCAAAAACTCCGCCGCGCGCACCGCGGCTTCCAGGTAGGGCGCGACCGCCGGGCGCGCCGCGTCAGACGTATCACCCGACTCCAACACGCAATGCCCCCGCGCCAGGGCGGAAATCATCAGGCCGTTCCACGCCGCAAGAACCTTGTCGTCAAGGTGCGGGCGCGGGCGGCTCGTGCGGACGGCGCGCAGCCGCGCGAGCACCGCAATGAGCTTTTCATTGGCTTCCTCCGGCGTGAGGCCGAGCGCGCGCGCCGTGGCGGCGAGCGGCTGCCGCTGGGCGAGAATGTTTTTGCCGGAAAACTCGCCGTGCGGATCGTCCCCCGGCGGCACGTTGCCCTCTTCCTGCACGCCGAAATGTTCGGCGGCCAGTTTGAAATCGCCGCCGAGCACGGTGCGCAGCTCATCCGCGGACCAGAGATAAAACGCGCCTTCCGCCTGTTCCGTTCCGCCCGCGTCCACCGCGCTGTCCGCATCCTCGGCCGAGAAAAATCCTCCATCCGGATGCGCGAGGTCGCGGAGCACGTAATCAAAAATATCGCGCGCCGCCCAGGCGTGGCGCGGGTCGCCGGTGGCCTGGAAGGCCTCAATGAAATTCACCGCGATCTGCGCCTGGTCGTAGAGCATTTTTTCGAAATGCGGCACCAGCCAGCGCGCATCAACCGAGTAGCGATGGTAGCCGCCGCCCACGTGGTCGTGCAGCCCTCCCCGCGCCATGGCCTGCAGGGTGACCGCCGCCATGCGCACGGCCGCGCGGCCGACGTCGGAGCTGGCACCTTGCAGCGCGGCACAGCGAAAGAGAAAATTCAGCACGCTCGCGCGGGGGAACTTCGGCGCGTGGCCAAAGCCGCCATGCTCCTCGTCGAAGGATTCTTCCAGATAACGGAAGGCGCCCTCGAAAGCCTCGCCCGCCGCCGCGCCAAGGGAAGTTTCCCCCGCCTGCCCTGAGCCCGCCGAATGGGCCGGCGCGGAAGCCCGATCGGCTTTCGTGCGCAAAGTTTCCACGGCGCGCGCGCCTTCGGCGACGAGTTTTTCGCGCTCCTCGGCCCAGCCGCGCGCCAGGGCGCGCAGCACGTTCGCAAAGCCCAGCCGCCCATAGCGGTCTTCCGGCGGAAAATAGGTGCCACCGTAAAATGGCTTGAGCTCCGGCGTGAGCCACGCGCTGAGCGGCCAGCCGCCATGACCGGTGAGCATCTGGACATAGGCCATGTAAACGCGATCGACATCGGGCCGCTCCTCGCGGTCCACCTTGATGGAAACAAAGTTTTTGTTGAGCAGCGCGGCCAGGCCGGCGTCCTCAAACGATTCGTGCGCCATCACATGGCACCAGTGGCAGGTCGAATAACCGATGCTGAGAAAAATCGGCTTCTGTTCGGCCCGCGCCTTGGCGAAGGCCGCCTCGCCCCAGGGAAACCAATCGACCGGATTGTCCGCATGCTGGCGAAGGTAAGGCGACTTCTCGTGCGCGAGGGAGTTGGGCATGGGAGGGAAAGGCTGAAGAGCTGAAAGACTGAAGGGCTGAAATCAGCAGAATAGCTTTCAGCTCTTCAGCCCTTCAGTTTTTCAGTTTTTCAGCCTTTTACTGCCCCAGCAGCCAGGCGAAGATGAGCGGGGCCACGATGGTGGCGTCGCTTTCGATGATGAACGTCGGCGTCTTCACGCTGAGTTTGCCCCAGGTGATTTTTTCGTTGGGCACCGCGCCGGAGTAGCTGCCGTAGCTCGTGGTCGAGTCGCTGATCTGGCAGAAATAACCCCAGAGCGGAATATCCGGGCGCTGCAAATCCTGCTGCAACATGGGCACGACGCAGATGGGGAAATCGCCGGCGATGCCGCCGCCAAGCTGGAAGAACCCGATCGAACCAGTGCCGCCGCGCAGCGGCTTCGCCGTCTTCACGTACCATTCCGCCAGCGTGGTCATGTATTCGATGCCGGTGCGCACGGTGTGGACTTTCTTCACCTCGCCGCGGATGACGGCGGCGGCATACATGTTGCCGAGCGTGGAGTCCTCCCAGCCGGGGACGGTGATCGGCAGGTTTTTTTCGCACGCGGCGAGCAGCCACGAGTTTTTCGGGTCGATCTGATAAGCCTTCTTCAGCTTTCCGCCGCGAAGAATTTTATACATGAACTCGTGCGGGAAGTAGCGTTCGCCCTTCCGGTCGGCGGCGACCCATTCCTCAAGCACGGCTTTTTCGATGCGGCGCATGGCCTCCGCCTCGGGAATGCAGGTGTCGGTCACGCGGTTCATGTGGCGGTCAAGCAACGCCTGCTCGTCGGCCGGGGTGAGGTCGCGATAACCCGGCACGCGCTCGTAGTAATCGTGCGCCACGAGGTTAAAGATGTCTTCCTCCAGGTTGGCCCCGGTGCAGACGATGGCATGGACTTTGCCGCGGCGGATCATCTCGGCCAGCGAGAGACCGAGCTCGGCGGTGGACATCGCGCCAGCCATGGTCACCAACATCTTGCCGCCTTTCTGGAGATGGGTTTCGTAGCCCTTGGCGGCGTCCATCAAGGCGGCGGCATTGAAGTGCCGGTAATGGCGCGCGAGGAATTTTGAGACGGGGCCCTTCTTCTTGGCGAGGGCGGCGTTTACATCTTCAGGGCGGATTTTGGCGCGCTTGGCTTTCATGAGGCGCAACAAGGAAAACAGGGCCGCGCCAGTTCGCCACAAAAAACCGAACCGCTGGCCATGGTGTTATTTTTCTTCAGATCGGATTTTTTACACGAAGGTCGCAAAGATCGCGAAGCGACGCCGGTGGGGCCGTTTTTTGGCCACGGATGAGCCGCGGATGATCCCTGCTAAGGTAGATTGCTTTGCCCTCAAAGGCTTCCGGGCTCTGCGACCTTTGCGATCTTCGTGTAAACAGGCTTGAATGCGAGGAGTAAGGCCACCCTGCCACATAAATGCGACTATCCAACACTCGTCATTGACGAACGCCCGGCCAGGTAGTTGGCTTGCGGGTTCCAATGTTGACCATCGCCGACGTCTCGAAGTCCTACGGCACCCGCGAACTCTTTTCCGAGGTGTCGATCTTCGTCGCGCGCACCGACCGCTACGGCCTCGTCGGCCCCAATGGCGCCGGCAAAACGACCCTGTTCAACCTGATCCTCGGCGAAGAGGCGCCCGATGAGGGCACGATCGAGTGGGAACGCGGCGCGGACTTCGGCTACCTGCCTCAGGAAAGCGCCCCCGTCGGCGATGAGACTATCCTGCAGATCGTCACCAGCGGCAAGAAGCTCATGCCCGAGAACGACGATGATTACGACATCGACTGGACGCTCGAGCCGCGGGCGAAAAAAATCATGGCCGGGCTCGGCTTTCGCGAAGCCGACGGCGACCGTCCCGCCAAATCATTTTCGGGCGGCTGGGTCATGCGCGCGCACCTCGCCCGCCTGCTCGTGAGCGAGCCCGCGCTCCTGCTGCTCGATGAGCCGACCAACCATCTCGATCTCGAGGCGCTGCTCTGGTTCCAGGATTACCTCACCCGCTATCCCGGCGGCCTCCTCGTCATCTCGCATGATCGCGCGTTCCTGAACATGCTCTGCACCGGCATCCTCGAGCTGCGCAGCGGCACGCTCAACCGCTACACCGGCAATTACGACGACTACCTCGCCGAGAAGGAGGCCCGCAAGGAACAGCAAGCCTCGCAGTTCAAGAACCAGCAGCGCGAAATCGCCCACCTCCAGAAATTCGTCGATCGCTTCGGGGCCAAGGCCTCCATGGCCTCGCGCGCCAAATCGAAGGAAAAGCAAATCGAGCGCCTGCAGGAGGTTGCGGTCGAGGAGCCCCAGGAAGAACTGAAGCGCATCAATTTTCGTTTTCCCCAGCCGCCGCGCTCCGGCCTGCGCGTCGTCACGCTCAAGCACGTGCAGCAGGCCTACGGCGACCACGTCGTTTACCGCGACCTCAACTTCGAGGCCGAGCGCGGCCAGCGCTTGGTGCTCGTCGGCCCCAACGGCGCGGGCAAATCCACCCTGCTCAAGATCCTCGGCGGCATCATCC
>Ga0210392_10001331_pt1 | contig 13215 bp, 11 predicted proteins | sample IncBWC30OmetaG_FD_161057 | JGI IMG/M metagenome (GOLD analysis project Ga0210392, IMG submission 161057) | Forest soil microbial communities from Barre Woods Harvard Forest LTER site, Petersham, Massachusetts, United States - Inc-BW-C-30-O ...
TATGTTCCGCCGCCACCGCCGCAGGTCGGCGTGGCGAAGCCGCTGCAGCAGGCGGTGCTGCCGTACCTGGAAGTCACCGGCAACGCGGTCGCCTTCAACCAGGTGGACCTCGTCGCCCGCGTCGAGGGCTTCCTCCAGGAGATCAATTACCAGGACGGCGCGGAAGCCAAGCAGGGCGACACGCTGTTTGTCGTCGAACCGACGCCGTACCAGGCGAAGCTGCAGCAGGCGCAGGCTTCGATGGCCGCCACCCAGGCCGACCTGGTGCAGGCCCAGGCGGAATTCACCCGGCAGTCCACGCTGGGCCGCAGCGACTTCGCCTCGCAATCCGCGGTCGACCAGGCGCGCGCCAAGCGTGATTCGGATCAGGCGAACCTGACCAACCTGCAGGCCGGCGTCACGCTGGCAGCGATCAACCTCGGCTATACACGTGTGACCGCGCCGTTCGATGGCGTGGTGACGGCGCATCTGGTCTCCGTGGGTTCGCTGGTCGGCGTCAACGGTCCAACCAAGCTGGCGACCATCGTGGATCTCGATCCGATCTACGCGACGTTCACGGTCAGCGAACAGGACGTGCTGCGCATCAAGGCCGCCATGGCGGCGCGCGGCATCAAGGCGCCCGAAATCGCCAAGGTGCCGGTCGAAGTCGGGCTGATGACCGAGGACGGCTATCCGCATGTCGGCAAGATGAATTACGTCGCGCCCGAGATCGATCCGTCAACCGGCACGCTGACCGCGCGCGGCCTGCTGCAGAATGCCGATCGCGCGCTGCTCCCCGGCATGTTCCTGCGCATCCGCGTTCCGCTGGCGGCGGAAAAGATCAACGCCCTGCTGGTGCCGGACCAGGCTCTCGGCGCCGACCAGACCGGCAACTACCTGCTTGTGGTGGACAAGGACAACGTGGTGCAGCAGCGCACGGTGACGACCGCGCAACGGGTCGGCAAGCTTCGGGTGGTGTCCTCGGGCTTGGAGCCGGACGACAAGGTGGTGATCAGCGGCAACCAGAAGGCAATTCCGGGCGAGAAGGTGGTGCCGCAGGACACCACGATCACTGCCGACGCGGCCGCTGCCGTGCCCGGCAAGTCGTGACCCTCCGATGATCTCGACATTCTTCATCAACCGTCCGGTGCTGGCCAATGTGCTGGCCATCGTCATCGTGCTGCTCGGCGCGGTCGCGATGTACACCTTGCCGGTGGCGCAATATCCCAATGTCGTGCCGCCGACCGTGTCGGTGACCACGCGCTATCCGGGTGCCAGCGCCGAGACGGTGGTGGACACCGTCGCGCTGCCGATCGAGCAGCAGGTGAACGGCGTGCAGGGCATGCTGTACATGCAGTCCACCAGCGCGTCCGACGGCAGCTACACCCTGACGGTGACGTTCCAGATCGGCACCGACCTCAACTTTGCCCAGGTGTTGGTGCAGAACCGGGTTTCCGCCGCCCTGGCTTCGCTGCCGCAATCGGTGCAGCTGCAGGGCGTGAACGTGCAGCAGAAATCCACCTCGATCCTGCAAATCGTCACGCTGACCTCGCCGGACGGCCGCTACGACAACCTGTTCCTCAGCAACTACGCGACCATCACGCTGATGCCCGAACTGTCGCGCGTGCCTGGCGTGGGCAATGTCAACGTACTCGGCGTCGGCCAGTATGCCATGCGGATCTGGCTCGATCCGCAGAAGCTGTACGCGCGAGGCCTGACCCCTCAGAATGTGATCAACGTCATCCAGCAGCAGAACCAGCAGGTGACCGCGGGCCAGGTCGGTATGCCGCCGGCGCTTCCCGGGCAGGACTTCCAGTACACGGTGAACGTCGAGGGCCGGCTGACCGACCCAGCCGAGTTCGGCAACATCATTGTCAAGACCGACAGCGCGAATGGCGGGCAGATCACGCGGGTCAAGGACATCGCGCGCGTCGAGCTTGGCGCGCAGACCTACTCGGTGGCGTCCACGCTGAACGGCAGACCCACCGCCGGCATCGCGATCTACCAGTTGCCGGACGCCAACGCGCTGAACGTGGCGACATTGGTCAATGCCAAGATGGCTGAAATGGCCAAGACCTTTCCGCAGGGCCTCACCTACACGGTGCCGTTCGACACCACGAGGTTCGTCAACGCGTCGATCCACGAGGTCTACAAGACGCTGCTCGAGGCGGCGGTGCTGGTGCTCATCGTGATCCTTGTGTTCCTGCAGGACTGGCGCGCCATGCTGGTGCCGGCGACCACCGTGCCGGTGACGATTATCGGTGCCTTCGCGGCGATGGCGGCGCTGGGCTTCACCGTCAACCTGTCCACGCTGTTCGCCATCATCCTGGCGATCGGCATCGTGGTGGACGATGCGATCGTGATCGTGGAAGGCGCGGCGCATCACATCGAGCAGGGGCTCTCGCCGCACGACGCCGCCATCAAGGCGATGGACGAACTGTTCGGCCCGATCATCGGCATCACCCTGGTGCTGATGTCGGTGTTCATCCCGGCGGCGTTCCTGCCAGGGCTGACCGGCCAGATGTACGCGCAGTTCGCGCTGGTGATCGCCGCCACCGCCGTCATCAGCGCGATCAACGCCGCCACGCTGAAGCCGACGCAGTGCGCGCTGTGGCTGCGGCGTCCGGTACCGCCGGAGCAGCGCAATTTCTTCTATCGCGGTTTCAACCGGGTCTATGACCCGATCGAACGCGCCTATGTCAGGGTGATCGGCGGCCTCGCCGACCACACCGGCATCACCGTGACTGGCGCACTGATCATCGCGGGGCTCGGTGTGTGGGGCATCGCGCGGATACCGACTGCGTTCATCCCGATCGAGGACCAGGGCTACGTCATGGTCGGGATACAATTGCCCGACGGCGCCGCGCTCGGCCGCACGCAGGCGGTGATGAGCGAGGTGACCAAGCTTGCGCAGGCGACGCCCGGCGTGGACAGCGTGATCGGCGTCAGCGGCGTGTCGATCCTCGACAACAGCGCCACGCTGCCGAATGCCGGTGTTGCCTATGTGGTGCTGAAGGACTGGAGTTTGCGCGGCAAGGGTACCGGCGCCGACCTGCTGTCACTGTACCGCAACCTGCAGGGCAAGCTGGACAAGCTGCAGGACGCCACGGCGTTCGTCCTGGTGCCGCCGCCGATCCAGGGCATCGGCAATGCCAGCGGGTTCACCATGCAGGTGGAATTGCGCGACGGCGCCTTCGACTACACCAAGCTGCAGACGCTCAGCCGCACCATTGTGGCGGACGGCAACACGCAGACCGGACTGACGCGCCTGGTCACCTCGTTCCGTGCCGGCGTGCCGCAGCTTCGCGTGCTGGTCGATCGGGTGAAGGCGGAAACGTTGCGCGTATCGGTCGGCGACGTGTTTTCCACGCTGTCCGCCTATATCGGCTCCAGCTACGTCAACCAGTTCAACAAGTTCGGCCGGACGTTCCAGGTCTATGTGCAGGCCGATGCGCAGTACCGCCTGCAGCCACGCGACATCGAGAAGCTTACGGTGCGCAGCCTTGATGGCAAGATGATCCCTCTCGGCACGCTGGTGCAGGTCCGCGAGACCGTAGGACCGTCGCTGATCAGCCTGTACAACCTGTATCCCACCGCAACCATCGTCGGCGCCGCGGCGCAGGGTTTCAGCTCCGGCGAGGCGCTGTCGCTGATGGAGCAGATCGCCGACACGACGCTGCCGCGCGGCGCCGGCTATGACTGGACGGCGATGTCGTACCAGGAGAAAGCGGTCGGCAACCAGATCATCTACGTGTTCGGACTCGGGTTGCTGCTGGTGTACTTGTGCCTGGCCGGCCAGTACGAAAGCTGGATCGCGCCGCTGTCGGTGATCCTGGCCGTGCCGCTGTCGCTGGTCGGGCCGGTGATCGCGCTGGGCAGCCTGGGCGTTGCCAACAACCTGTATACCCAGATCGGCCTGGTGCTGCTGATCGCGCTGTCGGCGAAGAACGCCATCCTGATCGTCGAGGTGGCACGCGAGCGGCGCATCCTGCACGGCGAAACGATCATGCAGGCGGCGCTCGATGCGGCACGCGTGCGGTTCCGTCCGATCCTGATGACGTCGTTCGCCTTCATCCTCGGCGTGGTGCCGCTGGTGACCGCCACCGGCGCCGGCGCCAATTCGCGCATCTCGCTCGGACTGTCGGTGTTCAGCGGCATGATCGCATCGACGTGCCTCGCGGTGCTGTTAGTGCCGTCGTTTTTCGTCGTGCTGCAACGGCTGGAGGAACGCCGCAAGCCGATCAAGCTGCCGACGCCGGCGCACGGCTCGGTGTAGCGCGCATCGCGTTGCCGCCGTAAGCTTGGCGCGCAAGCCGGGAGGATGGTCGGATGCTGGATTTGGCAGGCAAGGTGGCAATCGTCACCGGGGCGGGATCGATCGGCCCGGGCTGGGGCAATGGCAAGGCAACCGCGACGTTGCTCGCGCGCCAGGGCGCCTCGGTGTTCCTGATCGACATCAACGAAGCGGCGGCGCAGGAGACGCGGCAGATCATCGAGGGCGAGGGCAACACTTGCGCGGTGCATCGCTGCGACATGCTGGACGCAGCCGCGGTGCAGGAAATGGTGCAGGCCTGCATCGACCGCTTCAAGCGCATCGACATCCTGGTGAACAACGTCGGCGGTTCCGCGCCCGGCGATCCGGTGACGATGACCGAGGAGGTCTGGGACCAACAGATCGATACCAACCTGAAGACCGTGTTCCTCGGCTGCAAATACGTGCTGCCGGTGATGGCGGCGCAGGGCAAGGGCGCCGTCGTCAACCTGTCGTCGGTGGCCGGCCTGCGCAACGATGGGCATGGCGGTCGCGTGCATGTCGGCTACAGTGCGAGCAAGGCCGCGGTGATTCAGTTCACCCGTTCCACCGCCGGCGCGTTCGTGAAGCAGGGCATCCGCTGCAACACGGTGGTGCCGGGACTGATGCATACGCCGCTGGTGGAGTATCGCCTGGCCCGCACCGTCGCCGGCAATGATGCGGCGGCGCTGATCGCCAGCCGCAATGCGCGCACGCCGATGGGTCGGATGGGCACTGCGTGGGATGTGGCGCATGCTGTGCTGTTCCTGGTGTCGGACGAGGCGAACTACATCACCGGGACCGAGATCATTGTGGATGGCGGCCTGATTCTGGCGTCGCCGTAAGGGAGGATTGCGATGAGCGAACGACGGTTCAAGGAACTGAGCCCGGCAACGATGACGCCGGAGCAGAAGAAGGTGGCGGACGCGATCCAGTCGGGCCCACGCGGCGCCGGACTGCGCGGGCCGTTCAATGCGCTGCTGCGAAGCCCGGAGATCTGCGACCTGGTGCAGCGGGTCGGCGCGTATGTGCGCTACTCCAGCGCGATCCCGGCGCGGCTGAATGAAATGGCGATCATCATGGCCGGCCGGAAATGGACCGCACAGTATGAGTTCTATGCGCACCGCAAGCTGGCGATCGAGGCGGGCCTAAAGACCGCGATCTGCGATGCGATCGCTGCGGGCACGCGGCCGGCGGCAATGCAGGACGATGAAGCTGAGGTCTATGATTTCTGCACCGAGCTGCTGGGTACGGGGCAGGTGTCGGACGCCAATTTCGCCCGCATCAAGGACCGCTTCGGCGAGCGTGGCGTGATCGATCTCATCGGTGCGGTGGGGTACTACAGCCTGGTGTCGATGGTGCTGAACGTCGATCGTGTACCGCTGCCTGCCGGCGAGACACCCCCGCTGAAGCCGCTGTAACACTCGGCAGCGGCGGAAAAGCGCAGCGACGCGGCAATCTTGGTCACGCCGCGTCGTTGACGCTCCTCGCCATCGCAGTGCCGAGGATATCGAACGCGGCATCCAGCTCGGCCTGCGTAATCGTCAGCGGCGGACACAGCGTCAGCACGGTGCCGCCGCCCACCTTGAAGCTCAGCCCGTCCGCCAGGCAGCCGTACATCACCGCTTCGGCTTGCGCCGCATCGGACACGTCAACGCCGAACGACACGCCCATCCCGCGCACCGCCCGCGCCGCCGGCATGGCGCGCAGCCGTTGCAGACCGTGCGCACCAAGGACGCGCGATCGCTCCAGCAATCCCTCATCCCGGATCACATCCAGAGTTGCCAGTGCCGCCGCGCAGCCGACCGAGCTCTTCTCGTGCGTGTAGTGCCCCAGCGCGCGATCCGCCGCGACGTCGAGATCCTCGCGCGCGAGCAGCGCCGCCATCGGAAACACGCCGCCGCCCAACCCCTTGCCCAACACCAGCATGTCCGGCACGCAGCCCGCCTGCTCGCACGCGAACATCGTTCCGGTGCGTCCCAGGCAGCTGGGTATCTCGTCGAAGATCAACAGCGCTCCGTGCCGGTCGCAGCTTGCGCGCACGCGTGGCCAGAAATCCGCAGGCGGCGCCTCCAACGTTGTCCACCGCACCGGTTCCGCGACCACCGCGCCGACGTCGCCCTGCACCGCCAGAACGTAATCGATGTAGTCCGCCAGCCGTTCATGCGCGCGGCCATCGTCGCCGAAGAACCGCGCCGCCAGGGCGGGCGGCGGCACGTGCTCGGTGCCCGGCAGCAGGGGGCCGGCATCGCGGCGGAAGATCGCCTCGCCGCCGATCGAGATGGCATCCAGCGATGCGCCATGGAACGCATCCCACATCGACAGCGTCTTGTGTCGTCCCGTCGCGTGGCGCGCCAGCTTCAGCGCCATGCCGATCGCCGCCGTGCCACTCGGCGCGAACAGCACCTTGTTGAGCGCGCCCGGCGCCAGCTCCGCCAACCGCCGCGCCAGCTCGATCGCCGCGCGGTTGGTGTAGCGGCGTGGCGAGAACGGCAGCGTCGCCAATTGCCGTGTCACAGCCTCGATCACGCGCGGATGGCCGTAGCCGACCTGGTGCACGGTGTTGCCATGGAAGTCCATGATCCGCCGGCCCGCGGTATCGACCAGATAAATTCCCTCGGCGCGCTCCAGCACATTCAGGCACGGTGTCGACAGCGCCTGGTGCAGGAACCAGCGGGCATCCTCATCCAGCAATGCGCGGGCCTCCGCATCGATGTAGCCGCGCTGCCAGGCGGCACGCGCGTCGCCCAGATTGATGTCACCCTCGCTGCGGTCCATGCGGGCATGCTGAGCGGTTGGCGCGCCGGCGGCAAGCGTGCTGGTATCGCCGCATGGAACGCCATTTCGATTGCCTGATCGTCGGCGCCGGCATCATCGGGCTCGCGCACGCGCTGGCCGCGGCGCGCCACGGTCTCCGCACCGCGATCATCGACCGCGACGCACAGGCGGCCGGCGCGTCGGTACGCAATTTCGGCTTCATCACGGTGACCGGGCAGCAGGCGGGCATCACCTGGAACCGCGCCAGGCGCAGCCGCGACGTATGGGCGGAGATCTGCCGGCAGGCGGATATTCCGGTGTTGCAGCGCGGCCTCCTGGTGTGCGCGCGGCGTCCCGAGGCGCTCGCCGTGCTGGGCGAATTCGCCGCCGGCCCGATGGGCGAAGGCTGCCACATCGTGCGCGGCAACCAACTCGGCACATACGCTCCCGCGCTGCGCGCCGATCTGGCCGGTGCCCTGCTCAGCCCGCATGAACTGCGCGTCGAAAGCCGCGAGGCGATCCCGCGCCTGGCGGCCTGGCTCGAAGCCGCGCACCACGTCACCATGCTGCGGCGCGTCGCAGTACACGACGTGCAATCCGGCAGCGTGGATACCTCCGCCGGCCGCTTCAGCGCCGACCGCATCATCGTCTGCCCCGGTCCCGACCTTGTGACGCTGTTCCCCGACGTGATGCGTCGTCGCGGCATCACGTTGTGCAAGCTGCACATGCTGCGTGTCGCCGCGCCGGGCTGGACACTGCCGGCGCCGGTGATGAGCGATCTCGGACTGGTGCGCTATCTCGGCTATGCCGGCTGCGCGTCACTGCCGGCGTTGCGTGCCCGGCTCGAGGCCGAACAGGCAGAGTGGCTCGCCGATGGCATCCACCTGATCGCAGTGCAGGGCGCCGATGGTTCGCTGGTGGTCGGCGACAGCCACCATTACGCGCCGACGCCGGATCCCTTCCAGCCGCGCGACGTGGACGACCGCATCCTGGCGGAATTGTCCGCGGTGCTGAACCTGCCGCAGCCCCGGGACGTCGAGCGCTGGATCGGCGTGTATCCGTCGGGCCCCGACACTGCGTTCCACGAGACGCCGATGCAGGGCGTGCGCCTGGTGATGGTCACCAGCGGCACCGGCGCCAGCACCGGCTTCGCCATTGCCGAAGAGACGCTGGCCGACCTGCTCGGCATAACGCCACCACCGCACACGAGGCTCGCATGACGCAACCGTTGACGCTGCAGGCTGCTGTTCTCGATTGGGCCGGGACAGTGGTGGACCACGGTAGCCGCGCGCCGATGGGCGCGTTCGTGCGGGCCTTCGCCCAGTTCGGCGTGGCGGTCAGCATCGCCGATGCGCGCGGGCCGATGGGCATGGCGAAATGGGACCACATCCGTGCGGTCGGACAAGCGCCGGCGGTTGCCGCAGCGTGGCAGGCGAAGCATGGCCGCGCATTTTCGCAGGCCGACGTGGACGCGATCTTCCAGGTGTTCGAGCCGATGAACATCGCCGCGGTGCGTGACCACGCCGACATCATCCCCGGTGCGATCGACGCGATCGCGACGCTGCGCCGGCGCGGCATGAAGATCGCCGGCACCACCGGCTATACGCGCCCCATCATGGATGAGTTGGCACCGCTTGCCGCCGCCGCGGGTTATGCGCCCGAGCTGACGGTATGTGCCGGCGACCTGCCGGCTGGGCGGCCGTCGCCGCTGATGATGTGGTACGCGATGGCGAAGTTGGGCGTATGGCCGGCCGCCTGCGTGGTGAAGGTGGACGACACCGCGCCTGGCATCGGTGAAGGCAAGGCAGCGGGTACATGGACAGTTGGCATCGCCCTGACCGGAAATGCAGTCGGGCTTTCGGCGGAGGAACTGGCGGCGGCATCGCCGGACCAGCGGGCGCGGTTGCGTGAACAGGCGGCGGTAGAGTTGCGCGATGCCGACATGGTGATCGACAGCATCGCCGATCTGCCGCGCGCGGTAGCGGCGATCGACGCGAGGTTGGCTAAGGGTGAGCGGCCGTGGTCGTGACGCACCTGTCAGTGGGCGCTATCCTGCCTTCTCCGGGCTGACCTCGGCGATATAGATCACGTCGCCGGTCGCGGCGTCGGGACTTCCGGGCGGTTCGGTCGCAACGACATGGCCGTTGCCCTGCATGGCGATCCAACTCGGTTCGGCGATCGCAGCCTTCTTCGCCTCCTCGATCACCTCGGCGGGAACCTTCGGCCATAACGCCTCTTCCAGAACCCGAATGCGATCCATTGTGCCCTCCAGTGCGTCTCGGTCATCAACGCGTCGGCGAAGCGCAAGGTTCCTTACGTCCACATAAGCCACATCGTCCCGGCCGCCAGCGTCAGCAGCGTCAACGGCGCGCCGACGCGGAAGTAATCCCAGAAGCTGATCACGATGCCGCGCCGCGCAGCCTTCTCCACCACGATCAGGTTGGCGATCGAACCCAGCACGGTGAAGTTGCCGGCCAGGGTGGATGCCATCGCGATCACCAGCCAGGCGCGGTCATGGTCAGGCAGCGCGGCGACGAATGGCTTCAGCAGCAGCACGGCGGGCACGTTGCTCACCATGTTCGACAGCACCGCAGTGACCGCACTGAGCATCGGGATGGCGTCGAGGTGCAGCCGGCCGACGGCCTCGATCGCCTGGGGCGACAGCAGCTGGCGCTCGGCGCCGGCGACGATGATGAACAGGCCGGCGAACATCAGCAGCAGCGACCAGTCGATCTCGGCATAGACCCGCGCGCTCTTCACCCGGCGCGTCAGCAGCAGCAGTGCGCCGACCACGATCGCTGCCTTCGCCGGCGGTTGGCCGGCAAAGAACAGCGCCACCACCAGTGCGGTTGCCGCCAGGGAGCGCGCCACCAGGACGAAGTTGACCCGCACACGCGGCACTCGCGGTTGCATGGTGGCCCCGCGCAGTGCCGCACGATGCATCACGGCGAGCAGCGCGATGGTCAGCACCAGTCCGATCACTGCCACCGGCGCCAGCGACCCGGCAAACTGGGTGTAGGGAATGTGGGAGAAGCTGCCGATCATCATGTTCTGCGGATTGCCGGTGATCGTCGCGGTTGAACCGACATTCGACGCCATCGCCACGGCCAGCAGATATGGCACCGGATTGCGTCCAAGCCCCAGAGTCAGTTCCAGAACCAGCGGCGCCATGACCAGGCAGATCGCATCGTTCACCAGGAAGGCGGAGAACGCGCCGGATACCACGACGATCGCCGCCAGCAGCAGCAACGGCCGGTGCACGCGTCGCGCCACCCAGGCGTTGACCAGCGCGAAGAACCCGGAGATGCGCAGGTTGGCGACCACGATCATCATGCCGAGCAGCAGCGTGATGGTTCCCAGATCCACCGCCCGGTAGGCCTCGTCAAGGGAGACGACGCCGGATGCCACCATCAGGCAGGCGCCGACCAGCGCCACGCCGGCGCGATCGATCGACAGGCCCGGCACCTTGCCGATGGCGAGCGCAAGGTAGCTCGCGACGAAGATGCAGATGGCGGCGAACCAACGTGCCGTGGCGTCCTTGTCGGGCATGATCCAGGGCAGCGCGGCGGCGCCGAATGCCAGTGCCAGCAGCAGGCCCACAATCGTCAGGCTGGCGAATTCACCGGCGCTCCCCGCCGGCCGTGCCTTGGTCATTCAGTGATTGGGCCACAGCCCGGGTGTTGCGACTTCCAGCGAGTTGCCGTCGGGATCGCGGAAATACAGGCTGGTGCCGCCGCGCGCCCAGTTCACCCGGCTCTCCACTTCGATGCGAAGGTCCCGCAGATGCGCTTCCCATGCGGCGAGCTCGCCGAATGGGATGGCGAAGCACAGATGCAGTTCGCCGCTGCCGTGATGCGGCGGGATGCAGCCGCCTGGCACCGGCGCCGGCTCGTTCGTGCTGCCGTGTCGGAACAGCAGCAGCACCTGGCCGCCCGGCACGCCGAGTGCGCACATGCGCCCGTCGTGCACGAAGCGCTCGAAGCCGAACACGCGCTGATAGAATTCGCACGACCGATCGAGGTCGGCGACGTAGAGCGAGGTTTCCAATACGCCGCTGGTGCGCGGAACTGCAGCCATCGTGCCTTCCTCGCCATGACAGGTGGTGGTTCGCATCGCGCAGTGATCATCTGTGTCCGCCGGATCGCTGCGCGGCATCAATCCGGCGCGATCCGCAGCCTCATTCGGCATCGCCGGGTCCGGCCGCGCGCAACTCGTCCAGCGGCACCAGCCTGCCGTCGCGCTCGAAGTGCCAGAAGGTCCAGCCGTTGCACGAAGGCGCGTTCTGCACCGTGGCGCCGACCTTGTGGATCGAGCCGCGGAAGCCCGCCGCGACCACCGTCCCGTCCGCGGTGACCACCGCACTGACCCGGCGCATGCGGTCGTAGAGCTTTGTCCCCGGGGTGATCAGCCCGCGTTCCACCAGGCTGCCGAACGGCACGCGCGGCGTGTCGCGTTTGGATACCGCACCGGCCAGTCCCTCGTCGGACGTCGGTTGCGTTGCGCGCACCCGGCCGATCGCCGCCTCGGCGTAGGCCGGATGGCGCTCGATCCCGATGAAGTGCCGGTGCAGCCGCTTGGCCACCGCGGCCGATGTGCCGGTGCCGAGGAATGGGTCCAGCACGATGTCGCCCGGCGCAGTGGAGGCGAGCAGGACGCGGTGCAGCAGCGCCTCGGGTTTCTGCGTCGGATGCAGCTTCAGGCCGTGCTGGTTGCGCAGCCGCTCCGGGCCGGTGCAGAGCGGGATGAACCAGTCGCTGCGCATCTGGATGTCGTCGTTCAGCGCCTTCATGGCGGCGTAGTTGAACCGGTGCCGCGAATCCTGTCCGCGTGCCGCCCAGATCAGCGTCTCGTGCGCGTTGGTGAAGCGGCGGCCGCGGAAGTTCGGCATCGGGTTGGATTTGCGCCAGATCACGTCGTTCAGCACCCAGAACCCCAGGTCCTGCAGGATCGCGCCGATGCGGAAGATGTTGTGGTAGGCACCGATCACCCACAGCGTGCCGTCCTTGCGCAGCAGCCTGCGGCATTCGGCGAGCCATTCGCGGGTGAACGCGTCATAGGTGGCAAAGTCGGTGAAGCGGTCCCAGTCCTCGTCCACGCCGTCCACGAGGCTGTCGTCCGGCCGGCGCAGTTCACCACGAAGCTGCAGGTTATAGGGTGGGTCGGCGAACACGCAATGCACCGATGCCGGCGGCAGCATGCGCATCAATTGCACGCAATCCCCCAGCAGGACCTGATCCAATGGCAGTTCGCGGACGACTTCCACGTGTCTCCGGGAAGATGGAGGTGGTCGGGACGGCACGCCGCCGGCGGTCGAGCGGCCGACGGCTCATTATCGTGGCGGTCCGGACGAAGCCGCGTCAATCGCCCAGATTGCCCAAATGGCCGCCAGGGTGGGGCGGTCCCGACCGCCCCGCGGTTCGCGTCAATCCACCAGGTCCAGCACCAGCTGCCCGACTGTGCCGAAGCTCGGCCGGTGATGCGGCGTCGGCCCCAGCCGGCGGAGCGCCGTCACGTGGAACGCGGTCGCGTAGCCGACATTGGTGTGCCAGCCATAGTCGGGAAACCGCACCGCCAGCCGCGACATCGCCCGGTCGCGCAGCACCTTCGCCACGATGGAGGCGGCGGCGATCGACAGCGACCGGCCGTCGCCGCCGACCACGCAGTGCACGGGACAGCCCAGTGGCGGCGGCTGGTTGCCGTCAACCAGGGCCAGATCGGGCAGCGCAGGCAGGCGCGACACGGCGCGGCACATGGCGAGCAACGCGGCGTGCAGGATGTTCAGCCGCTCGATTTCCGCCACCGATGCGGCGCCGACGGCGATCTCGGCGCGTCCGGACTGGCGCAGTGCCAGGAACGCCGCCAGTCGCTGCTCGGCAGTCAGTTTCTTGGAGTCGTCGAGCAGCGCTGCCAGCCGGCGAGGCACACCGGTCGGAAACACCACGGCGGCCGCGACCACGGGGCCGGCGAGGGGACCGCGCCCGACCTCGTCCACCCCCGCAACCCGGCCACCCGCACGCTTTTCCAGTAGAAAGTTCGGCACGGGCGGATGACTAACAGGCCGGCGGGGAGTCGGGCCAGCGACGGTTGGTGCCGTCGCCGCGACGATGTCAGTCGAGGTCGCTGAGCTGTGCGGTCAGGTGGTTGACCAGGCTGCGAACCTTTGGCGATCCGGCGCGATGGACCGGGCT